>OJFV01000270.1_pt1 | contig 16810 bp, 8 predicted proteins | sample 1594391 | NCBI WGS metagenome assembly OJFV01 (sample SAMN05416856, study PRJEB24817) | seawater metagenome | isolation source: Sea water | place: Canada:Atlantic | collected 2013-11
ACGAGATTGCCTCTTGTCTCGTGGGCTCGGAGATGTGTATAAGAGACAGGCCTTACTCGATGGCGAAGGCAACTTAACCCGCACTCGTCGTATTGGTAAAGTAAAAGAGCTGGCCGACGCCTTACATAACAATCCAGCCAAAGGCAGTGTAGGTATTGCCCACACGCGCTGGGCTACTCATGGCGGTGTGACTGAAGCCAATGCCCACCCACACTTTTCAAGTGAGCGTATTGCAGTCGTGCATAATGGCATCATCGAAAACTACCAACACCTGCGTGCTGAATTATCAGCCAAAGGCTATGGTTTCACGTCTGACACTGACACTGAATCCATTGCGCATCAGGTACATTATGAACTAGATCAAGGTGTAGATTTACTGCAAGCGGTGCAAATGGCTGTAAGTAAATTTGATGGGGCGTACGGCACTGTCATTGTTGATAAGCACGACCCAGAGCGCATGATTGTTGCCCGCTCAGGCAGCCCACTTGTGATTGGTTTTGGTATCGGTGAGAACTTTATTGCCTCAGACCAAATGGCGTTACTGCCTGTTACCCGTCGCTTCATGTACCTTGAAGAAGGTGATGTAGCCCAAGTGACCCGCACCAGCGTCACAGTTTACGACCAAAGCGGTCAAGTCGTCGAGCGTGATATTGTTGAGTCAGATGTAGAGCACGATGCTGGCGACAAAGCAGGCTATCGCCATTACATGCTCAAAGAAATTCATGAGCAACCCACTGTAGTACGTAACTGCCTACAAGGGCGCTTAGGCGAGTACGACATCAGCCCGAATATTTTTGGTCAAGACGCGGACGAGGTGCTTGCCAACATCAAGCACGTACAAATTGTTGCCTGCGGTACCAGCTACCACTCAGGCATGACCGCCAAATATTGGTTAGAAGAATACGCCAATGTGTCATGTAACGTTGAAATCGCTTCTGAGTTTCGCTACCGCAAGTCATTCGTTCACCCAAACAGCCTGCTAGTCACCATTTCTCAGTCAGGTGAAACCGCCGATACCCTAGCCGCTTTGCGCCTAGCAAAAAGCTTAGGCTACACCTCAAGCTTAACTATATGTAACGTGCCAGGATCCTCGCTTGTGCGCGAATCAGACCTCGCCTTTATGACCCTTGCAGGGGCGGAAATCGGCGTGGCATCAACCAAAGCGTTTACCACCCAGTTAACCGGTTTTTTAATGTTGACGTTAGCATTGGGCAAACATAACGGCATGGCAGAGGCCGACCATAAAGCCATTGTTGATGGTTTGCATAGCTTGCCAAGTAAACTTGAAGAAACCCTCAGCCTAACTCAAGGCATCAAAGATTTAGCTGAAGAGTTCGCCGACAAACACCACAGCTTATTTCTAGGTCGTGGCGATCAATACCCTATCGCAATGGAAGGTGCGCTTAAGCTCAAAGAAATTTCATATATACACGCAGAAGCCTACGCATCTGGTGAGTTAAAGCACGGCCCACTTGCTTTAATCGATGATGAAATGCCAGTGATTGTAGTCGCCCCGAATAATGAGCTATTAGAAAAGCTAAAATCAAACGTAGAAGAAGTGCGTGCCCGCGGCGGCATCATGTATGTATTCGCCGATAAAGAAGCCCACTTCAAAAGCGATAAAACCATGCGCGTGATCAACGTTCCACACTGTGAAGCGGCCATCGCGCCAATTATCTACACCCTGCCATTGCAGCTACTGTCCTACTACGTCGCGATTATCAAAGGCACAGATGTAGACCAACCGCGCAACTTGGCGAAGTCGGTCACAGTCGAGTAAGCTGTTGATTTAATTCGCTTTTATTGTCCGAGTATATTAATGTTTGGAACTGGATATTAAAGTTTGAAACTAGACATTAAAGTTTGAAAGCGGCTCAAATGAGCCGCTTTCAAAGCATTTCCGTTAAAACTTTCCAATCTAACACTAATGTGTAGGTGCCTTTCTTATTATCTGAGAATAAGCCGGTTTATCGCCTTCCAATCCTAGATTGCAGTTCTGCACCAAAACCTTCAATCTCTTTCTCAATTTTAGTATTGCCCTAACCCTATTTTGACTAACAGTTTCATATTTATTAATCTTGGATACGTTCATCAATCGCTTAAATTAAGCTGTTGCTTGTAATGTTTGCGATCTAATTGATAGCATTCGCACGCTCGCGCCTCTAGTTCGAGTCTGTTTAATATATTTATATAACCCCTACTGTATTGAATAATATTCTTATCTTGTAACTGCCCCGCTGCGATCGTTACAGCGCTGCGTCTCACCCCAAGCATATCTGCAATAAATTGATGTGTAAGGTAAAAGTTCTCGTGCCTAGCTCTGTCATGACTCATCAACAACCACTTAGCTAATCGTGACGACAAACTATGAAACGACTGGCATAAACATCCTTGGGTGAGCTGTATAAACTGCACAAATAGATAGTGCTTAAGTAACGTGTTTAGTTTGAGATTTTGGGTTAACAATCCTACAAATATTTTGCTCGGTATTTCTAAAGCGAGACCATCTCCTTGCACGATCGCATTACTAGGTGCGGTGTGAATACCTAATAAAAGGTGGGCGCCTAACATTCCTTCACGTCCGATCATGCCTACCTCAAGCGGCTTTTGATATTCCATCCCTGCTACTTGAGAGATAAACCCTGTCAGCGGAAAATATACCGCTAGAGTTGGCTCTCCCGCGCGACCTAATATTTGGCCAAAATCCATACGCATTTTGCTGCCTTTCTCAAACAACAAGGTACTTAGTGGGGAAGGTAAATTATCGAGCAGCGAATTACTTGGTTTTGTTGACGGTTCACTCATTACGCAGCTCAAATATTGAACCACTTGTGTATATGATTGTACAAAGGGCGTTAATACCCGCAGATAAAACGCAATTAAATTCACACATCTAATGCATCTTTCAGATAGGTGTCTAACCTGTCTGCTTCATTTTTGACGACTTTATAGCACTCACAGGATTGTGCTTCTAAACCGAGACGATCAAGCACTTTTATATGGCCACGCTTGTAGTTAATTATCCCTAGCTTCTGCAGTTTCCCTGCTGCCTCTGTAACCCCTTCACGCCTCACACCTAACATGTTGGCGATCAACTCCTGAGTCATGGTTATTTCATTTGTGGACAAGCGATCGAGGGACAATAGCAGCCATCGACATAACTGCTGGTCGATACTGTGATGACGATTACAAACTGCGGTCTGCGCCATCTGCGCAATTAACGACTGGGTATAACGCAATAGCAACATACGTATTGAGGACTCAGAATTAAACTCCTTGCGCAGTTCTGACGCAGACATGCGGTACACTGAGCCAGAACTTTGCACTATCGCACGGCTTGGCGTACTTTCCCCTCCCATAAATACCGCAATTCCCACCACACCTTCATTTCCAATGACCGATATTTCAGCCGAAGAGCCGTCAACCATCACATATAGTAAAGATACAATGCAGTCGATGGGGAAATAGACATAATCTATTTTTTCACTAGCTTCATAAACAACCGTCCCAAGGGGCAAGGACAACAGTTTCAAGTGAGGGAAAATGCGTTCTTGCACTTCTGAAGATAGCGCGTCAAGTAACTTATTTTTCAACGGCGCCATACTAGAAAAATCTTTTTTTCAAGGATTTTAGTAGCGCGCGTAAATATTGCCTCAGCGGCGTGCTTGAAGATAGTTTGGGAGGTGCTAAAAAAAATGGTGTGGATTCAATTGTTTCAATAATCAAGCTATCTGATAACACGCTCTCCCTAACCTGCGCTTTCGGCCAGTAGCGGTTAACTTTTTGGTTTAAGGAAGTATCGTTAGTGCCTTCATGAATTTCTATTTTTCTGACGCTTTTACTGTCCATTTTTAAAACCCTTTACTTATTCACCAGACCTGCTCAATGCAGCCTTCATAAGTGTCAATATAACAAACGACAACCATGTGATATGTACGCTACCACACATATTCGTGACTCTGTGTTAATACGCACCTAATCGGTGCTTTTCTACTTAGATTAATCGCAAGTACTTATCAAAATAAACTGGCTTTAAGCGTGCCAGCGCACCGACCATGAATATTATTTCTCTAATATCTAACTCAATTAAAAAGTGTCTGACGATAAAAAGCTCGCGAAAGTATAAGACTAAATATTTGCTGCAAGCTGACCTCTTTAACGATTTATAACACTCAACTAACGCCGGTCTACTTTAGATAGAGGTGTTTGAAATTCCTTTTCGGAGAAAAAAATATGCGTATTAAATCCCAAAAAACATTAGTGGCATCATATGTCGCCTTATTATTTAGCACTTCAACTTTACTTGGTGCGGCATCAGCAAACAGTTTAACGGAGCAGGATGATACATGGCAGGAAGCACAAATATGGACCACCTACCAGATCAGTCCCTATTTACGAAATAGTCATATTGAAGTCAAAGTAGAAGATGGAGATGTCACCTTAAATGGCTCCGTCTCACAAGACACCAATAGGGAATTAGCTGAAGCGATTGCTTCCGGTATCGCGGGGATAAAATCCGTGGACAACCAAATTGAAGTGGTTGAAACCGATAAGCCTAAAGATGCTTCCAGCGAACGCAGCTATGCCCAAATGGTCGACGATGCCAGCATCACGTCTGCCATTAATTCCAAGATTTTGTGGAGTAAATTATCTGACACAACTGAAACTAGTATCGAAACTTATCAAAGCAAAGTCACTCTCACAGGGCTGGTGTCTTCGCAAGAGGACTCCGACACCATTAACGCGATGAGTCAACATACCAAAGGTGTTATCTCAGTCGCTAATCAGTTGGTCATCAGTGACGAGCCAATCTCAATATCCAAGAAGAAAAACTCAGATACAGAAGAATTTGAGGAGAAAAAAGGTCACTCCATGCTTGCGGACGGGTGGATTACTACAAAAATCAAGTCGACCTATATATATTCTTCTAATGTGGATAGTGACCATATTATGGTCAACACAACAGATGGTGTTGTTACCCTAGAAGGCAAAATAAAAAACGGCGCAGAGCGGGCTCTAGCTATTGAATTAGCCAGAAATATCCGCGGCGTTAAAAGTGTTACTTCCGATAAATTGGTGTTGTTATAAATCACTTTTGAACTGAGTTAACACTCTAGACATATCAAAAATAAGCTTAACATCACGATTTTCTCACAGTCTTTGATCTAAGGCTGTGGCCCCCCCCTTACTTATCAAAAATTGGCACACCGTGCTTTTTATTCACTCTCTAATGTGCGCTAACGAACCGACTCAGTGCCGATTTCAATATAGATTAAAAATCATGTTCGGCTCTCATTCGTTATTGATGCAAAAGCACAATTAGCATCGTTACTTATTCATTTCGCGAGTCTTATTTTGTCTTCTTAGGTTGGTCCGCTCTTTAGCGGTCTTGTTTCGCCCATTTACCATAAGTGAAAGCAATGAATCTCCTTACTATGTTCAGTGGTGTTTCCCGTTATTTTTTCTGGTTTTCAGCCAAGGAGTTAATAGAGCAAACCCCACTCAGGGCGGAATTACTCAGCACTGAGCAAATGGGACGACACGCCATATCACTAGCCAAAACTCATATTCTAAATCCCATCAACTCCCAAGATAAATTACTCGATAGATTGGCTGATAACGAACAAGTTCTTATCGATACCAATAAATTGCTCTCCTGTGCTGTAAAAGCCAAAAAGCGCATTGCACCTTCTGGAGAGTGGTTACTCGATAATTTCTATCTGATTGAAGAGCAAATTAGAACCGCCAGACACCATTTTCCCAAAGGATATAGCCGAGAACTCCCCCGTTTAGCGCAAGGTGCGTCCTCGGGTTTACCCAGAGTATACGATATTGCGTTAAACGTGATTTCACACGGTGATGGCCGAGTGGACACTGAAACCTTAAGTCATTTTGTCGAGGCTTACCAAGGTGTTACCCCGTTAACCTTAGGAGAACTTTGGGCAATACCTATCATGCTCAGGCTCGCTTTGATAGAGAACTTACGTCGTGTAAGTGCGCGAATAACAATGGCTCGCCAGTATTTAAATTTAGCAGAGAAATGGGCAAATCAGATGTTGGAAACAGCGGAACAGGACCCTAAAAGTTTAATTCTGATCATCGCGGATATGGCTCGTTCCGCCCCGCCGATGGAAAGTGCCTTTGTGGCTGAACTCACACGCCAATTACAAGGGCATGGGCCAGCGTTAGCCCTGCCTTTAACATGGATAGAGCAGCAACTTGCAGAATCCAGCTTGACGATTGAACAATTGGTGCAATCTGAAAATCAACAACAAGCAGCTGACCAAGTTTCGATCAATAACACCATAGCCAGCCTGAGATGGTTAACTGCAATGGACTGGTGTGACTTTGTAGAAGCGAACAGTTATGTTGAGAAAATTCTTCGACAGGACAAAGGCGGTTTATATAGCGCCATGGATTTTGTCACCCGAGATAGATACCGCCACGCCATTGACCGCTTAGCCAAACGCAGTCCGCTAAGTGAAATCGAAATTGCCAAAGTGGCTTTACAGTTAACTCAACAAGCAGTCGTTGAAAATGATAACAGTCTAGATGAAAACGTTGTCACAGCGAACTCGCATACGCATGTGGGGTACTACTTAATTGATCACGGAGCGAAAGAACTTGAACGCAAAGTCGATGCCCAGGTTAGCTATTTAGGTCGATTACGCAGCGTCGCAAAGCGGATGCCACTTTTCCTCTATCTCGGGGCGATCTTATTACTCACCCTGACAATTGCAGCAGGTTTACTCTCTATTGCGCAGCCCCAAGAAATCGAGTTTTGGCACTTCTTTTTACTCACTTTGGCTTCCTTGCTAGGTGCCAGCCAATTAGCCTTGGCACTCGTACATTGGATTGCAACATTGCTTATCGAACCACAGCGTTTGCCCCGTATGGACTTCAGCAAAGGCTTGCCCAATACACTGCAAACACTTGTGGTTATCCCCACCATGTTAAGTAGTAGTAAAGGTATAGAATCTTTACTCGAAATCCTTGAGGTGCGCTATTTAGGAAATATTGACACTCATTTACGTTTTGCCTTACTGACAGATTTTCATGATGCGGAACGTCAGATCATGCCAGAAGATGACAAATTAGTGCAGCAAATCTCCGATGGTATCGAACGGCTGAATGCTAAATATCCAGAGCCTTTAGAGCAACAGCAGGGCTCAAGTGAATCCGTGGAGCCCAATAGTAAATTCTTTTTGCTACATCGTCCTAGAAGCTGGAATAAACAAGAACAGCTTTGGATGGGCTCTGAAAGAAAGCGCGGAAAACTCGGTGATCTTAATGCGCTCTTACGTGGTCAACAGCCAACACACTTTTCAGTAACTGTGGGTAATATTTCCACACTGGGGCATGTAAGATATGTCATTACTCTGGACACTGATACGCAAATGCCCCGTGACTGCGCACGTCAGCTAGTCGGCGCCATGGCTCATCCGTTAAACCAACCTCTTATTGATTATAAGAAACAACGCGTCATAGCAGGATACGGTATTCTTCAACCGAGGATGGCAGCTAGTCTTTCCGGCCAAAATATATCTCGCTATGCGCAATTATGTGGTGAGGAACCCGGGATTGACCCATATACCCGCACCGTTTCAAATGTGTATCAAGACGTGTTTGCAGAAGGCTCGTACATTGGTAAAGGTATTTACGACATAGATGCCTTTGAACAAACATTGAGTAGCCGCTTGCCTGAAAATCAAATCCTCAGTCATGATTTGCTTGAAGGCTGCTACGCGCGCTCGGGTTTACTCAGTGACCTGCATTTCTACGAAGAATATCCGGGGCGTTACGATGTTGACATGGCAAGACGCGAGCGCTGGATCCGAGGCGATTGGCAAATTGCTCAATGGCTATTACCTTGGGTACCGAATATTGCGGGCAAGCGCTGCCGGAACCCACTGCCTTCCCTTTCTCGCTGGAAAATTTTTGATAACTTGCGACGTAGTGTTGCGCCCTTTGCATTATTTATGCTCTTTTCTATGGGTTGGTGGTCTGTTTCTTCCCCTTCGATATGGACCTTCGCACTTCTAGGTATGTATATGCTGCCGTTAACGTTAAACGGCTTACTCTCCGCTTGTCGTAAACCAAGCGAAATGTTGCTTTATCATCATTTGCACAGCGTAGCGAAAGGCGTTACCCGTCAAATGGCTCAAATAGGCTTTCAACTTGCAACTTTGCCGTACGAAGCCGTTTTTAACTTGACGGCTATTTTTCGCAGCCTTTGTCGCATGATAATCACCCGCCGCGGCTTACTTGAATGGCAAATAACGGATCACAAATCCGACAACTGCACACTGGGTATAATAGGCTCCTATCGCACTATGTGGTCAGCACCGACACTCGCGATTGCTATGGCTGGAAGCTTATTGTGGCTGCAGTCGGCGTCTTTTACGCCATTGGATTTAATGACTTCGTTGCCCATATTATTATTATGGTTTTTAAGCCCTATGCTAGTTTGGTGGCTGGGTAAGCCACAAGAAGAGCCGGAACCAAAACTCAGTATGACTCAGATTGATTTTCTGCACCGGATTGCACGGAAAACATGGGCGTACTTCGATCACTTTAGCTGTTCAAACGATAATTGGCTGATCCCGGATAACTTTCAAGAAACCCCAGGCCCATTAACGGCTCATCGTACTTCGCCCACAAACATTGGACTATCCCTTTTAGGAAATGTGAGCGCCTACGATTTTGGCTACATTCCTGCCAGCGATTTACTTCTTCGTACTCATAACTGTTTCAATTCCTTGAGTAAACTGGAGCGCCATCACGGACATTTTTACAACTGGTATGATACGCAAACACTTTTGCCTTTACCTCCTCGTTATATCTCATCAGTGGATAGTGGAAATTTGGCTGGTCACCTACTGACACTGCGTATAGCCCTACTAGAATTACCCAAAAAAAGCATTGTTTCTTCACGTCTTTTAGAAGGTCTTGAAACCACATTGTCACTTGTCGCGGCTTACGCCACTGACGTTCAAGACACTCCTATCGATGAGCCCGTTGTTGACGAAATAACAAAATCGATTACTTCCTCACACACCACTTTTTTAGCGGCTATTCAATCCATTCGCGTATTACTAAGTTCCACCAAGAACCAAACCTTAAGTCAGGTTTTCTATACTTTGCAACAGCTAGTTCCTCTCACGCAAAGTATGCGAATCATAGTGGATAAATCAGTAGAACATCCCCAAAAAGCCAAGTGTAAAAGTTGGCTCGTCGATCTGATTAAGCAATCTAACCTAGCACTAGAAGACATGGGTACACTTACTCCATGGGTAAATCTCTCTCCTGCGCCGACAGTGCTCGCTTCATTCTTGAAGCTATTAGACGTACCAATTAGTTCAACCAATTTTCAAGCTTTAGAAACCCTTTGCACGACCGCTTTAACTGCAATTGAGACTCGCTTTAAATCAGCACTTAGTAAAGATGAAGAACAATGGCTTTTGTCTTTACGTGAAAAAATTGAAGCGTCTGGCGAGTCCGTAAGAACACGCAAATTTCGGGGACAAAAGCTAGCAGGGCAAGCATTTGAATTTGCCACCATGGATTATCAGTTTTTGTACGACAATACTCGCCACATGCTCGCAATAGGCTATAACGTTGATGACAACCGCAGAGATGCTAGCTTCTATGATCTACTGGCATCCGAAGCGCGTTTATGCACCTTTATCGCTATCGCTCAGGGCCAAATTCCACAGGAAAGCTGGTTTGCACTAAGTCGCTTGTTAACCACCGCAGGGGGCGAACCAGTGCTAGTGTCTTGGAGTGGTTCGATGTTCGAGTATCTGATGCCCATGCTAGTCATGCCAAGTTATAAAGGCACCCTACTTGACCAAACGATGCGCGCAGCTGTCACTCGCCAGATTGCCTATGGCAATTTGCGTAACGTTCCATGGGGCGTATCAGAGTCGGCCTATAATACCGTTGATGCGAATCTGAACTATCAGTATCATGCTTTCGGTGTGCCTGGACTTGGCCTTAAGCGAGGCTTAGCAGAAGATCTTGTTATCGCCCCTTACGCTACTGTTTTAGCGCTGATGGTTGCACCTGAAGCCGCATGTGAAAATCTTTATCGTTTAGCCCAAAACGGATTAGAAGGACATTACGGGTTTTACGAGGCCATAGATTACTCAACTGCTCGTCTAACTCGTGGGCGAACAAGCGAAATAATGCACTCATTTATGGCTCACCATCAAGGTATGAGCTTATTGGCGTTAGCTTATCGTCTATTAGATCGCCCCATGCAAAAACGCTTCGAATCAGACCCTCTGTTTCAGTCAACGCTATTATTACTGCAAGAGCGAGTGCCCAAAACTTCCGTGTTCCAACCTCATGTTGACCAAAATGCAGAAACGGGGACGATATTTGACCACGCTGAAGAGTCGGTCAATATTCCAATTTCTGCTGAAACGCCTTCCCCTGAAGTGCAACTTTTGTCCAATGGTCGTTACCACGTGATGATGACGAATGCCGGAGGAGGTTATAGCCGCTGGCGTGACCTATCAGTTACCCGTTGGCGAGAAGACCCTACCTGCGATAACTGGGGCACCTTTGTCTACATTCGCGATACCACCAGTGGCGATTTTTGGTCAGCCACTCATCAGCCTACGCTAAAAAAAGCTCAATCTTACAGCGCATTTTTTTCCGAAGGACGAGCAGAATTTCGCCGTACGGATCAAAACATCGAAACCTATAGCGAAATAGTGGTATCGCCAGAAGATGATATCGAATTAAGGCGTATTCGTTTAACCAATCAATCGGGACAGCTCTGCAAGTTAGATATCACTACATACGCTGAAGTGGTCATGGCGTTGCCTGCAACAGATCTTACCCACCCATCTTTTAGTAATCTGTTTGTACAAACTGAAATACTAGAAGGGGAGAACGCAATATTATGCTCTCGCCGTCCCCGTTCTGATAATGAAAAAACGTCCTGGATGTTTCACTTATTAGTCGCCCATAAAAACGGAGGGAAAGCAATAATTGGTCAATTCTCAAGCACCACAGATCGTATGCAGTTTATTGGCCGAGGACGCACATTAGTCTCACCCAAAGCGATGGTCGAGTCTTCTGAATTACTTGCCAAATCAGGCTCTGTTCTAGACCCAGTGGTGGCCATACGTTGCCCTGTCACTTTAGATACAGGGAACATGGTGACCCTCGAACTTATCACAGGTATGGCAGATAGCCGGGCCGCCTGTCTGTCCCTTATTAATAAATATAAAGATCGACATATGACGGACCGAGTACTGGATCTTGCTTGGACCCATAGCGGCATCACACTTCGGCAAATCAATGCAAGTGAAACCGATACTCACCTTTATCGTCGCCTAGCCAGCTCAATATTGTACGCCAATCCTACCATGCGGGCAGAAGAGGCAATTTTGGTACAAAATCGACGCAGTCAATCTGGTTTGTGGGGATATTCTATATCGGGTGATTTACCGATTGTTTTGTTGAAAATAGCCAGTAATCGTCACATCGAACTTGCTAGACAAATGATTCAATGTCATGCCTATTGGCGCCTTAAAGGATTGGTAACCGACCTTATCATTTGGAATGAAGAACAAGTTGGTTATCGTCAGAATTTACAAGAGCAAATTATTGGACTGATTGCCACGGGTACTGAGGCGCATTACATTGATCGACCAGGGGGCATTTTTGTTCGCTCTACCGAGCAGATTTCAAGTGAAGATCGTATTCTGCTGAAATCCGTTTCACGCGCGATACTCGTTGACACGCGAGGCACCTTAGACGAACAGGTGAATCGTCGCACCTTAGGTGAAAAACGTGTTGCGCCATTAACACCTACCCGCACATTTAGACTAAAAACGGCTATGGAGCCGGGCAAACCAAGGCGTGACCTATTACTTGGTAACGGCCTAGGCGGATTTAGCAACGATGGTCGGGAGTACATCATCACTACCACCTTAGCCAATCAGACACCTTTACCTTGGGTAAATGTGCTGGCAAATGCTCAATTTGGCACCGTCATCGCCGAAAGTGGTCTTAGTTATACTTGGAGCGAAAATGCCCATGAATACCGTCTAACGCCTTGGAGTGAGGACAGTGTTGGCTCAACAGGAGGCGAAGCATTCTATATACGCGATGAAGATAGTGGCTATTATTGGTCTCCTTCACCGATGCCCAGTCGTGGAGCAACTCCTTATGTCACGCGCCATGGTTTTGGTTACAGTATTTTTGAACACACCGAAGGCGGTATTCACTCTGAACTATGTGTCTACGTTGACACTGAAAATGCTGTTAAATTTTCGGTGTTAAAAATACACAACTGCTCAGGTCGCCCTCGTCGATTAACCGCCACTGGATACGTGGAATGGGTGCTGGGTGATTTACGTTCAAAAACAGCACTGCATGTACTGACAGAAATTGATCCTAGCAGTGGGGCCATCTTCGCACGAAATGCCTATAACTCTGAATTTACTGGCCGAGTCGCTTTTTTTGATGTTGACGACATGTCAAGATCACTCACTGGCGACCGCTGTGAGTTTTTGGGTCGCAATGGCACATTACGACGACCTGAAGCATTAACCCGCAAAAAGCTCTCAGGCCGTTTAGGGGCAGCCCTCGACCCATGCGGAGCGATTCAGGTCCCTTTTGAGCTTGAAAATGGCCAAGAACATACAGTTATATTTCGTTTAGGGGCAGGAAAAGACGTCGAAAAAACCAGAGAGCTGGCGCGACAACTCCGTCAGCCTGGTTCTGCACGTCAAGCCCTAGAAAACGTTCATCAGTTTTGGCAAGACACGTTAGGCGTAGTGCAAGTCGATACACCTGATCCTACAGTGAATATAATGTGCAATGGTTGGCTAACGTATCAAACTTTAGCTTGTCGTTTTTGGGGGCGCAGTGGTTTTTACCAAAGCGGGGGCGCATTTGGTTTCCGCGACCAGCTACAAGACGCCATGTCATTATTGCATGCCAAGCCAGATATATTACGTGAACACATTTTGTTATGCGCTTCACGCCAGTATCCACAAGGAGATGTACAACATTGGTGGCACCCCCCTGCTGGGCGAGGTGTGCGTACACGCTGTTCCGATGATTATTTATGGTTACCTCTAGCTGTCTGTCGTTATGTTAAAGGAACCGGTGATTCAGCTGTACTTAATCAAAATGTGTCATTTATCGAAGGCCGAGCACTTAATGAAGACGAAGAGTCATACTATGATATGCCCGCTATTAGCCATGAACAATCCAGTCTCTATCAACATTGTGTATTAGCGATTAAGCACGGGTTGCGTTTGGGCGATAAGGGGCTTCCGTTGATGGGCTCTGGTGATTGGAATGACGGGATGAGTTTAGTTGGCATCCACGGCAAAGGCGAAAGTGTATGGTTAGGCTTTTTCCTGTATAAGGTTTTACAAGAATTCTCCGTAGTAGCAAGTGAACATAATGACCCTGATTTTTCTGAACACTGCTTACGAGAAGCCAAGAACCTAGCTGAAAATTTAGCTAAAAATGCGTGGGACGGTGCATGGTATCGCCGTGCGTGGTTTGATAATGGCACACCATTAGGCTCAAAGGTTAATACCGAATGCAGTATAGACTCAATTGCCCAAAGTTGGTCGGTACTGTCTGGCGCAGGCGATGAGCAGCGCACGCAAAAAGCGATGGCATCCCTTGACCAATATCTTGTACGCAAAGATAGCAAGTTGATTCAACTGTTAAATCCCCCGTTTGATAAATCAGCCATGAACCCCGGATATATTAAGGGGTACGTGCCTGGGGTACGTGAAAATGGAGGCCAATATACCCATGCAGCAATTTGGGCAACAATGGCATTTGCAAAACAAGGGAACAATAAAAAAGCATGGGAACTGCTTACCCTTATTAACCCACTCAACCACGCTAGCAATGCAATTCAAGTCCAAACTTACAAAGCCGAGCCCTATGTGGTGGCTGCCGATGTATATGCTGTTGAACCGCACGTGGGTCGAGGCGGTTGGACTTGGTACACAGGCTCCGCTAGTTGGATGTATCGCTTGATGCTGGAATCCCTGCTAGGACTTACTCGCGAAGGTGACCAATTGCGCTTAGAGCCATGTATACCAGCACACTGGAAGACATACTCGATCAATTATTGGTTTAACAACACTCAATTTCAGATTAACGTTCACCAAACACCTGCTGATGAGGTGAATACTGACGTCTGTTTAACGCTCGATGGCCAAGAACTTACGCCCCCCTGTGTGCCGCTCGTTGATGACAACAGAAAACATAGGATAGAGTTTACGATGCCGATTAAAGTCGAATGTGAGGATAGCATTGAGTAACTAGGAGGATAGGCGATTAGATTAATATTCTAATCAGTGCCGTCGACTATAACCCACTCGATTGGTTAGATAACTATCACTGATTTATGTGTGCCAGTGCACAGAGAAAAAAGAGCAGCATGGTTATACTTTGAATACCACTTCAATAACGCTCTGAAAATTTTAATGTGTTATCAACGCAGATATCGATTCGTATTTGGCATGATAGACCGTGTCAACATCGACTTATCTATTTTCAAGTTAATATTAATGGTCACACTAATTAATAGCATTATTCAGGAGTATGATTATGAGTAAAACTAAGGTAAAAAAACAAACAGATCAGAGTGAATTCAATGAACTTAGTCCAGATCATGAGCGGCGCAAATTCATTAAGCGCAGGGCTTACCTAAAATCCCACACTCGCGGTTTGCGTGATGGCGGCATGCTAAAAGATTGGTTGCAAGCTAAAAAAGAAGTCGAAAATCAATCCTAAGTTATAGTGCAATAAAAGCTGCGCCAATTGACGCGAAACTTATGATTGTTCTCACACTATATTCTAAGGCCAGCATAGTAATATTAATAAATTGGCGGTGTTAAACGCTACTGAGTTTCGAAAATTAATTCCGCACATTTGTTTCGAATAAACTAAAAGCCAACATTCACTAAAGTTTGGTCATTGGATCTTAGGTGCTAATCGTGGCTAGATGTTACATGCATAGAGTGTAATAGAGTCGCAGCACCGCAATTCAATTCACTTTTTGCAGGGTAAATGCGCCGCGAATATCACCTACAGTGAAGCCCAGTGCTTCATCATAAGGGTACAACGCATCAATTTTTTCTTTCAAACTAGGCGCTACGCTGCTGCCATGACAATTTAAACACAGCCCGCCGGTTGGAATGGCTTTCATATAGCGAAAGACAGTTTGGCCTTTGTCTTGTATCGTTGAATACGTATCGATATTGCCTACCGGCTCACCCGCGTCTTTACGTTGCTCGAAGCGTTGTAGGTTGGCTAACTCCCAGTTATCAGGACTATTAAGTGCATTGCGAGGTTTTAATGAAGTACGTTCAACCTTCCAGTCTGACTGCGCTGCGAGCCGAGATGAAATAGCGGGGGCCTCAATATGACACGCATCCAGCGCATTAGTTAACCCACCCTGCTCAATGGCGGCAGACAGTGTGCTTTTAAGCGTTTGACTGAATTCTTTGATCAATAGACGCGCTTCTTTTACCTCGCTCTCTTGAGCCGATACCCCTGCGTTAACCGTGCCTGCATTAACAGTGAACGCGCTAAAGCAAATCGGCAACGCAAGGATAATGGTACGGATAAAACGAATCAATGTAGTCATGTGATTTCCTTTTACTATGAGCCAATGTTCAATATCGTATTTGCGAAACGTCGTGACCGGATAATAGCGTAGCCGGTAAATAGCGTAGCCGGTAAATAGCGTAGCCGGTAAATAGCGCGACCGGACAATATGCTGACAGCCCAATACCGCGGCAGCCTATAAATGTCCTTATGAGATGAACACACTACTTGAGCTTAGCCAAAAATATCTCATCCCATTTGATTTAGAACAATTTGTTAGTGCCTGTACAGTCTAATGAACTTTACTACTGTAAATAATGTTTACTGGGCCAAAAACCGAAACCAAATACGTTCACCCACTTCATCATACTCACGCACCTTGTTTCTAAATTGCTGACGAAGTGCCACATCAGCAAGCGGTGCAGGAAGCAGCGGATCAAATACAAGTTGCTGCAGTGCGTTGTCACCCACTAAATAAGACTCTTTAGCTGCCTCATCTAGTGCCAGAGTAGGTAAACGTTCTAAAGAATCCTCGAGCTCCTGTAAGCCTTGACGATAGCAGGTTTCAAGGGCGTTCACATCCCATAGGGTTTTCGCTTTTTGTTGCAAGTCTGATGCGAAGTCGCTGGCGCGAAATACAGGCGCGGTGGGCTCTAATCCGAGATCTAGTAACCTTGAACGCACAAAATCAGTACCTTGCGCAAAATTACTCGGCCGTACGTACAGATCGTGTATGAGCTGTTGCATACCCATCATGTGCAAGGCTCGCTGGCGTATTCGCAAAGCACTGCGATTAGTTTTTCCTAAACCGTTGGTTGTGGCTACAACCCAATCACCTTGCCAATCACATAAGCTGGATTCTGCTTCTCGCCACGCGTTAACCTGTTTGGCTAACTGCTGACCTTTCTCGCCGAGCTGATAATCACCTCGCTCGACGATTTTTAGCAAATGACTCGACACTAACCTTGTGAGTGTGACGCGAACATTGTTTTCAGAAATACCAAACAACGCCCCCACGCGAACTGCATTAGCGGCATTCATTTTGACGTTGCCCCTGGAGCCAATTAAATTCAGTAAAAGTGACCTAGGCCTAGGTTTTATTGGCCTTATGGGTTTCGATTGAGGCAACATAAATGCACAGCACTCTGGTTATTATCTGTCTCTTATACACATCTGACGCTGCCGACGAAGAGGATAGTGTAGA
>OJFV01000271.1_pt1 | contig 16759 bp, 15 predicted proteins | sample 1594391 | NCBI WGS metagenome assembly OJFV01 (sample SAMN05416856, study PRJEB24817) | seawater metagenome | isolation source: Sea water | place: Canada:Atlantic | collected 2013-11
ACGAGATTGCCTCTTGTCTCGTGGGCTCGGAGATGTGTATAAGAGACAGTTACAAATACAATATTTTTATACTCTTTAGCGTAGATAAATCCGACCCAATTATTATGTTCATAAAGAACGTTAAAACCATCCTTACCATTTCTCATTCTATATTTAACAATCCAATGTGGTAGGCGTTGAGTCTTTGGAAAAGCTTCGAAAAAAAGGTCAATAACTTTTGAATAGTTAATATCATGTTTATTAAGGGGGCGGAATTTGATGGTCATAATAACTCTGTAAGCCAGTCGAAAGTTAAAATAGTGGTAAAAACTTTTAATCCAATCAAGCCGAAACAAAGCAATATTGATACGGTTTTAACTTTTTTACTTTTTATATTATTCAAAAATAGAAGCTTTTCTTGAAATTCACTTTTTAGCTTATCAAGATCCTCTTTCATAATTCCCTATTTTTTGAGTAATTAAAAATTAACTAGAACAAAATATAACATTAGTTACAAACAGAGTTTTGTAACTAGAAATATCTATGACCGCTTTGGTGGCTTTGTCTACTATCAAGATGAAAGTAGTTCAACGTCTAATGAGCACTAAAAACAACTCGAAAACCTATTGATGTTAATGTCCACTTTCGTATCAAAGTTGCTTTTTAAATTAGGTAGTCAACTTCCGCTTCTGGCACATTAGGGTAGTTTGTCTTTGAGCGATTAGCAGGCAATTCTGAGTGAGTTGAACATGGCAATATGTGGAGATGCCACTCAGGTTAAGAAGCCTGCAAGCATAGTTATCTCATCTAATCGGAATTTGTAACTTTCCAGTCTGTCTGCTCTCAATCATTTTACCATTAGACGTATACTTCTGTAATAAATTTTTTACTCGCTTTGTCTCGATGCTATTGCAATCTGGACCTAGAGTAACTTCAATAGAATCCAATTCATCACCTAATTCAACATCGAAGTATTGTAACGGCATATCAGCACCAATAATAAAGTTTCTAAGACCTATGCGTAAGTAATTTTCAAATTTTCCTGTAGTTTTCCATTGTTTGAACGCTGTTGAGGATGAAGGAACTATACAAAACATATACCTAAATTCTTTTTGATAAGCCCATGCTACGTCCTTTATTCGTGCTAATTCCTTACCTAGATGAAAATGAAAGTTTCCGTTTTCATCTTTGGTAAAAGGCTTAACGTAATCCCCCGGGTTAGGGAAGTATTCAATAATATTACCGAAAGTTTCATGTTGGAAGGGGGGAACAATAAACATCCACTCTTTGTTGTAAATCTGTTCAAATGGTATCGGACAGTCCATATTTCCTTTTGAAAAAAAGTTTAAAGACTCTTTTGTTTCCAGTTTATACTTCTTAAAAGGGAACTTGGGGAGGCCTATCATTACACCGTTTAATCCAGGATAGCCCCACATCGCGTGGTTTTCATATTCGTCAGCACTCCAACTGCTAACAAAGATAAATTTAGACCAATGTTCTTGTGAAACGAGTTCAGTTTCTTGTTTGTCGTCTACTTTATCGAGTCGGTTAAACCTTAACGTTTGATTCATCAAAATTAATTCAAGGGTATCGATAGTTGTATAGTGATTAATTTTCATAATTCTTTCTTCCCTGAAGTTCCAAAATTAGACTAACGCTTTTGAATTTGAATTGAAAGAAAACAGATATCATTGCAAAAACCTGAGTGGCAAAATCGGCTATTATAAAATATCGCGGTATCCCCTAAGGAGCCTTCACGCACCACAGAAAAATAGCCAAACCAATCGCTACGCTTACATTGATCAACCACGAAAACAGCGTAATAACGTTGAGGACAAGTAAATCCTGTACAGTCGTTTAAATCACCACATTTGTCCGCTTTTGGCACTAACAAGTCATAGGCCGACCGGTAAATTTGAGCGTTCAGCGGGCCTTTACTTCCGTGATGCTTATGATAATAAATCCGACATTGCTGTCATTAACATTAAGAACTTTATAGGCGTATTTTGCTACTAAAGTCCTTCGGTATGAGCTTCCACTATTGAGCTGGTTTGCACTTTGACTTGGAGCGGCCTTAACTCGCGATAAATCAATATCTTTGGCCCCATTGATTGCTGTTAACGTCAATACTACGGCGGTAACCTATTGTTGTGCTGTAATTAAACTCGTTATCTTGGTCAGGGCTTTAAAACCTAACTTTTCATATAAATTAATTCCCGCTTGTGAGGCTTGTAGGCTCATGTAGTCAATCCCATCACGTTGTGCTTGATGGATTAAGTACTCCATTAAGGCCGCTGCCACGCCCATTTTTCTATAGCTTGGTACTGTGCCAACTTGGTGAACACCTAAAGTGTCACCTGTGCGATAACTGATTGCTGTGCCTGCTATTTTATCATCAATAATGCATGCTAAAACACTAGCATTAGGATCTTTAAGTAATCCTTGTATTACCTTAGCGTCAATATCATAACCAAATGCTAAACCACAGGCGCTAGCCCAATCTGATGCATTTTCCTCATACGTTAACGTTATGATCTGCTGTGATGACTGACTATTTGGCCTTTGTGTGATTATTTCTTTGTCGATAGACAAATTCATTATGACGAGTTGGCCTTTCATTGAGAGTGTAGACACCTCTAAGGCATGTTGTTCGGAAACGGTACTAAACACTTTCCCCTTAGGTAAAGCAACATGCCTAGGTAAACTAAAGTCAGCACGCCATTGTTTGTTTGGCCAACTTGTATGCGTAAATAGACCATATTGCTCTTGGGTATTCAGTGCCTGCCAAAAAAGATTCAGATTGTTTAAGTTTTTACCTAAGATTTCGTTTATTGCATTGTTCATTACTTACTCCTTATTAATGAGTACGATGCCACCAATGAGTAAGGCTGAGCCTAATAGTTTACTGGCAGATAACATTTTAATAGGGCTATCAAAAAGACCAAAATGACTGATGAACATAGCCACTAAAATTTGCCCCGTTAAGGCGTAACTCATCATGTTTCCCACGCCCATTTTGGGGATTAAAAAATAAAAGCTCCCCACCCCAATAACGCTAAATATACACGATACCCACAAGTACCAAGGCACTTGTGGTAGACGCTTATTGAGTGATAAGACAAGCTCTGTTTGCTCTACTGGCACTTGTTTGTCAAAGGTATATAACAGAGTGACAGACGCCACCAAAATAAAACTGGTGAAAAAAGCATAAGTAGTTGCCAGTAAACTATTGCTAAATATTTGCCCAAGTTGAGCATTCATGGCAGCTTGTATCGCAATACAAGCACCAGCAAAAAGGGCTAGTAAAATGAAATTAATCATAGATTTATTACAAGTTGATCTTGGCTAATGCGATGTTTAGTACGATGTGCGGTGAAGTCATTCTCGGCCCGCATACCTACTGGGCATAACACCGCTGCACTTAAACCTTTTAGGTTTAATTCCAGCACCTTGTTAATGCCATCGACTTCAAAACCAGTCATAGGGCATGCATCAATAAAACTCGCTGCAGCACTGGCAAGTAATATACCTAGAGCGATATACGTTTGTTGTTGTGCCCAGTTACTTTGTTCGGCAGATGAACGGGATAATAAGTCAGCCTGAATTTGCGTTTGATAAGTCGATAACTGGTGTGTCGTTTTATTTTGCGTTTTTGCCAGTTGCTCAATAAAGTTGGTAATGTCTTGCTGGGTCACTTTTGTTTTATGGGCAAGTACCAATAAGTGCGAACATTTTGCTACTTTATCTTGGCCATAACTATAAGGTAAACATGCTTGTTTTGTTTCTGGATTGCTAATAACAAGAAGTTGGTAAGGCTGTATACCATAGGCAGAAGGAGCTAAACGTACACTTTCAATTAAATGATTTAGTTGTTCTGGACTCAAGGTGTTGTGATTAAATTTATTAACTGCATAGCGCCAATTAAGGGCGTCATTGAGTGGCGTATTGAGTGGGATGCTTTGTGACATCGTGTATTCCGAATAAGTAATGATGCTTGCAGTTTACTCAAAGGTACTAAGTCACTCCTTTACATATGTTGATAATTCTTATTATTGACTTGCTTTTTATTTTTCAGCTTGTTTGATTTCTTTTTTTATACGGCTCAGTTGGGTAGGGGTTATGCCTAAATAACTGGCAATATGATACTGAGTCAAACGGGGTAATATGTGTTGATGCTTATCTAAAAACGTAACATATCGGGCTCTCGCCTCGTGTTGTAGATAACCAATTTCTTTAGGCTCTTTTTCTAACAACCAATGGGTTTCAAGATAATTAATCTGAAACTTCATTAAGTCCATATTATTCATTAACGCGAGGCGAAATTTTGTATGATTAATTTCGATTATCTCGCACTGCTCTAACGCTTGAATCTCTAATTTGCTAGGTTGATTATTAAGTAGCGCACTCATACAGCCGGGAAAACGCCCTTCCGAAAAAAAATTTTTATTGTATTCGTTACCCTGTTCGTCGATGACATAAGCGCGCATCAACCCTTGATGAATAAATGCTAAACTTGTGGGTTTTTCACCGATTGCATAGAGAATTTGACCTTTATCTAAATGTTTCACTGTGCAACAAGCAACATAGGTTTGCCATGTGTCTTCAGGTAAAACGTGATATTGATTGAGTGTTTGCTGAAGGTGGTAAAATACCTTAATCATTAATTAACTTATCGAATTGATTTAATGGCATATTTATATCATTTTTGCCGGTGCTATATAAGAATAGAAACTGCGGGGTCAATTTCGTTTTAGTATCTTCATTAAATTTACAGCATGAGCTGATAAGTTATTAGGTTCGCTCTTGGCACTTAACCGACAATCAAATTTGCTCAAGCTCTTGTAATACAAGCCGTAAGATAGAGTTCTTAAAAATTCACTTAAACCATCGATTCTCCGTCAAACGTCTGTCTTTCGTACCTGCGGACTGTTTTGTTATCTCGGATTGAGGTCCTTTTTTTAATAAATCAGCTTTCATTCCGTGTAAATCGTTTTGGCATCAAACTCGGATTTATATTTTTTATCTATACTCTATCAGCGGTAAGCCGAGTTTGTTGACTTACTCTTTACGCTGTCCAGTAGTAAACAGCATTATTTTTTTCGCGTTATAGAAAGGAAATAACCATGAAAATGAAGAAGGAAGATATACCCGTTGTAATGCAAGCCCCAGGAATGATCATGCGCTCCCAAGCGGGATTAGGAAGCATGACCGTTGTTTTTCATGAGCTACCAAAAGGCACTGATTTTACGCCCTTGCTCAAAGGGTTAAACAACAACAACTGTCATTGCCCGCATTGGGGTTATATATTCGAAGGGACCTTCCGCTTTATATACGATGACGGTACACAAGAGTCATTTGAAGCCGGCGACGTTTTCTACGCACAGCCAGGGCACACCGCCATCGTCGACAAGGACTTAAAATTTATCGATTTTAGCCCAACCAAAGAATTAGCTCAGGTAATGTCAAACGTTGGTAAAGTTATGGCTGAAATGGCTTAATAACACGCTTACGCTTTCATATATTCAGGCTTGAATCTAATCATCAGTATAGTGGCTCCACCATCACTGTTCAGTTCAGGCCTGCTTTCTCACCTAAGCAATTTTCTGATGTTTTCTCTCCTCCCAGTTTCGTTTTCTAAAATACCCGCCGTCACAATTTGTTCATTTTTTTGTCGTTAAAGAGTCACATGGGCACTCTAAGTTGTTGGGCTGCGTTTACTCAAGACAATTAAAATAAGGAATAAGCAGTGCAACCACTCAATAAAGCGTTAAAACTTAGTATCTTAAGTATGGCCGTTGTTTTTGGCCTTTCAGGCTGTGCCCTTGAAGGCGATGACGGGCAAGATGGCGCCGCAGGTGTTGACGGCACAAATGGCATTGACGGAGTCGATGGCCAAAGTCTACCCCGTGATTTAAACATAGAAGTGGTTGGCCGCTTTACAGCAGGTGGCATAGAGGTGTTTGGTAAAAGTGCAGCTGAAATCGTTCAGTTTCACCAAGCTTCGAATAACGCCTTCGCCATTAACTCTGCAGTTAATCAAATTGAAGTGATTGATTTATCGGGCTTAACCACCGCTGCTGTGGCTAACCCTTTTTCTGATGCCAGCTTACAATCCAGCGCGTTTACCTTCGCTGATAGCGTAACGGTAAAAGATGCGGCAAATGCAGATCAAACCATCACCTTAGGGGCAGCCAACTCCATTGCCATTAACGGTGACATGCTGGCGATTGCAGTCCAGGCCAGTGTGAAAACCAGCCAAGGAGCCGTATTGTTCTACAGTTTAGATGCAACTGGCCAAGGAACCTTTGTCAAGGCGGTTGCAGCAGGCGCTCTACCGGATATGGTGGCGTTTAACCCTGATGGCACTAATGTATTAGTCGCCAATGAAGGTGAGCCGGATACAGATTACGCAGTTGACCCACAAGGCAGTGTGTCCATGATCACCATCACAGATGGTGTTCCAGCTGACACAGCAGAAACAATTAACTTCACCACAGATATGACGTTTTCAAGTGACACACTTGATGATGAAGATTTCGACACGGACGCAGAACGTATGGCTCTGCTACAAGCGTCAGGGGTTAAATTTGCCGGTCCAGCGGGCATGACAGTCGCGCAAGAATTAGAGCCCGAATACATTACCTACGCAGCAGACGGCAAAACCGCGTATGTATCACTTCAAGAAAGTAACGCCATTGGCATTCTTGATTTAGACGACATGACCATTGAAGTGCGTGCCCTTGGCTTTAAGGACTGGAGTGATTTCGAGCTAGATTTCACCAATAAGGACGAACTGCCTAATTTCAGCAGCGTTGATGGCCTGTACGGCATGTATCAACCAGATACGATCACGTCTTACCAATACAATGGCGCGACCTTTATTTTGTCAGCCAATGAAGGGGACTCTCGTGATTATGACGCCTACTCAGAAGAAGTCAGAGTAGCGGATATCATTGATGAAGACGAGCTGAATATGACACTCTCTCCTAGCTTACAATCCGCTTATGATGTAAGTGGTGGTGATGATGGCCTAGGGCGTTTAAAAGTCACTACGGCCTTAGGGGACGCTGATGAAAACGGTGAGTTTGAAGCCTTGTACGCCTACGGCGCACGTTCGTTTTCTATCTGGGATCAAAACATTAATCTGGTGTACGATTCTGGCGATGACTTCGGTAAGATTTCAGCAGCTATTTTAGGTAATGATTTCAATAGCGCACATACAGAGAACAAAGGTGACAACCGTTCAGATGATAAAGGCGGAGAGCCTGAAGCCATTGCCGTAGGGGAAATAGAAGGTCGAACTTACGCATTTATTGCCCAAGAACGATCTGGCGATCTGTTCACTTACGATGTCACAAATCCATTTAACGTTGCCTATGTTGCTCACTATAACAACCGTGATTTCAGCACAGACTTCGAGCTAGACGATGATTTAGACAATCCTTGCGATGAAGCCGAAGGCATGGATTGCAGCGAAGTCGCGATATCGGGAGATCTAGGGCCTGAGAGCATTAAATTTGTCGCCCCAAGCGACAGCCCAAATGGCAATGCGCTATTGATTATCGGCAACGAAGTAAGCGGCACAGTGACTATTTATCAAGTGACTGAGAAATAAAAAGTATTGAATAAAAAACCTTGGTCAAATCATTTGACCAAGGTTGCATCTTCTTATACCTGCTTGAGTAGTAACCCAATGCCACTGTGGTGTTCTGGTGAAAAGCTTTCGCGCTTAGCAAAATCACTCAATATAAAAGCTGCATCTTGCGCTTGCTGGGATTCAAGTAAATTTGAGAACCCCATAGACCAGTCACCGAACTCGCGAACACCAGTACTTTTTGTCATTACTAAGCGGACATTTTCATGCCGAGTATCCTGCTTTATTTTGGCATATAGCTGATTAACCTTCGCTTCATCACCTTCAATCACTTGAAAAAAGTGGCGAGACACCGTAATAAGCTTACCGCTTATCCCCTGTTCACTATTGATTGCCCTGGCTGAGATAAGGATGTCTTGCAAATCATTTTCATCAAGCGCCATCGCAAAATCGCTTACATAAATCAATTGAAACATAACACCAAACCTCATTACTCAATAGGAACAAATAAACGTATAGCTTACTCAGTTAATTTACCGAGTAAGCTATACGTTAGTCTAATGACTTATTCACCTTTCTTGGCCTGAAGGATCAAGTGCGAAACACACAAGTGAGCAAGATGCCTAGGTGTTAGACTCAGATGCTGCAATACTCTTCTTGATTAAGGGGGAAATTGTTAAGCCTTGTACCACGATGGAAAAAATAACCACTATGTAAGTCACGATAACCATTAAATTATGCAAATTGTGACCATTGCCTAGCATAGTGTCATTGGGAATAGACGCCGCCATCGCTAGTGCTAAACCACCTCGCAAACCGCCCCAGGTAAGAATACGCACCGAGTTTAAGTCGTAGCGCCTAAACTGCCTAAAGACCAAGTAAGGGGCCCCTACACTGACAAAACGCGCGAATAACACAGCGGGGATCATACAAAGACCAATCAAGATTTCATCTAAAGACAGGCTCATACTGACAATCAGCATGCCGATCAGTAAGAACAGCAAAGCATTTAGGAAGGTATCTGTGGCATGCCAGAAGTTCTTGATAAAGCGGATACTAGAAATACGCGCAAGTGACGCCCCTTTTGAGCGAGTGACATTGCCGATGAAAATCCCGCACATCACCATCGCCAGCGCACCTGATACATGCAATGCGATCGCAAGCGCATAACCCGCAGATGGAATAGCCAAGGTGACTAATAAGCGAACGTTAATATCTGGACTTTTTATGATCAAGTAATGGGCAATCACCGCAAGCACTAAACCAAAAACAATCCCCCCCACCGCTTCTGTTAAGAACAACTCAGCCACGCTGCTAAAAGTTGGTTCAACGCCGCTAAACGCAACGGCAAACAAAGTAGAGAAAATAACCAAGCCTACCCCATCATTAAACAAAGACTCTCCTTCGACTTGAATCGAAATGTTTTTAGGTGCCTGCATTTGCTTAATGATCGCCAGCACTGCGATGGGATCTGTGGGGCTGATAAGCGCACCGAACAACAAGCAGTAAATAAAGGGTACGTTCCAACCAAATTGCGCTAAAACAAAGGCGCTTAAATACCCGACTATGATGGTAGAAAAAACGGTAGAAAACAGCACGAGTATGGTGATTTCCCATCGCTGACGACGCAGAGCGCGTAAATCAATCTCCATAGCACCTGCAAATAATAAAAAGCCCAACATGCCATTAAGCAGAATCTGATTAAAATTTAGCTCGCTGACCACATTGATAAGCGACTGGGCTGAGTCATCCCCCAGCAGTTTTACCGCTAATATTAGTAACAAAGAAATCACCACAGAGCCGGTGGTGATAGCAATGGTTGTTTGCAGTTTGAGCACGAATTGATTGGTAAAAGCGATAAGGACAGCCAGTGCCCCTAAAAAGCATATCAGATTCCAAGCGTCCATGGACGTTCCTATAGATTAATGGGTGGCGTAATGTTGTCGCGTCGTGGCAGAAGCGCCAGGGAGAAAACCGAAGCGCACTGATTTCAGTTGCACAGATTCGACATAACAATTAGGTATTTATATGACGCAAGAATAATACCTCATGCCATTTAAAGCGCCTGTTAACATTGATGCGCAAAGTGTTATGGAATGTAACTTTCTTGAAATTTGATATGGAACTCCATGAAATTTTATACTTAGTTCCATAAGAAGGTTATCGACGATTAGCCATTAAATGTGGTGTTTTTTGCATGGTGACTAGCACCGACTTAAGGTTATCTAATGATGTTTACAGCCGCTGTAGTTTATTGCGCAATCATGCAAATACCTGATCATATTGAAAAATATTGCGATATAACGAACTAAACTTGCTATTTTCCCCCAGACGGTTAGTATTTTAGACGTCTAAACGTCCATGGTAAAATTATGCAAGCTCCTTCACCTTCGTTAAACCCTTATTCGACTACCGCTAAACTTGCGCTGTTGCCGCTGCTTACCTTCTTAGTACTGTTTTTGGGTGTCGGCTTTTATTATCAAGCGCAAGGCGTGGAGTATGCTTTTTATCAGTTACCCTCCCCGTCAGCGTTACTGCCTGCGGTGATACTCGCGGTTTTGCTGTCAAAGGAAACCCTAACCCAAACCATGGCGCGATACGTCGAAGGGGCGGGTCACAGCAATATTATTACCATGTGTTTTATCTATTTATTAGCGGGCGCTTTTTCTGCCGTGGCTAAAGCCACTGGTGGAGTAGACGCAACGGTAAGCTTAGGGCTGAGTATTATTCCAGCCCAATTTATCTTGCCCGGGTTGTTTTTAATCGCGGGGTTTATCGCCACCGCTATGGGCACATCCATGGGCACACTTGCAGCCCTTGCCCCAGTGGGGTTGGGTGTAGCACAAGCCACAGGCATCGAGCCGGCATTAGTAGCAGGTGTATTGGTCAGCGGCGCGATATTTGGCGATAACCTATCGATTATTTCAGATACCACTATCGCCGCAACGCGTACACAAGGCTGTGAAATGCGCGATAAATTCAAGGCTAATTTACACCTTGCTTTACCTGCTGCCCTGATTGTCATCGTGCTACTGGTCGTATTAGGCGAAACCGGAGAAGCAAATATTCCCCAAGGTACGAACGGCTGGCTAGCCCTGCCCTATGTACTGATCTTGGTGTTAGCGGTTGCCGGGGTTAATGTGTTCGCAGTACTGGTGATTGGTATCTTATCTAGCGCAATTATCGGCATGAGTATCACTGATTACCAGCTGGTTTCTGTGGGGCAAGATGTGTATGCCGGTTTTGGCCAAATGCAGGAGATTATGATTTTATCGCTGATGCTTGGCGGATTATCTGAACTCATGCGCCAACAAGGGGGCATCGATTTTTTGCTAGCGTCCATCAGCAAGCTCATTCGTGCTCTAGCGTTACCAGTTAAAATTGGCAACTCGTTGGGTATCGCGGTACTTATCAGCGCGTTAAACGTATGTATTGCCAATAACACCGTATCGATTATTGTCGCCGGTAGTACGGCTAAAGCCCTCGCCGAACAAGGCGGTATCGAGCCCAAGCGCAGTGCCAGCTTGCTTGATATTTTTGCTTGTGTGATACAAGGGCTAATTCCTTACGGCGGGCAGTTATTGATTATCGGCGCAACGTTCTCACTGTCGCCGGTAGATGTTATTCCCTATTCGTTTTACTGCTTTGTTCTTGCGGGTGTCACTCTACTAAGCTTCATTTGGCGCGCTAAGAAAGAACGCTGAGTCATATAAATAGGCTAACACGCAGACGTTAATGCACTGATAGAGCAATAACGTCTGCGGCTTTTTGGGATAAAAATAAAGTAGATTGCGTTATTTAACCTGAGTTCTGGATAAGAAGTGTCGCCCCAACGGTATTTAAGCTTACAATTCAATATCTTACGCATTTACACCCAAATTGTTTTACTCTAACGCTTACTCGGTGACGAAATTTTTCGTGCATAACAAGGTGGATTGGCGTGCGTAATAACGTGTTATTGCTAGACAATCCAACGCAGCTAGGCACTAAAAGGGCGTTATCGAGAAGTTCGGCTTATCCAGTATTCAGGTTATTTAGCTTGATACAAAGCGAAACTCAAGGCTGGCACCGTTACCTTAATTACGTCATTGATTAAGTTGAACCTAGTCGCTTCAACAAGACCTTCATAATGCTCTGACCGCCCGGACAACTTTATGCTAGCGGCTTTAATACCGGCATTAAACACCGCCAAATACTCTTTGCCTTGGGGCAATTTCCGAGCAAAGGCAAACATCATCGAATCATCACTGAAATAACGACTCTCATATTGCCCGTGGCGCAATGCTGCATGTTGATGCCTTTGTTGTGCTAAGTCCCTCAGCGCCTGATAAATAGGATGTAAAGGGTCAAAGTTATTATCTGCAGTGCTCGCGTTACTGCCTAACAATGGATTGTCGTTGTCGCTGGCAACCAAAGAAGGGAACATATCTTGTCTGGCGTTTACGTCATTACCGTCTCCGGTAAAGCCCTGCTCGTCCCCGTAATACACAACAGGTATACCACGGGATAAATACATAAACGCATGAGACAAAATGCTGCGTTTCAGTTTTTCTTCGTTGCTAGCATTTGGTACGCCTTGCTCGATAAAGTAGCCGGTGCGACCCATATCGTGATTACCTAAAAAGGTCATCAGTAAATCCGCTTGACTGTCCTCATCTGTGTATAAATCATCTTGAGCGAATAAAGCATCAATAGTTTGGGGGTGATGTTTACGATAAAACACGTCAGCAGCGGCTTGCTGAAAACCGAAATCCAAAACCGACGGCAGTTTACCTTCAGTGGTAAAACGGCTTAATTGCGCTGGGTCTGGGTCATACACTTCACCGAAAATATGAAAATTAGGTATGCCCTGCTCTTGTGCATACGCCATTATCGATGGGCTGAACGTTTGCCAAAATGGCAAGCGCACATGGCGCACCGTATCAATTCTAAAACCATCGGGTTTGAATTCTTTGATCAAATTTTTGTAAATTTCGATCATGCCCTGCAACACTTCAGGATTTTCTGTATCTAAATCATCGAGTCCATTGAAATCACCGTTTAACGAGCTCTCCCCTTTGAAAGTAGTATCCCCCTGGTTATGGTAAAATTGCGGATCGTTTAGCCAGCCTGGCACTTTTACCGTTTGTTCGTTAAGCGGCACGAAAGGTGTGTAATCGTCTCCCTCGGTGAGCTGCTGTAAAGACTTATACAAGCAGTGGTTCTCTTTCTTAAAATCACCGTTGGCGTGATGGCACTCTTCATACTTCACCACGTCGGCAGTGTGATTAGTGATAATATCGAAAAAGACTTTAATGCCTTTTTTGTGTGCCGCAGCAATTAGGCTTTTAAGATCGTTATTTGAGCCAAAATGCGGGTCAACCTCGGTGAAATCCACGATCCAGTAACCATGATGGGCAACGCCATCACGTTGAACCGCTTTATTGCGTAAGATTGGCGTCATCCAAATGGCGGTCACGCCCATGCCTTGCAGGTAGTCAAGTTTCTGCTCAATCCCCTGTATATCACCACCGTGAAAGCCACGGTTTGACGTTGCATCGAAGCCACCAGCAGAAATACCGCCCTCTAAAGCACCATTATCATTGCTTGGGTCAGCATTGTTAAACCTATCTGGCATCACGAAATAAAACACATCGTCGCGCACATCACGTAATAAATAGTTATCGTTTGGCAGTTTGTTGTTAGCGGTATCAGTGCCAACGACCTTACTCCCGCTGTTTAATGTGTGCTGCGTATCCTGATTTTCAGCAGTGCCACAACCGGCGACAACGCCAGTAAGAAATATTAGTAATAATGCTCTGCCCAATATCATGCTGCGGTCTCCTTCAGCTTACCTTTTATAGCAAAACCACACTTTTCAATTGCCGCTATTCCTACTGCTTCATCTTCGAATTCGCTCAAACCGCTAACCCCCATTGCCCCCACACATTTTGCATCAATAAATACCGGCACACCTCCTGCGATCCCAGTAAATTTAGCGTCATTCCAATACCCCATGTCTTTGTGGGTTTCTTGCGCCCACGTGGCGAGTTGGCGGGTAGTTTGGCGCTCTCGTGCTGCGGTATATGCTTTGGTTTGCGCCAAAACACCCGCTTGCAAGCTGGCATCATCCATGCGGCTATAGCACAACAGTTCACCGTGACTATCGGTGACACAAATCGCGATGTGTTGATTGTTTGCACGCGCCGATGTTATGGCCGCTTGCATCATATTTGTTGCTGTATTTAAATCCATTAAAGCGCTCTTTTGTTTTTATTTGCTGTTAATTGCTGTTGCTGAATGCCAATTGGTAATGTTTAAGCACAACCTTGTTACGGTAACTCGTGACCTTTAGCACTTACATACAGGGCGTACCAATGCTCGCGACTGAGCTGGATATTCATTGCTTGGCAAGACGCCGCAATCCGAGCACAGTCTGTGGTACCGATAACAGGTTGCATCCGCGCAGGGTGGCGCATTAACCAGGCGAGCACTATTGCTTCAGGGCTTGTGCTATAGACATCAGCTAGGGTTGTGACCAACAGACTAGTGCGTTGTACGGCATCCGATTCACCCTTTACATCGCGCCCTGAATACAAACCCTGAGCTAAACTCCCCCAACTTTGTAGTTGTACGTTTTGACGGCGACAGTATTCCAACGTACCCGACGTAAAATTGATGTCGCGCCCTTCACTGTTCCCCGCGTAAACGCCTTCATCAATCCAGTCTTGTTTAAGTAAACTCGCTTCAATTTGATTGGCCACTAACGGTTCATCCAATGCGTGTTGCAAGAATGCGATTTGATGGTGTTGCATGTTCGACACGGCAAAATGATGTACTTTGCCTTCACGCTTTAAGGCTTCAAACGCCCGAGCAATTTCTTCAGGTTGCATAAGGGGGTCCGGTCTGTGCAACATAAGTACGTCTAAATAGTCTGTATTTAAACGTTGCAAGCTGCTCTCAACCGAGGCTTCGATCCATTCTGCTGATAGGTCATACCGTTTGGGACCATTGGCATCCGCGAACCGGATACCACATTTAGATTGAATGTAAATTTTTTTACGTAACTGTGGGCGTTCATTAAGTACCTTGCCAAATACCTGCTCGGCTTTACCGAGCGTGTAAATATCCGCGTGGTCGAAAAAATTAATCCCTGATTCTAATGCGGTATTTACGCAGTCATTAGCCTGTTCGACATGTGCGTTAGTAATGGGTGAATCATCCCAGTTGCCACCAAGACCCATGCAGCCATAAACAATTGAACTAACGTTGGGTAAATAGTGAGCTAGGGGGGAAGACGAGTTTGTCATGGAAGCCTCTTAGGGGAATATAGTCGTTGTGGACAGTGTAGTGGGTTAACGGCAAAGCAAAAGAGGGAGTTAGTGAAAACATTGTTTGATATAGCGAACAATGCACCGCTAAAATGTCGCTATTATTTTCCAATGTGATCATTTGCCATGAGCCGTGAACATAAAAAGTTTGAACGCTTAATTTTATTCAGCGAAGTAGCAAAGCAATTAAGCTTCACCCGCGCAGCACAAGTGCTTTCAATATCCCGTGGGTATTTATCAGAACAAATTCGTAAGCTTGAGCAAGATATGGATAAACATTTGTTTATTCGCTCCACGCGTCATGTGTCGCTAACCGAAGAAGGGGCGCAATTACTGGCAGGCATGAATCAAATAAAGCGCTCGCTACTGGCCCTAGAGCGTGAAGTTCGTCACGACAACGACGCCCTTGAGGGCGTGCTACGCATCACTGCACCCAATCAATTTGCTCAGCGTTATATACTGGATTTATGTGCTGAATTTCAGGCGTGCTATCCCTTAATTTCGGTCAGTGTTGATTGCAGCTACACCACCTATGACCTTTCCCATAACGATTTTGATTTAGCCTTTAGAGCAACCAAAACGCCCCCGCAAAACATGATTGCTAAAAAGCTGTTTGATTATCGCCATACCTGTTGTGCAAGCCCTGAATATTTAGCTAAACATGGCACACCTAAGCGTATAGAGGACTTAATTGAGCATATTTGTTTAAGTCAATCACTGAAGAGCGAATGGCAATTTGCAGACAAAAAAACAAATGTAAATTGCCCAATAGCAGTAAACGACAACCTTATTCTTAAAAAGCATGCGATTGCAGATAATGGTATTATTTTGGTGCCTGAATATGTGGTGGATAAAGAAATAGATTCAGGCGTATTAGTGCCCATTCTGGAAAATGCACTGCATGCGGAATTCGCGATTTATCTAATTCACCCCCAGCTCATACATCAATCTGCTAGGTTAAAAGCGTTCATCGCGTTCACTAAATGCTTTTTTGAAGATAAATAGTTCCTAACCAATACCCAAAAAAAAGCCCCCATTACTGAATTTCAGTAATGGGGGCTTTTTTCGGTAAATCACGCAGTATTGCTATCGCGTCGTTACAATTCAGCCGCTAAACGGGTGCCTTGGTCTATAGCGCGCTTAGCATCAAGTTCCGCTGCTACGTCAGCACCACCGATTAGGTGATACGGTTTGGTTAAACCTTCAACCAATTCACGCAGTGGCTCTTGGCCCGCACAAATAATGACATTGTCTACGTCCAGCACTTGCACCTCATCGTTCACTTTAATATGAATGCCTTGGTCATCAATTTTTAAGTACTCACAACCGGCAATCATGCTCACGCCTTTATTCAGCAAACCAACACGATGTGCCCAACCCGTGGTTTTACCAAGGCCTGCGCCCACTTTGGTGGTCTTGCGTTGCAGCAAAAATATCTCTCTTGGTGACGGTGCAGGCTGCGCTTTCATGCCCTCAATACCACCGCGAGAAGAGAACGTCATGTCAATGCCCCACTCTTTCATAAAAGCAGGAATGCTTAAACTGGTTGATTCCCCAGAGTGTGATAAAAACTCAGATACGTCAAAACCAATACCACCGGCGCCAATCACAGCCACTTTTTTGCCTACCGGCTTGTGCTCTTTAATCACTTCGATGTAGGTCATAACTTTCGCATGGTCGATACCTTCGATCGGCGGTGTGCGTGGCTCAATACCCGTCGCAACGATCACGTCATCAAAATCACTATCGTTTAAGTCGCTCGCACTCACTCGCGTGTTGAGCTTAACGGTCACATTGTGTAATTCGAGTTGGCGTTTGAAGTAACGACTGTCTCTTATACACATCTCCGAGCCCACGAGACAAGAGGCAATCTCGT
>OJFV01000273.1_pt1 | contig 16641 bp, 12 predicted proteins | sample 1594391 | NCBI WGS metagenome assembly OJFV01 (sample SAMN05416856, study PRJEB24817) | seawater metagenome | isolation source: Sea water | place: Canada:Atlantic | collected 2013-11
GATTGCCTCTTGTCTCGTGGGCTCGGAGATGTGTATAAGAGACAGATATAAGACATATAAACCTCTGTAGGTAGGTCACATCACTTAATTGTGATGCTGTTATTATCGATAGCACAAAATCGAAGATAAAAAAGCAGTAATGTCGCCAAAGCACTTAAGTTAGCGATGAATCGTGATGCTGATGAGGTTAGAGTTAGAAGATGGAAGATGAGCTAAGCAAGTACACCTAGGTGTACTTGCTTATGTTTAAACTATTCAGTCAATGTGGTTAGGGTGTTTTATGCGCTTTTAGCATGACTAAACAGGGTAGGCCCAGCCGCAACAAGCACTCTACCGTTGTCGGTATCTGTGAACTTGTCAAAATTATCAATAAACAATCCAGCTAAGCTTGTTGCCTTATCTGTCCATTGGCTTTCATTCTCATAAGTTTTACGCGGATCAAGAATATCCGTGTCTAGCTCACCTAATTTTTGCGGGATCTGTAGGTTAAAAATAGGTAGGGTAGTTGTGGTAGCATTATCTAAAGAGCCGTCTAAAATTGCGTCGATAATGGCTCGAGTCGCTTTAATAGAGATGCGTTTGCCGGTGCCATTCCAACCAGTATTGACTAAGTAAGCTTGAGCATCAGCCGCCTGCATACGATTTTTAAGCACATTAGCATATTGCGTAGGGTGCAGGCTTAAAAATGCTGCGCCGAAGCAACTAGAAAACGTCGGCGTTGGCTCTGTAATACCGCGTTCAGTGCCCGCTAATTTAGCGGTAAAGCCAGATAAGAAATAATACTGGGCTTGTTCAGGCGTCAATTTTGACACCGCTGGAAGTACACCAAATGCATCTGCCGTTAAGAAAATGACCTTGTTTGCGTGGCCTGCTCGCGAGACGGGCTTCACAATATTGTCGATATGGTGAATGGGGTAAGATACTCGGGTATTTTCTGTTTTGCTGTTGTCGTCAAAATCGATTTTGCCATTGACATCAACTGTCACATTTTCAAGCAAGGCATCTCGGCGAATAGCATTATAGATATCCGGTTCGTTTTCTTTACTTAAATTGATGGTTTTCGCGTAACAGCCGCCTTCAAAGTTAAACACACCATTGTCGTCCCAGCCGTGTTCATCATCGCCAATTAATTCACGATTTGGATCTGTTGATAGGGTGGTTTTTCCGGTACCGGACAGACCAAAGAAGATTGCAACATCGCCGTCTTTTCCTACATTAGCACTGCAATGCATAGAGGCAATGTTTCTAAGGGGAAGCAAGTAGTTCATCATTGAAAACATGCCTTTTTTCATCTCACCGCCATACCAAGTACCACCAATCAGCTGGACTTTTTCGGTTAGATTAAATGCCACAAAATTTTCAGAGTTAATACCGTGCTCTTTCCAATTGGGGTTATTGGTTTTTGCGCCATTCATTACCACAAAGTCAGGATCGTAATTAATCAGTTCTTCTTCTGTTGGGCGTATGAACATGTTTTTGACAAAGTGAGCTTGCCATGCGACCTCGGTAATAAAACGCACTTTCAAACGGGTGTCTTCATTTGCGCCGCAGTAGGTATCTACCACAAACAGGCGTTTGCCGCTGAGTTGTTTTGTCACTGTACTTTTGAGGTCGTCCCACACGGCAGGAGAAATCGGTTTATTGTCGTTTTTACCTTGATCAGACCACCAAACGGTATCTTTGGTGACGTCATCGCGCACTATGTATTTGTCTTTAGGGGAGCGGCCGGTGAACTTGCCTGTGTTCACGTTCACGGCACCTAATTCGGTGACGACGCCTTTTTCATAACCTTCAAGGCTATGGTGTGTCGTTTCCTCAAACAATATGTCATAGGAGGGGTTATGTAGAATTTCAGTGGCATCGGTAATGCCAAACTTGGCTAACTCTGCGGACAATTTGTGTATATTCATTAACTAACCCTTCATTTTGCTGTGGCGATAAAACGGTATGTGCGATTTGAATTGACCTAACTTAAGAGAGCCAAGCCATCATCCTTTAAAGCGAAAAATATTGGCGTCTACTTTTCTAACATTAAGCTCGCTCTGTTACCTATTTTAAACACTTTTAGCGACCCTTTGAAAGTGGGTGTGTAATAAAACATTGTTAATTTCATAATTTGATAATCTTTTATCATAAGGCGTAATTAAAATATTCTTTAATCAGCTCAAAGGGCACCAAAAATGACCAATTTAAACGTTTCTATCCTAGGCTATTGGTATTAAAAGATTTTTTATTAGTCTTATAACTGACTGATTAATAGTATTAATTTACAATATTTTTACGTTTTTATCATTCGCATCACTATTCAAACCTTACTTTTAGGAGCTTCTCGGTATTATTGAGCAGCCAACATGCTCTGTTACCTATAGTGAGTATTGATGTTGTATATGTTGAAAGCTTACAGATTTTCCGAAATTACTGATCAATTGAGTGATTGATCACGTTTGTTGCCTTATCGCGCAGTGTAATTAGTCGAATGAATCTATCCGTGGGTGAGGTAGAAATTTATAGAAGCGTTTTGACTGTAAAAAGGTCAGTGTTTAGAATTGGCGAGGACGTTCTGAATAGCCAAACGTAAGGAATAACCGTCTTTTACGATAATCGTCATTGTTAAATGGGTAGTGCTTTGGATAAAATTAATTGTATCTAACCTGTTGTGGTTTGTACTTGATGCCGTACCCACAAGATGCGATTCTTTTCCTTCTTATTCGAGTTAGCATGTTTTGGGCATTATTGTTCTTTGCTCATACATGCCGTTTTCTTCCCAACTCAATCCTTCAATACCTTTATTAGGACAATGAAATGACACCGTTGCCTGTCGAATACCTCAGTCAAATTGAATCCCTTTTACCGCCAGAGACAATCATTCAGGATATTAGCCGGCGCAGAGCGTTAGGAGTAGACGCGAGTTTTTATCAACTTATTCCTCAGCTTGTTCTAAAACTGTCAAACCTTCAACAGGTGCAATCAGTACTTGCCCTAAGTCATCAATTTGAGGTGGCCGTAACATTTCGAGCTGCAGGTACTAGCTTATCAGGGCAGGGAGTATCTGACTCTGTGTTAGTGACCTTAACGGATGATTGGCGCCGACACGAGGTCATTGATGGCGGTCTTCGGATCAAGCTGCAACCTGGTATTATTGGTGCCGATGCTAATCGGATACTGGCGGGTTACGGCCGTAAAATCGGGCCCGACCCAGCCTCTATCAATAGCTGTAAAATTGGGGGAATTGCAGCTAATAATGCTTCTGGTATGTGTTGCGGCGTAGCGCACAATAGTTATTACACAGTGAAAGACATGACCATGGTATTAGCGGATGGCTCCGTGGTTGATACCAGTGATGCGCGCAGCGAGGCGCAGTTTCGCGAGACTCACTCTTTGTTACTGAACGAGCTTGAAGTGCTGGCCCAAAAGTGCCAAGGGAACAAAAGATTACGCGAGCTTATTACTCACAAATACCGACTTAAAAATACCTGTGGTTATGCACTTAATGCATTGATTGATTATCGGGATCCATTGGACGTGTTGATGCATTTAATGATTGGCTCTGAGGGTACACTTGGTTTTATCGCTGACATTACTTACCAAACCGTTGTTGAGCATGCGCACAAAGCCAGTGGTCTGTATTTATTTGCCAGTGCTCAGCAAGCCTGTGCATTGGTACAAGCCCTTGAAAAACAAAATGTTGATGCTGTGGAGCTTATGGATCAGCGTGCGCTTAACTCAGTTAAGGGCCAACCAGGACTGCCTGATACGTTTTGCACCCCTAATGACGGTTACACGGCATTGCTCATCGAAACCAGTGCAGGCAACCAGAAGGCGCTGGCGGAGAATTGCGCTAATATCGAACGATGCATAGTCCGCTACGCGCCCATACAGTCTATTGCGTTTAGTCGCGATCTTATACTCAACCAACAGTTGTGGGCTATTCGAAAAGGGACGTTTCCCGCCGTAGGCGCGGTGCGTGAAGCGGGCACAACCGTGATAATAGAAGATGTGTGTTTTCCAATCGCCAATATGGCCGAGGGGATACAGCGTTTACATCAATTATTTGACCAGCACGGATACTCAGAGGCAATCATATTTGGTCACGCGCTTGCGGGTAATTTACATTTTGTATTCACCCAAGCATTTGATGAACCCAGCGAAATACAGCGCTACGATGAATTTATGCAAGCGGTCGCTCAGCTTGTAGCGGTAGAATTTAAGGGTTCGCTTAAAGCAGAGCATGGTACGGGCCGAAACATGGCTCCCTTTGTTGAATTAGAGTGGGGGAGTGTAGCCTACAGTGTGATGACAAAACTCAAAGAGATCATTGACCCAACGGGGATTTTGAACCCGGGCGTGATACTCAATGCGGATACACAAAGTCACATCAAAAACCTTAAACTTCTGCCAAAAGCAAACGAAATAGTCGATAAATGCATTGAATGTGGTTTTTGCGAGGCTGTTTGCCCTTCACAAGATTTAAGTTTTACCCCAAGACAACGCATCGCGATTTGGCGGCGGATACAACAATTGCGTGAAGCAGAGATAGTGAACGACAGTGAAACTCAGGAACTGCATCAGCTAGAGACAGACTTTGAGTATATGGGTATTGATACCTGCGCGGCTACTGGTTTGTGTGCTCAGCGCTGCCCTGTGGGAATTAATACAGGTGATTTAATTAGGCAACTGCGTAGTGAAAATCAAACGAACGTTGGCGAAATAATCGCTAAATTCAGTGCAGAACATTTCTCGCTGGTCAGCAAGTCTGCTGGGGTTGGCTTTGCGCTCTCAAGCAGTGCCACCAAATTGCTAGGGAATGCATTAACTGACCAAATAGGTGCGAAAATGCACCAGTTGTCAGCGAAAAAAATTCCCTTGTGGCAAAGTCAATGGCCGAGTAAAGGTAAGAAAGTAACCATCGACGGTGCACTTAAAACGAAAAAAGTCATTTATTTTGCGAGCTGTGCTAGTCGCAACATGGGGGCCGCTGCTTCAGATAATGAAAAGCGCTCTACGTATGACGCAGCCCGTTCTATTTTTAACAAGGCAGGTTATCAGGTCATGTTGCCTGATAAGCTTGATGAGTTGTGTTGTGGCATGCCTTTTAGCAGTAAAGGTTTCCCAGATTTGGCCCAACAAAAGGGCGTGCAATTAGCTCAGCAATTAAGGGACATTAGCAGCGAGGGGGAAATACCTATTGTGTTTGACACTAGCCCTTGCAAACAACAAATCCAGGAACTGAAAAATGTAGAGGGGTTGCAGATTTTCGAGACTAGTGAGTTTATGGTGAAGCACGTGATTGCTGATTTAACGATTACCGCGCAAGTCGAGCCGGTCGCGCTGCACGTCACCTGTAGCAGCCGAAAAATGGGCCTTGCGCCATATTTACAGGCGCTAGCAAGTGCCTGTAGTAAAACGGTGATAGAGCCCCAAGGGATTGAATGTTGCGGCTTCGCGGGAGATAAAGGGATGTTTGTTCCTGAGCTAAACGCCAGCGCGCTGCGCCACTTGAAAGCGCAAATACCTGTCGGGTGTAATGTGGGATACAGTAATAGTCGCACGTGCGAGATAGGGCTAAGTCAGCACAGCGGTATTCCTTATCACTCGCTACTACTGTTACTTGATGATGTGAGTCAGCAAAAGAACGCACAGGCCACTGCATAAGCCATCGTTAAAAGGGAGAAAGTCATATGGATATTAGTCAGAGCCACCTCACACAGGCGGTGCAAGAGGGGATCCTGAGTCGTGAACAAGCGGAGCAATTAAGTCTATTCGTTGACGGTTTACCGAGCACCACTGCAAAGTTTGATTTTACCCATGTTCTGTATTACTTCGGTGGCTTAGTGGCCATAGGAGCAATGACGCTTTTTATGACCTTAGGCTGGGAGTCATTTGGTGGTTGGGGCATTGTTATATTGTGTGCGGTATACGCCATAGCAGGAATAATGTTAGCCAACCGTCTAGCAAAGAAAGGCTTACCCATTGTTGCAGGCATATGTGCCACCTTTGTAGTGTCACTTACTCCCTTGGCTATTTTCGGTTTGCAGCACGCGCTAGGTGTTTGGCCCGGTGACGATAGCTACCGTGAATATCATCGCTATGTTCAGTGGCACTGGCTCTACATGGAACTAGGGACACTCGCTGTAGGCGTAATATTAGCCAAAAACTATAAACATCCATTTTTACTTATGCCCATTGCACTCACGCTGTGGTACTTATCGATGGATCTCGCCGTTATGCTTTCAGGAGATTATCCTGAGTTCGAATTACGTGCATTGGTTTCTATGTTCATGGGTTTACTCATTTTAGGCCTAGCATTTTGGGTAGATATTCGTTCCCGTCTTTCACTAGATTACGCATTTTGGTTATACCTGTTTGGCACTATCGCTTTTTGGTGTGGCTTGTCTATGCAACACTCTGACAGTGAGTGGTCTAAGTTTGCTTATTGTTGTATCAATCTGTCTATGATGGGGTTTGGCATTGTGTTGGTACGCAGAGTCTTGGTTATTTTTGGCGCCCTCGGCGTGTGTGGTTATGTGGGATACTTGGCTTATGACGTGTTTAAAGACAGCTGGCTTTTTCCTATTATGCTCACCTTATTAGGTGCGCTTATTGTTTATCTTGGGATCCTTTGGCAAAAGCACGAACAAAAACTAACTTATCAGCTACGCAGTCGATTACCCAAAACATTACAAGAGCTGCTAGAAAATAAATAACGTCAAGGTAAAAGCTGAAGATAAAGCAAGACCATTGGTCTTGGTGCACATGTCTGCTTATATATATTTTCTCAATACCTGTAACAGGATCAGAAAATGTGAGCCAGGCAATGGCTTTTTAAAGGGCTAGCGCGCTGATTATTTTCGCGGGGTGAATATCGTGCAATCAGCGTTTCTCGCTACCCTAAACTGTTCATTAATTGCTAGCTATATCTTATAACGCTGCGCTTTATTCACTATAGCTGTGCATTGTTTACTATCGCTGTACATTGTTTATTAATACTCTGCAAAAGCTTTCAATGCTTGGCGAAATCGAGGCCGAATCGAAAGACCCTGAAATAATAAGGCCAATTTGTGTTGTTGATGCCCTCGGCGTGCTTATTTATTAACGCTAGGGATTCTTTGCAAACCACGCGTTTACTCTTGCGTCATTAGGCACGTATTACGCCGACACTCTGGTGTTTCTAAGCTCAAATGCAAAACATGTAGTGTTTTACTTTACCTCTGAACAGTGCTTCTCTCTCAATTCTCTTAATACAACCAAATCTCATTTCTTTACAAATCTCTATTTAATAGGTGATTAACAATATTTAACCCTAAACATATTAGCTGAAAATGATATCCATGCTGCGTTTATCGGTTCTGATATAACCAAAATAGAAAAAAATGACAATTATCCCTAGTTTTAGTTCAATAAACAGTTGTCACAAACCGTATAACGATGTAAATTGATAATCGTTCTCATTTAGATTGTTATTAGGGTGTTGCTGTGATTGATTTGCTCGTAAATGGTGGAGTAGTGGTGTGGCTTTTGATCAGCTTGTCTGTGGTTGCATTGACGGTTGGTGTATTTAAAGCTTGGCAGTTTTATAGCACGCGCCCAAGACCCGCTGATGCAATTGAACAAGCATTCGGCTTTTTACAACAAGGTAAACACGCTCAAGCATTGTTATTGGTTAATGGTCAACGGAACTATCGTGCTGCTCTTATTAGTAGTACGGTGCAGTTAATCGATAAATCCTCATTGGCATTAGACGACATCAAAGATGAAATCTACCGTCAAGCGCAACTTGCCATCGCTCAGCTCAACAGTTACTTACGTGTACTAGAAGTGATTGCCACATTAGCCCCACTTATGGGACTGTTTGGTACGGTTATCGGCATGATAGAAGCGTTCAAAGCTATGGAGTCTGCCGGTGCTCAGGTGAATCCTGCAGTGCTTTCTGGGGGGATCTGGCAGGCACTCTTAACGACAGCGGTTGGTTTAGCGGTGGCTATTCCAGTCTCTATGCTTAATAGCTACTTTGAACGTAAAGCCGAAGTAGAGGCACAAGCAATTCAAAATGACCTACAACGTGTATTCACTATTTACGCTAGTGCTAACAGCGCTGCAATGAGCAGCAATAACACGTCTAGCTCAAAGCAATCGTCCACTAAACCGCAACCCACAAGTCATCAAGGCGCAGAGTAGTTACTATGTCGAGCCTGCTATTGCCGCAACGACGTAAACAAAGTATCAGCCTGACTGCACTAATTGATGTGGTGTTTATTCTTCTGATGTTCTTCATGTTGACCTCGTCTTTCACCAAGTTCAGTGCTGTGGAAATGCAATCGAGCTTGGCGGCCAGTGTGTTGTCTGACAGCAAACCGCAGCTATTACGTTTAAGCGTAGACGGGCAGTTATCTTACGCTCAAGTTGCGCTTGGCGATAGCGCAGCGCTAACAGATGTAGCACTCTCAAGTGAGTTTGACGCGAGTTTGCCAACCGTATTGCAGCCAGCAGCTGAGACGCAAGTGCAAGTGATTGTTGATGCGCTTTCACGCATGAAGGTATTAGGTTTTACCCAAGTTACTTTGGGTAAGTTACGCCCTCAGGCTAACGCGATAGCGGGGCAAAAATGAGCCTATTCAATCAAGCGCAACGCCCAAGACGTAAAGCGAATAGCGACGATAACCTTATCCCATTGATTAACATCGTTTTTCTATTACTTATTTTCTTTATGATTGCAGGGGAAATTGAGCAAATCCAGGATGCAGGATTAACCCTGCCAGAGAATAGCCAAACCAAACCGGCTGTTGCACAACCAATAACCCTACAGCTATCGAAAGACAATGAGATCCACCTCAATAATGAGGTTGTCAGCGTTGATGCATTGCCAGAAGCGTTGAGCACACTATTACAAGAGCACCCAGCCAATATTGCTGTGCGTGCCGACAAGCGAGTGACGTATCAAGATTTAGACAAAGTGTTAGTTATATTGCGCGCTGCAGGGTTTAGCACCATCAACTTATTCACCCTAACGACAGAGTCAAGTTGATGCGTGCTGCTAAACAACACAGTGAACAAAGGCTTGCAGCGAGTCAGATGGATGGCCATGCATCCCTCATTTCAACTAGTTTTCAACCCGTTAGTCACAAACGCCAATGGTTAATCGCGATTGCCGTAGCCGCCGCATTGCACGCCAGTGTATTCGCCGCTCTATCGATTTCGCCCCAAGAAGTGCAGGGCAGTGCTATGGGAGAAGGACAAGATGGTATTGAAGTCGGTTTAGGGATGCTCGGCGCGTATCAAGATCAAGAGCTTGTTGAGTCTGAGCAACAAGAAACAGTGAATGTCGTAGCCGAGCCTAAGTCAGAAACGGAGCCTGAACCGCAGCCTAAGGAAGACATACAAGCGCTACCTAAGCCCGAACCGAAAGTTGAGTCCGTTAGCGAGCCTGTAGTAGAAAAAGTTACACAACCAGAGACTGTCGTACAAACCATAGATGTGCCAGTTGTTGAACAGACATCTGCCGAGAGCGCGGTCAAAAAAATGGCTACAGCCGAAGAAGTAACGTCACAAGAAGCCCTCCCTGAAGAAACTGCGCCTAAAAAAGAAGTTACGAAGCCAGAGCCTGCGGCGCCAGCGCCAACAGATACCACTACAGCGAAAGAACAAGGTAAAACTTCCTATGACGCGCCAGCCCCGGCTGCTCAAAAAGCCACGAATCGTGGTACCGGCAGTGCTAGCTCAACACGCTCCGGCGGTCGCGCCGGTAATGCCAACGACTTCTACGCACAGTTGCAGGCGCATTTACGTCAATACAAAACCTATCCCAGAGAATTAAAAAAGCAAAAAATTGAAGGCGTGGTGCAGTTGCAATTCACCATCGATCACGATGGTTATGTATTGGCTTCTAGCATTAAAGAAAGCTCAGGCTCAGCTGAACTGGATAAGGCTGCACTTGATATGTTGCAAAAGGCCAATCCCTTGCCACTTGTACCCGATTCAATCAAACGAGAAAGGATCACGTTAGTGATCCCTATTGAATATTCATTAATCACCAACTCAGCATTTAAGGATTAGTTACCAATGAGTAGAACAAAAACGTGTCAAATAGCGCCATTGAGCCTTCGCTCACCCAAGGTTAACACTAATAAAACCTTGTTAGCATTAAGCGTACCCGGCATGTTATTGAGCCCATTTGCTATGGCTCAAGAAGACGAACCCATTGTATTGGACACTATGCAAATTGAAGAGCGCACCGTTGATACCAACCCTTACGCACAAGCGGGTGCACCATATAAAGCTCAGGTTTCAGGCGACTCACGCCATGTAAAAGAATTGGCCGATACACCACAAACGATCAGCGTACTAACACAAACTCAAATTCAAGAATCTGGTAGAACCGACTTAAAAGACATTTTGGCCGCGCAGCCTGGTATTACCTTGGGTACAGGCGAAAACGGAAATGCGTTCGGTGACCGTTACATTATCCGTGGCCACGAAGCACGCAGTGACGTGTTTGTTGATGGTTTACGTGACCCAGGTATGACAACACGTGAAAGCTTTGCAACTGAGCAAGTTGAAATCACGAAAGGCCCAAGCTCTACCTTTGCTGGGCGTGGTTCAACAGGTGGTGCGGTTAACAGCATTACTAAGCAAGCGAGCACTGAATATGACTTCTCTAAGCTTGAAGCTGGTTTAGGAACTGACGATTACCGCCGTATTGCACTTGATAGCAACAAACGCATCAATGACGACCTAGCGGTACGTGCCAATATCTTGCACTCGTACAAAGAAATTCCCGACCGTGGTCCTGCTGATCAAGAGCGTAATGGTCTTGCCCTTTCTGTTGATTACAAAGCAACAGACAAGTTAAAACTTACCGCTGACTACTACTACTTAAAAGCAGAAGATACCCCTGACTTGGGTACTTATATTGTGGCAGGCGGTGGTAAGCCAGTCGCAGATTTACCTGTGTACACTCAAGACGGCCAAGACTTTCTAGAATCTGAAATCAATACCTTCACCTTGCGTGCTCAATATGAAATTGACAGCAATACCCGTGTTGAGAACCTAATGCGTTACGGCACCACTGATAACGGTTATGTCACCACAGGTGCCCGCGGCGCTACACGTGATGCGAGTGATCAAGAAGCACCAGGCGCAGCAACGGTTAGCCTAAGTACGCACCAAGGCTGGCAAGAAGTGGATTACTTTGCTGACCAGCTAAATGTGTATTTGACCCGTGAGTTAGGCGGCTTGAAACACAACTTTGTGGTCAGTGCTGAATACAGCGCCCTCGACGTTGATAATGGTGTTTACAATGTAGACGACACTGGTACGACTAACTGCATGCTGCCTGGGCGCGGCAATGCTGAGCCATCCGGTGGTTTCTGTATCTTAGACGCAAACGGGAGCTATATAGATAACATCAGCAGTGTTATGGGGCGCAGCATTACCAAAGGCGCGCAGGATTCTGACTACTCAATCGATACTGTGTCTGTTTCATTGATGGACACAGTTGATATTAACGAATTTTTGTCAGTATTCGCAGGCGTACGTGCCGATAGTTTTGACTACGATAATGTCGTGACAAGCCGTGGTGTAACAACTGCCTATGATTACTCAGATACCCTTTGGAATGGCCACGTTGGCGTGGTGTATAACATCAATGAAGATGCCAATGTTTATCTTACCTACAGTACCTCAAGTAACATTAACGGTGGCGAGTCTGACTTGGGTGGTAACTGTGGGTACGGCGGTATCTGTGGTGATCCTCAACAAGTAACAGACAGTAAGCCAGAAGACACCGAAAACTTCGAATTAGGTACAAAATGGAACGTTTATAACGATAAGTTGCTACTAACCGCAGCCATCTTCCAAATCACAAAAGATGACGTAATGGAAAGTATCGATGACGATGACTACTCCAGTATCGGTACGCTAAACACGGGTAAAAACCGCGTTAAAGGTGCTGAATTCTCTGTGGTAGGTAACATCACCGAGGAATTAAGCACCCAGTTTGGTGTGACGTTTATGGATGCCGAAGTGCTTGAGTCGTTCGAAACCGATAGCGTAGGCCGTACCTTAAGTAATTTTGCTGATAACAGTGCATTTTGGCAGTTACGTTATCAAGCAAGCGATGCGTTTTCGTTCGGTGGCACTATGACATACTCAAGCGAAATGTACGCAGGGCAACCTGATTCAGGTGCTGGCTTTAACACTGAGATCAATGATTATTCGTACAAGGTCCCTAGCTACACGTCATTTGATGTTTTCGCGACTTATGCCTTCAGCGAGCAGCTAAATCTTCGTCTTAACGTTGCTAACGTAACAGATAAAGATTACTACTTAGCGGCATACCGTAGTGGTGCATTTACCTATATTGGTGCAGCACGCAACGCCAAGCTAACGCTAACTTACGAGTTTTAATTTTAGCTAAAAACGTTTTATTACAATTTGTGTAATTTAATCAAGGGAGTAGGTTGGTTTTCAACGTGCTCCCTTTTTTGTTTTGGGTTAAGATTTAACCATGAAAAAAGATCATTACGTGTTACCTAAACTAAGCCAAATCCCACCAGATGTGATTGCTATAAGTGATTATGAACGCTTAGCGAAAGACTATATGCCTCACGGTATTTATGAGTATATTGCTGGCGGCGCAGGGGACGATATTACCCTTAATCGCAATCGCACTGCTTTTGATGCTATAGGCATGAATAAGCGCGTGCTGCGTAAATTTACCAAAGGCACCACGGAAGTTGTTTTGGGCGAAGACCGATTTAGTTGGCCAATGTTGATTGCCCCTTTAGCGTATCAAAGCTTGTTGCACCCAGCAGGTGAGCTTGCCACAGTGGAAGCGGCTAACGCGGTCAATATGGGGATGCTAACCAGCACCTTGTCTACTTATCCGCTTGAACAGATTGGCACAGCGCAACACACCGGTAAATGGTTCCAGCTTTATATGCAGCCCGACCCAGAGCATACGCTTGATTTAATCAGGCGCGCCGAAAAAGCAGATTACACCGCCATAGTAGTCACCGTGGATGCTCCCGTAAGCGGACTTCGTAATCGCCAGCAAAGAGCAGGCTTTTCGTTACCCCCCAGTGTGGTAGCAGCGAATTTAGTGAACTACCCCACATCAAAGACACAGTCGTTATCACCCGGGCAAAGCGTGTTACTCAACGGTCTGATGGCTGATGCACCCGATTGGGATGACATTCAATGGCTGCGTAAAAACACAAACCTACCTGTGTGGATAAAAGGCATTAGCCACCCTCAGGATGCCATTCTTGCTGTTGAAAGTGGTTGCGCGGGTATTGTGGTGTCGAACCACGGCGGGCGCACGCTAGACGGCCTTGCCCCGAGTATCGACTTGTTACCGCCAGTACGAAGCGCAGTAGGAGAAGCATTTCCCATACTGTTAGACAGCGGCATTCGCCGAGGTACTGATATTTTCAAAGCCATAGCCCTAGGCGCAAACGGTGTATTGATTGGTCGGCCTGTTCTAAATGGCCTAGCAGTTGCAGGAGCATTGGGTGTTGCCCATAGTTTGACCTTACTTCAGCAAGAGTTAGAGCTTGCAATGGCGTTAACCGGATGCGAGACCATCAGCGATATTACCCTAGATTGCATTTATTGACGTTAAGCGTTGGGTTACGCAGTCTTTGCTGAGAGGAGCTAGCGAAGAATACAAATACGCAATAAAATGCCTATAAGCAAAGCAAGAAAACCCAAAGCAAATAAACGAAAGAGAGGCCCATGTTAACCGTTATTGAAGACTTACTGTCTAAAAAAGAAGTTACCCAATTCACCCAAGCACTAGATAAAGGCCAGTGGCTAGATGGTAAACATACCGCGGGTAGTCAGGCTTCAAAAGTAAAATATAATCAACAACTTGATGACGGCAGTGCATTGGCTATCGAACTTCGAAATACGGTAATTCGTAAATTGTCGGGCAATGCGCTATTTATGTCATCTGCGCTTCCGAACAAGATTTACCCGCCAAAATTTAATCGCTATCAAGGCGGCGAACATTACGGGTTACACGTAGATGCGTCGGTTATGCCCATTCCGAACAGTCATCAAATGCTGCGCACAGATTTGTCCGCCACGTTGTTTTTATCAGAGCCAAAAACTTATGATGGCGGCGAACTCAGTATCGAAACCCAGTTTGGCTTACAGCAAATTAAGCTCAATGCAGGTAGCGTCATTTTGTATCCTGCAAATAGCCTTCATCAGGTTAACCCAGTGACAAAAGGGCACAGGACAGCATCGTTCTTTTGGATTGAAAGTCTAGTGCGCAGTAACGACCAGCGCAGTATGTTGTTTGATTTGGACCAATCTATTCAAGCGCTTACGGTTGAGCTGGGCAATAACGATGCTGAAGTAAAACGCTTAACTGGGGTGTACCATAACCTGATGCGAAGTTGGGCGAGCTGTTAACCGTTATTGAATAACGCTATGGCTATTGAGATTACTTACCCAGCGACTAAAACTTGCCAAAAAGGCACTTAAAGAATAGTACTGACAAGTGAGTAGCGCGTAAATTACGGTCAAAATTATACCGTATTAAGTTATAAATGAGCCCGTTAACGTCAGCCCGCCACTAACGAGCCATAAAGTGCGGAATAACCTATTCGTTTAACAAGGTTCATATGATATGGCGTTTAGGGCTAGTGCTTTATCAAGCCCCTATCCTGTAGCAGGGATAAGATACACCTTTCACCCAAGTTTGCGATTGAATTGACGAGCCGTCCGATCGCCATTCACGTCAGGCTCGACAATCTTCACCTCTCTATCACCAATAAATTATTTCGCTTGGACACTTGTTTTTACAGATTTTTGTCTATCAAATTCAACTCTATAATCTACGTATTTAGACGTCATTATCCAAATTCATTTAACCAATCTCCGAAAACTATTTTTCCGAATACTATACTGTGTGAGATGTGATTTATGGAGTGCTAGTTATAAATGAAAAATAGGCATCGTCAATTGCAAACACTGATTGCTACTGTCATGGCAATGTTCATCTTACTTAGTGTGAACATTGATGCTGCACCTGAACGGCCAATGCCGGTTACGCTCAAATATAATTTGGCAGGTACTGGCTCTTGGGTACCCTATGGTTTTTTTGGCGACGTCGACAAACCAGGAATATTTGCTGAAGTGATTGCAGCAATATTGGATCGAGCGGGCTATTCTTTTGAGTTTTACTACTACCCACCAAAACGCGCCGATAAAGCATTTGATGAGGGACTGCTGGATGTGGATTTTATGAGCTCAGCCTGGTTCAAAGACGGTGATATAGGTGATCCGTACGTTGCCAGCAGTACAATTTTTAATTTGACCGAATACATAGTGACGCTTCCAGAGAATGCGCATGGTTATGTAACCCCAAGCTCTATACATGGGCAACGTGTTGGTACTGTTTCCGGGTATGACTATCACGACGACGACAAATTTATTAGAGTGGATTTTTTTTCAGAGGCAAGGTTAATCAAAGGATTGCAAATGCTTCGATTTCGGAGTGTTATTTTAGAGGGCGTTACCGCAAAGCATTGGTCCTCACATTACGATGTTCCCATTGCACTTGCCAGTGTACACTCCGAAGGTGAAGTGTTCTTAAGGTTACGCAAAGAATTTAGTGACTTGCTGCCCTCATTGAATGAAGCTATAACTGCGCTAAAAAATGAAGGGGAAATTGACCGTATATTTCAAAAATATGCAGTAAAGTAGTATTACCAGTTAATGACGTTCAATATAAAATGACCGCCAACATAAGCGTTACTACTGGTGCGTTCAGCCATTTAGCTTTTAGCGGGACTTGTCAACGCTGGAACCGCTTGATTTGCGATATTTTTTCTTAAAAAAACGAAGCTGCCAATCCCAATGTAATGCCCCCATTCTTATAAATATTGTGGTGAACAAAGAACCGAAAATGCACCAAATATAGGGCGTTCCAAGAGAGAATAATGCTGCGTACACTAACCCGCCCGATACACATGCAGAGGCGTACAGTTCGCCCCGCATAACTGAGGGGACCTCCCTACAAATTACGTCACGAATAAGCCCACCAAAAATACCTGTGGTGGTGCCCATAGTAATCGCGATGAGCATGCCCGTACCGCCAATCAAGGATTTCTCAATGCCGACTATATTGAAAATAGCCATCCCCAAGGCATCTAGAAGCAAGAAGTAATAATTTGAAACATGGGGCAGGTAGCGGATAAACGCTACAGATATGAAGATTGCAGCATAAGTAGAATACAAATAATCTGGGTCGGCAACCCAAAATACTGGCTCATTCAGCAGTAAGTCGCGCAAAGAACCACCGCCAAGAGCGGTGACACTCGCCACCACCACCACACCAAAGCCACCAACTTTTTTTTCGTAACCGAGTAGCGTGCCTGATACAGCGAAAAAAGCGACACCAATTAGGTTTAGGACGTGAAAGTAGTCATCGGTCATATTCAATACCTGAGTTTATCGGGGGTTATAGACCCAGTGTTTGTCCCTGGTTTATTCTCTTTAACCATCGGCCACTAGTCATTAGCTTGCTTCGCTGCGTAACTTCATAATAAGCTGATCATGAATTTCACTTTTCGGCACGATACTTAATCTGTCTCTTATACACATCTCCGAGCCCACGAGACAAGAGGCAATCTC
>OJFV01000275.1_pt1 | contig 16530 bp, 6 predicted proteins | sample 1594391 | NCBI WGS metagenome assembly OJFV01 (sample SAMN05416856, study PRJEB24817) | seawater metagenome | isolation source: Sea water | place: Canada:Atlantic | collected 2013-11
CTATCCTCTTCGTCGGCAGCGTCAGATGTGTATAAGAGACAGGTCGACTCTTAACGGTTTCCTGACCGCAGTGGGTGATTTGCGCAATTTCTTGCATGCTGAATCCTTCTTGTTGTAAGCAAAAAGCTTCTCGCTGCACGAATGCTAGCGAACCCAACGCCCTATCAAAGCGCGCTAGCAGTGAGCATGATGTGATTGCAGGGGCAGCTACCCTCTCAATGGGTCCGTCTTCGTATACCAAACGTTTTGTTTCGCGATATTCGTCAATCAACAGGTTTCGAGCCAAGGTAAACAACCAAGCTTTAAAAAGCCCTGAGTCCTGATATAAATGTCTTTTTTCAATAATCTTAAGCCAAGTCTTTTGACTGATATCTCTCGCCAAGGTGCTATCCGATAATGTCAGCAGGAAGTGATATAAATCGTCTCCACAGGCATCATAGAGTTTGGTTAATAAGGCTTGGTCACCTGAAACGGCATATAGCCGCATCAAACGCTCATTACTGTTTGATTGACTAAACCAAGATTTCAGCGCTAAGTTAATCGTCAATAGCTTTCCCTCTCAATACTGCCTTTCAACGGTCATATATCACTTTTACTATGCCAGAGCACACGCTATTGGGATAGCTTGAAATCGAGTACCACGGTTAAGCCATTTTGCTGCTGTGGTTTGCCCGCTACAATTTGCGGTTTGTACTTCCATTTCCCCAATGCTCTTCTGGCTTCGCGATCAAATGTTCTTTTGGGCTGGGCGTCAATCACTTGCACATCCATGACTTGCCCTTGTGTACCGATAGAGAACGTCAACTTTACCCAGCCTTGGATACCATCGCGAGCGGCTTGAGGTGGATATTTAGGCTCTATTCGTACAACTGGACGCGCTGCACCTTCATCCAACGTTATCTGGGTACCAATAGGGCCTGAAGGCCCGGCAATAGTGATATCAGGTACGTACTTAGAGATTAACGCAGATTTATCAGGCGCTTCTTCTTGAGGCTTGATTTTTTCTTTGGGGATGGGAACTGACTTTGGCTTCGGTAGAGGTTTTACTTTTTCAACAATGGGGTTTTCTTCAAACTGTTGATAAAGATTAATTATCGGCAAAGCCTCTACTGACGTCACTCCCGTAGCGTTGTTTTCGATCAGTTTTTGCATCGCCACGAACAACCCAAAAGTTATCGTGCTGGCTATTAGTAAGCTGCCCGCTACACGCGCCATAGCTTGAGGGGTGACATAAGTTAATTGAGGTGATACGGAATCAACGGTTGTGTGCATCGCTTTTCTCCTTTTGTTTAAAGAAGTAACGACGCACAACACCAAAAGGGGTTAAATTAATTTAAACCTAACCACATTAGAAATGTGAAACAGTAACAGCATTCCACAAGATGTGAATTAGCCATAAGCGCCGACGATGTTTTCCTGCGATGATAAAAATGGCACTTTAGTTGAGGTATAACTCAGTTTATTCACCCGCTTGAAATATGCTCCAGTTGCTTGATAGTTCTAGGTTGAATTGGTCAATACTGAGGTTAAAGCGAGCAGATTTTCCAATAAACTGAGTGTTGTCCCATTGTTGGTAAGACACCAAGGCGATGACATTGTCGCCTGAGCGAAATAGCTCACTGGGCACGGTAATCTTCAGCGGGTTGTATTGCCAATCTTGGCTATTTAAGGCCTGCCCATTGATGTAAATTTGCTTGATTTGATTTGCCTTTCCGACACTTAAGCTCACCACTTCAGGGTCGATCGCGAAGTGCACGTGCTTTCGCGCAATAAGGGTTTCACCTTTAGCAGCCTCTTCCATAGACGCTAGATTCATGAGCGGCCACTGGGAATCATCAAACTGAGGTTGCAGCCATTCACTTTTCACAGGTGAAGTTGAAGGCGGAGTTGAACGTGAGGTTGAAGGTGAAGCAGGTTGGGCTTTTTCTTTACCCCTTTCTACTGATTGAATTGGCTCTACCGGGCGCTTGGGTTCTTTCACTAATGCCACATCTGGCACGGTTGCAGTGGGTGCCCGTTTGGGACTTGCATTGGCTAGCGACACATTTTCAATCGCCTGAGTTGGCTCTTTATCTATCATAGCTTTTGGAATAGCTGTTGGAATAGCTCTTGAAATAGCTTTGTTTTTCGCACTTGCCTTGGCCACGGCAACGTCTGGCTTAACAGGAGTGGCTTTCTTTACATCTGCATGACCAATAATAATACCATTTACTGTCTTAAAGTGTGTGCTATCAGTAACAGTCAACTTAAATGGGCCGCCAGCTTTCTGCCCCGGCATAGTCACATGCCACAGACCAGTACTGCCTGCTTGCACTCTAGCCATCGTGTAGGTCTCTTGCTCCTTAATCAGCTTTATATCAACGGTTCGCCCTGGCTCGGCAAGGCCACCAACGCTAATTTTTTCACCGGGTTGAAGCAACATATCATCGTTTAAGCGAGTGGAGAGAATAATGTCCCCCTTTGGATTTCGCATATTAGGCTCAGCATTACCCACGTATATGTCATGCAAATAATGGGTCTGCTCACCGTCGCTAATAAGAAACTGATAAGGCCCCCCAGGAGGTTGCTGAGCTAGTGATACTTGCCACTGACCTTGGGAGGTTATTTGCGCTCTGGCCATAGTAACGGTCGTACCGTTTTTGAGCAGTTTAACATCGACTGTGCCACCTTCAGGCCCCTGACCTTTCACAGCAATGGCTTTATAAGCAGACAAACTTTCACCGTCGATTAGTTGGGCAGTTAATCTTGCTGTCGACGCCTCGCTAGAGCTTTGCGCTGCCTGAGCTGCTGTAGTCACAGCCGTAAACAACAAAATCGCAGCAAACGCACTTAAGCAGCCGCTAACTAAAAATTTGATCTCCCGCAGGCTGATCATGCTTTTCACTCCTCTTGAGCGTGTAGCCAAGCAGATACACTCGGCATTCCATTTAAGGATGTTAAGTAGGTATTGTGTGTATTGACCGAGCATAGAATGAACTTCGACGGGGTGCTGGCACGCACTAAATAGCGTGTAGCGACTAACGAATGTCAGAATACGATCCCCTAAGCAACTCTACGTGGCTGTCTGTTATTCGTTAGCTGGTTTTCAATAAGAAGTGCTTAGCAAATTTCACGCCGAGAATCATTTGAAAGGCCTGATGTAGTAAGTTAACGGCGCCTAGCCATACTATATGCACGTGACCGATGAGCATGTGCGAGCGCTTTGTTATGAAAGCGCAATGCCCATAGGTATGCCATGGTTGCACTTCTCTTCCATTTCAGATCACTTCACTTAAGATCACACAGCCGTTTGGATTTGCTGAATGATTTTGCGTAACGTGGGCTGAGTGACGTCTAGCAGTTTAGCTTTGTGTTGTTGACTCAGATCTTGCTGTAACACCAATTGCTGCAGTGAAGATTCAATTGCTGGCCACGATGCACTGTGTGGCTTATGTTCAAGTATCTCGGTAAAAACTCGACTGCACTGCAGAGTTAACTCAGCGAGATCGAGATGAGCAAAATCCTGTTTGTTCAGCTTGGCATAGCGCCGCCTGATGGTAGATTCTGATTGTTCAAGCTGCAAAGCGACCTGATAAAGACTGCCCCACTTCACCACGCATTGATTTAACCACTGCTTTTCCAACCAACCACTAATTGAGAACAGCTGATTTTGTTGACATGCAATGGCAATTGCTTGTGTCAGGAGCGCCGAAACCCGCTCCAATTTAACCCTATCAGGTTTAGTCCCCGCTGAGAGTAAAGCTGGCATCTGCGCAGGTAAACTAGCACTGCTTTTTAACGAGACGTCGTCACCCTGTTCCTGCAAAATTAAATGCTCAGCCTCAACGTAATCACCGGCGCAAAGTATGACAGCACGCATCATACAATTACGTAACTCTCGCACGTTACCTGGCCATGTATATGCATTAAGCTTATCTGTTGCAGCAGCAGAGAAATCCAAAATATCTTTATTGTATTGCTGGCTGAATTTACGCAAAAAATGTCGACACAAGAGCAGAGGATCATCCCCTCTGTCGTTTAGTGTTGGCAAGTTAAGGGTAAATACATTAATACGATAATAAAGGTCTGCTCTAAAGCGCCCTTGCGCTACTTCGTCTGGCAAATTGCGATTTGTGGCCAATACTAAGCGCACATCAACCTTTCTAACGCGTTGGTCACCTACCGCAACAAAGGTTTTTTCCTGAACAAAACGCAGTAATTTTGATTGAATGTCCAGAGGTAGCTCACCCACTTCGTCCAAGAAAAGGGTACCGCCATCCGCTTGGGCAATCTTGCCAGGTTGGTCAGTTGTCGCCCCAGTGAAGGCGCCTTTTCTGTGACCGAACAGCTCACTTTCGATTAAGTGCTCAACTATGGTTGAGCAATCTACCGTGATAAACGGCTTATCAGGGTGCAGGCTGTGGTTGTGCAACTGCTGTGCAATCACCTCTTTACCTGTTCCAGACTCCCCGATGATTAGTACGGACGCGTCAGTGGGAGCGACTAGTTGTACTTGTTGCATTAGGGTACGCATTGCTGCTGATTCAAACAGCAATTCATGCTCTGGTGATGGTTCATTACCTGCTACAGAGCGGCGATTTTGATCTTGCTCAAGTAGCACAATACGGTCAATAGCAGCCGCCAAGTTAGGAGTCACTTGCTCTAACTGCTCAGCGCATTTTTGTGCGTTGTCCTTCCCTTGGGGCGACCAGCACACCACTAAAAATCCTAAGCATTGGTCTCTGGTTTCTAATGGAATAATCGTACAGTGAAAATCAGATAATTCAGTGATTGGTTGCGCTAATCGTGTCCCTGAAGAGGTGCTCGTTACGTTGCGATTAACCCATTGGTGTATACGCTTAACCTCAATGTCTGCGATGGTTGTGCTACTGGCCAAACATGATAATGCATCGCCTTGCTGCGTGTACAAACCTGCAAATTTGCTTTGTAAACCTCCGGCTAGCAATTGGCACACTTGGGTAGAGAAAGCCTGTAAGGAATGAGTACTACCGATAAGACGAATAATATCCCACTGCAAGTTCATCAATCTGAAATCGTCACTGGGTGCTTGTGAAAATTTGCCGCTCATGCGGTCAAGATTAGCCAAAATATTCGCATCAAATTGAGGCTGCCAACTCACAAGCTTGCCGCCCCCTATGCTACGCGCCGCTTGCAGCGCAGCATTCGCTCGGCGAAACAATTCAAGCGGTGATTGCTCACCTAGTTGTTCTTCTGAATCAAGTGAAGCGAGGCCTAAACTAAATTCCAGTTTCAGCTTTTTACTTGTGAATGACGTAGAACGCAGCGTTTGAAGCATACGGGTGGCGAGGATCTGGCCCTGTTTCTCGTTTGTTTCTGGTAAATGCGCGGCAAACACTGCCCCACTGTAACGGCTGGCAAAATCATTGCCTCTTAATACTACCGAGATACATTGCATTACCTCTTTAAGCACCTGATCACCCACGTCACGACCATGTGTGCGGTTAAGCTGGGCAAATTCATCAGGGTTAATCAGCAACAAGGTCACTGGGGTACTCTGCTCACTGAGCTGAGCAACCCATTCTTGGCTTTGCCACTGCGCTACTTGGCGTAAAATGAGTAGCGTTTCGTTATCAGGTAGCGGCCCTACAAATCCATCGACCATCAATACCGTTTTATCTAACTGAATGGGAAAAGGCGGTAAACGCGTCATGGAGTGCGTAAGCCCTAAGTCAGACAATATATGCTGCATGCGCTTTTTCGCTGTACTAGAGGGGATATGTAAACTGCTAAGCCAGTTTTGCCCTATTGCTGATAGTCCTTTGGTTCCCAGCATCGACAGTAACTCAGGGTTGATGTCTTTGATTTCCCCCTTGGCATTCAAGGTTAGCGACAGGTCCCCCAAACAATCTGACAACAAATTCAATTTATGTTCAACATACACCTTATCTTGGCTAATACTGGACTGCTGCCTCAATAATGAGAGCATCATGGCTAATACACCGCTTGCTCGCCAATCTACGAATTTATGCCCAGGAATCGGCTGGTGATCTCGCAAGGCAGATGTGTCGGCAGTCAACCAATAGACTTGTTGTTCAAGCAGCTCGTATTTGTCGGTCAATGCGATTGCATGTTCTTCACTATCGCATGCCACTAGCAATGGTGCAGGTTGAGGATCCTTAAGCGCATTCACCGCTTGGCTCAGGGGCGCAACATCAAACATAAATTCACTGTTGGCGGTGTGTTTTTCCAGCTCTTTAATGTGGGCTGTATTCGGCTTATCCACATACAATAGAATACGCTCAAATTCGTCCGCTAAATGGGCAAAGGCAGGAGACATTTTAATCATAATTCTGCCATCAGATGCGTAAAGTTTTGGCTGAGCAGTGGCCCAATATATTCTGCCGCCACAGGCCGTGAAAATAGATAACCCTGTAGCAGTAATTCGTTGCTACTTTTAAGAATGGCAATTTGGCTCGTGTACTCAATCCCTTCGGCGATAACCCCGAGTTTTAAGCTCTCAGCCAAGGCTAAAATGGCCTCGACTATAGCGACATCATCTGGGGCGGAATTCACATCACACATAAAAGAGCGATCAATTTTTAGAATATCGATCGGAAAACGCTTGAGGTAACTTAACGACGAATATCCTGTTCCGAAGTCGTCTACAGCGAGAGAAACTCCAAGGGATTTAAGCTCAACCAATCGGGCAATGTTTTCCTCGGCATCACTCATGATCACCGATTCTGTCAACTCCAATTCCAATAATGAAGGCGGAAGCTGACTCTGCTCTAAAACCTGCGCCACCGTTTGAGTAAAATCGTGCTGCCTAAATTGATGCGCAGACACGTTGATGGCCATGCGCACTGAATGACCTGAATCTAGCCACTGCTTGGCTTGATAACAACCCTGCTCAAGCACTAATCTGCCCAGTTCATTGATAAGCCCTGTTTCCTCAGCAATAGGAATAAACTCATCTGGCGGAATAATCCCCCCCTTTAATGGTAACCAACGAACAAGCGCCTCTACCCCGACAATCCGCCCGCTTTTGGCACACACTTGCGGCTGATAAAAGGGTACGATTTCGTTACTTTTTAGCGCTTGGCGCAAGTCTTGTTCAAGTTGCAAACGCGCCGCAGCTTTGGAATTCATGGAGTCTTGATAAAACTTATAACAACAGCGACCAGACTGCTTAGCAAAGTACATGGCGGTATCGGCATTTTTCAGCAGCATTTCGGCATCTTCGCCGTCATTGGGAAACATGGAAATACCAATGCTGGGCGTAACCACCACTTCGTATTGCTCTAACTGAAACGGTGTGCTGAAACTGCGAATAACGCGCTCCGCCACCAGCATCGCTTCGTTTGGATCATTTAAGCGACTAAGAAAAATAGTAAATTCGTCACCGCCAAAGCTAGATAATTGAGGGGCTTCAGTGGTTTGCTCAGCGGAGACGCGCGCAAAGGTATCACTGTCCCGTAAATTGGCTTGTAAGCGATGTGCGACCTTGCGTAACAGCTTGTCACCGTAACTGTGACCCATAGTGTCGTTGATGCGTTTAAATCGGTCTAAATCGATGAACAACATAGCTGCTTGATAATCGTTGCGCTTAGCCATAGCTAAAAAGCGTTTTAAGTCTTGCATCAAATATTGACGATTCGGCAAACCGGTCAAAGAGTCATAAAACGCTAACTGATGGAGTTCTTGTTGCTGAGTGACTAAGTCTGCGAACGCTTGACTCGCTCGTAAAATATACTTAACTCGCTCTCCTAAAATGGGCCATTTAATCGGTTTTGCTATAAAGTCTGTGGCGCCCACTGCATAAGATTTATGGATTGAATCAATATCATCTGAGCCCGTCACCATAATGATGGGAATATGCTTACCATTTTTATGCTTACGAATGTATTCACAGACTTCAAAACCGTTCATTTTAGGCATGGAAACATCGAGCAACAGCAAGGCAGGGTTATGTTGTTCGAATTGCTCTATCGCGCGCTCACCATTTTCGGCTTCCAGCACTTCTATGCTGTCACTGGCGAGTGTTTCCTTCATTAAGATCCGTGCCGTGAGATCATCGTCACTGACTAAAATCTTAACTTTTCCTTCAATCGACATGTCTAAACGTCTCCAATTTTTCGCAGCTGATGATAAAGGTAGCTTGAATACGCTCAGCTAACGAAAGCACTTCCTGTACTTCATTATTCTTTACTTTCTCCTCTAACTCCCTACACAATTCGTATAAGGCTTTTGCGCCAGAGTTACCTGACATCGATTTAAGGGCATGGGCAATTTCCCCAGTATCGGCTAAATCTATCGGCGTCGCTTGCGATACATGCGTTAACTGCTTGACCAGTTTTTCCGCCTCTTGGGTAAATGCATCAAGTACTTTCGCAAATACGGGATTACCTGTATCTCGAGAAATATTGAGTAAGGTATCCACTGTCGACATATCCAAAAGCGTCAGCTGCGCTTGGGTATCATCGGTTTCTTTTTGTGCTTCGCGAGGTGAGTCTTCATTCGTGGTTAGCCCTTTTTTAGCAGTAGGCGATACCAAGAAGCGCGATAGGGTTTGCTCTAATTCTTGTAACGAATACGGTTTAGGCATGACATCGTTCATGCCTGAGTCCAAGCACTGTTGCTTAAGGTTGTCCCCCATGCCTGCAGTCAGCGCGATAATGGGAATATCTGGCCAGTCCTGGCGAATAGCCCTAGTCGCAGCATAACCGTCCATCACCGGCATTTGGCAATCCATCAACACCAAATCAGGTTGTTGCAACTTCACTTGCTCTACTGCTTCTACACCATTGTCAGCTAACCAGGCTTCACAGCCCAATAGCCCTAGCATACTTTTAGCGACTTCTTGATTGGTCAAACTGTCTTCTGCCACTAAAATATTAGCGGAAAAATGCTGATGATTACGATGCCCTTCATCAGCTCGACTTGACGGGATGTTCTCAATGCCCAGCGCTCTATTTAAACTCTTATGCAAGCCTCTAAAATGCACCGGAAGGGGCAAAACGTTGCGCTCGTCGTTCTCCTGCCACTGGGAAGTGGGTACTAAGCAAATCCAATTATTCAAAGGTATACCCGCTTCTTGGATAGACGACTGGTATTCACTTTGGCTGATCCATAAGCCCTGCTTGGCGGAGGCAAGTTCAGTTTTAACTCGTTGCACATGTACCAAGTTAATATCTAATTTAGTTAACATGGTTTCTATCGCATGCCCCAACCCACTGTTTAAATTAACCAAATACACAGTCGGGCACGCTATTATCGGTGTAGTTTGGATTAGCGAGGTGCCAGTAAGCGGCAAATCAATTGCAACACTGAAGCGACTACCTTCACCTATATTGGATTGAACGCCTATTTGCCCTCCCATAAGTGCAGTAAGTTGCTTACAGATGGCCAAACCTAGGCCTGTTCCCCCATACTTACGCGTGGTAGACGCATCTGCTTGCGTGAACATTTCAAAAACTTTTTGCTGACGATCAGGCGCCATGCCAATGCCGGTATCCTGCACACAAAAGACAAATCCACTGTGCTCGTTATCGCTCTCTTCATGTTCGGTATCATGGCAGGCCACTCGCCTAATACTGACATTGACTTCGCCCCTTTCGGTAAACTTAATCGCGTTACTGGTTAAATTGGCGATGATCTGGCGCAAGCGCGCAGGATCCCCGTAAACTTGTGGCAATGGCTCAGGAGATAAAATGGCGTTAATATTGAGGCCTTTGTTGTACGCGGCCTCACTAAATAAGTCGCACACTTCCTCTATTAGGGCTTCTAAGTCAATTGGCACTGATTCCAACGTGGCTTTACCTGCCTCTAACTTTGAAAAGTCCAAAATGTTATTAAGTAAATCTAATAATAATCTGCCAGAGCGGTACACCAATTGAGCAAAGTGTTGCTGCTTAGGTTTTAAATCTGAGCTCAACAAGACCTCGGTCATGCCTAATACCCCATTCATGGGTGTACGTATTTCGTGACTCATGATGGCTAAAAAGTCACTCTTCTCTTTACTGGCTTGTTCAGCTAGTCTGCGAGCTTTTTCAGTTTCTATTACTGCTTGCTCAAGCTGGGTATTTGCATAACTCAATTCTTTGGTGCGCTCGGCAACTTTTTCTTCTAGTTCTATGAGTTGCTGTATTTCCATCTGACGTTTTCTACGATAGCGCCAGATAACATTAAGAATAATCATCAACGCTATTAAGCAATACACACTATAAGCCCATAGTGTTTTCCACGGGGGAGGTAAAACGGATATGGGCAGTTCAACCCCTTGGGTATTCCACAAGCCTTGATTGTTGCTCGCCTGTACTTTTAAAACGTATTCACCTGGGGGCAAATTGGTAAAGGTCGCCAAGCGCCTGTGCTCAAGCTCAATCCAACTAGGATCGAGGCCCTCTAACTTGTATCTATATTGGTTTAGGCCAGGCGCGTTGTAATCTAAAGCGGCAAATTCGAATGAAATGAAATAGTCAGTGTAGTCTAACTCCAAATTCTGAAGACGCTGGTAAGGCACATCGAACCAGACTTGTTCATTGAGCTTTTTAATGCGCACCAATACCACAGGCGGCACAACATCGTTGTCTTTTATATCATCAGGGTGAAAACGCACTACGCCTTCATTACCGCCAAAGTACATTACGCCTCGGCTGTCTTTAAATCCAGCGCCGAAATTAAACTCGCTATTTTTGAGCCCCTGAGACGTGTCGAAGTGACGAACCTTGCCATTTTGAGGGTCCAACCGCGTTAAACCCGCCGTGCTGCTCAACCACAAGTTGTCATTTTTATCATTCAAAATGGCGTAAATGTGACTACTTGGTAATCCACTAAAACCATCAAAACGGGTAAAGTGGTTTCGCAACTGAGCGATATCACTCGCCGACCACTTGTTTAAGCCGCCGCCTTGAGTTCCGACCCAAAGTTGTGCTTTTGAATCCTGGTAAAAAGCCCACGCCATAGGTGCAGATAAACTATCGAAATCGTCCGGTTGGTGCTCGATATGGTCAAAATTCAGCGATATCGGATCAAGCATATTTATGCCAGCTACGGTGCCGACGACTATGGTTCCGTCCAAAAGTTGATAAATGGCAAGAACACGATCGCTGTTCAGGCTGCGAGGGTTATTTTCGTCGTAGCGATAGTGCACGAATTCTGAACTGCCCGCCGCTAAGTAATTAAGCCCGCCGCCGAACGTCCCGACCCAAATATTGCCCGCGCTGTCTGGAAAGACACTGGTAACACCATTGAAACTCAGGCTTTTCTTGTTTTGAGGGTCGTGCATATAGTAATCGATTTTCTGAGTATTGACATTGAGGCGCCCAAGCCCTCCACCTCGGGTACCAAACCACAGCATGTTGTTATCACCACGCACTGTCATCACCCTGGCATCAAGTAACGCTGGCGTACTGTCTTTATTGATAACTTCTTGTACTTCACCCTGGGCATTTAACCGTGTTAAACCACCATAAGTCGCCACCCAAATGGCGCGCTCGCCTTTTGATGACTGCGTCTCAGCAAATCCCAGTACCACATTGTTGGCTAAGCCTTTGGTAATATGTTCAAAGGGAACTTCTATATTTTTGGTGATTCCGTTGAACGTTCCAAACCACATTAATCCTGAAGGGTCTTGCAATATCGACAGAACCTTATTGTCGTTCAGTCCGTTTTCGGTGGTGTAGGTAGTAAATTTGTCACGCCCATTCCACAAGCTTGCACCAGACTCTGTGCCCAGCCACACTCGCTGACGCTTATCCTGGTAAATGCTGTGTACTAAATTTGCCGCAAGGCTACTTGCCTGCTCGTTTTCGTGCTGCCATGTTGTAAATTGTGTGCGCTGAGGGTCCAACATGCTCACCCCAGCATCGTGACTGGCTATCCACAGGCGCTGCTGAACATCGATGAAAACCTGCGTTAATTTGTCGCTGAACAACGGGTCGCTTGAGCCTGTATGAACACGCGTTAGGGTTCTGGTCTTTTTGTCTAGTTTGAGCAGGCCATTGCCGTCTGTGGCCAACCATATGCAGTTACCATCTTCTACTAGCGACGTGACCGCGGCATCTTTGTCTAATTCAGGCAACAGAGCACGGGTATCAAAATGTTCAAATGTCATATCTTGGGGGTTAAAGCGACTAAAGTTACCGTTGCGATAACCTATCCAGATATAATTTTCTGCGTCGTGATAAAGAGATTGCTGTCTATTTGATAATGGTGACGAATCAGAACCTTCAGTATCTTGCCAAATGGTGAAGGTCTGTTTGGCAGAATCAAAAAGATTCAGCCCCCCGCCATCAGTGGCAATCCATAGTCTTTGCTGCTCATCTTCTAAGATTGCGCGTACATTATCTGAACTGAGGGATTTCGGTTGCCTAGGGTCATGCACAAAGCTAAGGAGTTGGTAACCATCGTATCGACTGAGGCCTTCTTGCGTCACGATCCACAGATACCCTGTACTGTCCTGGTAAATTTGGCGTACGGATTTTTGCGTTAGTTCTTGGTTTAATTCAGCCGATGTAAAGCTGAAATTAGGGCTTTCAGCAGCGTGAATACCCATGGCGAACGTGAGAAGAAACAGAACGCCAAATACCTTACTCATGACCATATGTGTGCAGCGACTTATTATTTTTTATTAAAACAGACTACCCCATCGCAGTAGAATTGCCAACAGATACAGCAACTTGGCAACCTCCCATAACCCCATAACCAGCTATTATCCCTCTAATTAAGCTCTGGGATTATCCTCTGTTCAGAAAGATGTTTAATCACTAAAAATACAAAAGCCCCTTGTCGCTACGAACCTAGGCAGGCAGTGACAAGGGGCTAAATGGGTACCTTTAGGGTATTAATTCGTTATTCTTGCAACATAAAGTTCTCTTGGTTCATATGCGCTTCTTCCCACATGAAAGCTTCTTCCCACATGAAGGCCTCTTCCCACATGAAGGCCTCTTCCCACATGAAGGCCTCTTCCCACATGAAGGCTTCTTCCCACATGAAGGCCTCTTCCCACATGAAGGCTTCTTCCCACACTTCAAACTCGAAACCTTGAATGTAGTAGTTGCCCTCATCATCTTTTCGAGCTGCTCCCATATAATGTTGCTCACCGCTCAAATCTGCCGCTATGTCCATGCCATTATTGGCACAACCTGACTCATTCGACTCAACAGCTTTAATCGCATTTACGCTGCCTGAGCCTTGTTGGAATGGGCTGTAAGCCAGCTTGCCATTCACTTGGGCCATAGTGGTGCTAGTCATCAAACGACATTTCACATCATTCGCACTGAGACTTGGATCGTTTTGCAACATCAACGCGACTACGCCACTGACCACACCTGAAGCTTGAGACGTACCCGACATGATGAAGCGGTCTTTACCCACCATATATTGCGGATATTTAGCAGGCACATACATGTCTTCATTGGCCAGGCTAAACATATGTCCGCCAGGTGCCACCATATCAGGTTTTATAAATGCCTCATGCGTTGGGCCCTGTGAAGAGAATGACAATAGAGTGTCATCATTGGCATTGTCTTGAGTGTAATTATCACTGATTGCACCGACACTTATCACGTAAGGCACATTAGCGGGTACACCTATGGTCATTGCACTTGGGCCAGTATTGCCCGCTGATGTCACCACAATAACGTCTTTTTCCCATAACGCCATCACCGCTTGGTTAATGGGGTCATCCCAATAATTTGAGCGAGGCGGCGCACCAAAAGAAAGGTTTACCACGCGAATATTCAATGCTTCGTGGTTATCCGCTATGTATTGAAGGCCGCGTAATGCGTCTAAATACGTGCTATGGCCATCTTCGTAGAAGGCTTTTACCACCACGAGGTTTGCATCTGGTGCAACACCTTGATAGTAACTACGCATTTGGCCGTCCACCACTGCACGGTCACTGTTGGCAATAATACCGGTAATATGGGTGCCGTGACTGTTTTCATCAGTGAGGTTACTCAGGCTCACTTCGGTATCTTCTAATGCATCATACGCCGCTTTGATACGGGTATTGTTGGCCGTATCATTTCCTAATGCACTATGGGCGGCCCACAAACCACTATCAATCACAGCTACTGTTACGTCCTTACCAGTAATACCGCGATCATGTAGCTCGTCAGCGCCAATGTTATTAACATAATAACTATTGCTGTCGCCTTCATTTGCTTGGGTGTCATACCCTTTTACTAGGCTGCGATCGCAACCTTCTTTGAATTGAACATCTAAAGAAAAATCTCGTTGTTGATAACTTTGCACGCCTTTATTGGCGAAAGACACTTCGACCGTCACACCTTCAAACGAATCTAGTTTAGCGAAACGTTTTAGTCGTTTAATATCTATCGACAATTCACCAGTCTGTTTGCTGTACAACCGCCAATAAACAGTGGCCCCGTTCACTTTAACTGAGTAGATAGGCCCTAGCTCTTCGGGCCATTTAAAAGACATGCTTTGCATATTCGCTTCCATGTCACGGGCGTTGTACAAGTTCCAGCGAATACTTCTATTGGTTAGCTCTGCGACGTGACTTCCATACACCAAACAGTGATCTAATGCACTAGATGTATAGACGGCTTCGTTCTTTTTGATAGTGATAATGTCAGTCAACTGATTAAGCAAAACAAGCTGTGCGTCGCTTACTCGAACGCCAATGCCGTTAATGAGTGGTAGCTCATGGGTTATTACACCACCAAGGGTGTTAATCACGTCAATTAAGACACTCACTTCAGCCCCTTGAATAATCACTTCATTATTCAGGCCCACTAAGCTATCCACTGTGTTAACGAGCTCTGAGACACCTAACGAACCAGGCACGACGGTAGATTTGATGTCTTTAACTAAGCTACTGACTTCCAGGCCTGCACTCGAGATAGAACTAAAACAGACTAAACCCGCTAGAAGTAATGCTCTCTGCTTGTTGAATTTTGGTTTCATTATATATTCCTTTTCAAATCCACTCGTCGAATTTGAAGTCAATTTAGTTAGCACTATCGCTGCAACTATGTGATTGCAACCTGCGTGCCACTTTATATATAGCTGATATTATTGACTTTTATTTTTAGATGAAAATTATGAATGCACTTGAATGAAATTAATGAATGAATAAAATGATAGCAATTAGACTTATGGTTGCATTCACTTATTTCAAATCAACTTGAAGCTACGGGAAAGATAGTTGGCTGGCAGTCAATATCACTAAATTAAAAAGCCGAGTAAAGGCTGTGTAAGCAAGTAATAGGGACGAAAAGAAACGGAAGTGAGTTTACACTTTGCACCACTAAGGGATATATGGCATTTACTATACCCCCAAAATTGAGGAAAAAGCGGGAGAATATTTATGAAATAATTAGGTTCATCGCCACTGAATTTTATCCACTTCATCAATAGAACTCGCTAGCATTAGTTGCCCCGAACTGATCAACGATTCAGTCTTATCGATTACAGCACTAAACACGTCCTGTTCATCGCACGTCAAGTCAGTAAAGCCTATCCACGTGTTTCTGTTTGACTTTTTAGCGGCATATAAACACAAGTCAGCTACATCAATCGTGCGCTCCCAATTAAGTGAAGTAGGATTGCTCGACAGCAATGGAAACACGCTGAAACCAATTGAACAGGTGACATTTAGTACAATGTCTTTTTCGACCTTGAATGAGTGCTCTTGAATCGAACGACGTAAACGTTCGGCCAGTATGACCGCCCTGCTTCGGTTGACAAAGCGCGCAACAATAAGAAATTCCTCACCACCCCAGCGCAGCAAATAGTCAGTCTCGCGAAATACACTTTCTAAAATTGATTTCACTTCGACCAAAACGCTATCACCAGCACTGTGACCATATTGATCGTTGACGTGTTTAAAGTGATCTAAGTCGACTAAAAAGAAGACTAAGTCAGTATCTTTCATCGCTTGTGCTGCACCGGTAGCCAGATGTTCTTCATATCTTGCGAGCACGAAATCTATATCTGCGGTTAGGTTTTGGCTCAAGTAACGGCGGTTTTTAAGTCCAGTAAGCGGGTCGGTGAAACTAATCTGCTCCAATTTATCATTGGCTAATCTAAGATCAGCGGTACGCTCTTTCACTTTATCCTCTAAATCAATAAGATGCTGAGCTCGTCGTAATCGTTTCAAACGGTATCTGCGCATGGCGTTTAATAAAATAACAATGCATAAGAATGTATAAAAACAGTAGGCCCACGTTGTCTTCCAAGGTGGTGGTAACACTGTGATTGGCAAAGACACTCCGTGTGAATTCCACAAACCTAAATGGTTACTGGCTTGTACTTTAAGCTCGTACTGACCGGCTGGTAAATTAGTAAAGGTTGCTTGGCGGCTATGATCTAATTCGACCCATTTAGGATCTAAGCCCTCTAACTTATAGCGATATTGGTTGAGCTCAGGCGCATTAAAATCTAACGCAGCAAATTCGAAAGAAATATAGTAATCCAGATAATGTAAAACGATTTCATTCTGCTCTTGGTACCTTACATCAACGCCTATTTTTTCATTCAGCTTCTTTATTCTAACTAACACCACCGGGGGCCTGTCTCTTATACACATCTGACGCTGCC
>OJFV01000278.1_pt1 | contig 16301 bp, 11 predicted proteins | sample 1594391 | NCBI WGS metagenome assembly OJFV01 (sample SAMN05416856, study PRJEB24817) | seawater metagenome | isolation source: Sea water | place: Canada:Atlantic | collected 2013-11
TATCCTCTTCGTCGGCAGCGTCAGATGTGTATAAGAGACAGGGGCGGTGTTGCTCAATTAAACTGGCTTTTCTACCTTGAGTTTTAGCTTGCTCAAAATGCGCCTTAGCTTGTGCTTTGGGCATAATTTTGCCTTTGATCCTCCGCTCACCTATGCGCATATCGAGATGATCAACGGCGGCATTTTCAGGTAGAGGAAAGGCGTAAATCCCATTTACCCAATCTTGACTAGGGTTATGAAAACGCTGAGTAACCTTGGTTCTGGCTATCATGCCTGTTATGTCGATTTTTACATCGGTACTTAACAGCGGGCTAAGCTGATAACGGCGTTTTTGATGAAGTTGACTGGGCTCATCATTGTTGTTTTCACTAGGAGGATTGCCTGTTTTGCCTTCATTTCCGTTCGTGCGCGAGCGTGCTTCTGAAGAGTCACGTAAGTAAAACAGACTGCCTTGGGCGACGTCATTAATAGAGTCCACATACACGCTGGAAGCACTGTCGTCCCCAGTTTCTGGGCGACTAATACTGCCAACAAGGCCGTCGTTACGTTGTTTGTTATACATTTTGTTTTCCTCAACGTCAGGCTGAATAAGGTATTGAGAAGCTGCGCTGTGCAACACCCCTATGGTGCTAACAATCAATAACAGCCCGCTGAATTTAAGTAATAGGGACATTCCTGTTCTCCGGTTTATAGCTATTTATTTGCCGAAGCGGCCATTAACGATGTATGAGATGCAGCCTGAATAGACAGCGTGACCTTACGGGCGAAAAACCAACTCTCTGGGTGGCTTTCCATATTGCTGAAGGTGGATTCACCGAAAGATTCAGTGTGCAATTGTGCGCCAGGCACGTGCTGCTTTATTAAGTAGCGTTTAACGCTGATAGCCCTTTGCTGAGAAAGCGCTTGGTTATAATGAGAATCGCCGCGTTCATCGGCGTAGCCCGCTAAGGTTATTTGCAGATCAGGGGTTTGACGCACAAGCGCCGCAATTAAATCTAACTGCCTGTGATAATGGGTTTCAACAGCATGAGAGCCGGTGCGAAATTGAATATTTGTTTCAATTGGCGTTATGAAGTCAGGCTCAATTGTTTGCTCTGTGTTTTGCTGCGCTGCATCGTTATGACTTTTTAAGCTCGCGGTGAGAATGGTGTGATTGTCGGATCTTTCTTGCTGATGCATGCGCTGCTGAGCATGTTGTAGGGCGGCCAATTGCTGCTCTTTTTGCTTAAGTTCAGACTGAACTTGGTCTAAAGCGTTGTCGTTGTTCACATCATTTGAAATAAACAGGCCCATTATACCGCCTATTACGCCGCCTACTGGCCCGCCGACTGCAGTACCTAATAATGCGCCTGAGCCAAAACCAGCGAGATCATTTTGAGTGTTTGACGGTGCAGTTTTCTCCTGTGTTGTTTGCGCGTAAATCAGTGGGGCAAAAGCGTGATTGATGAGCAGTGATAAGGTGAGTGCAATAGCGCTATATTTCATGATAGTTCCTTTATTTTTTTAGAGAGAGTTGGCGTTTTTGGTTGCGCTATTACACAGCGAATTTGCGGCTATTTAATGAGTGAAAAATGGCAATCTTAGGAGCAATTGTGGCGAAAAAATGGAAATTTCCTGATGTCAGCAAAATGCGCGATTTTTAGGATATAGTGACGTCACCGAATAAAGTGGCGCGACCGAGTAAAGTGCGTCACTGAATAATATGAGTGTGGTTATGTCTCAACGTATTGCGCTAGTGGAAGATGATCTCGCTATTCGAGAAAACTATACCGCAGCCCTCAAAAAACAAGGATACGAGGTTATCTGTTATGCTAATCGACGGGAGGCTGAGCAAGGTTTTGCTCAGCGCCTGCCTGACCTGGCCATTATTGATATTGGTTTACAAGACGAGATCGATGGCGGTTTTATGGTTTGCCAGCAACTACGCAGTTTATCTAAAACCTTGCCGATTATTTTCTTCACTGCCAGAGATAACGACTACGACACCATTTGCGGTTTGCGCATGGGGGCAGACGACTACTTAACAAAAGACATTAGTTTGCCTCATTTGTTGGCGCGCATCGCAGCATTGTTTCGTCGAGTGGCGCTGTTGAATCAACCCCAATTGTCAGAAGACCTAATACAAACAGGTGCATTGAGTATCGACAGCAAGCGCATGACCGTCAGTTGGCAAGCACAAGACATTGAGCTAACAGTGACTGAATTTTGGATGCTACACGCCATTGCCAAGTATGCAGGGCATGTTAAAAGCCGCCAGCAATTGATGGATGAGTCAAAAATGGTAGTAGACGACAGCACCATCACGTCGCATATCAAACGTATTCGCAAGAAATTCCTGCAAGTCGACAGCCAGTTTGATCGTATCGAAACGGTTTATGGCATGGGCTATCGCTGGAAAAACGGCATGAGCCATTACCCTTAATGAGTCGTTCTACCAGTCTAGCTAAAAGTCACAAAGTAAGTCATGTTCGCAACAAGGGGCGGTTTCGATTCCGTTTCGGCATTCGCTTAAAATTACTCGCTTTATCGATATTTTTGTTTGCCATTCCTTGGCTTGGGTATCAATACGTGTGGGAGCTAGAAAGTTATCTGCGTATTGGGCAGGAGCAAACCATGGTTGGCACTGCGCGTGCAGTTGCGACGGCTTTGCATGAGCGGCCCACATTATTTGATACCCAAAGTGCTTACCTTACCGATGTAAAACCTGGGACCGACTTATACGCCCATAAAATTCATGACCCGATCCGCTTGGATGGCAAGCTGGATGACTGGCTGGATTATCAGCATTTAAGCCTTGAGTATGGGCCAGCGCATCTACTCGATTACCTGAATGACAGCGACGATTACCAGCGTAGCAGCTTGCATTTTCGGCATATGGTGGGGCAATTTGGTGAGTACCTGTATGCCATGTTTGAAGTCACTGATGAGAATGTATTGCTACGGGCTAAAAACAGTCTGCGGGTGGACCGGAATGACTATCTGCAAATAGCCATGACCGGCCCTGACGGTAGCTTTAAACGCTATGTTGTGGCACCGCAAGAGGCTGGCTGGGTTAACGCGTATTTGCTATCTGAATCTGTGGACTCAATGCGCCCTGTTTCACTTGAAACGCAAATTCAAGGCCGATGGTTAAACACAGCTAACGGCTACAACATAGAGTTGCGATTTCCTTTGGCCATGATGAGCAGCAAAATCGCCTTTGCCATTACGGATGTAGACGACCCTCAAACTCGGCAAATACGCTATCGCATAGGCACTGCCAACCCGAACAAGAGCGATGCCCTTGGCACGGTATTGGTGCCATCGCCAGAGATAGAGAACATTATTAAAGGGCTAAAATATTCAAACGCAAGGGTATGGGTCATTGATAAACACAAACGGGTGCTCGCTCGCTCTGGCGGTATTCATAAATCGGTTGGTTTAAGCAGCAGCGCTTATTCATCAAACGGCGACCAGCAGGCTAGCTGGTGGCAAAGCATAGAGCAGGAATGGCTATTACCCCTGTATTATCAAATTTTGACCAAGCCCCCAGCGGATTTTATTGATGACTTGCAAGATGCGTATGCGCTGCAAGGGCAAGATATTGATCAAGCGCTAATGGGGACACCAGCCTCTTTATGGCGATTAAGCCCAGATAACAAAGCGGTTATTCTGTCAGCAGCGCACCCCATTTTTATAGATGAAAAGGTGATGGGGGCTGTGGTCGTTGAACAAACCACCAACGGTATTCGCACGCTCAGAAATCTGGCCCTCGAAAAATTATTTCATGTCATATTAGCCGTGATGGGGTTAGGGACCTTAGCACTGTTTTTATTCGCCTCTAGGATCTCGTTTCGCATTCGCAAGCTTAGAAACCAAACGGAAGCAGCGATTGATCAGCACGGTAAAATCATTGGCACAATTCCCAGTGCCACCGCGGGAGATGAAATCGGTGATTTAGCAAATACGTTCAATATCGTGCTGGGCAAACTTGGGCAGTACAACGCTTATTTGCAAAATATGTCAGCACGTTTATCTCATGAGTTGCGCACCCCTGTGGCAATAGTGAAATCGTCTTTGGAAAACCTACAATTGAGTCAGCAGACAGATGAAGACGCCCAGTACATCGAACGGGCGCAACTTGGTATCAAACGCCTCAGCACTATTTTGAATAACATGAGTGAAGCAACCAGATTGGAGCAGGCAGTACAAAGTAACGAGCGGGAAGAGTTTACTGTGAACGCCTTGCTCAGCGGCTATGTTGAAGGTTATCGAATGACCTACGCTAGTCATAAGTTTGCCTATGCAAATGAGGCGGGGGATGTACTGCTGCTCGGCTCAAGTGATTTATTTGGGCAAATGCTGGATAAGATCATTGCCAATGCCCTTGAGTTTAGTCCTGAGCATTCCCTTATAGTTATTAAGCTTAGACAGCATGCAAGTAAGCATTTACTTACCATTGAAAACGATGGCCCACCGCTACCGAATGATATGGAGGGTAAGCTATTTGATTCGATGGTGTCGGTACGCCCTGAGCATGCTACATCTCAGCCGCACCTTGGGTTGGGACTATTTATTGCCAAAGCCATCGCACAATTTCACGGTGGTGATATTCAGATAGAAAACCGCATTTTAGAAACGGGCGAGCATCTGGGTGTGCGGGTGTCTTTGCTTTTTTAACGGAATAAGTTGTCTGTTATTTGACAAGACACCCTATTGCCCATAGCTGTTGTCAATTTTTAACAGGATACAGTTCAGGGTGTAAAAATGGCGCCATTGCTAACACCATTGCATGAGTGTAATTGCCTTCTCGAGTGGCATTTCCGTTGGTCAGCAACCCTATCGCTCCACCTTTTTGTTTCACGTTGTTGGTGTTAAATAGCTTATCCATTAACGGGCCTAGTTCTTCGCCACTGGCTAAGGCTTGATAAACAGATTCAGGAATAGGCATAATTGCGCCCCGGCCAATAGACTTGCGCTGGTGATTAGCGATAACGATATAAGCAAACGTAGCTGGGCCGTATTCGAATTTATCGACACCGCCTTCCATCGCCACATAAAAATCTGCTTTTGCATTGGCTTGACAATAATTGACTCGATTAATAGCACCTATGCGAGTTTCTTCACTGGTCATGGGCTGTTCGGCTACGCCTGAGGGGGCATGCATACCTTCGCACGTTATTTCATGTTCAGGGTAAAGCATACTGATAGCGTTTTTGGCGGCGTTCACTTTCACTGGATTTTGAGAGCCGACGACTACGTGCAGCGTTGTAGAAATTTGAGATTGATGCAAGGTCGTTTCCTTAAAAGAGTTGCAGATAAAACGTTGTATTGTTCGAAGTGGAGAAGGGTAGCACAGTAAAATGGCTGAAGATTCTGCGCTGGGGATGAAACATCCACTGATGTAGGCAGTTGGAAGTGAGTCTTATATTCACTGCAGCCATTGTGCTATCAGGTTTATATCATTTTATTTGGCTTAACTATTTACAACAAAAAGTTCGAATTCACTGGCATGACCAGTATGCTAGTTACTGCGCAATATAAAGCTAAAAGAGCAGTTAGAGTTATGAAGTTACATCATTTACAGGGTTATATTCAGTCAATATATTTAGTTGAATACCCAGACCGCCTTATGTTGCTGGACGGCTGTACCCGTGCCGATGTCGATACCCTGCGAGATTTTATTACTCAAGAGTTGAATCGTCCTTTCAGTGATTTGAAAGTGGTAGTGGTTACTCACATGCATCCAGATCACGCTGGTGCAGCGCACACATTAAGAAAACTGGTTGGTTGCAAGATAATCGCTAGTGACGTTGAGCACTCTTGGTATAAAGGCGTAACAGGTTGGCTTATGTTCGTCACAGATTTAATGCTTGCACGTTGGGTCGCCAACCGAATGGGGCGTGAGCGCAGAAGTATGTGGTACGCAAAAACTCTTAAACCAGACATCAAACTTGTTGATAAGCAGACTATACCGGGCTTTGATGAGTGGTGCGTGTATGAAACACCAGGGCATACAGACCGTGATTTATCGGTTATGCATATGCCAAGTCAGCGCATGTACGTGGCTGATTTGGTGGTTAAAGTGAAAAGTCGCTTTATTCCGCCTTTTCCAGTGTTTTTCCCCGAAGTGTATGGAAACTCAATTGAGCGGCTTATGGCAATGCGCCCAGAATCTATTTTGCTCGCTCACGGCGGTGAAGTGCAATTGGACGATGCTGATTACCAGCACTTACAGGCCAGTGTACCCAGAGGGCCGCAAACGCCTTGGCGAGTGATCAAAGCAAAAGGCCGGCGGGCGTTATGTTTGAAGAAATCAGCACGAACGTAAAACGTAAGTCCAGTCCTGAGCATTTGGCTTCTAGTATCTAACATTTGTTCAGCAAAATTAGACAGTCCAAAGTGAAATTAATGGTATATTTTTAATATTAGATGAATTTTACTCATAGGTTCAGCCATTATGCTAGAACGCCATCATTTAGCCATTATCCACGCTGTTGACAAACATGGCACATTAACCGAAGCCGCCAATGCCCTGCATTTGACGCAATCGGCTTTGAGTCATGGTATCAAAAAACTTGAAGTGCATTTAGGTGCGCCAGTGTGGCAAAAAGACGGTCGCCGCTTGCGTTTAACTCAAGCAGGGCAGGGGTTGCTCAATTTGGCCAACCGGGTGTTACCGCAATTCGAACACAGTGAACAAGTGATCCAGCAGATTGCCCAAGGTCAACGCGGCGCACTGCGCATCGGTATGGAATGCCACCCCTGTTATCAATGGTTATTGAAAGTCGTATCCCCATTTTTGCAGCAATATCCTGACGTGGACGTTGATGTGCGCCAAGCGTTTCAATTCGGTGGGTTAGGGGCGTTGCTGGGCTACGATATTGATATGCTGGTCACCCCAGATCCATTATTTCAAAAAGGTTTAGAGTACTTACCAGTATTTGAATACGAGCACGTATTAGTTGTGCCTGAATCGCACCCTGTTGCGGGGCAATCGTGGGTGCAGCCGCAGGATCTCAGTAACGACGTGCTAATAACGTACCCCGTAGAGGCAAGTCGCTTGGATATATTCAGCCAATTTTTAACCCCAGCAGGTGCGAGCGTTAAGCGACATAGAACGATTGAAACAACAGAAATCATGTTGCAAATGGTCAGTGCGGGGCGAGGTGTTTCTGCACTACCCAAATGGCTGGTGGAACAGCATCAAAAAGATTTACCTATTGTGCCCGTTAGATTGGGTAAAAAGGGAATATTTAAGAATATTCACTTGGGGTTTAGGGCCGGTGAAGCAAGACCTGAATATCAGAACACATTTATTGAAATCGCTAAGAAAACCGACCATTTAATCTAAAATCATTCCACGTTAATAAGTGCTCACTTATTAACGTGGTTTAGTGCAACAGTCGATTAAATAGATTAATTATGCTTTTTGCGTGAGGCGCAATATACATCGAACAATTTCGCCTCGGTCGTAAGGCTTGCCTAGATGTTCGTTCATTCCAGCTTGTATGTACTGTTGTTTATCTTGCTCGAATATATTGGCCGTAAGGGCAACAATGGGTAAGTCAGCCATCCCCAATTCCCCGCGGATCACTTTCAACGCAGCAAGGCCGTTCATGACGGGCATATTGATGTCCATCAAGACAATATCCACTTTTTCTGCGCGTTTGAGCTCATCTATGCAGTGTTGGCCATCGTTCGAAAGCAGCACCTCGGCTCCTTCCTGTTGCAGAAGCTCACTAATGATCTCTTGGTTAATCATATTGTCTTCAGCGACTAACACGACTAATCCATCCAATGGGCTGTTGTCTTCTTCGCTTGCTATCATTTCCGTATTTTCAATGATGTGAAACAGTTCTTCATTGCGACAGGGTTTACTTAAAATGCGCTCAACTGAAAACTGCTGCGTCATGCGCGAAATACTTTTTGCATCGTAGGCGGTTAAGACCAGTATTCGGCTGGTGATCTGTACTTTTAACTGCTGTAATCGAGATAGGAAAGCTAAACCGCCTACTTGTGGCATCACCCAATCAAGTAAAATAATGTCAGGCTGGTCATTCTCTATTAAGGCCTCAAGCGCATCACTGGCGGATTGAAAGGTTGCTACTTCGGCGCCCATTGTACTGAGTGCATTTTCTAACATAGTTAAAGAGATAGGGTTGTCATCTATGACGACGATGCGTTGTGGCGCCGATAGCTGCATGACTTTTTCTGGTGACGTAATAATCAGGTTATTGAGTTTCAACTTAACGCTGGCAGTAAAACAGCTGCCGATGCCAAGCTGACTTGATACAACAATTTCACCGCCCATCAACTGGCACAATTGTTGGCTTATGGTCAAGCCCAGTCTGCCACCAGCATTGTGATTCTGCTTTAAAGGTTGTCCTTGGCTAAAGAGTTGGTTGATATCTTCTTGATTTATGCCAGCCCCGGTATCGGTAACCATGATGTTTAACGTGTAATCACTATCATGTAGAAGTGAGTCTTGCTCTGTTTGTTGGTTGTCTGTGCTGATGACTAAATGAATATGGCCACTGCTAGTTTGCTCAATTGCATTAATGCATAGATTCAGCATAATTTCGCTTAATCGTCTGCGATCTCCGATGAGATCGCAGTGCACTGTGTGAGGCAATGTAATATTAAACACTAACCCTTTATCTTGTGCCTCTTTAGACAACATGGCGTATAAACTATCTACAATTTCATGCAATGAAAATGGTTGTTCAGCAAGTTGCAGCTCGCCAGATTCCAACAACGCGAAATCAGATAAATCCCCCAATACTGAATTTAGATGTTCAGCCGAAGCAGTAATTTTACGCAGGTAATCTTGCTGCTTTAGGCTCAACTCAGTTTGCATGCACAAATCGGTCATACCTAAGATACCATTTACAGGGGTACGGATTTGATGGCTCAATGTGGTCATGAATTGCGTTCGCCCGCTGACCGCCCAGGCTGCAGTTTTTTCACTGGCTGCTAACGCTATTTCAGTATCATTTAACGAACGCGTAACACGTTTAACTTCCCGTGATTGTCGCAAGAATCTTAGGTAAAGTTTCCTGTGTTGTTGTAATGCATAGCGCAATAAAAAACCGACTACAAAGCTACCGACAATAGATAAGGCCAAATACACGTAATAAATAAAATCAACCGGTTTAACGTGTCTTGTTGGCGGATATACCCAGAGCTGCCACTGATTGCCGAGTATATTAAGCGGTACATTTAAGTCTGGAATATCAGTACGCTTTGCATCAACACTAGGCGCACTGTCTAGCATTTTGTTATCAGGGAAGACATAGTAATTTTGCTCGTGATCGGCCAAAATATAGGCGAAATGTTCTCGAGCCGCCTCATTAGGAAGTGCATCTGTCAGGGATGCCACTTGATGAACGGTGATCAGAAACGTTGCTGCGTTTAGAGCATTTTCCTCTCCTTCAGCAATAGGATTTACTACAACAATCATTGGAGATTTAACCGCTGAATTATGTGCGGCGATGATAGGCGAAACTTGGGTTGTCCCCAGTTTGCGAGCGGCATTAAGGTAAGGTTGAATATAGGGTGCTAATTCATCAACGAGCTGACTGAGTCCGGTATCAGGCGCATAGTGAAAGCGCGGCAGGGCAGCATTATTGCTAAACAGGTAAATTTCCGCGACATCATTGGCTTTGGGATAAACCAAATGAATAAATTGACTTAGCTGGGCCGCTTTTAAGGGGCTATTGAGATGTACCGCATCAGCCAATTTAGTACTGCGTTCAACGGTTTGTTGCAGGGCCACATCGTACCGGGCGACAAATTGCTGTAAGTGCTGTTGAGCATGGCTCAGCTCTTGGGTACGGTAAGACGATACCCCCTGATTGAACAGCAATAATCCGATGGCACTACCCACCACGAAGGTTAACCAAAAAACGACATTAGCCATTTTACCACTAGCAAGATACTTCATTCCATGTCATCCGTTTAAGTGCTTCTTGAGGCAGGTATGGGCAATTCATTTGCCACTGCATACCACACTCTGCACCGTACTCCTCGGATGACTAAATTTCAATATATGGAGATTAAATTTATTGTAAAGAGTGTGCTACTTACCCGTTTAGAAAAAACGGGGGAGGAAATGGCAGATATTTCATTTTGAAATATCTGCCACAAATGTGACACCAAGCCAGGACCAGTGAAACTCAGTATCAAACAGGCAAGATTAATTTAATCTAAATGAGAATTGTTTTCAAGTGCATTTGTGTTTTTAATGTGAAAATATTAGAAACCCTAAGCAATGTGAAGTTTTTGACGCTTACTTTAAACATCTAAAGCGGTTACAAGAGGCAACTGGTTAAGCTGATAAATCATCAAAGACGTTGAATTAAGAAGGTATTCTTTAGCGCTTCGATTAAAAAATGTACGCTTATTTAGACTAATGACTCACTCGTGGGCGAGTTTTTCTCACTATAATAACGCGCATTTTAAGTTGATTATTATGCCACGCTATCTATTGAGTATTTAGGAGACGGTATCAGCGTATTTTTCTGAAGGAACGGTGAACATGTATCTAATTCAACTCTGCCGAATTTTATCCGTTATTCTGTTGAGTGGGGCGTTTGTTTTTGCTTGTTATGGGCAAGATAGAGAAAAGAATATATTGGTCATTCACTCTTATGATGAGCAACATGAATGGACCAAAGCCCTGACCGAAGGACTCGAAACGGGCATGTTGAATGCGCCTGACGTGCGGGTATTACATGAACACCTTGATGCGAAGCGCTTTCCGTCTATGTTCTTTAAGGATGTTTTTTTAGACTACCTAGTAAAGAAATACCAATCCACCCCATTTAGCGCAATTGTCACCGCAGATGATGACGCGTTACAGTTTCTGCTTGCAACTCACGATTTACACTTTAACGATGTGCCAGTTGTATTTATGGGCGTGAATAAACAGTTAGCAGAAATCACTCATACCTCATGGTTGACTGGGGTTTACGAATATCGTGATATCCAAGGTTTGCTGCGCGTAATCCGACAGCAGAGCAAAAGCGAGGAATTAATTGTTGTTACCGACAGTACTCGCTCAGGTACGGCAAACTTAAGCAAAGTAAAAAGGCATTCCGAGTTTACAACCTTGCATGTATTAACGGATGTGCACACCGAAAAGGTTAAAGCGGAGTTTGAGGTGTTTGCGTCTAATACGCCGGTTTTGGTAATTGGGCAGTTGTTTGATCCACACTTGCAAGCCTATACAGATTGGGTTGAAAGCGCTGAGATACTCACGAGCAACAGCGCGAACCCTTATTATTCGATTGCTTCTATTACGATAGAACATGGAATATTAGGGGGGCGTTATTTAGATGGATATGTTCATGCCCAGCAGGCGGCAGAAATGGTCGTTAGTATTTTGTCTGGTACCCCAGTGTCTGATATCCCCGAAATTGTAAAAGCCGAAAACCTCTGGATATTTGATGCGCAACTATTAGCGCGTTATCAGTTTTCGCGCTCTGCATTACCAAAAGGAAGTATTATACGTAATACACAGCCGTCTTTTTATTCCCAATACAAGTGGATTGTGTGGGGGGGGGGGAGTGGCTTTTTGGCCGCCCTTGTGATCATTTTGCTACTCGTGGCCATTATCAGGCGCAATGCACTGGTAAAGAGAGAAACAGAGCTGAACACTTCTAGGTATCGAGATTTAGCCGATGCGGGCGCGAGCATTTTTTGGGAGTGTGATACCGAACTTAATTATATTTATCTCAGTGGCGATGTTGTCTCATTATTTGGTTGTGAGCCTGAAAAGTTAATTGGGCGGCCTCATGTGGAGATCCTTAAAAGCCTTGATATTACTGATTTTCCTACCGCGCGCTATAAGCAGAAGATTAGCCGAAAAGAGGCATTGAGTAATGTCATTCTCAAAGCGAAAAAGCCTACGGATGAGCAACTTGTTCTACTTATTAATGCCAAGCCAATAATAGACACTAAAAACACCTTTCAGGGTTATCGAGGGATTTTAAAAGACATTACCAAGGAACATGACTTGTCACAAATGGTGAACTATCAAGCTAATTACGATGCATTGACTGGACTGGTGAACCGTCGTTATTTCGTTAGTTTACTTAAGCAACATTTTGCAGAAGCAAAAAGTAACACTGAGGCTTCTTATTTGTGCTGTATTGATGTTGATAACTTTAAATTAGTGAACGAAAGCTTAGGGCATCAAATTGGTGATGCTGTGCTGACAGACGTTGCAGAGGTGTTGAGCCACTTGGTGCATTCTCGCGATACCTTAGGGCGTTTAAGTGGCGACGAATTTGCGCTGCTGGTAGTGGATAGATCATTGGAGGAGTCCACGAATCTATGTAAAAACTTGATCAGAAAGGTGTCTGAGCACGAATTTTTTTGGGAAGGCAGGCAACTCAATATTGGTATTAGCATCGGTATGGTCGCATTAGAGCAGGGCTTAAGTGATATAGAGCTATTGAGCAAAGCCGGATTGTCTCGTGATAAAGCAAAAGAATTGGGGCGTGGGCGTTTGTTTTATGCTGACGCAGGCTGCACTGATTTGTTAAGAGATCAAGCGCAAATAGGGTACATAGCAAATATATCGCATGATCTTAAGCTTGGTCGCTTTAGCTTAGTGAAGCAACCAATTGTTGGCTTGAAGGATGCCAACCAACATAAATTGCACTACGAAATTCTTATTCGATATCACGATCAGGATGGTAGGTTTATTTCACCTGGAGTGTTTATTCCGGTTGCTGAAAAGCACGGGGTTATCGGCTTAATCGACAGCTGGGTGGTTGAAACGACATTGGCTAATTATGCGACCTATTTCCCTGAAGGTAATGTGACGGTGTCAATCAATCTGTCGGGCGTAAGTGTAAGTAACGAGGACTTTAGCCGGCAGGTTATCAATCTGATCAAGGCATCGAGAATTGCGCCGCAGAATATTTGCTTTGAGATCACAGAAACGGCTGTTATTTCGCGCATAGGACAAGCTTTAGACTTTATTCATGAGCTCAAAGCCATTGGGGTAAAATTTGCTTTGGATGATTTTGGAAGTGGCACCTCTTCTTTCGGTTATTTAAAGCAACTGCCGGTCGACTATTTGAAAATTGACGGTAGCTTAGTAAGAGACATTCATAATCAACCTACGGATCGGGCTATTGTTGAATCCGTGCATAGCATTGCCCGCATGATGAACATGCAGACCATAGCTGAATTTGTAGAAAATGATGAGATTTGTGGCGTTTTGCAAAATATCGGTATTGATTATGGTCAGGGTTATGGTTTAGGAAAGCCGCAACCCTGTTAGATTTGCCATTTGCGGCCTTGTCCAAAACGCAATGGATGAATTCTGCGAGGGCAATTATTTAATGGAACTGGTATTCGCTTTTATGACGCTACTAAAATTGTGATTAGGCCAATAAGTCCACCAAATACACCACCCCATACAACCAACCAACCTAAATGTTTCTTGATCATGGCTTGAATAATATCTTTGACCATTTTAGGGGTAAGTTCATCTAAGCGTTGCTCAACAATCGATTCAATTTTTTGTTGCACGTCATGCATCACATTTGGCTGTTCTAACTGATTGCTTAACGTCTCCAGAAAACGCTCATCCCGGCTTATTTCAATCAGGGAGGTTTTCATTTTCTCCACAAAGGGCTGTTTCAGCGGAGTAAGGGCTTCTGCGCCACCGAACATACCCAGCATGCTGCCGAATGAAGATGCATTAATGACCTCAACTAAGGAGTCAAACGTGGGCTCTAAATCGACCTTTTCTAGTACTGGGGCTAAGTCAATCTTAAGTTGCTGGTTGTCACTGTTTAGAAAGCGAGCAATGTTTTGCTCAGTAAAAAACTGCGTCATCATCAGCTCACGTATTCCAGCTTTAAACTCTTCAAAACGTGACGGGATAACACCTGAACCGTATAAAAGCGGCACTTTCTCAAACAACATGTGTACCGCAAGCCAGTTCGTTACTGCACCGGATAAAGCAAATACGCCTATGGTGGTAACCATCATATTTTCTAACACTAAACCCAAAATTAGTAATAGCAGGGCAACTACATTGGTTAGGATACTTTTGTTCAAAATCGCTCCTTAAAGAATGGGTGTAAATAACGCGCGAATAAGCGCTGTGGTACCAAATTGGCGCTATGCTAGCAGGGCAGCGGGTAGGGTGACAACAGGATTCGCTAATGAATGAAGCTACAACAATCTTAGTCAGTAAATGAACTGCCAGTGTTTGGCCTATCGGCAATTTGCAATAAGATAATTGATGTTAGTCGCGCTATAACCCGCCGCCATTTCTCGGTATGTGGTTGTCAAATATAACCGTTTAATTTTCGAGAATGCCCCGCTGTATGATTTCATCAAAAGGCACGCTAGCGGGAAGCGTCCCGAATACCAACCCTTGCTGTTTGCCCAATCTAGCTAGGCAAAATGCCTCAGCCATGTCTTTGTCATCCGCGTTTAACAGCAAGGCACCTTGCAGTGCGAGTGCCATTTGCTCCACCAACAAACGACTCCGTATTTCAAGGGTTTCTTGCTCGTCAAAGGCAGCTTTAAGATTTTCTATGTGCTTATCGTATGCGCTGTTCTTACCGACGGCTTTTTGCAGTTCAACAAACAGTGCATTAATTGCCTCAGGTTCTTTGCGTAGCGCCCGAAGCACATCGAGACATTGTACATTGGCGCTGCCCTCCCATATCGAGTTCAGCGGCGCTTGGCGATATAAACGCGGCAGAATGTTTTCTTCCACATAGCCAATTCCGCCTAAACATTCTTGCGCTTCATTTACAAAGGCAGGAGTACGTTTGCATATCCAATATTTTCCGATGGCAGTGGCAATGCGTGAAAGATGCGCTTCGTGCTGATTGGCTTTAGCCAAATCAACGGCGCGAGCAACGCGCATGGTTAAGGCTAAACTGGCGGCGACTTCTAAGGTGAGATCCGCCAGTACGTTTTTCATCAATGGTTGTTCTATAAGTTTTGCGCCAAAGGCCTCTCGGTGCTGAGTGTGATGCAGCGCCTGCACTAACGCTTGGCGCATTAAAGACGTTGAGCCAATCATGCAGTCAAGGCGAGTAAGGGACACCATATCAATAATAACGGGCACACCTCGTCCTTCTTCCCCTACTAGATGTGCTGTGGCACCTTGAAACTCCACCTCTGAGGAGGCATTGCTCCAATCCCCTAATTTGTCTTTTAGGCGCTGAATTCTAACGTGATTTAGCGAGCCGTCTTCTAAAATGCGCGGCAGCAAAAAGCAGCTTAAGCCTTTTGTACTCTGCGCTAAAATTAGGTGGGCATCGCACATGGGCGCCGAAAAGAAAAACTTATGCCCCGTGATCCGGTAGCTTCCGTCAGCTTGAATGTCTGCGCGAGTGGTATTACGCCGTACATCAGAGCCGCCTTGTTTTTCTGTCATACCCATGCCTAAGGTAATACCACGCTTTTGACTTGCTGGTATTGAACGAGGGTCGTATTCGCCACTGATCACTTTATCTGCCCAGTAGCGTGGCAAGTCGGGCGCGTTTCTTAGGGCAGCCACACCTGCATGGGTCATGGTGAGTGGGCAAGTAGTTCCCGCATCCGCTTGGCTGTGCATAAATAGCAAAGCAGCTCTAATCACATGTGAACCTGTTGTAGATTCGTTTTTCCATGAGTAAGCATGTACTTGGGCAGTCATCGCCTCGCCCATTAATTCGTGATAAGCCGGATGAAACTCAACGTTGTCGATTCTGCGCCCATAGCGATCGAATGGCTGAAAGTGTGGTTTGTTTTTATTAGCCAATTCGCCAGCATTCATGAGCTGGTCACCGGCAATATTGCCAAAGTCCGTTAATGTACTTGTAGGTAAGTCACTGTGGTTCTGCTGCACCGCATGCACCAACATTCGATCAGCAGACCAAAGATTATAAGGTAAAAGTACCTGAGGCTGGTTTTCAACCGTATGAGTTGCATAGAGATCAGAATCTGACATAACGCTTTCCAGTGTACGAGAATCATACAAAATTACACTTTCAATATTAATATGTCAATAATTGTAATGTATCTTTGGTCGCGTTTATGATGGGTTAAAACACATATGTTTTGTCGAATGTATTTATGCGTTAACGAACGTTTCTTTGAATCACCCGCAAGTTATTCATGCTGAAGAGTAAAATTGTTTTCAGGCCGTTTGCGTATTAACCTGTGCGCTCACCCATCAGCGTTTAGTCATCACGTATTAATAGGCTTTGGCTTGAAGTGAAAGCTCAAATTATTAACTAAACCTTGAATTTACTTGTATCCATAATAACCCTGTCTCTTATACACATCTCCGAGCC
>OJFV01000286.1_pt1 | contig 15656 bp, 12 predicted proteins | sample 1594391 | NCBI WGS metagenome assembly OJFV01 (sample SAMN05416856, study PRJEB24817) | seawater metagenome | isolation source: Sea water | place: Canada:Atlantic | collected 2013-11
CCTCTTGTCTCGTGGGCTCGGAGATGTGTATAAGAGACAGGTGTGTGGGCAAATCCAACCAACACCGCAAACGAAGTTGCTGATTCCCAAACAGCGACAGCCAGTGCTGATAGCACCGGAGACTCTTCAGCTGCGGCAAATGAGAACTCTACCGCCAATACCGACAACAGCACTGACTCTTCTGACAACAGCGACGCAAGTTCTGCCTCAGGGTCTGAAGTTGCAGCAAATAATGGCAGTATGGCCGCAACCGACAACAGCGATAACTCTGATAACAGTGATAAATCCGATGGCAGCTACGCCTCGTCTACCGATTCTGCCGCTAACAACGGTAGCATGGCCATGTCAGACCGCTCTAATAACTCGGATAACAGCGATAACTCTGATAACAGTGACAAGAGCGATGGCAGCTCAGCGACCGCAACCGATACCGCCGCGAACAACGGCAGTATGGCGATGACTGATCGCTCAGATAATTCGGATAACAGCGACAAGTCTGATAACTCGGATAATAGCGATAACTCCGACAGCTCAGACAATAGTAACAACTCCGATAATAGCGATAAGAGTGATGGTAGCTATGCGTCAGCAACCGACTCTGCGGCAAATAACGGCAGTATGGCAATGACTGATCGTTCTGATAACTCAGATAACAGTGACAATTCTGATAACTCGGATAATAGCGACAATTCTGACAATTCAGATAGTTCAAGCTCAGACAGCAGTGACAACAGTTATGCTATGGGCACCGAGGCGACTGCAAATAACGGCAGCACCGCCATGAGTGACCGTTCTGATAATTCAGACAGCAGCGACAACTCTGATAATTCTAATAATAGCGACAACAGCTATGCGTCAGCATCGGACGCAGCAGCCAATGGCGGCAGTACCGCTAGCTCTGACCGCTCAGACCACAGCATGGCAAGTGCCAGTGCGATGGGCTCTGCAGCCGCAAATGGTGCTAGTACCGCATCGGTAGACAACAGTGATAACAGCGACAACAGCATGGCCAGAGCCAATGCGATGGGTGCCGCTTCAGCCAATGGTGGTAGTACTGCTAGTACTGACAATAGCGACAACTCAGATAATTCGAATAATTCAGACAACAGCGACAACTCAGACAACTCTGATAACGCTGACAACAGCTATGCTAACTCTTCCATGGGAGGCGCATCTGCCAATGGCGGTAGCACCGCCAATGTTGATAACTCTGACAATTCTGACAACTCAGATAATTCAGACAACAGTGACAATAGCGATAATAGCTATGCTAATGCAGCCGAAGGTGGTGCCTCTGCTAATGGTGGCAGCACAGCAACCGTAGACAATAGCGACAGCAGTGATAACAGCGATAACAGCGACAATAGTTATGCTAATGCTGCCGAAGGCGGAGCGTCTGCTAATGGTGGTAGCACAGCCTCTGTCGATAATAGTGACAACAGTGATAACAGTGATAATAGCGACAGTAGCTCGGCCTGGTCAGAAGGCTGGGGAACATCTGCAGCGAATAACGGCGGTGTGGCCACCACGACCTACAGTGTCAATGATTCATACTTGACTGGCACAGTAACAGGCAACTACGTCACATACAGCTTTGATAATCAGTCAACCATTGCTAGTAACAATACTATGTCTGATACGTTCAATGGAACAGCTGGTATTAACCAAAACGTGCAAAACTTAGGACACAATGCCTTAGCTCAGCAGCAAGTATCCTTCCAAGGAAATGTCAATGTGAACCCACAATAAGCCCCTTATTGTAGGCTTCATTTTAAGGATAAATAAGTTACTGGCAAATACGCCAGTAACTTATTAATAAGGATACGAGCCATGAAGATATTATCGAGAGTTACCTGTGTATTATCTATGTTACCGTTACTTTTATTGGTTTCATTTTGTGCAACTGCACAAGCAAATATAGATGAAATACTACCGGTTTTGCTTGAAGATTTAGAGCAAGAACGTGGCATGGGCGGTGTGGTAGATGTGACAAACAACAGCCACTTAGAGGCTGTACTTACCAACAATTACAATTCAAATAGTGTGACCGGAAATAACACGATTGACCGCGGCTCATTCAATGAAGCGGCTGGTGTTTTTTCGATTATTCAAAATACCGGTAACAATGTCATTATTCAGGACTCAACCATTATCACAGTGACCATTGCCCCTAATTAACGGATGAATAGGTGTACACATGAGACTTTTACTTTGTTTGATAATGCTATTAACGACTTACCCTGTTTTTGGCGGCTTGGTAGATTTTAACGGCCAATTTTCGATTAAAGTTTCCAGTATTGCTGAGTTACGCTTTAAAACCATTTATAAACAGCAATACGACTTCAGCTGTGGCTCAGCCACGTTAGCAAGCTTATTATCGTTCCATTACGATGACCAAGTGAATGAATTAAGCGTGTTTAAAGACATGTTCGAACATGGCAACAAAGAAAAAATTAAGCATCAAGGGTTCTCCTTACTCGATATGAAACACTATCTATCCCGTCGTGGCTATAACGCAAATGGTTTCAAAATCACCCTTGAACAATTAGCCAGTGCGCAGCTTCCTGCCATTACGATTATCAATAACAACGGTTATATGCACTTCGTGATCATCAAAGGCAGTAATGACTCCGAGGTGCTAGTGGGAGATCCAGCAGTCGGTTTAAAGTCGATAAAAATAGATGCTTTTCAACAGATGTGGGGAGACCGAATAGTGTTTGTTATACAAGACCAAAAGAACATAGCCGTTAATCATTACAAGAACGATCAACAAAATGATCATCTCGTGAGGGCAAACTTAGGTTTGGCCATCGACCATGCCAGCCTAGGGCTATTTAACGTATTACAGCCCTCCAGCGTAGACTTTTAAGTGAAGGACTCATTTATGAATATGCCAGCAGCCATTCGCACCGTAACAACTCACTTTAGCGTTATTAGCGTACTTTTCTTGGCAATCTGCACCTATGGAACTCACGCCCTTTCGGCTAATGAATTCACTGCTCATACTCATTGGGAGCCAGTTGCAGAAAGCGCGTTAGCAGAGCTTCGCGCAGGGTTTGTGCTGGGTAATGGCGTGGTGGTGGATTTAAATTTTCAAAAAAGCATATTCAGAAACGGCGAACTAGCCAGTTATTCCTATTTTCAAACCCCGCAAGACTTTGCGTTACTAAGCAAAGACCAATTTTCTTTACAATCTATTTTGCCTACCAATTCATTAAATACCGTATTACAGAACACATTTGATAACCAAACATTATCGGCAATAACCAATATCGATATAACAATAAAGAACCTAGAACATGCAAAACAAGCCTTTTCCCAAGAGCAGTTATATAACACTTACTTTAACGCCATAGCGCACCAATAACACCTACTAGCATTCAACGTTAATAAGTGATCACTCAGCGAGAGTGCAAAAGGGCTTGAACAAGGCGCATGACTGAATGAATAGGTGCATCTCGCGATTAAATTGGTGAAGACTAAAACGTCACCGGCAGTCTGAAGTTCAAACGTGTGTCTTGTGCATCATCCGTCACACCGATCGCCAATGAAAGACTCACGTTTGTGGAGGGCGAATATCGAAACGAATAACCGATAATCAATTGGCCAATATCAAGCTGGCTTCCGTCTATTTTTATATCGTTGATCTTTGATTTCAACACATGTTTATGAGAATAACTCAGACTCATGGATGCCCGTTCATTCAACGATACCCCAAGGCCGAAGCTGATACCTGCGCTGTCACCTGGGTCAACATTTCCTACCTCCTCGTCTGTGTCCATGTTGTATCCATAACTTAAATTTCCAAAAAACACACCGGGATCAGTCGCATAAATTGCAGTAACACTAGGTTGAATACTCACATAACCCGAGCCTGTTGGCAGCTCTGTGGGAAATACCGCTCCAGGGGTCGATTGCATAAATTCAACGTCAAATGGGCTGGTACCAGTTGGAATAGTCGCCACAAGGTTTGCGACAAAAATGGGGCCTCCGTCTTTTGGGTTATTAAGTTGATAACGAGTGGACACTTCAATGTCCCCTAGCCCATGGCCGTCAGCATTAAAAATTTCATCTTCACTCACTCCTATACTGACAGGTCGTGACCGCTGGCTGTCGCTTCGTGCTAGATAAGGCACTTTTAAATCGACTTCCCAGCGCTCAGTTATTCCATAACGGGCTGAAATACTGCCGATAAAGCTGTGTCGTTTAATTTCTCGCAGATCGATAAGGCCCACAACTAACGCAGGTATGAAAGAAAAAGCATCTAAGAAAACCCGATTGTTATCTGTATATGAATAGCCAAAAGAAGGCTCTAAGACGAATGTGCCTTTCCCTGATAACACACCGCTAAAGGTATCTCCTAATTCAGGAATGGCGCTGGCGTCAATCGTATTTGACGACTTAGGTGGGGCTTGACCAACGGGCTTGTTTTGTGCCACGTTCGGGGTTGTTGATTGCGTTGGCATAGGTTGCTTAGGTTTCGCTGTTGATGTGTTAGTACCTGCCACATTGTACGGCGTACTTTTATTCGGGCTTTTATTTGAGTTTTTATCCGCCCCCGTTGCCTGACTATTGGCCATAAGGGCATTCACCATGCGCGTTAATGCTTCTATTTGCTCACCTTGCTTGGCTAATAAAATGCGCTGCCGTTCGAGTTCAGCCTCGTATTGATTAACGAATTTATCGTCGCTCGGAATATTCTGTGCAGCATAACTTATTGACGATGTACTTAGCCAAAAAGCCAGCGCAACTTTTGATAATGTGAAAGAAAAAAGAGGGTTTATGTTATTTCCTGCGTTTTCCATAACTAATCCTTTATTCGTTTACGAAAACATTTAAACCTTTACAGTGTGTGAATTAATTTATCCTTCATTAAAAATAGTGAATGAGTGAATAAAACTCAAATTTTAATCTATCAAATCTCACACTATCGAATTAAATAATAAGATTGAATAACTAAAAAACAGGAGTGTAAAAAAACACCCAATACTATTAATTAATATTGGGTGTTATAAATTTTAACGCACGTAAATTAAAACGGCGCTTTATTAGTTCACTAAAAACGCCCCTTAAAATACCTTTGGTAATTTAAACTCTGTAGCGATTAAAAGAAATGGTAGCTCATTTGCAGTTTAATCGTACGCTGTGTATTCAATGTTTCTGACGTAATACCTTGATCTCCCGTTGGTGCACCTAAAATAGCGCCTATGGGTGCCGCCGGCGGCCCGCTAAAATCACTTGCCCGTTCATTTGTGAGATTCTGCGCCACCAACATCACTTCCCAAGTATCGTCGTTAGAATATAAACCTAGGGTAAAATCTAACGTGGTTAACTATCTGACGCGTAAGTTTCATTTATTTGACTGAACATACTGTCTCGGTAGCGCACAGAGCCGCTTGAACGCAGATGCATATCCCAAGACTCGATCTCACTGGTGTAGAGGTAACCAATATTGCCGGTCCACTTTGGCCCTTGCGCTAAATCGCTGCCGTCATCTTTATGGGTTGAATCGGCAAAGGTGAGCGCTCCATTTAATTGAATATCTTGGGTAACTTGCCATTTACTGTCAATTTCAAATCCTTTTGATTTCACATCTGTGTTCTGAGTAATAAAACTGGCACTGGTACCTGTGACTAAAAATGAGGTTTCTTGAAAATCATCAATGTCGGTATAAAACAAAGCAATATTAAGGTTCATGCTGTTGTTTAATAGCACCATCTTTGAGCCTACCTCATAAGTGTGCGTTTCTTCAGTCGCCACTCGTGCCCCGCCATCTTGAACGCTTAATGACGGATTTGCGCTGCTCACTTCAGCAGACTCTGCGAATCCCCCTGTCTTGCTCCCTAGACCATAGGAGCTGTAAACAACAGTATTATCAGACCACTCGTATTTCACACTCACATTGCCATTTAAAAAACTGTCATCAAATGTTAAGTCAGACTCAAACGGAGGATTCACCACCGTATTCCAAAGCGTTGCAAGCTCACCTTGAATGCGATCAAACTGTACGTCTTTGCTTTCATTTGTATAACGTAAACCACCAGAGACCGTTAACTTGTCAGACAGATACGCATCTGATTGAATAAACGCAGACAGCGTGTCTGTTTGCTGTTTGAAATCATTGCCGAAAGACCCATTAAACAACTGGCCTGCGTTATCCGGCGGAAAGTTGGGAGTATTAAAAAATTGCTCCTCTAAAGAATCCCAATCGCTCTGGAAGTAAAACAAGCCCATCATATAATCAAAGTCGTCTCTCCCCTCTGAGGCTAATCGAAATTCCTGTGAAAACTGATCATAGGTTTCTGCCCGTTTAAAGTACGTGCTGTAATAGTCAACTTCACCTGTAGTGACGTAGGTCAACTCGTCAAAGGCATTGCCAAAGTCAAAGTCGTCATAAAATAAAATGTCGTATTCAGCGTAAGAGGTAATAGAGGTGAGCGTAAAATCATCCAGACTTTTTTCAACGGTTAAATTGAATGAATCAACGGAGGTATCGTGGTAACTCTCTTCGTTGGGGCACTGTGTACATACCGCACTTTTGGTGTCATCTAGTTGCGCTTCACCGATGACAGCCAACACGTCATCGCTGAAATAATTACCATTATCAACAAACTGATAACCATTGCCAATACGCTCACTGTCTGAGTGTTGATAAACCCCCGTCACGGTAATTGAATCTGTGGGTTCATATAGCGCCGTAATACGCAGCCCAGTGTCGTTATCTTCTGGCACATCTCGCCCAGTAGCTAGATTTTCAACCCAGCCGTTTTGGTCCACATAATGGCCGGCTATGCGCACACTGAAATTATCAGCCAGCGGCATATCCAGCCCACCATCGACCGTCCAACCGTCATTGACGAATTCTCGAGCCACCTTTATATTTCCTTCGAACACATCACTGGGCTTTTTAGAAATAACACTTATGGCGCCCAAACTGGTATTTTTACCCAATAGCGTACTTTGCGTTCCTTTAATAACCTCAATGCGCTCTACATCAAAAAAAGCTGCTGAGTACATTGAAGTGACCCCCAATAGTTGGACATTCCAATTACTGGGGGTCACTTCAACTAGGGCGCCCTTTTTAATTGTAAATGGGTTTAACGGATTACATGGCGCCTTTACCCAAAGCTAACTCAATGGTGGTTTTATATTCACGCAACTGCTTAGCCAGTTGCTTTTTGTTGCGATTAAAACGCACAGTAGGAACCGGAATGGAAATCGCAATATTGCGTCCATAAGGGTCTTCAATCGCCACGCCGATTGCGCACACACCTTCGCAGTGCTCTTCCTTATCAAACGCTACACCATTCTTACGAATACTGGCGATTTCAGTGAGCAGTTGTTCAGTGCTAGTGATAGTTGAATGGGTCAAGGCTTTAATAGGATGAGCTTCGACAAAAGCGATAAGCTCTTCGTCACTCATAGTGGCAAGCATCGCTTTGCCATTAGCGCAACTGTAAATAGAAAAGGCATGTCCCACCGCAGAGACTGCTCGTAGTTGGTGGGTATCAGTGGTGACCTGATCGATAAAGATCATGTTTTCAGCGTCTTGCACAGATAAATCCACAGTTTCCCCCACTTCATCTGACAAATTCTTCATGTGAGGTATGAGTACTCTGTCAATATCTGCCTTTGCCGCAGAGCCTAAAGACACGAGCCCCGGCCCTAAGCGCACGCGAGACGTCGGACTTGCTGCAATTAAAAAGCCTTCAGAAGCCAATGAGTTAACGATACGCTGCACGGTTGAACGCGCAAGTTTGACGTTCTTGGCGATAGCGCTCAGGCTCAACCCTTCTGGGTGCCCTTCAAGCGTTCGCAAAATGTTAGCGGCACGAGAGATTACTTGTATCCCTTGGCGCGAGCTAGGTTCATTTTCCATATGGTCACCTCGTATTAGTAAAATGAAAACACATAACTAAAATGTATCACGATACAATACATTGCAACCATTTTTTATTGGCGCAAAAATGCATGTTATCAACCTAGGTTAAACTAGAGCGCACCGCTTCTAGCTATTTCCAACGGTTATCCAGGCTCATTTGGCCAGTACCTCGTGCGGCTAATATCAGCAATCCCGCCATAATGGCCATATTTTTCACAAAGTTCTGCGTTTCGTGAGCAACATTGCCACCTTCGGGTAAGTTCCAAAAATTATGCATAAACAGACTAATAACCAAGGTTAGGCCGGCTAGTAAAAATGCCGCAAATCGGCCTTTAAAACCGATGATAATCGCCAGCCCAGCGGTTAACTGTATAACAATGGTCAGAAGTAAAAGCGGCGTTACAAACGGAACGTTATGATGCTCCATGTACTGACTCATGGCGTCAAAACTTACTATTTTTTGTAGGCCTGGCGCTATAAAATATAAGCCAAGCAATAACCTACCCGCTAGCAGACACGCGGTTTCAAACATATTCATTCGGTTTCCTTATTATTATTGTTAAAAGCCATTCAGGCACTGTTCTAAACGCACTGATAATACAGCATGCAAAGACGGATAAACTAGGAACGGTTACTCATTACTGGGCATTTTTTTATCGAGCCATAAGCTATCTAGAAAAAGCAGATGCTTGCAAGTCTGGTGGCTCTATATTAGAAGCCCTTAACGTCGTATAAATGCGTCATAGTCCCTAAAGTAAAAGCAATGAATATGATAGACTTGCCGCTCTTTCACGCTAATACGCTAATGCTAAATCGATATAAACGATACCCTATCGCCAATGACATCTAATCAACCCTCTTGCTTTACGACGTTTTCTGCTGATGTTTCGGCAGATGTTTTGTCCTCCACGTTACCCGAAAAATTTACGTTTCCATTTTACTACCAGCCTCACCCTTTGTGTCTGCTTGCTGCAAAAGAGCTGCAACAGCATTTGATGACCCAAAGTGATTGGTATCATAATTTCGGTTTAAGCGACGACCCTGCATTAATTATTGGTAAAATGTTCGGTGTATTGTTGGTCAAAAACCGTGACGGCGAGTTGGGTTATTTGAGCGCTTTTTCTGGCAAGTTAGCTGATCAAAATCACTTACCCAAATTTGTGCCTCCTGTGTTTGATATGCTGGCCTGCGATAGTTTTTTCCATCATGAGCAGCATGTGATTAAACAGCTCACGGCCCAGTTTGATGCTATTTTGCACGACACTGCATACCAAGTAGCCAAAGATAATTTTGCCGATACCCAAGCGAGATGCCTTGCTGAAATTGAACAAAAGCGTTTACGTGTTGTAGCTAATCGCGCTAAACGAAAAGCGCTACGAGACAACGCCACTGTCGAGTCAAATATTGCAGAGCCACCTAGTGCCGAACCAGATGGCGCAGTGCATGATGCACTGCTCAAAACCTTAGCAGCACAAAGCATTGAAGATAAGCTTGAATTTACCCAGGACAAAAAAGATTTATTGAGCACTATAGCCTTGGCTAAGAGCACCCTCGATCAGTTTGAACAGAAAATACAATCTCTGAAAAAGCAACGCAAAACCCTTTCAGCGCAGCTACAGCAGCGTCTTTTCGAGCAGTACCAATTTTTAAATGCACTGGGCGATGAGAAATCGTTGGCCGCAATATTCAGTGACACAGTTATGCGCACGCCTCCTGCTGGTGCGGGTGAATGTGCCGCCCCTAAACTGCTGCATTATGCTTATAGTCATAATTTAGCCCCGATCGCCATGGCAGAGTTTTGGTGGGGAGCCTCCCCTAAATCACAAGTGCGCAAACACATGCAGTTTTACCCTGCGTGTATTGGTAAATGCCAACCCATTTTGAATCACATGCTTGAGGGGTTAATGGTAGAGGAAAATCAGCTCTTAAAAAACGCAGCTGACGACGAGCAAATAGAGATCATTTACCAAGATGATGAAATGCTTATCATCAATAAACCTGCCCAGTTGTTATCTGTACCGGGTAAGCATATCAATGATTCTGTTTATTCCCGCATCAAAGCAATGCTGCCCCATGCCACAGGCTCATTGATAGTGCATCGCTTGGATATGTCGACATCAGGTTTGATGGTCATCGCCTTAAGTACTGCTGCCCACAAGGTGCTACAAAAACAGTTTATCAGTAGGCAAGTCAGCAAACGCTATATGGCCCTTATTGATGGTATTTTAACTGATGAAGATGGCGTAATTACCTTACCTTTAGCCGGCGACTTTTATGATCGTCCCCGCCAATGTGTGTGTGAAAAAACAGGTAAGCCCGCTCATACTACTTGGCAAGTAATTGAGCGGCGCCACAAGACACTGCAAACCAAGGTATTTTTGCATCCCAGAACAGGTCGAACCCACCAACTACGCGTTCATTGCGCCCATGAGCGCGGGTTAAACATGCCGATTGTGGGGGACGACTTGTACGGTACTCGCGCCCGTCGTTTACATTTACACGCCCAGTATCTGGGCTTGTTTCATCCGGTATCAAATCAGTGGCTTGAGTTTACCTGCGAACCTGATTTTTAAACTGCCTCTCCTTCGTATTTGCTAAAAGTCGATTATTCATAGCTAGAGCAGTGAAACTCATCACGGCAATGGGTATTATAGTGATTCTTCTCGCTACTATCGGTGTATATGGCTTCTCTATTTCCTTCTTTATCAAAACTGCCCCTAACTACGGTAGCCCTTATCGTGGTCTGTGCGGGCTCCTTTATCGGTCCTTTGGGTATGGCGTCTGTCAATATTGCGATCCCTGATCTTGCCGCTGAGCTTCAAGCCAACGCGAAGATGATCAGTTGGCTGCCCACTATATTTTTGCTTGCGAATGTGGCGTTAATGCTGCCTTTTGGCAAACTTGCGGATAACTATGGGCGCAAGCGCATTTATAGCTATGGTTTGGTGCTTAATGTTATTTCGTCCACCATGTGCGCTTTAGCCTTTAACATTGAATGGCTTTTGTTTTGGCGATTTATGCAAGGCGCGGCTGCGGCGATGATATTTGGAACCGGCGTGGCCATTTTGACCTCGGTGACCCCAGCCGAAAGACGTGGATTCGCATTAGGTATAGCCGCAGCGTGCGTGTACATAGGGTTAACGGTCGCTCCTGCTGTCGGCGGTTGGCTAACAGAATTGTGGGGGTGGCGTTCAGTATTTTTATTTCAAGTCCCTTTAGTCGTCATGCTGTTGGTACTAATAAAAATGCGTATGCACGGAGAATGGAAAAACGAACGCAAAGCTAGATTTGATTGGCGAGGTTCAGGCATTTTCATAATTGCTTCAACTTGCTTGGTATTTGGATTAAGCCGACTACCTTCCGTTATGGGCTTTATATTGCTGGGTATAGCATTAATTTCTATGGTCTGGTTTGTGGTGCATCAGTCAAAACGCGACCAACCACTGATACGGGTACAAATGTTTAAGGAAAGCCGAGTATTCTCTATGTCTTTAGCCACGTCACTATTGATGTATGCCAGCAACTATCCTCTGACCTTCTTGCTTAGCTTATATTTGCAATACGTTAAAGGATTTAGCCCGTCTGAGTCTGGGCAAATTATCTTATTGCAGGCATTGGCCATGGCATTTTTAGCGCCACTGTCGGGTAAACTATCAGATAAGGTTCAGCCCAGATTACTCGCGACCACAGGTTGCGCTATTGTGGCGTGTGGTTTCTTTATTTTGAGTCGAATGAATATTGACACCCAAGCTTGGTATATCGGCAGCTCATTGTTGCTTGTTGGTATTGGTTTTGGTTTGTTCTCTACCCCTAATAACAACGCCATTATGGGCGCAGTACACAGTACCGAGTTGGGCGTGGCGTCGGCATCATTAAATTTAGCCAGAACCATAGGTAATCTTGTGGGCATGAGCATGGTGAATTTATTAGTGCATTATTATATTGGCGATGCGCAAATCGTACCGCAGCAGTACCCTGCTCTATTACAAACGGTACTTGTTGCTTTAAATGTATCGTTCGGGTGTGTAGTTGTCGCTTGCATCATTTCAGGCTTTCGTGGGCGAGAAACAAAACCTGACAGCCCTACAACAATAAACGACAAAGATGAACCGGCCCCCTAGTTGAGCTATGCCAACTCCATTAAATAATTAGCCACTCAGCGAAAATTTAAAGGGTTTGGTATTATCCCAACACAAAAAAAGAGAGTTGACCTACGAGCAACTCTCTTTTTTGACTGTGGCAATCAGCCAAGCCCCCGCTTTGTTCTACATTTATTGCGCTTATTTACTGGTTCGTTTTGCCTTAGGTTTTGCTTTTGGCTTTGTCTTAGTAGCGCTTTTATCCATACGAATGACGGTTTGCGATGCCTTATTAGTGCGGCTATTTTTACTGTGTTTGCGTACCGTTTTAAGCAAAGATTCGCGGCTACTGAATGCAAAGTCAGGGCGTGAAATGCGTTTAATTTTACAATTGATTAAACGCTCGATCCTCTCTACTGTGCGCTCTTCTTCACGACTCACAAATGAAATAGCATTCCCCTGCTGCCCAGCGCGGCCTGTACGACCAATACGGTGCACGTAATCTTCTGGTAAGTAAGGTAAGTTGTAATTCACCACATGATCAAGGCCTTGAATATCTAGGCCGCGGGCCGCCACTTCCGTTGCAATAAGCACCTGTAATTTGGCTGATTTAAAATCTGCGATTGCACGACGACGCGCGCCTTGGCTTTTATCTGCATGGCATACCGCAGCATCAATTTTACTGGTTTTAAGAGCGGCCATCAGTTTATCGGCTTGCTCTTTAGTACTGGTAAAGACCAATACCTGATACCAATTTTGCTCAGCTAATAACGTTTTGAACAAACGAATTTTGTCTTCTTCAGACACGGGATACATCACGTGCTGCACGGTATCCGCAGCACTATTTAGTTGCGTAGCACGAATCTCTTGATGATTTTTGAGCAGCTTATGAGCAAGCTCGTTCACTGTGGGGGAAATGGTTGCTGAAAATAACAGTGTTTGGTGTGCGGAGGTAATTTGCGCAAGCATTTGGCGTACATCGGCAATAAAGCCCATGTCTAACATACGGTCTGCTTCATCAAGGACAACAAATTCCACGTTAGCCAATTCAACGTTTTTCAACGTCATGTGCTCGAGTAATCGCCCAGGAGTAGAAATAACAATGTCTACACCGGCCTTCAATTTACTGGCTTGGCCGCCTAATTTTACGCCGCCATAAAGGGCCGTCACTGAAATGTCAGTGAATTGCGCGTAGTTGGCAATATTGGTTGCTAGCTGTTCGGCAAGCTCTCGGGTTGGCGTTAAAATGAGCGCTCTAGGTGTACCCGGTGCAGTCTCTTTAGGCTTGTTTAACATTTGCTGTAAAATAGGCACAGCAAACGCAGCTGTTTTACCAGTACCTGTTTGTGCGCTGGCTAGCACGTCACGACCACGGCGAGCAACCACAATAGCTTGCTGCTGTATTGGGGTCATTTTTTTATAGCCGCAAGCATCAATGGCTTGTTGCAATACTGGCGCTAAATCTAATGATGAAAAGTTCATGCTAATTTCTCTTTCTGGCAGACAAAAACATAGACGCAACTTGTTTACATGCTATCTGTGTAAATAGTTGCCATGACGTTATTTATCATATCCTAACGTCTGAATGTTGAATTTGCGTGATGGGTTAAAAAACGATGGCGAAATATACAGGAAATTCTGTTTCGATTCACAACTATATCAACCAATAATCAGTCAATACGCCACATATTGCGCCTAAACAGCCAGTAATAGGGAAATTGGCTGTTATTACCGCGCCGATGTGCCATCGCCCCATCCCTTTTTGTAGGCGTTCAAGGAAGTCATCCACCGATTTTCCATCGTTATGTGCATACTCAACTTAGAACATCATGCATTATATGCATAGATAACAATGCATATTCATCAGTTCTAATTTACTCCTGCAGCAGTGATCATCTCCCAAACACACTTAATTAACATAATAAAAACCATAATTTAACAGGAGATGTCATGTTTGCTCTTTCACCGCTTTCTCACTTTATCCGGAATAGTCTAAGTATCACGCTGGTTGCTTCCACTGGTGTGGCGGCTCAGGTCGACGTCACTCAAAAACAAAAAACTAACGATACATCAGGCCTCGAACGTATCGTGGTAACTTCCCAGAAACGCGTGCAATCGCTGCAAGACATCCCTACTTCCATTCAGGCATTCTCAGGTGAAGAGCTAGCCAAAAATAACATCGCAAATTTGCTGGATATGTCGGAATCACTGCCCAATGTGCATATTACGGAAACCTCCAGTAGTAAGCGTGTTTTCGTGCGTGGTATTGGCTCTGGCACTAATGCGGGCTTTGAGCAATCGGTTGCTATGTATAAAGACGGTATTTATCTAGGCCGGGGGGCACCAAGCAAAGTTTCCATTTTTAGATATGGAGCGTATAGAGCTAGTCAAAGGGCCACAAGCGGTGATGTTCGGTAAAAATGCTACAGCAGGCGCTCTCAACATGAGCTCTAATCCTGCCAGTTCTATTTTTGAGGGCAATGTAAAAGTCGAGATAGGCTCAGACAACGAGCGGCGCTACAGCGCTGTTGTGAACGTCCCCATTACCGATGACTTGGCGGTTCGAATCGCGGCGTTTGACGAATCAAGAGATGGCTTTTTATATAATCAAGTCAGAGAACAAGACGAGGCTTCAAGCGATTCGCATAGTGTGCGCCTTACCGCTGACTGGCAAGTCAGTGACGCTGTAAAAGCCCAGTTTAAATGGGAGCATGGTAATTTCTCTACCAGCGGCTCGCGTTATCAATACATCGTTGATACGCCGTCTCGGGATGAGCAAATTGCCTCGGATCCAACCAACCCGGGAAATGTAGGCTATCGCTCTTTTTTGCTCTCTGATACCAGCGGGTTAGATTACACAAGCGCGGTGTCGGGTGACCAACATCCAGGCGGGTTAGATGAGGGTAACGATACCTCCACAGATAATGCGGTATTAAACATAACTTACGATGTTAACGATTATGAATTCACCTCAATTTCAACATACAGCCAATATGATTGGGATGCGCTATTTGATGCTGATTACTCAGAAGTATCGTTAATACGCCAAGAATACATTGAAAACTATCAACAATTTACCCAAGAATTCAGAGTCGCCTCACCGACTAACCAAACCATAGAGTACGTTGCCGGTGTGTTTTACATGAGCAGTGAGCTGGAACACCCTAATGATGTGTTATTGGGCGCGTCACTGCTTATCCCTGAATTACCAGGTACTTCATTAGGGACGTTAGCGCAATTTGAGCAGGAGCAAGAAAGCTACTCCGCATTTACCTCAGTCACATGGAATATGGATACAAACTGGAAAGCTAACCTTGGTTTACGTTATCAACACGAAACCAAAGACGTCACCAGTGAGCAATCTGTTTATGCCTTGTTTGAAGACGGGACACCAGAAGCAGTTCAGCAGTTTGCGAATGCCGCTGCACCCGCCATTTCCCGCAGTTTGTCCGGCGCTGGGGTGCATAACCTAGCCACCGATAGGTCTGAATCTCATTTATCTCCTAGTATTAGCCTTCAGTATTTTGGCTTCACCGACACAATGCTATTCGCCAATGCCGGTATTGGTTACAAAGCAGGAGGCTTTGATGGTTCTGGCTTAAACGCTTCACAGGGCACAGAAATCGATCCTGAGTCTGGCTTTGAACTCGAAGACTGTCTCTTATACACATCTGACGCTGCCGACGAAGAGGATA
>OJFV01000287.1_pt1 | contig 15540 bp, 15 predicted proteins | sample 1594391 | NCBI WGS metagenome assembly OJFV01 (sample SAMN05416856, study PRJEB24817) | seawater metagenome | isolation source: Sea water | place: Canada:Atlantic | collected 2013-11
TGCATTATGGCGTATTTAAACGCCGAGGACAGGAGCCATCCACACCATCCGCTTATGGCACAGATCAGCCGGAAACGACCCAAAATGGACATTCAATAACACCCTCACAAGGGTACAAATTTCCGTTATTTAGTAAAGTACTTAACGTTTGAGACGGTCCGAGGCCCCCAACCAGCGTGTTCAGTAAGGCTAAAAGAAGCTATGCCTGATCGCATGCCGATTAAAAACCCATCAGTGGTTTGAACCGCTGAATTCGGGTAAAGCCCTCCCCAGAATAATTTAGTATCCAGAACTTTCAAATCATCATACTCAGGCTCCAGCAAAGTAACCCCCGAGCTTGTTATAATCACAAATTCAAGAACATTCTCCTGCTGCTTGTTCCTTAACACAACATTGGGAGCTTGGGGCAACAATGTAACTTTTTCAACTTTAGGCTTTGTTTCAAAATTTAAAATTTTATAAACAGCCCCTCTATTTGAAGTCAAATGCGCTAAACCAGTGAAAACGTACAAATCATCTTGCTCAGGAATTAAGGCAACGATATTATCATTAATTAGTTTGTCAGTAGTGCCCTCAGGCCACTTTGCAACGAGTTCACCACCCCACTCCCCTTTATTAGAGCCTATATATTGCACTTTATCAGTCACAATCGTTAAGTTATCTTTTGGTTGATTATCAACTGTAATTAAACCTATTGTTAATTTGCCACTCTCGTTCCGGACAAAGTAATTATTCTTAGACCTATTAACCTCAACAAAATTTACTAAATCCAAATCTTTATCTATCAAACCATTTTCAAGCCATATTGTGCTGTCAACCGATGGTAATTTTCCGAAGAAGAAGCTTGTGATGTGTCTATATTTACTTCTGCCGATACAAGCTCTGCACTTGCTAATATCACAATGGCAAAACTTATAACCAACAACTTCGCTATCTTCTTCATTGTACCGTTCCCACTGTTAGATAATCGCAGTTAATTTGGTGTCAAAAACCGGATAAATGAAATTCGTTACTGTTACGTAGCACTACGCTCGCCAAGGTCGCTAAAAAAGCGCAACAGGTAACCATCCGGGTCCTGAACCAGGAAATTCCCGGTTGCCGACTTTAATATCACCAGCGCGGTACCATTGGTCTTCTAAGGGACGAAATAAAGGCCATTTTGCTTCAGCGAGACGGCTATGGATGGCTTGAACGTCCGAGACTTCGATCTGGAGGTTAATGCCGCGGCCATATGGTTTGGTCGCCCGTGCGGTCCACCAGTCGCCATCGTCGTCTGAAACTTCCGGAGTTTCATCCAACATAAGTTCGGCCCCATCCCTACCAAGATAGGCAAAGCGGTTTTCCGGCCTGTCATAAAGCACTTCAAAGCCAGCCAAATTCAAATAAAAATCAAGACTGACACTCAGGTTCGAACAGAGCAATTCGGGGACAACTTTACAGCGCGGCATGAAGATTTCCAGATACGTTTCTATTTAATTATTTACTGTGACTTAAACTCGACCTGACTTACCATTTAAACTGGTGCATACAAAACCTGACATCGAAAAACCTGGCACCTGAAATTTGAAACAACCCTATTTAATCAGATCAGTTACTGATTTATCAATGAGATAGATAGGTGGTTCCGGCAAATATCCCTCCGCATCACCAATCAGGGTTAGAACTCCGTCACGCACTGTAATGCCAGAACTTTCATTGATACCCGTGAGCCCAATAACTTCTTCCACAACTCCTTCAGTGTTAATGACCAACAAAGAACTGAAAGCCTCGCTAATCGCATAAAGACGACCGTTGTAAATCTGAAGCCCGGCAATGGTAAATTCTTGCCATTTTCGATTCAACCTCTCTTTAACCGTTGAACCAAGGCTCATCGGTAACGTCTCTGCGGTTCGATTTTTCATATCAATCTTGTAAAGAGTTTTTTCTCCCTTCTTCTGCGCTGTATAGATTGTTCCTGTTACAGGATCATAAGTGGCCGAACCCAATTGAGTTCCACTTTTAAAACCAGGTATGGGAATTCGGATAGCCTCTTTCCATTCCTTACCATTTCGCCTTATCAAAATGATAACCCCATTTTCCCCAATTGCTGCGCCCTGGTCATTTCCAAGATATGTAATTCCTTCTGTATCGCCAATGTCATGGGGTGAGTTTGGGATCGTACGGGAAGAAATAACCGACGAGAAGTCAGCGGTGAGCTCAAAAATCGCTCGATCATCGGTACTAACAAGGTAGGTATTGCTGTCGGGTAGGAAGACGATGCCAGCCGGATTAGCAACAACGGTTGTGAGAGGCACCTGTTTTGCTTCAACCATTACCATCTGTTCAATAGGAGCATTGGCCGGGTCTGGGTCAACTTCAGGAATGCGGTCTATAATCAGGTATCCGAACAAAACAATGCCAACGACAGCAACTCCCCCTATTGATATTTTCTGCGAGTTCATTTTGATCTCAATTCTCCGCTAAAGTTTGGTAAACTTCACATTGTCAACTTAGGTTGACAATTGACATGTAACTCTCAACCGATTACTTGTCAACCATGGTTGATAATAATGTGCCCCGTTTCGACAACATCAAGGGGCTGGTCCAGGATTTGGTTGAAAAGCTCGATGAGCGCATGAATGCGTTACGCGAGGGAACGATATTGGAAACAGTACGCCCCTCAGACGCCAAGACATTTATGCTCGCCTCAAGACATCCACGAACGGTTGCAGATCTGGCAAAGGCAATGGATGTGTCACGACAAGCGACCCATATGTCTGTGCAACGCCTGATCGCCAAAGGCGTAATCGAGCTTCAACTCGCTCCAGGAAGCCGCAGGGACAAAATTGTTGTAATCACAGAAGCTGGTAACGAAGCGCGGCAGATTGCAGCAAAAAATATCAAGAGCCTTGAAACAGAATTGGTGCACAAGGTCGGCACCAATCGCCTTGAAGAGTTTAGAAAAACGTTGATTGACTTACTGGATAGCTAGGAGCATTCCGGAATCCTAAAGTTCTAGTTTCTACAACAGACTGAAATTATGCGCCTCCAACTTAAGAGGTATCAGAATGTCTCTTGTCGATCGTAAAGCCAATGCACGAAAAATCGTATTATTTGGATATTTTGGCCAGATCATGCCTGATCTAGTCTTTAGAATTAACAAAACCCTGATTATACAATTACCCAAACCGAGCTCTAATATCCGAATTCGGTTCCGGGGCCTGGAAAGGTACTCGCGGGGTTTTCAATTGTACCGCTTTCCTCGTCGTCGTCTTCCAAGCCTTCGAATTCGCCAATGGGCTCCAGGTCGTTGCGGGTCCACCAATACCTGAACCCTTGCGCACGCAGCCATACTTCTACCCGGGCAAGATCATTCCACTCGCGACCAAATCCCCGCGCAGAGTTTATTCGGGCGAGTTGGGTGTCGACATAAACCAGCACTCCCCAGGAAAAAGGATGTTTGCTTTGATCACCAAAACCGCCACCTTTTTGCTGGCGATGGACGCGGTAAACCACTGGAAACTCACCCAACCTTGCCGCTTGACGGAGATAAACAAGATCGGCCTGAGTGACAGCCATTGTTACGCCCAAATTTACATCTTGGTCCATGGTGTTGACAGCTTCCTTTTTTTGATACAGCATGAGGCATGATGTTTGGAGAGTATTACCATCCAAACCGAACCTGTCAAAGAGGATATGCTTAAGATGGCGCGCAAGATTAACCCGGTACCAAAAGGTTATCACACATCTACACCTGTACTTGTGGTGAAAAACGCAGCCGCAGCGATTGAGTTTTACGCTTCGGTGTTTGGTGCAAAAGAACTTTCCAGAATTGTCGATATCGACGGCGTAACTATTCTACGTGCCGAGCTTAAAATCGGAAATTCGATTATTCACCTGAACGATGAAATGCCCGCTTACGGTATCTTGTCACCTATCTCCCTAGGTGGCAGTTCCACAGCAGTTCAGCTTTATCTCGCTGATGTAGATGACGCCTGGGAGCGTGCTGTAGAAGCGCAATCGGCTGTTGTACTTCCGCTCGAAGATACCTATTGGGGTGAGCGTACAGGTAAAATTGTCGATGCTTTCGGTCACGTCTGGATCCTGAGCAAAAAAACCGAGAACCTGAGCAAAGACGAGATCGAAAAGCGTTTTGCAGACCTTACGGCTGTAGAGACGCCAGCTGATCTAGAAGTTGCAGATCTTAGTGTCAGTGAAGAAGAAGTCCTCATTGACGCTTCCGTTTCTGATCAGGACGCCGTTCCAGTCATTGATATCAGTGAAGGCTTAAACAGCTAGGCTGAAATAAGAACAGGGAATTCGGCCCCCAAGGCAAACCACGTTTTGGGGTCGGTAACCCAAGTTTTGGTATCCCAGGTTTTGGTAACCCGGTTTTGTATAAAAGTAAGGTAAGTCAATTATGGATAATAGCTCTCTTTCTGCACGGCGTGATAACGCTATTCCTCGCGGTGTTGCAACGGCGACAAACGTTTTTGCTGACCGGGCTGAAAACGCTGAACTCTGGGATGTTGAGGGCAAACGTTATATCGATTTTGCTGGCGGCATTGCCGTTCTAAACACTGGTCATCGCCATCCAACGGTTATGTCTCGTGTTCAAGAGCAGATGGAGCGCTTTACCCATACGGCTTATCAGGTTGTGCCTTACGAGAGCTATGTTGAACTGGCCGAGCGTTTGAACAAAATCGCACCGGGTCCGACACCAAAGAAGACTTTGTTCCTCACCACCGGTGCTGAAGCCGTTGAAAACGCGATCAAGATTGCCCGCGCCCATACGGGTCGCCCTGGCGTAATCGCTTTTTCCGGTGGCTTTCACGGCCGTACCAACCTGACGATGGGACTAACGGGTAAGGTTGTTCCCTATAAAGTTGGCTTTGGCCCCTTCCCTGCTGATATTTTCCATGTGCCATATCCGATGGTCAACCATGGTGTTAGCGAAGAAGATTCACTCGCGGCTCTCAACACCGTTTTCAAAGCAGATGTAGATCCAAACCGGATTGCCGCCATCATTATTGAACCTGTTCAGGGCGAGGGCGGATTTTACATTGCCTCTCCTGAGTTTATGCAAAAGCTACGCGCAATTTGTGACCAGCACGGCATCTTGTTAATCGCAGATGAAATTCAAACTGGCTTCGCCCGTACTGGCCGTACTTTGGCTATCGAACATTCCGGCATAGAGCCTGACATGATCACCATTGCCAAAAGCCTGGCTGGTGGTTTTCCGCTTTCTGGCGTTATCGGTAAAGCAGACATTATGGATGCACCTGCGCCCGGCGGTCTGGGCGGCACTTACGGCGGCAGCCCGATTGGCTGTGCTGCGGCGCTTGCCGTTTTGGATGTGATCGAAGCCGAAAAGCTAAACGAAAAAGCAGACCTTCTGGGAGAAAGAACGGTTGCACGCCTGCGCAAACTTTCAAAAACCACGACAGGATCAGTCATAGGTGACATTCGAAATCTCGGTGGTATGATTGCTTTTGAACTGATGAAAGACGGTGTTCCTAATCCTGATCTTGCCAAGGCATTGTGTGCCAAGGCGATGGAAAATGGGCTTATTCTTTTATCTTGTGGTATATATGGAAATACGATCCGAATTCTGGTCCCTCTCACGGCGGAAGACGCCTTGGTTGACGAAGGTTTGGATGTCTTGGAAGCATCACTTGCTCAATGCATTTCTGATGCTCGGTAATGGTGTCTTTGGTACCTGACGTAACGAATAAAGCCCTGTGCAGGGTAGAATAAAAACCAAACGACCATGCACATTTGGGGCACATTTATGCACTTACGCCAGCAGTAAAAACGTGAAAAGAAGCATATGACGCCATTTTCTATCGCAGGCATACAAATGTATGTATCTGCAACGCATGAAAACGTTTCCGCCATGAAACTGCGGACAGAAGTTGCGCTCGCGCGCTTTCCTTGGATCAATATGGTTATCTTTAGTGAGCTGGCTCCCTTTGGCCCGCTCATTGATAACCATCCGGAAACGATGACCGATCAGATCGAAATCTTTCAGGAACTGGCAGTACAACACGGTATTTGGATTATTCCAGGATCGATGTTCGAACGCCGCGAAGACGGCGTGTTCAACACATCAGTCGTCATTAATCCTGAAGGTGTTGTGGTTGGACGTTATGACAAGATGTTCCCCTTCATGCCTTACGAACAAGGAGTTACGGGCGGAACAGAGTTCCTGGTCTTTGACGTACCCCAGGTTGGACGTTTTGGTTTTTCCATTTGCTACGATATCTGGTTCCCAGAAACAACACGGACCCTGGCCGCGATGGGCGCAGAAGTTTTGTTACACCCCGTTCTAACCGGCACAACTGACCGCGATGTAGAGCTCGCCATCGCCCGCGCAACCGCCGCTCAATTTCAATGTTATGTCTTTGATATTAACGGCATTGGTGCCGGTGGCATCGGTCGATCCTGTGTGGTTGGCCCTGGTGGCAACATGCTCTACGAAGCACGCGGCAGTGAAGAGATTATCCCGATCGAAATCGATATGGACCTTGTACGGCACCAACGCTCCCTTGGTCAGAACGGATTAGGACAGGTTCTCAAAAGCTTTAGAGACAAGAATGTCGATTTTTCCGTTTATGATGATGACAAATTCAATCACGAGTACCATGATGGTCTTGGACCACTGCAGATGGCACGCCGTCATCCGCATAATTGACCAAGATGCTTGACCCGAAATTTAACCTGGGAATATAACCGGGAAAATCGAGGTTAGTCAGATAAAATTATTACTAAAATAAAAAAGAGTACGCACTAAAAACAGGAAACCAAAAAATAAAAAATCAGCATCTTAAAAAAAGATGCAGCAGGGAAGAGGACCATATGGAGAAAGCTAAGAAGATTCATAATAAGAAATCACTCAGCCATTATTACAATGCCTCACAATTTCGTATCGATACTTGGAACAAACTAAAAAGTACCACCCGTCAGCTCGCAAATGGCGGCCCGAATTCAGATAATCACTTGGTAAAAGTGCGCGAACTCCTTGACTACCTCGCACCCGTCGAAGTTTATTGGGCGTTCCCTGGAAAACAAGTTTTTCAACAGCTGATCCGTGATGAAGAACAAGAAGAATATGAAAAACTTTCAAACAAAGTAAAACGTATCGCCACAGCACTTCTAAGCGGTGAATACAGGCGTAAACACATTAATCTCAATGGCGACGCCGAGACCGAAGCCGATCGCGATGCCACAATTGAGCCCGGTAGTTACACTAATTTTGATCGCGCACGTAAACGTCCTTATTTCGAAATTCTTATCGTCGACGATCTCTCTGATGCCCAACAAGAAGCACAACGCGCTGCATTGGCAACAATGCGAAGTGATGAAGACCGTTTTACCTATGCCCCTGTCTTTGTGCCCAGCCTGGATGACGCCCTGATCGCAGCATCCTTTAATCACAGCATTCAATCTGTTGTCATCCGTTTTGGCTTTGACCTGCATTCCGAAAACGGCTTGCCCGTGTTGAACAAGTTTTTAAGAGATGCTAAAATCGATGGTATTGATAGTGCAGACAGCAGTGAATACGCCATCATCTTGGCCAATGCGATTTCTCGTATTCGCCCCGAATTAGATCTTTTTCTCGTTACAGATCAATCTGTTGAGGATATCGCAGGTAAAGTAGGTAAAACTTGTCGCCGGGTTTTTTATAATAGTGAAGATTTTTTTGAGCTCCACTTGAACATTATGCGTGGCATTGACGACCGCTACAATACACCGTTTTTTACCGCTCTCAAAAAGTACTCAACAAAACCCACTGGCGTATTTCACGCCATGCCGATCTCTCGTGGTAAATCCATCATCAAGTCCCACTGGATCCAGGATATGGGTGAGTTTTACGGCCTGAACATCTTCTTGGCCGAGACTTCTTCCACCTCCGGAGGGCTGGACTCTCTCCTTGAACCCCATGGTCCGATTAAAGAAGCTCAGGATCTCACCGCGCGGGCTTTTGGCTCTAAAGTCACCTTCTTTGCCACCAACGGAACCTCGACCTGTAATAAGATTGTGGTCCAGGCACTGGTGCGTCCAGATGACATTGTTCTGGTTGACCGGGATTGCCACAAATCCCACCATTACGGCATGGTGCTTGCGGGTGCCAATGTGGTCTATCTTGATTCCTACCCCTTAAGCGAATATTCCATGTATGGGGCGGTTCCTCTTCGCACCATCAAAGAGAAACTCCTAAAGCTGCGCAGCGAAGGTAAGCTTGACCGCGTCAAGATGCTCTTGCTCACCAACTGCACCTTTGACGGTATTATCTACAATGTTCAGCGGGTGATGGAAGAGTGCCTTGCCATCAAACCAGATCTGGTTTTCCTTTGGGATGAAGCCTGGTTTGGCTTTGCACGGTTTGGTCCTACCTATCGACAACGTACCGCCATGTTCTCGGCATCAGAACTCGTCGCTCGATACAAATCAGAAAGCTACCGCAAAGAGTACGAAACCTTCAAAAGCGAGACCGAAGGCCTCGACCCGGATGATATCGAAACCTGGAGCAATAGGCGGCTTTACCCAGATCCAGACAAGGTTCGCATCCGGACCTATGCGACCCAATCAACCCATAAAACCCTGACAGCCTTGCGACAGGGATCCATGATCCATATTTATGATCAGGATTATAAATCAAAGGTCGAAGAAGCCTTTCAAGAAGCTTATATGACCCACACGTCAACGTCTCCAAATTACCAGATTTTGGCCTCTTTGGATGTGGGCCGACGACAAGTAGAGTTGGAAGGTTTTGAGCTGGTACAAAAGCAGGTCGAAATGGCCATGGTTTTGCGCCAGAGCATCATGACCCATCCAATGCTCTCTAAATACTTCCGCATTCTCACCGTGGGCGACGTTGTTCCTGCTGAATATCGTCAGTCTGGAATAGAAAGTTATTATGACCCTGATCAAGGGTGGAATGATATCTGGGATGCGTGGGAAAAAGACGAATTTTGCCTTGATGCCACTCGGATCACCCTCTTTGTTGGTAGTACCGGAATGGATGGGGATACTTTCAAAAACAAGATCCTGATGGACAAATATGGTATCCAGATAAACAAGACATCACGCAATTCCGTCTTGTTTATGACCAATATTGGCACCACTCGAAGCTCTGTTGCTTACTTGATCGAAGTGCTCGTTAAAATTGCCTATGAACTTGAGCAACAGCTCGAAGATATGAGCCCGGCCGAGCGAAAAATTCACGAAAAGAGTGTCAAATCATTGGTGGAAGACCTCCCACCGCTACCTGACTTCTCTCGCTTTCATGACGCCTTCAGACACGACCTTTCTGGTGATGTTGCCGAGGGGGATTCAAGAACCCCCTTCTTCCTCGCCTATGACGCCGAAAATTGTGAATACATGAACCTGGACGATAACTCGATCGATAACGCAATGGCAGAGGGAAGAGATGTAGTCTCGGCATCATTTATCATCCCCTATCCACCCGGCTTTCCAATTCTGGTCCCCGGTCAAGTTGCCAGTAAAGAGATTATCGAATTTCTCCGTAATCTTGATGTGAAGGAAATCCACGGTTATCGCCCGGAACTGGGGCTTCGAGTATTCACTCAAGAGGCAATTGATAGCCAAATAAAAAAGAATAAAAAAACTAAAAACTGAATTAATCAGAGATCCAAATAAAGAACAAAACAGGGAGCTTAAATATGGACAGTATTGTCGTCAAAAAACCTAAGGCTACTGGGAAAAAATCACCAAAGAAGGTGGTTAAATCATTGGATAACATCTCGGAAATTCGGCGATTTTTTCATCGTAACGAACAGCCGATCTTTTTCATTAGTGCGACAAACTTTAACTTACTTGGTATCGATGAGTGGTGCCGAAACTTTAAATTCATAAGCTATATTGATTGCTTTGATGGCCGGCATCCCAACGTATTTGTCCCCACTGAAATAGAGCACCAGGAATTTGAGTCCATAGAAGACATCAACGTCTATTTACTCGAGCACAAAGAAGTCATCGACCAGATCAAGGCCTGTAAAAAGAAGCCAAAAGTGGTGTTCTTGATGTTCGATGCCCGGATTGAAAAAATCTGCAAAGAACTGAAGATCGACGTCTGGTTCCCCAAAGCAGCCCTGCGTGAGAAAATCGACCACAAGATCGAAACTGTGCGCATTGGTAATGCCGCTGGCGTACCAAGTGTGCCAAACGTGCTCAGCAAGGTAAACAATTGGAAGCATTTGCAAGAAGTTGCCAAACCTGTGGGCACCGATCTGGTTTTGCAATCCGCCTTTGGTGATTCCGGTCATACCACCTTCTTTATCAAGACCGAAAAAGACTTCAAACGTCATGAGAAAGAAATCGTCGGCCAGGGCGAAATCAAGATCATGAAACGCATCAACAATCGCGGTTCTGCAGTTGAAGCCTGCGCCACCAAAGAGGGAACTCTTGTTGGACCGTTGATGACAGAGCTGGTTGGTTTCAAACAGCTGACCCCTTATCGCGGCGGTTGGTGTGGAAATGAGATTTTCCCAGGTGCCTTTGATGAGGAAATTCGTGAAAAATCCCGCCGTTATACCGAACAATTCGGCGACCAGTTGGTCAAAGAAGGCTACCGCGGTTATTTCGAACTCGACTTCCTGATCGACAAAGGAGATGGCGAAGTATACCTCGGCGAATGTAACCCACGGGTGACAGGTGCCAGCTCCATGACCAATCACGCCGCCTTTGCTCACGCCGATGCACCGTTGTTCCTGTTCCATCTACTTGAGTTCTCCAATGTACCTTTCAAAATCGATGTCAAAGAACTGAATAACCGCTGGGCGGATAGTGATAATATCGATGACTGGTGTCAGATGGTGATCAAACACACCGATGACAGCGTGGATATCCTCACCGAAGCTCCTGAAAGCGGTATTTGGAATTTGTTGCCTGATGGCAGTGTCGAATTCAATCGCTTCGATTATCACCGTCGGGCGGTATCTTCCGATACAGAGGCATTTTTCCTCCGCATTTCCAATGTCGGCGACTATCGCTACGAAGGCGCAGATCTCGGTATCCTTGTGACCCGTGGACGGGCCATGAACAAGGCATTCCAACTCAATAAGCGATCTAAACAATGGATCGAGGGCATCAAGTCAAAATTCAAGGCCAAGCCTTTACCGACAGCAGAGGCGCTGCCGATAAGTGATCCTGCTTTTAAAATCATGTAGGCAAAATCACGGCGTTAAAGATAGAGCCCAGATAACATCAACCTTATCTGGGCTCTATATATGAGAAACAAGTAAGCCTATAAGAAACAGGTAAGTGTGGTGTGGTATAGCGTATTATGGATTTGATCTTCGATAAAATTCACGAACTCAAGGCGGGTCTAGCCTGGCAAGAGCAGTTTAACAAGCTCTGGCCTGCCTATGAAAAGTGGTTTTTGAGCGAGAGCTTGTCTGCGCGCCAAACCTACCTCTCGGGTTTACGAGCACTAAAGCTACACATGCCCGAGCTTGTCCCCACCTATGAAACCCTGTGTGAACTAGCCGGTGGCAGCGATCTCGCCGCACGCTTTCTCAGCTTCTATCGCCCACCTCCTTATCTCTCGGGGTGTTCTCAGGCCGTATGGCTCGGGGATGAGCCGATGCTGGTGCGCAACTACGATTACAGTCCTGAACTCAGTGACGGTATTATCTTAGATAGCGCCTGGAACGGTAAACGGGTCATCGCGACCTCGGATGGTATGTGGGGTGTGGTTGATGGTATGAACGAAGCTGGGCTAGCTTTATCTCTGACCTTTGGCGGCCGCCGGGTTGTCGGTGATGGCTTTGGTGTACCCTTGATCTTGCGCTATATTCTAGAATTTTGTGACACCACAAAAGAAGCCATATCCGTGCTCCGACGGGTGCCCTGCCATATGGCGTATAACATCACCTGCGTGGATCGTTCCGGCGATTTTATCACCGTCTATCTGTCTCCGGACCGCGAGATCGTCATTACTGACACTCGCGTTGCCACCAACCACCAGGAAAGCGTAGAGTGGCACCAACACGCCCGAGCGACCGGAACGGTTGAACGCGAACGCTTTCTCCTGCGCCGCCTGACCATGCACGAAGAGCCCGCCGATAAATTTATCGCCGCGTTCTTAAAGCCACCGCTCTATTCAACCAACTTCTCCAAAGGCTTTGGTACTCTCTACACCTCAGTTTATTGGCCCGCCCGTGGTATCGCCGAGACCTATTGGCCCGGCGCGGTATGGCAACACAGCTTTGACAACCCCACCAACGAAAGTCGCCTCATTCGCTATCCCGACCATAGCATTCCAAGCGGCACCTATGCCCATACCGGTGGGTAAGAACAAAAGAAAACCCTTCACCAGTTAATCTGCGGAATGCGCTTGTCGCAAAAGTTTCTCACCCCAGACTTGCTGCCGTCATCGTCCTGTCATCTCCATAAGCTATCGAAGAGAACCTTTGAATAAACACCTCTGGATAGTAAATAATCATGAAAAAACCACGCCTTCTCCTTCTCGCCTGTTTTCTGCTCGGCAGTTACGGCTTTACTGCCCAGGCAGCCGATGTTCCGCAGCAACGGCTGGACCAAATCCTTGCCATGGACCCGACCGATATGGCCATAAGTGGGGCTTGGACCACAGCGGCCTATGACCGCCTGATGGGCTATATCAATTCGATCGAGGACCCGGAGCTCAGAACCCTGGTACTCGATATGTATTCCACACCGGAATCAACCGTCTTCAACAGCAAGGCATCTGTTGATGCCCTGCGGACTACTCCGGCAACGGGTGGCCCCGGTCATCACCATTATCCTGGCGGTCTGGCGGTGCACCTCGTGGAGGTAATCGAGATCGCACTGGGCTGGCTCAACACTTTTGATCAGGTCCACGGCATCCGTAACAGCGACCGTGATTTGGTGATTGCCCAGCTGGCTCTCCACGACTGGAGCAAGGTCTGGTACAACTGGGACGTAAAATCAGGCACCGTGGTCAAGCCGGAATGGTTCCCCGGTTCCTGGGGTGGAAAAGACGGTGTAGCTAAGTGGGGCTGGATGGGCGAACACGGGGCGGTGGTTTATGCAGAATTACTCAAACGTAAAGCCCCGAAAAATTTGCTATTTGGCGCCGCCTCTACCCACTTCGATCCTCATTGGGATGTAGAAGTAACCAACAAGGACGGCAAGGCCGAAGGCTTTAACCCGGCCATGAAAGAAGCGGCTGAATACGCCGGTACAGAAGCCCCACAGCTCAACCCCGACAAGCGCATGGCCGAATGGTTCCTCTCATCATATTCCGATGGCAGCTGGTCTTTCTCCCACTATGTCGCCGGAAAATCTGCCCACAAATGGATCAGATCCGTTGCCGCTGACCTGGGCTATAAGGAAGGGTCCCCCGAAGCTGCCCGTCTGGCCTGGTTTGTCCTCAGCCGGATTTCCGACTTCAAGCTCTACAAGATCTATCAGGATGCCGACTTCTCTGAAGAGATTGTCAAAGAAATGATCCGCTCCGTAATCGCGGACTCAGCCGCCTACGAAGTAAAGTAATCGCAGAGTTCTCTTTAAAAAGGTTCATCACAAAAACATCCTGCCAGCTTTCTCCGAGCATATATTTGAGACTGTTAGGCAGGGTGTTCTACCTTTGGATGTTGGCACAGCACAGCTTTGATCATAACCGCCTCATCCACTCCCCCGGATCACAGTATCCCAAACGGCATCTATGCGCATACAGGTGGAAAATTCTCATCCTGAAACTCAAATAAATCTTCTCACAGAAAATTAATTTGTCACACCTGCGCACTTACTGTTGTCTAAGTATATAGAAGGCAAAAAAAAGACTGGCACTTTAGAACATCAAACCGTGTCTGCCATATAACAGATAAGCAGTTGTGAGATGAGTAACAGATTAAATGAGATCATTGAACGCGCAATAGCTGGCGACAAAAAAGCGCTAGGAGAAGTCGTTCGAGAAATTCAAGATAGCGTGCACCACCTCGCTATGCGCATGTTGATTAACCCGGATGACGCACTAGAGGCAACACAGGAAATCCTTATTCTGGTGGTGACCAAACTTTCAACCTTTGAAGGCAAGAGCGCCTTTAAGACTTGGGTGTATCGGGTCGCAGCGAACTATCTCATCACTGCCAAAAAAGTCCGTAACCGCGATCTTGGCCTAAACTTTGAGATGTTCCGCCACGACCTCGAAAGTGGGTTGGTGCCAGAATCGACGACTTCCCGTACGCCCTCTGGTGAAGACGAAGTCTGGCTCAATGAACTGGGCATTTCCTGTACCATGGCCATGCTGCTGTGCCTCGACCTCAAACACAGATTGGCTTATGTTCTCGGTGATATTCTTGATCTCGATCAGGCCGAGGCCGCCGAAGTCCTTGGCTTAAGCAAAGCCAATTTCAGAAAGCGTCTGTCACGGGCCAGAAATGATGTGGTTGCCTTTACCACAAACCACTGCGGGATCGCCAATGAATCCGCCAAGTGCAGTTGTCCACGCAGGTTACCTGCGGCCAGAGAACTTGGCCGCATTCCCAAAAAAGAAGACGGGCGTGCACCAACATATGCCACTAAATGCGCCCCAGATTATAACAGTGTGATTTCAGGCGTTAAATCACTGGAACAAGAGCTCAGAACCCTCAAACTTCAACGCGCGACACCTGAATTTGTCAGCCCTGATGATTTTGCTGCCCGACTATCTGAGATCCTTGATCCAGACATTTCACCAGTAAAACAAAAACCTCCATCCGGTACGCCGCCTGGTAACAATAACGGATCTGATTTGATCCACTAACCATATCGCTTACATAGCCCCTTAACGGAGACACAAATGTTCAAGAAAACCCATCTTTTGGGCGTAATTTTGTTCGGCCTTTTTTCAAGTAATTCCCTGCCAACAATCACCCTCGCAGACACATTTACATCTGATACACAAACCAAAGGAAACAAAGCCATGACGAAAGAAACGACGACACAAATGACACCCCCAGTGACATCGGAGCAAACTAATGTTCTCTCTTTAATCGAGAAAATGACCTTCCAACTTCGAAGCGGGTAACCTCGATGAGGTAATGTCGACCTATGAGAAAGGCGCCGCAATCATGTTTGAGCCCGGCACTGCTGTCACCGACCCCGCTGTCGCCAAACAGATCTTCGCCGAGTTCTCAGCAATCAACCCACAATTCACCTATAGTGGCCATGAGGTCATCGTCGCCGGAGATATCGCCGTCCATCTCGCTCCCTGGTCCATGCTCGGCAAAACACCCGACGGCCAGGAAATTACCCAATCCGGCCTCTCGGTCGCCGTGCTCCGCCAGCAAGCCGACGGCAGCTGGAAAATGGTGATCGATAATCCCCACGGCAGCCACTTGATGAACAATTAAAGACCTAAATTTACCGACAAAGCATCGGGCTATTTCAAGTCCGGTGCTTTGTAAGTGAGGTGGATTTTGCCTAATACTCGCTCTTCAGGAACCTATCTCAACTAGATACTTCTAAATTTCCGTAGGCTTGTTTAGCAGCTCGGGCACTGAACGACTACCGTCTTAAGCCGGTAGGTTCGGGGGTATGGCTATCGATATA
>OJFV01000288.1_pt1 | contig 15475 bp, 15 predicted proteins | sample 1594391 | NCBI WGS metagenome assembly OJFV01 (sample SAMN05416856, study PRJEB24817) | seawater metagenome | isolation source: Sea water | place: Canada:Atlantic | collected 2013-11
AAATAAGACAATGGGTTAAAACATATTTGAACTAGTTATCTAGGACAGCCCCAAAGTTTATAGATTGCGCTTTCTACACCAAGCAATTCGTCAACGGCCTCTTTGACCTCGTCGGTGACTTCTTTGTTGCCGGCATCGATCAATGCTTCTGCGTCGGCAGTCTCTTGGAAAGCAGTATCCGTAGCGTCCTGGGCAGCAATGGCCAGGAAACAGATAACAATTTCCGGTATAATTTCTTACCAACACCCCTGAGGATACTTGTTACTTCATGTTGATTTATGACTATTACTCGACATTATTTTGCGATTCGAGAGAGCTCCAACACCAATACCACAACAAAATTCACTCTAAATCCGCGAATACCACGTATTGCATACAATATATCCTTATAAATTCCCACATACAAACTCATTACAAAACAACTATATAGCGAACACCAAGAACTCGCGATGATTGTGTGAGGTATTTTCACGCATTTTTCACTCCCAATAAGTGTGAAAATAGGTTTCAATAACTCACGCAAGCAACTTGTCTCGGTTCTTGGAGCGCTCGCACTGCGCAACCATCTAAGCCAAGAACCGAGATTTGCTTTTTTCTCTTGTTAGCTCTGTCGATTTAACGATGTTCGATGGTTTGCAAGCTGATGAGCTGCAGAGGAATGTACTGTCGTAAAAAGAATGGCAAATTGAATAGCTGCAAGCGATCCCCCCCCATATGAAGCCGTCGTGATTTCAAAAAGCATTCGAACTCACAACTTTCCACTAAAGATCACGAGTCCCCACAAACACTTAAATCTCAATCCATGCCTTCATTTCATTATTTATATATTCTTCAATACATTAGCTAAAACTCAACTATTACACATTTCGTGAATATTCTTTTCACGGTCTTTTCACTAACACCTTTGCATCAAAATGCGCTTCACTAATGATGCAAACATTATTTCCACCCCAAGAGTATTTTAGTTCGTACCATACAACTCATTGGCGGGAACTTGCATCCGAGAGATGCCGCTAGAAATCACCGGGAATTCAACAGAAATTCAATAACTTAAAAAACCAGTATATTTTAAATGAACCCGTTATCAGTCTTCCCTCCGAAGAGAGGTTAAACCGAGAAACCAGAATAGTGACAACCCGATCACAAAATCGGGATACTCAAAAAATACAGTTTAAAAAAATACGCTTTAAGAGTTCGATACAAAAACAGGCCCGCAATAAGGCCGAATGAGTTAAGATCATGAAAAACGCCTCGCCAATAAGATATACCGCCCTGCGTTCCAAAGGCAGCCACAGAATCTCTGTGCCTTCCACCTTTGGAGGTAATGCTGCCCACATACTTAAACGCCATAACGAACAGCTCCAAACCGTATCTGGGACCAAGGTTACAGAATCTAGCCCCACAGCAGCAGGTTACGATATATCGTTTGAAAGTCTTGAAATAAGGGATATCGCAAGCGCCTTACAAGACCCCGAAATTATTGCCATCGCCCCTGTTATGCCAACCAAAGTAAATGGTCCAGCGTTACAAAAAATTTCTACACCAAAGCAAGAGAGATCAACCAAGACTAAAACCGATGAGGCTAGCCTTCTTCTGGAAAAAAATAACTTACCAAAGGCTGCTAACTCTTTTGGTTTCACAGGCACGTCTGGCCGCTCGGGGATCAACAGATCTGGGATCAATGGCTTTTATAACGCCCTTTACAACCAGGGATCTGCAACCTGGGGCGTAACAACAGTTAAAGCCGAAAAATCCCGCTATACTGGTGAGGGTGTGAGCGTTGCCATGCTTGATACCGGGATAGACAATACTCACGAAGCCTTTAAAGACATTGATCTCGAAGAAATAGATTTCACCGGTACGGGCAATGGCGATGACAACGGCCACGGTACTCACTGTGCCGGAACATTCTTCGGCAAGGATGTCGATGGCAACCGGATTGGAATTGCCCCAGGCATAGACCGTGCCTACATCGGTAAGGTTATTGGCCCCAAGGGCGGGGATAGCCATATGCTCTATCAGGGGATGGAGTGGGCCCTAAATACCGGGGCCAAGATAATTGCGCTTTCCCTAGACTTCGATTTTCAAGGTTTTGTCTCAAGTTTAATAAAACAAGGCTATCAGGAAACTGCCGCAACAGCCATTGCCTTGGATGCCTATCGACAAAACCTGAACCTGTTTGACACTTTGATGGATCTCATTGCCGTTCATAAAGAAGACAACGGTGGTGCTATCATAATTGCCGCTGCAGGTAACGAAGACCTGTCAGAAAGCCAGTTTCTTTTGGGTAACGAAGATTTGCCAAACACCTACATTGCGCCCGCCCTCCCCGGTATTGCTAAAGATGTTATTTCGGTAGGTGCCATCCAGCTTTCAACAACTCAAAACACTTCAAAAAACTTAAGCCTTGCAAGCTTTTCAATCAGTCTTCCTGATATTGTTGCACCAGGAACATCCATATTGTCGGCCAAACTCGGGGGCGGTTTAACCAAGATGAGTGGCACCAGTATGGCCAGCCCTCATGTCGCAGGCGTTGCGGCACTCTATTGGGAAGAAGTCTCTAAAATGGGTTTACGACCGGGCCTCCGCTGTGAAGCTGTAAAGGACAAAATCGCGTCCAGCGCCACCCATCAATTCTTTGTTGATAACATAAAGGATCAGACTGCCGATGTTCTTGCCCCTGCCTCTTTACGATATGGCGTTGGATTGGTTCAAGCACCTCAATAACGAGTTTACTCCCTAGCCGGCCACACCCTGTAGCCTGCTCACTTAAGGTACCTGGATGGCAACATAAAAATGTCCTCTAAGTACCTTTTTTTTGCCTGTGAGTTGAAAGAAAAAAAGGTTTGAAGGTGTGATCATTCGACCACGTCCTTCAAACCCATTTCGTAAAGGTAAGCTTTGCCTAAGCCGCAGCAGCCATCCGCTTTTGGATTTGGTGCGCGTCTTCTTCTAGGCCGATTTTCCAATAGGCAGAAACATAGGTGTCTTCCTTTGGAATGCCGCGTTCTTTGTGAAGATGGTTACGTAACTCTTTCACAACACCAGCCTCCCCGGCGACAAAGACACTTGGATGTCCCGGGCGCCAGCGCATACCGCGAATGAAATCACTTTGTTGAGTACTTGGTTCTTCCGGGTTTTCATGCACCAACCAGTGAATATCAATCCCGGATGGGGCTTCGATTGGTTGACGATCGTCCTCCGAGGTCACCTCAAACACGGCTGTACCAACCGCGTCTTTGGGCAGCTCTTCAAGCGCAGCGGCAGCAGCGGGTATCGCCGTCATATCAGCCGCAAGTAGGAACCAGTCAGCATCGAGATAAGTCATTTTTTTAGGACCGGGGCCAAAAAGCCCAATGTAATCACCTAGAAGGGCCGTCTTTGCCCAATTACTCGCAGGACCGCCCTCACCATGGATGGCAAAGTCGATATCGAGCTCATTGGTTTCAACCCGGTGATGACGGATCGTATAGGTCCGTTGAACCGGGCGATGACCGTCTTCTATTTGAGCAACAAAGGCAGCAGGGTCGAGATCACCTTCGGGAATCAGCACTTTGACATGCGCTCCCTCTTGGTCCTCAGGAAAACCATGCAGGCCAAGCCCCCCCAATGTCACACGTAACATGTGTGGCGTCAGATATTCTGTACGGACCACGGAAAGAATTCTTGGTGGTTTGCGTTTACTCATATGTAATCCCCCCATTCGGCTAGGTTGATTTGTAACAACAATCAAACGATATCGTGGCAAACGACATGCGTTGCAAGAAATATACAAGGAAATGCCAAAGGGGCTTGCGAGCCTCCCATGATGGCGTTACCAGCGCGGGTATATCTACCGGGAATATAAGACAAGATTATGACATTACAATGAGAATCGTTCTCACTCAATACGATTTCACGCTAAATTCATGGTTTATATGAGCTATTTGGAGATTTTATTTTAAGAAGAGAGATAATTCCTTCGCCTTAACAGCATCAACAATTAAATGACATAAGCAGAAATCAAATATTGAGTTTCAAAACAGTTTTAATTTATCGAAAAACCAGGATCTTACCTGCTCGAAGTCATTATTTACAATTCAAAATCCATCTATAATCCAAGTTCTTGAACCGCAATTTTCTATCAATTACATATCCATCTGGGCATAAATTTCTATTTCGAAGCTCAATTGCTAGAAGCTCGGAAATAAATTCATCAGCATTTCTTCCTGATCTCACGACCAATTTATTATTAACAATATATGATATCGCTACTCCGCCGTTGTCGAATATTGTTTCTAATACGTCGTCAGGCTCTCCCCCAAACTCATTATCAAAACGGGTGCATCCCGAAACCATTACTAAAAACAATAACAGGGGAATTAATGGCATAAAAACCGAAGCATTAATTTGTTTCATAATTATCTCACCTCTCCATACTGCTAACCTTAGTGTCGTGTGGAACTAAAGAATTCATCATTATTTTTCCAGATCCATTCTTGAAAAGTCTATTAATGTTCAACAACATAAGGCATATTATTTTATGTGTTTTCACACAATGATGGTAATTCCACAGCCAATGGAGCAGAAAACAAAATTCAACGATCCTTTGGCTATCTAGACGCTACTTCTTGCAATCGAGAACCAACCCATAATCTAAAGCTCTGGAACGCGTTTTTCTGTCAATTACATATCCATCTGGGCATAAATTTCTTTTCTGGAGTTCAATTTCCAGAAGCTCTATGACAAATTCATCCGGATTAACGCCTGAATCCTCGACTAAATAATTATCAACAGTAAAAAATATTGCAACTCGTCCCTTTTCAATAGATGTCCCTAATTCGCGATTGGGAAGTCCCCAAAGTTCATGGCTGATGCGGCGGGTGCATCCAGAAGTAAAAACCAAAATTAAAAGCAGGCTGAAAAGTGGTCGAAAGCTTAACAATTTGAACTGCCTCATAATTATTTCCACCCTCCACTGGTCAAAGTTTTTGCCGGGTACGTTCATTTGCATCTCACGTCACTTATTCGAAATGCCTTATCTAACCCTTCAATGGAGGCAAGGATCATTTTTCGCAACTAATTTTGTGAAAGTAGCTTTTAACTGGTAGTTTGGTATATTTATATGATACTTTTCGAAAATGACGCAGACTGAAATATTCGTAACAGCTCTAAAGCAACTGCTGAAGCAAAACGGCAGAACTTACAAGGACGTTGCCAAAGCCTTGGATTTGTCTGAAGCAAGTATCAAACGGAAGTTTGCTGACAACAATTTCACTTTGTCAGGGCTTGAAAACATTCTGAAATCCATAGACTTGGATCTTGAGGATCTATTCGGCGTCGCCCGAAAATCGCAATTCAAAGACACTCAACTGACACTGGAGCAAGAAATCCAAATTGCTTCGGACCCCAAACTACTGCTCATCACCGTTCTAGCGTTGTCCCATTGGTCACTAGAAGAAATTATCTCGCACTATTCGATGCCCAAAAGCGATTGTATTTCGTACCTGATAACCCTGGATAAGCTCAAGCTTATCGAATTAAGAACCAATAATCAGATCAAGCTCTTGATACCAATTGATTTTACATGGCGGGTCGGTGGGCCGATCCAGAATTTCTTTCTCAAAAATATTGCTGTTGAATTGCTGTCCACAAAATTTGATGACAAGCGTAATGCTCTTGTATGCTTAAACGGCATGATGACAGCGGCAGGAATGGAAGCAATGGAGCAAGGTAGGAAGCGCCTCGCATCGCAGTTCCGAGAACTTTGCCTAGATGCCGCTGATTTACCTTTGGAAAAGAAAAATGGAACGACATTAGTTGTGGCTATGCGTGATTGGAATTTCAGTATATTTGAGCCTTATAGAAACTCGCCAGGCGATAGCTGAACAGGCTCTTCATTATCATCATGAATTTCCTCAAATAATATGTCCTATTAAATTCATTACATAAGAATTCACAGAAAATATTCTCAGAAATAAATCAGCGTCATTTTTAGGACTGATCCTTTTCAACCCAAATTTATTCATTATTGCGGAAATTCATCACCCTAAATAGTGAATTGGATTATTTTCCGCGCCTCAAAGCTGTATTGTTTTAATCAACAAATGATCACCGGTCTGAACAATAAAAACAATACAGACCTACTATTGGGCCATGTTATTGAACCCAGTAATTGTACCAGGAGCACATGATGATAAGCCTTACGATTTTTTAGCATCAGCTCTCTTTGAATTATCCCAAACATATGGGCATTCAAAAGAGTAAAATAGTGTCGAGGTTGGTTGATTACCCCTCGCAATTTAAGAATTTTTTAAAGGACATAAAGTGTAAAGCCCGGTTGCTAAGCACTTTTGGATAACGGATTGGTATCCGTTAATGGGTATGCCATGCGCAACCCAAATAGGACCTCAACGCTCACTTTTACGATATCATTTTTTGAGGCCCCACAACTTTAAGAACGGGAAAAAAATTCCTGCGGGCGTTTTGCATGGAATCAGTTGAAATCAAACCAAACACTAAACTTGAGGATTAATAATGAAAATACTACTAGCAGGGTTACTCACGCTGGGTATGAGCTTTAGCGCTCAAGCTGAAACGTGGAAGTTCGCTTCTGAAGAAGATAAAAACGACGTACAAGACATCTTCGCACAAACCTTTACCGATACAATCAAGAAAGAATCAAACGGCGATATCCGAGTAAAAGTCTATTATTATGGTCAACTTGGCACCGAAAACGATATTGTCGAGCTCGCCGCCAATGGAACGATACAGTTCGTTTCGGTTGGCACGGGTCACTTGGGATCTTATGTTCCTGAAGTTCAAGCACTTAGCGTGCCTTATGTGCTGGGAACAGATACCGACGTCGTCCGTAAAGTTCTGACCAGCAGCAAGACCATCTATGAAGATTTAGCGGATCGTTTCGAAAACAAAAATCTCAAACTGTTAACGATGATATCTGAAGGTGAAATGGTATGGGGTGCTAATAAAGCAATTCGCAGTCCAGAAGATTTTGCGGGTCAAAAAATCCGTACCTTTACCTCAACAATCCCGGTAAAAACCTACAAAGCTTTTGGCGCGACACCTACGCCGCTGTCCTGGGGTGAAGTATACGGCGCACTCCAACTCAAAGCTGTTGATGGCATGGTTAACCCGATTTACTTCATCTACAACGCCAAATGGCATGAAGTTCAAGACTTTCTGATGTTCCCGGGTCAACAGCCTTACGTTGGCACCGTTTCAACCAACAGCAAATGGTTTAACGACCTATCAGAAGAAAAACAGGCAATGGTACACAAGGCGATTACCGCCGCAGAACAAGCCGCCCATGATTACCAGCTACGTATCAATAAAGAAAATATGGACAAAATTATTGCCGAACGTCCAAACATGCAGGTGGTTATCCTGAATGAAAAAGAACGTGCACGCTTTAAGAAACTAAGCAGCACGTTGCATGAAACATACTACGATGTTGTTGAAAATGCCTACGATGACGCAGAAAAAGCTGCAGCTCGTAAAAGTGCTCAAGAACTCTTGGAAAACTTGATCCAGGAAGTTGAAGACGCCTCTTAATTTTTATTTTGCCTCGGACAAGCGTGCAGTTGATTAAACGAATCAACTGCACGCTTTCTGGGGTTTTCTGGATCTTTCACGTGCCTTAAGGCCGTACTAAACAACTGGGTTACGAAGGCATGTTTTTATGAAAAATATACTTCAATACATAAATGGAATAACGGAAACGATAGAGAAATTTGTCGTGTTCCTTTCTATTTTGCTGATGATGGCCAATTCCACCGCGAATGCCATAGGGCGATATGTTTTTGATAAGAGCTTGTTCTTTTCCGAAGAACTCAATCAGTTTCTGATCGTTGCCATTACCTTCATCGGTTTTGCTTATGCGGTCCGCAAAGGTCGTAATATTCGCATGACGGCGATGTATGATGCCTTGGGGTATGGCCCTAAGAAAATACTCATGACGATCATTACCATTACCACCGGGCTCTTGATGTTCTACTTGGCTTACAAAGCCATTTTCTACGTCATAGAATTGAAAAACATCAATCGCTTAAGCCCCGCGCTGCAGTTCCCCGTCTATATCATCTACTCCATTATCCCAGTGGGATTAGCTGTCGCCGGGCTGCAATATTTAACCGCCTTCTTTATGAACGTGACCCATAAAGAGATCTATTTGTCCCACGATGTGACAGATGCCTAACCGAAAACGAATGATATTTTTAAACGGTGGATCCTTATGAGTACGTTTATTGAGTTTTTTTCAGACATCGTAGCTGGCGAGCTGGATATCTACGTTATCACTTTTACCATCGTCGTATCGATGGTCATCCTTTTGTTCTTAAGCTTTCCGATGGTCGTGCCTTTAGTCGTGGGCACCCTGATCGGGTTGGTCCATTTCTCTGGAATAGACACAGGTGTGATCATCCAACAAATGGTCACCGGAATTTCGCCAAATGCCCTGATCGCTGTGCCCATGTTCATTCTGGCAGCGGATATTATGACAAGGGGACACACGGCGCATAATCTATTGGGTCTGATCGAAGCTTTTGTTGGCCATCTACGCGGCGGCCTCCCCATCACGGCTTGTATCAGTTGCACACTGTTTGGTTCGGTTTCGGGTTCCACCCAGGCCACCGTCGTATCTGTCGGGCAAATAATGCGGCCCAAGTTATTACAAGCAGGCTACAAGGATAGCTTCGTGATGGCATTGATCATCAATGCCAGTGATATCGCATTTTTGATCCCCCCAAGTATCGGATTGATCCTCTACGGCACTCTGGCAAACACCAGTGTCGGTGAATTGTTCATCGCCGGTATTGGCCCGGGAATTGTGTTGGCTTTTCTGTTCTCGGTTTATTGCTATTTTTATAGTGTTTATCAGGGCGACAGCATTGCCCTCGTGGAAGAGACCACCACCAAAGCAAAGCTTCAGACGATTAAAAAAGCACTGATCCCTCTCGGGTTCCCGGCCTTGATTGTTGGTGGTATCTATTCAGGTGCAGTCACCCCCACCGAAGCTGCGTCCTTTTCAGTGCTTTATGCCATCATCGTTGAGTGTTTCATTTACCGAGAGCTAAACTACAAAGACATCGTCGATGCAGCCTTGAGCACTGGCCTGATTACAGCCGTGGTGTTCATCCTTGTTGGCGTCGGGCAGGCCTTCTCCTGGTATGTTTCCTTTGAACAGATCCCCCAAGAACTTCTCGCACCTTTAAGCCTTGAGAATGCTTCAAAAGAATACGTCCTGTTTGTTATTGCTTTGAGTTTCTTTGTCGGCTGTATGTTCGTGGACTCATTGGTCGTCTTGGTTATTCTGACACCTATTTTTGTGCCAATCGTGGCTGCGGTTGGCCTAGATCCTGTACTTGTTGGGGTGATTATTACCTTGCAGATGGCAATTGGTTCGGCAACACCTCCTTTTGGCTGTGATATTTTCACTGCAATTGCGATCTTCAACAAACCTTACATGGAAGTGATCAGAGGCACCCTACCCTTTATTTTGATCCTGCTCTTTATGTCGGCCTTGTTGATTTTCGTTCCTGACATTGCCTTGTTGTTGCGTGATCTCGCATTTGGATAATGAGACCAGAGACCTAATTGAGATCTAATCCCCCACATAACCCATGAAAATGACATCGGTCGTTTTCATGGGTTTAATACTCCCTCATTTTAACAAGGGTAGAAGTGACAACACCAATAACATTGCAATCGCGAGATTAAATAACTTCAAGGCCCTTGGTGATTGTAAGTATTTCGCGATGACCTTTCCAACAATCGCCCAGATTGAGACCGAAGGAAAAGCCACCAAGGTAAATACCAGTGCAATCAATACGCTCTGCATAAAAGGTTCCGCATCGAGTGAGGAGAAACTCACCACCGCAGATAATGAAACCATCCATGCCTTTGGGTTTACCCACTGAAACAGAACCCCTTGCATAAAACTCAACGGTTTTTGCTTTGCATTAGTCTCTTTTACTCCTCCCGAACCCGCAATTTTCCAGGCCAGATAAAGTAAATAGGCAACGGCAACGTACTTCAGAGCCTCATGCACGAAGGGAAAGGCAATAAATATTTGCCCCAAGCCGAGACCCGCTGCCAAAATCATCGCGCCCAACCCCACGGCAAAACCTGTTATCACTGGTAAGCTCCGGCGGTAACCAAAATTGGTCCCAGAGGCCATAGCCATAATGTTGTTTGGTCCAGGAGAAATTGTAAGCGAAAAAGCGAAGGGAATTATAAGAAAGAGGAGAGACCACATAAGAGTTAATCCTTTTAAACGATGTAACCAGCCCTATATTTCGCCCTAGATTTAAATTAATCAAATTGATATAATTCATCATCAGCATCAATAAATTTGAAGCAAAATTATGAACCGACAAATCAGCCCCGAGCTTTTAAAATCTTTCCTCACCATCGCTGACGAGGGCTCCTTCCAACGCGCTGCTAATCGCATTGGTCGTACCCAATCCGCTGTGTCGATGCAGATCAAACGTTTGGAAGATATGCTCGGCCATAAGCTCTTCACCAGAGAACGTCCGAATGTGCGCCTGACGCCAAAGGGCGAAACCCTGCTCAGTTACGCCCGTCGCTTCCTAGAGCTTCAGGATGAAGTCTGGGACGTTCTCGCCGAACCCAAAGCTGAAGGCAAGGTTCGCTTTGGTATCCCAGATGATTACGCCAGCGGCCTGTTACCGCGCATCCTCGAAGTTTTTGCCCAGAATGAACCACAGATTGAGGTCGCCGTACATTGCGCCACAACCGTTCAATTAATGGAAATGATCGACGCTGGCGATTTGGACCTTGCTTTGATTTCCAGGCGCGACGGCAGCTCCCTTGGCCAACTAATCAAAGAAGAACAACTTGTCTGGGCCTCTTCTCCAAAACATGCAGTGCACTTAAAAGATCCAATCCCGCTTGCTGTCTTTCAAGAGGACTGCATGATCCGTCAGTCTGCCACCGATAACCTGATAAATACCGGGCGACGTCTTCGCATTGCATACAGCAGCCCCAACTTAGCCGCCCTGCTCGCAGTGACCAGCTCGGGCCTAGCCGTTGCCGCCCTACCACAATCAAGTGTGCCGCAAACCCTACGAATACTTACTCAAAATGACGGCTACCCTAAATTACCTTCAGTCGAGATTGCGCTGATTAAAAACACCAGCAAACCATCCAAAGCAATAGAAGCCCTCGCCGCTTCAATCACCAACTTAAACTCTCCCTATTAAGACAGTCCGCCCTTAAAACGAAGAGCTCTTATAACGGAATAATATTTTGGTGTAATAATTGCCATTGACATAGTACGAATTCGTATCATATAGTTCGATATCGCACAATATTATTTTATAAGGAGATTAAAATGTCGATGTCACGTCGTAAAGCACTGGGAATAATTGGTGGCGGCACTATTTTAGCCGCAACAGCCTCAGTGGGAACTTTTCTTTCCACACGCACGCCTGATATCGCCATTGCTCCCTGGGCAAAGGCAGGAAATTACACTGATGTTAGAAAACGTGCCCTTTCTTACGCGATCCTGGCACCAAATCCGCATAACAGACAGCCTTGGCTCGTTGATCTCAGCGAAGAAAACACTGTGGTTCTTTACCGTGACCTTGAACGCGACCTTCCCGCTACAGATCCCTTTTCCCGGCAACTGACCATTGGCCTTGGCTGCTTCTTGGAACTTATGACCATTGCTGCCGCACAAGATGGTTACGCCGTGGCACTCGACCTTTTCCCTGAAGGTGAACAAGGGCCTGTTGCGCGTGCAGTGTTCAGTGACAGAGATAGCCAGGGCAACAAGATCAAAGCCGATCCGCTCTTTGAGCAAATTCCTCATCGTACCTCATGTAAAGAACCCTTTGAAGATCGCGCTGTTCCCATTGACAAAATCGCTGGTCTCACCCCGCTCGCGACAACTTATACAGATCCAAAAGAAGTTGCGACGATCAGAAAGCTAACTCTTGATGCCTGGATGAGCGAAGCTGGGACACCCCATGCTTTGAAAGAGTCCGTTGATCTCATGCGCTTTGGCAAGGCAGAAATCAATGCCAACCCAGACGGGATCGATCTCGGCGGTCCTTTTCTTGAAAGCCTGATGCTTGTCGGCATTCTCTCGAAAGAAGGGCAGCTTGATCCGACCTCCTCAGGGTTTAAGGAAGGCATTAAGATGTATACTGATATGTTGACCGCGACCCCTGCATATGCGGTTATTACAACCAAAGGTAATATACGCATCGACCAGATAGAAGCCGGACGCAGGTGGATGCGTTTGAACCTGACCACAACAGAACTTGGTCTTGCTCTTCACCCTGTCAGTCAGGCTTTACAGGAATTCCCAGAGATGGCAGAACATTATACGAGGGCACATCAATTGCTAAGCAAACCCGGTGAAACCGTTCAAATGCTCGGACGACTAGGTTTTGGCCCCACTGTCGGCAGATCGCCGCGCTGGCCTCTTGAGAAAAAGATCATAGGGTAAAAGGGTCATAAATGAATAAAACACCACCTACCGGTCCGACAAACGGCCCAGAAAACAACCCCGCAAATAGTAACGATCCAAATGGTAAAACTGCGCCCCTCGACCCACAAACCCGGGGCCTGTACTTTGCCTTCTTTAATGAGATCGGGATTATCAGCCAACTCAGCCGTGCAATGATGGAGGCCAGTCTACCCAACGACCTCTCGGTGGCACATTTCTCTGTGCTCAATCATCTTGTGCGTCTGAGCGATGGTCGAACACCTCTCGATATCGCCCGGGCCTTTCAACTGCCCAAAACCACGATGACACACACCCTCTCTGTGCTCGAGAAAAACGCTATGATAATCCTGCGCCCCAACCCCAAAGACGGGCGCAGTAAATGTGTATTTCTCACCGATAAAGGTCGGCAATTTCGCGACGACGCCATCGCCAGCCTAGACCCCGATGTCGCCGCGCTTTCCTCTCGCATTCCAGCAAAAGTTGTTACTGAACTCGTAGACAAGCTCGCCGATATCCGCAAAACCCTTGATAGCTACCGCGATGAGTGAGGATATTGTTCTGATTTTTGCACCAAGAGATTAGCTGCTTAAACCACACTGACCTCGACACGATCCAATGCAAATGAAACGTAGCCCCGTATTGCGGCAACCTGATCATGGGCCTCGGGATATAGCCACAACACATTTTCAATGTTCACATCATCAGACTGGTAGCTGAGATACTGCGCCTCCCCCTTCCACTTACAATGGGTGCGAAGATCAGAGGGAACAAGGTATGTCTCATCAATATCTATACGGGGAATGTAATAAATCGGCGCGCGATCACCTTCGTGAAATAGGATTGCATTCTGGCTCCGCGCCACTTCTCTACCCTCGATATGTACAACGACTTCCCCTTCCGCAGGTTCCATCGTGATATGGCCATCCCAGACAACAGTTTTGGCGGCATGATTTGATGTTGTTTCGGCTTTAATCATAATAATACTTCCCTTTATTCAGCCGCAATATTAGCAATTTCACTGATCATGGTTTCTATCTCTTGCTCTGTATTAAAAGCATGCGGAGCAATCCGGCCCACAAGGGGACGTTCTTTAAACCAGAGCGGGGCATAGATCTCTTTTGGCGCGCTGATATTGATATTACGTGCTTGGAGACCCTTTTGAAAATGTGCCGGGTCATATCTTTCGTGACTGAAGGTTACGATACCACTGAGATAAGACCCACGATCTTCAACTTGAACCCCGGAAATAGCAGAAAGCCCACGGCGCAATGCTGCACCATGAGATGTGATGGTGGTTTGTATGTCATGCCAATTGTCATCCAGCGCCAGCTTCACCGCTTCGTAGAGGCCCATACGCACGATATAGCTCGACTCTCCATATTCGAACTTTTTTGCATCTTTTCTAATATTTAGGATGCCCTCTGCAAAGGGGCCCGAAAACTGATCAACCCCACGCGGTGTTATCTGTTCCAAAAACCGCTTGCTGAAAACACTAAACCCAAGACCCCGTGGCCCTCGGATATATTTGCGGGTGCTCACTGTTGTCACGTCAAACCGCGGATTTGAAAGATCCGTCGTTCCCTGACCAAAGAATTGCGCCGCATCCACAAACAGCCACGCGGGATGGCCTGATAACACTTCGGCAATATTGTTCACAGGATTAATAAGCCCGTTCACAGCGGGCACCCAGGTGACACAAACTACTCGCACCTTGTCATCCAGCATCTGCCTAAGAGCCTCGACATCAATCGCACCGTTCTCATCCGACGGAATAATGTCCATTTGAGCACCCGTCTCCTCACATCGACGGTGGATCGCACTGATATTGCCGCCCCACTCGGTCTCTCCGACAAGGATGCGATCACCCGGCCTTAGATCGAGGCTAAGAAAAGGCGTTTGCCAGGCTTGGGTATTACTGCCAAAGAGCGCGATCTCTTCACTTGGAACTTGAATGAATTTACCAAGATCGCAATAAAGTTGCTCAAGCATTCCTGATACAGAGAGCATCGCCTCGGTACTGCCCATCCTGGCTTCAAGCTCCATATGCTCGGTCATCGCAGCATACACACTTCGATCAGGTAGCGATCCAGCGGCATTATTCAGATGAATAAAATCATCAAGGTACGGAATGCGATCTCGCATGACGACAGGTTCTCCGGTTTAGCTCACATCTCCCCAGTTAACGAAAGGATACATGTGGGCTGTTAGCTCTGGGTTGTTGCATTGACATTTTAAACAACATCAATTTATATTAATAGATAGATTGTTATATAGGGATATAGCTAATTGACTATATTGTCAACACCCCACGATACCGCCCCTGCTATCTTTGCGGCTATGGGGAACCCAAAACGAATGCAAATCGTGACGTGGATGCACGACCCAACCACTCACTTCCCGGCTCAACGCGATGGTGACTTGGTCGAAGATGGAATCTGCGTCGGTGCAATAGTTAAGAAGTTGGAAGTAAGCCAGCCGACGGTCACAACACACATGAAAATCCTCGCTGATGCGGGATTAGTGACATCCAAGAAGATCAAACAATGGACATTTTACAAACTCAATGTAGAGACGTTGTACCAGGCAGAAGCAGAGTTAAAACGCTTGTCGTCTGTGTTGGGTTAACGGCTTTAGCGCTCAATTTTCTTCATCAATGATCCAAAACAAATACAACATGGACCTTCCCCCTACTAAGGCATCAGTTCTCGGCAGAGGGGAAATATCAAACTTATCTGTCTATTTGCATAAGGTCTCTTTCGATCATCTTTAAAAAGGAACGAAGCTCGGCTGTTATTAAATTTATTTCAATATGTTGTTTCAACATAGTAAGGCCTTGTTGGCACACCAACACCGCCTTCATCGAATAGTTATAACAGGCTGTACTTATAGAGATTTCGAAATCACATTAATTGTTATAATAGATCAGGTTATGGTTTTAACTGCTTAGTACCCAGACTGTGTGAAAAGTCCTTACCAGCCAATTTAGTCGTGTTATAGTTTTAC
>OJFV01000296.1_pt1 | contig 15015 bp, 13 predicted proteins | sample 1594391 | NCBI WGS metagenome assembly OJFV01 (sample SAMN05416856, study PRJEB24817) | seawater metagenome | isolation source: Sea water | place: Canada:Atlantic | collected 2013-11
GTTAAAACAATTCGTTAAACAAAAAATGAGCTAGTTATCTGGTACAGCCCCTAAAGATATTCTCTTTTTGATTTAAGTGTTTAATGCAATGAAACTCGCTCACCAAGAACCCTATCATTTCATTAAGGGGTATTTTTTGATTTAGTTATAAAATCCTGTAATTCACCGCTTACAAAGTGGCTTGGGTTCCATCCTTTTATCAGTTTATCAATTAAGAAAGTATCTGCTGCGCTTAAAGTTAATCCAGCCATTGTACCCAATCCCGTCGGGGCAATAACATCAATTAAAATTCCAAGTCCAGTAGCTAAACTAAATCGGATACCTTTAGGTGCAAGTTGATCAAGCCAGTTACCGGAAGTTATATCATTCTGATATTGAGCTAGAAGAGAAGTATTAGGGGTTATGCCTCCTAGCCAGTCGTTGAATTTTGGAGATTTATTAAGAAGATCTAGAAAATCTTCAAAACTACGATCTCCAGAATTTATAGCTTCTCGTACGGATACTGCTTTATTGAAAAGTATGTTCTGAAATAATTCAATATCTTGATAGTTATTAACACAAGCTTTAATAGCTTTATCTATTCGAGCTTGTGCAATTAGTGATGATGAAGGCGTTGTGGCGTATTCAGTTGAATAAAAAGCAGACAACCTTAGGTCAATACATCCTTCAGTTATGTCTGATATAATTTGAGCAGGAGTTATTACAACATCAGTTTTGGGATGTTGCTGTTTAACTAAGCTGTTTATGTGATCAAAGTCTAAAGATGTATCAATTAAAAACTCGGGACCATAGGGTACTTTATCGAACTTCCATCCACTTCTAGATTCATAATCAGGTAAATAACGTTGAATAGCATATTTAGCTGCTCTTTCTGTGAAGTTAGAGTTACTTAAGTCGTCTCGAATCTCTGGTAGCAGATCGTGATCTGTTCCGTAATTTGTGTGTACAGAATTAAAATGTATGTGCTCTGTAAACTTTCTGACATAGATGTTTGTTGCTTTTGATTTGCCTAAAACTTTATTGAAGAGATATTGAAGTTTGCTTTTGTTGCCTAATAATTTTCCAGATTTCTGATCAATAGCAGAAGTAACGCAGCCGATATCATAAGTTAAAATACCTTTTTTTGTATTAGAAATAATTCCTGTTTGGTCGTGTATATATGTTATTTTGGCATTATGATCTTCGAGTAATCGTAGTAAACAATCGGGGCCAATTTTAATCAGAAGATGTGATAGGCTTGATGGATTTAATAACAAGTGTACGCTTTGGTAAAACAGCATTGCTTCGGCAATGAAGCCAGAATCAATTGGTTCTCCTTTATGGCCTGTGTTACGTATAACGATACTTTCAAACATAAATATAGTCCTGAAATAAATGAATTTTAATTTTAATGTTTTGCTATAGAGAGCAGGTGTTCAAAGTGGGGGTTAATTTATTTTAGTCAAGTATTGCAATTAAAGGTAGCCGTGTTTGATTGTTTCATATCGGGTCGTATTTGAGCCTGTTTCATTAAAAAGTGAGACAGGCTTATTTTTTGCCAACTATTTTGTTTCATAAGTACGTTTCATAAGTTATGTTTCATAAGTAAAATACAATTATGAGATATGAAACAAAATGAAAATTGGCTACGCACGTGTTTCAACAGAAGAACAAAATCTTGATCTACAACTTAAAGCCTTAAAAGAGTAAGCGTCCGCCGAGGCACGCCTATTCGAGCCTTTGATCACAGCTTATAATTCCCTTGATTGATTAATAAGGGAATTGAATATGATCCAGCAAACAAATGATGCTTCAGGTAAAAAGATCTTAACTCGACAAATCTGTTTAAAAATACTTTACGCAGCTCTTTTGGAGCAAACAGATTTAGCTGAAGTAGCTGCTCGTTATGGGACAACAGCCTTTGAGGTATTTAACTGGGGAAAGCCAGAAGACATCGAATATGGCAGCGGTTTTGTTCACGTTGAAATTACCAAAGAGAACCAAGTGGCTTTAGAAGACCTAGGTTCTAAATAAATGGTATTTAAATTCAACAACAACAACATCGCTTACAAGTATATCAAAATACGAGGCAAGCCATGATTGGTCCGGCTACAAATACACGTATTTATCTCGCTTGTGGCGCAACTGATATGAGGCGTGGCTTTGATGGTCTGTCCGCTCAGATACAGCAGGAAATGTCGCTCGATCCCTTTGACGGGGCTATTTTTGTGTTCCGGGGTAAATCTGGAAACCGGGTAAAGTTGATGTGGTGGGATGGCCAGGGCCTCTGTCTTTTTTACAAGCGACTTGAGCAAGGTAAATTTGTCTGGCCATCAACAAAAGACGGTACGGCACACCTTTCAAACGCCCAATTATCAATGCTTTTAGAGGGGATAGACTGGAGACGTCCGAAATGGACATCAAGGCCAGTCAGAGCGGTGTGATTTTCGTTGAAAACAATCAATAAATGCACATAATTTCAATGACATGATCGTTGATTTTATGTATAATCCAGCATGAGTTCAGCACCCGAAATATTTACCCAAAACATGGCTGATTTGCAGGCAATCATAGTGTCGCAGAAGGCCTTGCTTGCGGAAAAACAGACCCTGCTTGTAGAGCGAGAAGCTGAGATAGAAATGTTGCGTGTTCGGCTTGCAGCACTCCTTCGGCAACGTTTTGGTAAGTCCTCGGAAAAGCTTGATCTGGAGATAACGCAACTGGAATTGATGCTTAATGTTCTAGAAGTTCCAAAGTCAGAAACTTGCGCTGATACCGAGATAAAATATGATAATCCGCTTACGAAAAGAAAACCATCACGTAAACCTTTGCCCAAGGATTTACCTCGGGAAGAAGTTGTTCATCAACCCGATATAAACTGTCTTATCTGTGGCAATGAACACTATAGTGTTCTTGGTGAAGATATAACAGAAGTGTTAGAGTTTATTCCCTCTCACTTCAAGGTTATACAGCATCACCGCCCAAAGTGGTCTTGTCGGAGCTGTGAGACAATCAGACAGGCTCCGGTTCCTGATTACCCCATTACACGAGGACGGGCAGGACCTGGTCTGTTATCTCATATTCTGGTGTCCAAGTTCTGTGATCACTTACCGTTTTATCGACAGAGCCAGATTTATGCGCGTCAGGATATGGATCTGTCCCGCTCGACAATGGCGGGCTGGACAACTCAGGTTGTAACTCTGCTCAGGCCTCTGCTTGAAGCTCTGAGGATTAATGTCATGGCCTCACCGAGGCTGCATACTGACGATACATCTGTTCCAGTGCTCAAACCGGGTAACAAAAAGACCAAGACAGGCAGGTTATGGGTTTATGTCCGGGATGATCGACCTTATGGCAGCGGGGATCCACCTGCTGCTTTTTATCACTACAGCCCAGATCGCAAGGCGATACATCCAAAGACCCACCTGAAAGATTTTACAGGCATTCTGCAAGCGGACGGTTTCCCCGGCTATATGGATCTCTATAAAGCGGACAAGGATGGCCAGCATTGGGTAGCTGAAGCTGCCTGCATGGCGCATGTCCGTCGGAAATTCCATGATATCTTTACGTCCAATGGCTCTCCTATAGCAAAAGAAGCAATAAAACGGATTAGAGCCTTGTACGAGATTGAAAGGGAAATTCGGGGACTGGTTCCTGACGTCCGCCATACAGCACGCGCAGAACGATCCAAGCCTTTGCTGGATCGTCTGGAAAAGTGGTTCTTGGCCCAAAAAGCATTGCTACCGGGGAAGTCTGCATTGGGGATAGCTATTCGTTATGCTTTGACCCGATGGAAAGCCCTTACTCTCTACGTTGATGATGGAACGATAGAGATTGACAACAATGCTGCTGAGCGGGCCATACGTATTGTAACCTTGGGCAGGAAGAATTACCTGTTTGCTGGATCTGATACTGGTGGGCACTCTGCTGCGGCGATCTATTCTTTGATCCAGACCTGCAAGCTTAACAATATCAATCCAGAAGCTTACTTCTCGGATATTCTTGCCCGGATGCAAAGCTATCCGGTTAATCAGATACAAGATCTCTTACCCTGGAACTGGAAACCAATGTATAGTAGTTAAAGGCTTCATAGGCCTGAAGGTTTCCATTTTGTATATCACCAAAATGTTAAATAAAGTTCCATTTTACGGCACGATTGATAATATTTTTTTTAGAATCGTTTTAATTTCAGGATTTTTTGATCGAGAAACATTAAAGCGGAAGTATTCCTTACATTTGCCGCTTGGGCTAAACAGGGTTCCTGGCGCTAAAACCATACGATGATTTAATGCCGCGCGGGCTATCTTTTCTGAATTAAGGCCGTTAGGAAGTTTGGCCCAGACAAACATGCCGCCAATTGGGATATGAGGGATTTCAAAACCGACTTCACCGAGCATATCAATCACATGATGTCGATCTTCACTGAGTTGTCGAATAGTTGATCGCACCCAACGTCGGTATCCTCCGCTTAATAACACAGAGTTTACGATTTGAGAGGAAATACTACTGTTTCCACACGCTGATTTAGCTTTCATTCTCGTACAACGCTCGATCAACGCTATGTTACCAACAATATAGCCACAACGACAGGCACCTGAAATTGTCTTCGAAAAACTACTGATATAAATAACTTGGTTTAGACCATCAAGGGTAGCCATCCTCGTGGCATTGCCCTCATCAAGGTCACCATAGACATCGTCTTCAATGATTGTAACATTATGTGCTTGAGAAATCTTTAGTATTTGAAAGGCATCTCTTGGATCAATTGTGATCCCGGTGGGGTTGTGAAACACACTATTACATAAATAAACCTTTGGATTATATAATTTGACCAGCTCTTCATAGCAGGATGGGTTCCATCCATTTTTTAACATAGGTACACCAATAACTTGAACATCATATAGTTGTGCCAAGGCATTGAAATTGAAAGACGTAGGCTCATCAACAAAGATAATATCTCCAGGTTTCAATAACTCGCGCAATATAATGTCCAACGCATGCCCCGCAGAGTCAGTAAGTAAAACCTGCTTTATATCTACATTGATGCTAAGGGTATGCAGTTTATTTGCAATATTTTCCCTTAATAGGGGTAATCCTTTAAGTTCTCCATAACCCAATAAATCATCCACTTGGGACCGTGATACAGATCGCATGGCAAACTTAACGACATCACTAGGCAGATATTCTTTTGGCATCCAGCCATAGCCTAAGTTAAGAGAATTACTTAAAATATTTCGATTATGAAAAATCCATAGTGGATCCAAATTGTCTTCAATATTTTCTGATGAAAAGGTTGAAGGACTCCGACGGGCAACGAAAAACCCGACGCCGGGCTTTGCTTCAACATAACCGTTCGCTACTAAGCAATCATAAGCATCTACAGCCGTAGATTTAGAGACTTTATTGATAATTGCCAATAGCCTGATTGATGGTAATAGTTTACCTTCTGAATGCACGCCACAGTTTATTTTATCGATAATTTCAGTAACTATTTTTCCTACAAGGGTTCTAGGTTTTTCATAATTAACTGTACTGGTCATTATTCAAGTACTGCTCATTCATAAATAAAAGAAGCCGTACCTTTACTTCATTTGATAATTATTTAAAACTAAAAAGGGAAGTGGTAAAAAAAATACATGCAAAAGAGGAAAATATCAGCTTTTCCTTTATTATTTAAGCATGAAAACTACTAAAGGTAATTGAGATAAACCTAAATATGGCTCTGAATAGAACAATATTTTGTAAGTGCACTGGGTGGAGTAACGCACTACAAATTTTAAAATTTAATTAATAGCGATTTAGCTCCTTAATAAAAACATCTAATAATAGAAATACATTGATTAGTGAACTGGGATCTGCTGTGTCAATATGACGGATAAAACTCAAACTAAAAATAGCTCTACATCAGTGTTGCTTGATGTTTATGCAAGAGCACCCCTGACTATATTGTCTGGCGATGGCAGCTTTGTCTTTGATGAGGCTGGTCGTCGGTATTTAGATTTTGGTACTGGAATTGCTGTCAATGCGTTAGGCCACGGTCACCCAGCTCTACAAGAAAGTCTTTTTACTCAGGCAGGTCGTATTTGGCACTGCTCAAACAAATTCAATATTCCTGCTCAATCGGCATGCGCAGCTCGTTTGGTCGATGCTACATTTGCTGATTCCGTGTTCTTTTGTAATTCAGGTGCCGAAGCCAATGAAGCAGGGTTAAAAATAATGCGACGACGGCAGTACGCCGCAGGCCATCCAGAAAGGTGGCGAACAATAGTCTTTACTGGTGCATTCCACGGTAGAACACTTGCAACTTTAGCTGCGACAGATAGGGAAGATTATCGTCACGGTTTTGGACCTGCTGTCTGCGGCTTTGACCGTGTAGATTTTAACGATCTTGACGGGGTTGAAATGAAAATTTCTAATGAAACCGCAGGAATTCTATTGGAGCCAATCCAAGGGGACGGTGGAATTAAAGCCTTTGATAAAACATTTGTTCAAGAATTGCGCGCACTCGCTACTGAGCGTGACATTGTCTTGATGTTTGATGAGATTCAAACAGGTGTAGGTCGCACTGGTAGTTTTCTTGCTTGCGAGCAATTTGATGTGGCCCCCGATATCGTATCTTTGGCCAAAGGCTTAGGGGGAGGTTTCCCTATAGGTGCTGTCTTAGCAAATAAAGCGACTGCATTGGGGATGAACCAAGGCTCACACGGCACAACATTTGGTGGGAACCCGTTAGGCTGTGCCGTTGCTGAAACGGTAATTAACGAAGTATTGAAAACAGGATTTCTGCATAATGTTTCGATCCAAGGGCAACAACTTTCCGAAGGTCTGGATAACCTAGTAGAAAAATATCCTTCTGTCTTAAAAGGACGGCGGGGAATTGGGCTTATGCATGGGCTTCAAACAGTAAGCTCAAACACTGCCTTTGAAAGGAAATGTCTTGAGTTTGGACTTATCACAATGGTCGCTGCGGATAATGTCGTGCGTCTGCTCCCACCTTTAACAGTAAAAGCTAGCGAAATTTCAGAAGCCATTAAAACACTTGATCGGGTTTGCCAATGTATAATATCAAATTAGATTCCCAGTTCGCCCATGAAGTTGATCTCCCTAGAAATATTCTCGATGATAAGAGTGAAGAATCTCAAACTTTAATTTTTTCAACAAATCTAAGGAATATTGCCACAACGATAAACCTTACTTCAGAAGAGTGCTCAGAGCTCCAGCCCAGTAAAGTATTAACTTGGAAAGAAGTGTCGGAGATAAAAGGTTTTTTAATAAACAAAACCTCCAGTATACTGATAACAGACGCCATTCCTAATACCGAGATAATAACTAAATGGAAAGAAAGTGCAAAGGGCACACTTTTCTTGTTGGTTTATAAGCCTTGTAGCCCATCTAAAATTATAAATAGTAATGTAATTATCGGTGATCAGATAATTACCGCTTTCTTCGACCGTAGTGAATTATCCTTAATTGATGCCCTCACTAACGCAGAGAGATTATTCACCACAAAATTTACTTCCAGAGAAACGCAAAATATTGTCAAGAAAAACTATAGAAAAGAAAAACAAAAAGTTCTGATTGTTGGGGCCGGAGCTGTTGGTCTGATGACCGCACTCGAGCTAGTTCGTAACGGTTATTCTGTTCAGATCGTAGAGAAAAGCTCAGATCCACGAAAACGAATGCCTTGGAAAAGTTATGGTTGTACTCATGGTGGGGAAAACGCTCGAATGTTTTCTTTAACTGAATGTGACAATTATCATGATCAAGTTTTAGTTCCTGGTATCAAACCTCATGGGCACATGGATAAATGCCTGAATCAAAATGGATGGAAGATTGGGAACTCAGAACAATATAGTTTGCAAGATGATGAGTGGGTAGCGGAATTTTCTCGAACCCCTATTTGGTTAGCAAAATTATATAACAGTGACATATTTGATCTTAATCATGAAAGCTATACGCATTGGAAAAAAATTAAAGAATCATTACCTGAATTGTTTGAAAATGTCGGTTACAAAGATGGGCTTTTGCGTATATGTAGAACGCCAGAATATCATACTAAACAGGTAAAGCGTCAAAAAGCTGTCAAAACCTTTGTAAGCGAACTTAACACCAAAGAGCTAATATCTCGTTATCCTGCCTTAGAAAGTGGGTGTGTTAATGGTGAAATTAGTGGTGGTATCGAAGTCGATGGCTTTACTTTAAACATTCATTGTTTTTCGAGAAACCTTATTAATTATCTCGAATCAAATGGTGTTTCTTTCCGTTGGAATACAGAGATTGACGAAGTTATTTCACATAACGACAAAGTTGTAGGCTTGAGATGCGAGGATGAGATCCTTGAAAGCGGACATTATTTTATTGCTACGGGCGCTTATGGGGAAAGGCTTTTACAAAATACTCATTCAAGCAACAAGGTACATGGGGTTTTAGGAGCTTGGATTAGCTTCCCAAACATTAGTCCAAAGTTGGAACACTCACTGAAAATTTCGCGAGAAGGTCATATAGCCTGTAGTGGAAACATTATTCTGGCAAAGGACAGCGAACAGCAAGATACCCTTATCTTTGGATCTGGTTTTGGATATATGGGTAAAGATCTAAACAATATCTCTGATAACAAAATCGAAAATCTTTTTCAATCTATGGAAAGCTACATAAAGGCAGTATTCCCTAAAGCTTATGATTTAGCTTTGGAAAGTGGAGAACTTAGAAAGAGTCGAAAATACTGTGTTCGTCCTTGGACTCCCAGTAGTCTTGGAGTGTTCGAAGTAAAGGAAGCTGAGAGCGGTTGTTTGATCATTGCCTCTGGACACAATACAGGTGGCTTTACCCAAAGCACAAGCGTCGCTTTAGCCACTTTAGATGCATTTGAGGGACGGACCCATCCTATGCATTGCCTCTATCATCCTAAACGATTTGAAGAATTTTGGAATATAGCAGCGGATTAACCTTCTTGCTTCGTATTTTGACATCACTCAAGTAGACAATCCATTGTCACACCCGGAATTACTATGAAAAATACAAATCAACTATATAACAGTTTTCGCGAAATTGCTTCATCATATGGTACACCTTGTTGGGTTTACAATGAAAATGAGATCCGAAGAAGAATAACGTTACTGAAGAATTTTGATACTGTTAGATACGCTCAAAAGGCAAACTCAAATACCCACATTTTGTCGTTGATGCGTTCACTTGGAGTTGTTGTCGATGCAGTCTCGCAAGGAGAGATTAGTCGTGCAATTGTAGCTGGCTACACCGCATCTAAGGAATCTTCAGATATTATTTTTGCCTCCGACATACTCGATCAACCCACGCTTAAAGAAGTCACTGAACTCGGGATAGCTGTAAATGTTGGATCACCACAAATGTTGTCCCAATTAGGAGCTATAAGTAAAGGACACAAAGTATGGCTTAGGATTAACCCGGGCTTTGGAAGCGGTTTCAGCCGTAAAACAAATACTGGTGGTGAGTACAGCAAGCACGGAATATGGCACGAAAACCTTGAAGAGTGTTACCAGCTGATAAAAGATTACGAACTCAATTTAGTTGGGTTACACATGCATATTGGCTCCGGTGCAGAGTTTAGCCAGCTAAAACGGATTGCTGAAGCCATGGTTACAGAGGTGAAGAAGTGCCCCTTTGACATACAGGCAATTTCAACTGGCGGCGGCCTTCCTATCAGGCATAAAGAAGAAGATCAGGAATTTGATATCCAGAGTTATTGTGAAATTTGGAATCATGCGAAAAATTCGATAGAAAATTACTTAGGGCACACCATAGAGCTCGAAGTAGAACCTGGTCGTTACATTGTCGGCAATTCCGGCTATCTTATTTCCGAAGTTCGTGCAAAAAAGGACGTCGGATCAAATCGATTTGTTCTTCTTGATGCCGGTTTTAATGATTTGGTACGGCCAGCTATGTATGGCGGGTATCACAAAATCAATGTCATACCAAAATTTTCCGATTCAGAGAAAGCCGAACCTCGACCGACCATCATTGCCGGGCCCCTTTGCGAAGCGGGGGATGTGTTTACCCAAGATACAAATGGTGTGGTTACAACACAAGATCTTCCGGAACCTGACATTGGAGATCTCGCAATTTTTCATGATAGTGGAGCTTATTGTTCAAGTATGTCTTCCAATTATAACAGTAGGCCTCTTGCTCCAGAAGTTTTACTGAATGGAAACCAGCACAAATTGATCCGTCGCCGACAACCTTTTGATGATCTCCTAAAGTTAGAACTTATTTAAAGTGAATGGTTTCTCTCTGGGGCACCAAAGATAATGAGGTAAGGTTTTGTTCAAAAAAACTGGCTATGTATGGCATGAGCGTTACATGTGGCATACCACGGGTATTGCTGCGGGTGTAGTGCCAGCAGGAGGCTTTGTTGAACCGGGTTTGTTTCATATCGAAAACCCTGCAGCCAAACGTCGTATTCATGGATTGTTAGAAGTTTCGGGTCTTCTCGAACAGCTTTCTTTGATCCGACCACGTGAGGCCACTGAAGAAGAAATATTACGTATCCACGGTGATAAATATATCCATAATCTAAAGAAAATGAGTGACCAGGGATATGGTGATGCTGGCGAAAAGGCCGTGGTTGGCCCTAGTTCGTGGCCAATCGCTTGTTTGGCTGCGGGCGGATGCATCGTAGCAAGCGATGCAATTATTAACGGCACGATCCGAAATGCTTACGCCTTAGTCCGTCCTGCAGGACATCATGCAGAACGCGACCGTGGCCGTGGGTTTTGCCTGCTATCCAATGGCACAATAACTGTTGAGCATTTGCGTACTCGGCATAATTTGAAGCGTATCGCAATTGTGGATTGGGATGCACATCACGGCAATGGTGCGCAGCAAATTTATTATACAGATCCAAATGTCTTAACCGTTTCCATTCATGAAGAAAGCAATTATCCAATTGAAGGGGGCACAATTGACAAAAATGGTGAAGGTGATGGTCTGGGTACTAACATTAATATACCACTTCCACCGGGGTCTGGTCACCAAACTCATCTCGCGGCTATTGAACAAGTTGTTTGTCCCAGCCTCAAGCTATTCAGGCCAGAAATGATCATAATTTCATGTGGTTTTGATAGCTGTATCTTTGATCCTCTTGCCCGCCAGATGACAATGGCGGAAACTTTTCGTTTGATGACACGCGCCATTATGAAAGCTGCAGATCAACTTTGTGATGGGCGTTTACTTATGATTCATGAGGGAGGATATGCTGAATTTTACACTCCCTTTTGTGGGCTCGCTGTAATGGAAGAACTCTCCGGCATCAAAACCGATGTCGAGGACCCTTTTGCTCATCATATAAACAAGTCAGTCCAATTACTTCAACCACACCAAGCTACTGTTCTTGAACAGGCAAAAAAACTTCTTCTTAACGTTCCAACCCATAACGACTAATAGTAAAGAGTATGTGAAATGAGTACATCAATTACGACCAGAGCTGCAGTGCCAGAAGATGTCCATCTAATAGCATTACTAATAAAAGAATTAGCGATTTATCAGAAACAAGAAGATTCATGCGTTTCTTCCTCCAAAGCCATCCATGATGCACTGTTTACAGCTAATCCGAGCGCAGAGGTTATTATTGGAGAATTGAATGGAGAAGCCGTTGGGTTTGCTCTTTTCTTCCATAATTACTCAACTTTCCTTGGAAAAAAGGGTTTGAACCTTGAGGATCTTTTTGTCCTCCCTTCTGCAAGAGGCAATGGCATCGGAAAATTATTGTTACAATCTCTTGCCAAAATTGCAGATGAACGGGGTTGTGCCCGAATGGAATGGCTAGTTCTGGATTGGAATGCACCATCAATTGCATTTTATAGATCTCTTGGAGCTCATCCCATGGAGGGATGGAGTACATTTCGAATGGGAAGTGAGGCCATTGTTGCCCTTGCAGGAACAAACTAATTCAATAATTTCTCCACCCACCTTGCCAGGATAAGCGAGAAAGATACTTAGTGATGCAAAGCGAATGGGCCTGCAGAACGGCCACGTCGAAAGACTATCCAGAGCTTGCCAGACTTGAAACAACGGCATTTACCCAACTTGGTGTCAAATATTATCCACTGATTGACATTCAAGTTGCTCTTGGAAGCTTGGATGGTTTGTCTCTTCCTTTGATTGAGGAGGGTCATTACTTTGTTTTAACGAATAAACCAGGAAAAATAATTGCTTCTGGTGGATGGTCTCAAGCTAAACCATCTTATGAAAGTCATTATTCTTTCTCTGTAGATCTAGAAGTACAAAGAGAAGCATCAGTACGATGCGTCTATGTAGATCCTGAATTTTCAGGTCAGGGCTATGCTAAAATAATCATGCAGAAAGTTGAGGAGAATGCAAAACTTTTAGGTATTTCAAGACTAAAGCTTCTTTCTTCTAAAACTGCTTTTTATCTATATAGGAGCGTCGGTTTTATAGAAGAGAAAGACTGCGATATCCAACTATCAAACGGCAATAGCATTACTTTACATCAGATGCACAAATGGATTTTCTGAGAAACCCAAAGGATCAAATAAAAATGTTCATTGTCAATACAAACTAGAGAAACGCTTAGATATCTCCATAACTCTATTTATGAAATCGTAAGGGAAATTATCACTTAAAATCAATATGATATTTCTATGACTGTAGAAAAAAAATGGCGCTATACAGTTGTCTCGTATCATAAATTTAAGATATATTTTCCGAGAATCAAACCACTTGAGTGAAGGGCACGCAAAAAATGCCAATAAAGACGAATGTAATTAAGAACGTTCCGTTCACTATTTTGAACAATATCCCGAGTAAGTTTTTTTATGGATGGATTGTTGTTTTTGCAGTGTTCATGATTGGGGGAACCGCGGCAGGCATAATTTATTCGTTTCCTGTCTTTTTTGACAGCATCGCCGAAACTCACAATGCTAGTCGTGCTCAGGTAGCGTTTGTTTTTTCCATTTGTGAATTTATTTGGTTTACAGCAGGTTTTGCTGGCGGGTACCTATCTGATAAATTTGGTACACGCATTGTCGTTCTCGTTGGTAGTTTAACAATGGCCACAGGGCTTGCGTTTGCTGCTTCATCGTCGTCACTCTATATATTGTATTTCTCCTATGGTGCTGGTGTCGGTGTTGGAGGGGGGTTAATGTATATTCCTGCAATTAGTATTGTTCAACGCTGGTTCAAGCGTAGACGTGGACTTGCGTCTGGATTAGCAATCTGTGGTACTGGTGTTGGCACATTGGTATTTCCATTTCTTGCATCTAAATTCACAGATAGTGTTGGCTGGGTGAATACACATTATATTTTTTCAGGATTAGTCTTAATAATTTGTGCGACGGCGAGCTTTACCCTTGCCAACAACCCTGTTGATATGGGGTTAGCACCAGACGGAGATGCACCAGAACTAAACAAAACTTCCGTCCCAACTGCAATTGGCGTCGATTTGAAGGATGCAATTCTATCCCGACCATTCTGGCATTTATACATTGCTAGCCTACTGTCATCTTCTGCTGTTTTCACGACCTATGTTCATCTCGTTCCTTATTCTTTAGATCATCAAAACTCTACGTCCGGAAGTATCGCGCTGATTGGTATTTTGGGTGTTGCTAGTATCTTAGGTCGCTTTTTGTTTGGTGGGTTGGCTGATCGTATTGGAGGGCGTTATACTCTTTCTGTGATGTTTTTAGGGCTATCTGTCTCTATGTTCTGGTGGCTTATCTCAGTACCCGACATTGTTAATTTGATGATATATGCACTCACATTTGGGCTCTTCTACGGAGGCTATATAACTATTTTGCCGGCTCTTTCCATGAATTTTTTCGGTGGGCGAAAAATATCTACGATTATTGGGTGCCTATACACTTCTTGGGGATTTGGTGCATTACTGGGTCCAACAGTGTCGGGATATATATTCGATGTTGATGGGAGCTATTTTTATGCCATTCTTTTAGGTATAATTCTCTTATCAATTTCAGTGATTAGTTGCCTAACCATTAATGACCCGGCTCATGATTACTGAAGCACGGTGAATAAGTATGCATAATTACTATAATTCTATCGTAAAACTTGACCATTGAATTATGCAAAAATGGGCTAGTTATCTGCCCCCCCCTACAAAACCATTCTCAATTAGGCTCTTAGTGATTTTGTTAAAATCTTCCCTTTGCTATAGTGAGGGGAAGATTTTAATTAGCCGAAGTGATTACGATTTTATTTATCAGGATGCGGTTAATTCTTATTTGTAAACAGCCTGTATACTTAACCAACAAAGCGTTTTCAGGAAAAGCCGTTAAAAATAACAATCGACAAGTTCCAGTATCGATACGCTCAAATAAGGCGAACTATGTAAGGGGCCTCCGTGACACGTCGATTCAATCCTTTAGATCACGACTTATAATTCCTTTTATTATTTTTAGTGAGTAAGCTTCCTGCGTGATTCCCCGTACGCTTACTTAAAAGAAGCTGGCTGTGAAAGAATTTTTAGCGAAAAGTTATCCGGTTTAAGGGTTGTTCGACCAGAACTTGAAGAGGCATTAAAAATTGCTAGGGCAGGGGATACCCTTGTAGTTTGGAAATTGGATAGGTTAGGTCGAAAAACAACTGACTTATTAGATTTTATTGAAGATCTTGAGAAGAAAGAAATTGGCTTTCACTCAATAACTGATGGAATAGATCCATCCAGTGCCATTGGTAAAGCGATCTTCACAATAGCCTCAGCCTTTGCTGAACTGGAGCGTGATTTAATTCTTGAACGAACGAACAGAGGGATAGCTGCTGCTAAAGAAAAAGGTACTCAATTTGGTCGGCCCAGGAAGATTGATAAAGATGATATCAAGAATGCAATTATCCTTCTCGAAACCCCAAATGCTGAAGGTAAACTCCCAACTATTACCGCAGTTGCTAAAACTTTGAAGACCAGTAAAGCTACTCTTTCAAGGCGTCTCAAAGAGTTCAGGGAACAATAATCCTCAATTGTTTTTGGTATAATGTGTAGTGCCCCCATTTTAGCAAGCCTGTTTTAAGATAGTCCTCTTCTGCTGTTTT
>OJFV01000297.1_pt1 | contig 14936 bp, 13 predicted proteins | sample 1594391 | NCBI WGS metagenome assembly OJFV01 (sample SAMN05416856, study PRJEB24817) | seawater metagenome | isolation source: Sea water | place: Canada:Atlantic | collected 2013-11
ATGTTCTCTACTCCACGTAAGGGTTTTTATTGCCCTGTAAAATAGAGACGGTTCTGCCTTTTTCCTTCTCCCAGGCTGAAACAGGATCTTGTTTTGCCCAGGCAGTAAAAAGCTGGGTATCCTGCTTGCTCAATCGAAGTTTGTAGCGACTGGCCATGTAGAAATAGATCCGAGCAATATCGCCTCTAATTTCTGGGCGGGGCTCTATTTTGCGGGCTTTGAAATCAACCTCAAAATCGGGTTTTCCATAAACTCGTGCCTCACCAGGTAACATCGCAAAGGCATAGTTTGACCGATCGCCATTAAGCTCACCAATCCTTGACCGGCAAGTGAATGCGAAGCAATCACTGATAGGTGCCGGCACAAGATTATGCAGATCACCTTCCATCTTTACAAAAACGGGATCTTTTTTGCAGCCCTTACGACCGTCTTTCTTGCCGTCACTATTGAGATCTAGCTGCCAACATTTGCGTTGGTGGCCAAAAACCCAGGCTGGCATCACATGTTCCCACTCTATCCGAACAGCTCTGGCATTCTTTTTACCTGATTTTGTAATAGGAATACGCGGCTGATATCCGCAGGTTTCAGCGATTGGGACCAGTTTTTTACCCGTGTAGCCATAACGACAACCAGAATAAAAAGCCTCTTCTTTTCCTTGGTAAATTTCCACAGCAAGCTTCTTGGCCTGGCTAAAACTGAAGGCTTTCCCCGCGAAAGCATTGTCAGAGGTAAGCATTCCAATAAATGCAATATATACAGATAGATAGCGGATCATTTTTTATACTTCCTCCTATAATTAAGCCTTTTTTGAGCTTGCCTGACGACACAAATGGCACTCTGGTCCGATTTGTCCGCTTTTTTTTGCTCAGAGAAAGGATTTCCAAGCGCGCTAGCCCCAGCAGGCGTAATTCGGTACGGAGGCCATTTTACAAAATCAGCGGACATTAGAAATTCCTCTCAAGGGCTAATGTTTTTTCCGTTCTGGTTGTATCTCAATCTTTAATCCGATTTTTTTATCGAGCAGTAGAGCAAAAGCATCCTCAAGAATGGGCCTAAAGGTTGTTTCAATGTAATCTCTCTGGAAGCCAGTATTTACGCCAAGAATAATCCCGGAAGGGTTATGGCTAGTAATCCTGGTTGGATCAATCCAGCTTCTAATCTCGGCTTCAGACATAAGTTCTTCAGCCAGGAGATGTTCTTTGAGCTCAAGCCAGAGTTCCTGATAAGGATCTGGTTCTACCGGCAGGGCTTCTATTAAACTTGCTTCAGCAGTTAATTTGTCCTCTTTGAGGGTAGTATCAATTTGGAGAGGATTATAGTCGTCATAAAGAGAACTATTAGCTGTGAGGGGGCTGTTTTCCTTGAGAGTGAGCTCTCGTTGTCTTCTAATTCTCTGGAAGTTACCCCCAAGTCTCAGCGTTCGTTTGGATTTAGTGGTCATATGCCCAATCCAGCCCTCCCGAGACATAATTGTATTATCTTCTATCGCGCAAATCAGGAGTAATACTGATCTCCAGCCAAATTTATTCACAGCCCAGCTAAAGGTTTGATCCGTATTTCGTTTTTCAGAGAAGTTTTCCTCGATAAAACGATAACAACCGTCTAAAATGGCGTCTTCATCAGAAGCTTCTACCGAAGATAAGGGAATATAGCTTTGAAGCTGTTCACTGAGTTCCAGGGCTTCTTTCATCTCACAAACGGCTTTCAAATGCCGTTGCTTGCTAGACTTATCGAAGCCTCTCCAAAAAACACTTGCTCCTTTTGGAGAGCAAATTGATGAGCTAGGGGTTTTAGAAGTGTTTACAGGAAGATCTTTAGTTATTTCTTTTTGATCAGCATCTTGCTGATCGCTGAGAGTATTTGATATTGGCTGCGAAGCAGACAATTCCGCATTCACTTCACTTGTCTGTACAGTTTTATCTAACTTAGTAGGATTGAGTCTGTTAGGGTGACTCAGGAGTCTACCCCCCCTGACTCTCTTGTCATCCTTATTAGTATGGTCATATCCATCAAGACTACGTAAGTTTTCGAAATAATCACGAGCCGATTCAAATCTGTCTTCCACAATTTCCTGAAATTCCTCAAGGCGGGAAAGTAACGGCCGTAGATCTATACCACCTTTTTCCAAAGGCCGGTTTCTCTGGTCAAAGTGTCGGATAATATAGCCCTTAGCTTCTAAAGAAGCCTTGATGCGTGATAGAGACCGTTTGCAAAAAGGTTTACCCTCCGAACCCATGCATTCGCTTAACTGATAGGTCCCCATATAAAAGAAAGCATCACCTTTCTGGATCTTCTCATGAGACAGAAAAGACACCGCATAAAGAAGATACATCCTCTGCGTTAAACTTAAATCTGGTGTCCCATATAAAATAGAACGATTAATTTCCGCCTGGCTGATCATATCAGCCGGAATGAAAGTTTCAGCTCGATCCAGAACCTTTAAAAATTCAGGCGTACGTCTAGCGTAACCAGGACGATGTAAATCGGCCTCGACCATATAATTCATCGTAATTTTTCAGCGATAGAGCTAAAGCAAAAACAAGGCCGCAATAATTCGTGGCGAAAAGTCGCATTAAATCTTGACAGGGAAGGGAAAAAGTCTAAAATCAGAGCCAATCAATGGGGCCAGATCTTAGGTCTTTTTCTCTCCGCTTTTTGCGGAACTGCTGAAATCTCAAAGTTGGCGCTTTGGGATTTTTTGCTTTTTAGAACTCTGTGTTTATGCTGCCTCCCTAATAAAAAACATTCTGCGAAGAAGCCCAGGTACTCATCTAAAACAAATTGCGCCTGGACGGTTAAACTCCAAATACATCTAACACCCGCAGGTGCCTCACAAGACGCATTTCGAGAACTATTAACTACCACAATATATAGGCATCTCCTAACGTCGGAGAGACCTTTTTTCTTAAAGTAAAGTCTTAGGTGTGGCGTATTTTTCAATAGATTCAATGGCCTGAAAAAACGGCATGATTCTTGACTCAAACTAGGGGTTGTGCCTAAGAATCCCATTACTTAACACCATTTGAGGGAATAGCTGCGAGTACTGAGCGTAAATACGCCTGACCGCGCTTTGGATTCCTATTGTGATAAGCGGCAACAGCTTTGTACCAACTCCCAAATTCATCGTGTAATTCTTTGAGAAATTTACCTGCCTGGTAAACATTGTGTGCAGGATCTATTAGGTGATCAACCGACGCAAATCGCTTACCATGCCATTTAACATTCATCTGCATGCAGCCGACATCGAAAGAACGGTGTCCAAGCTTTAGTAATTTTTGGACACGTTGTTTTAAATCGAGACTAGTCTCGCCATACCAGGATCGCCCGTTCAGGTTCATGGCCCACGGCCGAAAATTACTCTCAACCTTGGAAATTCCGTAAAGGACTTTGAGTGGGATCCCCTGGGGAACACCATATTTGACAATCGCAGCTTTACAGAGATTTTCTGGAGCTCCGGCAAGCGCGGGGGAACACCCGATCGCCAGAATACAAGCCGCGAGAGATAAGCCCTTAAAGAGAGAAGAGCCTTTGAGCCGACAAGGATGTTTTTTATTTTGAGAACATTTTTCCAAACATCTCACAAAGCCTCTTACCAAATTCCTTTTAGCAGAAACCTGACCTGAAAGGTCCATAATTACTGGGGAAGGGGTCTTTATTGTGGATTGGAAAAGAATAGAGCGCATACCAAAAAATCCTCATAGACAGAGCTTAAAGAACCCCCGAATAGAAGAGTTGAAGGCAAATTCACTCAACTATTCGGAGGTCGATTTCTTGATCGGCGACTAGATTTAAAGACCCATGACGACACAAATGTCAAAGGAATTACAACTCCTTACCCCTCTTGAGGTAAGGGTTGAGTGTTTTTAGCAGGGCGAATCTACAATTTGGCCGTAGTCGACGTAGGTGCGCCTTGCCTTAGATTCGATTTAGCGTGTATCGGGATTTACAGGAGTGATGATTTTTTTTCCCTGCCCCCAAACCCTCGTAATAACCCCCACATCGTCTTCTAAAATTTTTAAAATTTTCCCTACTGAAGCATTATTTTGGTTGATGACCTGTCCTATTTCTTTTTGATTCAAGCTACAAGGCTTACCCAAGCCCTCGACATGCTCAAGCACAACAACCATTACCCCAAGTAGCTTAGAAGGATCCGTAGCGGATAAATTACTTTCACTCTCAACATATGTAATAATTTTTTTAAAAATAGGTCGCCAATTAAATTGAACGGACTCAACTATGCTCTTATCATGTAAGTCGAAATAATTTTCCTTTATCTTACCTCCCTCACTTTCAGGCCCAAACTCATGATTTTCAGTACTTCTGTCGTATTTAAATCGTCGGCCATCTGAGAGCTTCCAGTGATCAGGAGAAAGAGGGGTTATAACAAGTCTGTTACCCTTACCTGGAGCAACCTCTTTGCGGATAACCTCCAAACTTTCAAGTGTCGCCAAAGTTTTATATATCCCACTAGCAGCAACACCTATAGCTCTTGCAAGGTCACTAGAACTCATCTCAGAACAACGACCAAACCCACCTGCACGGGCATTTATAACACTCATTAGCGAAAGCGCTTTGAATCGCATTGATGTAGAAAAGTTTAACTTACAGAAATCTTGAAGAAGTGCCGACACGTGCAACTGCCACCAATCCATATTTTTGTTATTTGACATCGATTATAATATCTTTATAGTGATATTAACAATGTACAAATGCATGACGCTAGTAGCGTCTTTCTCAAAGAGACGCCGACAGAATGTCATGCACCGAACCTTTCGTTAGGAAAAAGACTAGAGATAAGGGAATAGCTTATAATTTCTAAAGAATTCGATAAAGGATTCTAAGTAAGGGGCACGCTTTTAACGCTAAAAACCAAACGTTCATTGTTTGTTCTTGCGTTGAGTTTTATAGGCTGATATGAAGTACTACGAAGAGTTGTTGTTGTTTTTGAAGTAAAAATATTTCTTTATTCAATTTTGGCAAAGACTTAAATAAAGAATGCAATTTATTGGTGTGGTAGGTACGTTTTCATCGCTTGACATACCAGAAAAGCATGAAGAGTATTGCGACATTATTAACACGTGTTGTACGTGCTACCCACATAAGGTGGGCAACGGTAAGCAGGCTCCAATAACGTCTTGATCGGACAAAGCCCACTTACCCCCTAGCACCCAGCATGATCAAAACAAAGCCATTCGGCTTAGAAAGGACCACGATGAATTAACTTACCCCTATTGGGGTATATAATTACGACCATATAGTTAGCTCGCGCAGGTGTCAAACCTGAATTTGCTAGAACACAGTGGTATGTAACCTATATCTCATTCAAATGCAAATTAACACCCTAGGAAATGAGGGTAAACCCCTTTCTTAGTGTGCTCATATCTAGTACCACACTTTATTGGTGTGTTACTAGCGGAATTCTCAATTATAGGGACTCCAGGCGAATCATAGAGTTTAACGCAGCAGTGCTTAGGGGTAAGTTATGTCATCACCAATACACTCTAAAAAAATATCTTTAAGATTATTTGAGATGCTTCTTGGTAAAAGAGCCTTAATGGCTAGTGCTGGCCTTATTAGCCTGCTAACTCTATCTGGATGCCTTATCTCCCAAGAAGCCAAAATCGCCGATAAAGATTATACCTCAACCAAAAAAGAAATTGGCGTCTTTAGTGACAACTTACACTTTGCTAAAAAACCTGAACAAAAATCTCTCGCCGTACATATAAAAGATCGCCCCTGGCTTGGATTAAAACCCAAGGCCGTACCAAAAGGTACGCTTTTACCTGAACAATTCAGAACCGCTAACGGAATTTCCATCCCCTTTGAAGAACCGCTTGGGCTTTCTGAACTGGCAAACAGGATTTATGCAGCTACCCGGATCCCAGTGACCATCAAAGGCCAAGCAACAAATAACTCGTTGAGTGCCTTCACACCTGTGAGCAACATTTCCACCACAGATACAAACAACATTGTCTTCCAGGGGCCCCTGGACGCCTTACTCAATCAGTGGACAAGTCTTTATGGTTACGATTGGGAATATAATGACAACGAAATTTCTATTATCAGGTATGGCGCATCTGCCTTTACAATCAATGCCCTTGCCGGTGTCGATCAATTTTCAACAAATCAAGCAAGTTCGGCAGAGATCGAGGGTAGTAATTCCCTGGCAAGTCAATCACTATCAACCTCTTATTCATTCGATCTCTTCAAAGAGCTAGAAGAGCAAGCCACGGCCCTTGTCAACGAAGATACGGTTATTAGTGTTTCTCCCACCAACGGAACCTTAACCGTAAAAGGGGTTCCTAGAGATATCAAAGTTATTTCCAACTTCCTAAACCACATGAATAACAAAATCCTGCGAACCGTGACTCTTTCAGTTCGCATTCTCGATATCCAACGCACCCGCTCCGCTGACTATGATTTAAGTCTGGATATCCTGCTTGAAGACGTCTTGGGGAAACAAAGTCTGCAATTTGTCACCGGTAGCACATCAAACCTAATTGGAACGATCCGTCCTCTTCCGACGGGAACAACAACAAATACAATCAACGGTACAATTCAGGCTCTAAATTCCATTGGTACTATTTCCCGTAATCTCGAAGGTACCGTTGCCGCTCTTAATGGCCAGCCAATTCCTTTGGAGAATATTACAACCCGATCTTATCTGCGCTCAACATCGACAGATAGTGTAGACGGAGCTGTAGCTCAATCATTTGAAATTGGTGAGGTTTCTTCCGGGTTCTTTATTTCATTTCTGCCCCGTATTGTTGGAGATGATCAAGTCAGGGTCCGAATGAACTTAGGTCTGCAAGACTTGCTTGAGCTTCGTGAGTTTACCTCTGACGGCACAACCCTGCAATTTCCCGAACAAAGCAGTAATGCCATCAAGATCGAGCGCCTCATCAGATCCGGTGACACCCTCATCATTTCAGGTATTAGCGACAATAAAACCAACGGCAGCCGCTCCGGGCTTGGTGATGCTGATAATTGGTTTTTTGGCGGTAATCAGGATGCTGACTTGATTCGAAAAGAACAAATCATTCTTCTAAGTGCCGAGATCGAGCCCCCTCACGGGATCACTGAATACAAAGCTGACCTTCTCTAGGACAAGATTATGCCAGACACAGATCAACATAGCCCACAAGAGGCAAAAGCAGAAGCTGCAAGCAAGGACCAGGAAATCCAATCGGCTTTGAAAGCTGAGCGTCTGGAGAATACCCTTAAAGAGAATAATGCAGTTTTTACTAATGTGATTACCTTGGCGGGTGAGGATTATGCTTGTGGTCTAACCTGGATTAACAAGGAAGAAGACCAACCATCCTTTAGAGAACTGCTTGAAAGTGGCCGTTCTTTAGGAGCTTTGTCTTATACCAGGCATAACAACCAGGTCGGGTATGTCAGCGATATTGGTGATCTTCCTGCTCAACAGGGTGGTCAAATAGATATTGGCCTAATAGGTCTTGTTCCGACTGCTCCCATGGTTGTTGATTATTTCAACGACAAAAGAGGTAGTCTGCTGGTTCTTTTAGCAGGTGAGCGTGGATCATTCCAAATGATCCAGATCAACGAAGGTGTTCTCCTCCCTAATGGAGATGACCATTTCAATGACATAGCCTCTGCGCTTGAAAGCTTCAAAGCAAAACTTACAAACGATTGGAACAATGTCTTTATTTCCGATAGTGCCCTAAAGCAGTTTGAAAAAAGGGCCGACTTTAAAGATGTTCTGCCCCCCACGTTTGCAAATACCAGCATCGAGTTTTTTTCACTAAACGATTTTGTACTACAAGAAACTGTTTATCCCCGATCAAAAATTAAAAAGATGCCCTTTAAAAGCATCCGGTTGAACAATTACTCCTTGTGGGCAGGCTTGGCTGCGGGCGCAATTCTCCTAAGCGGGGGGTTATATCTCACAACGGAAGTTATCATTCCTTCTCTTTTTCCAGAACCTAAGCCGATTATTGTAACGTCCAAACCGCTGATTACGCCAACAACTACCTTTGTCGATCCATCTTCTTTGCTCGAAGCCTGTTTTGAGGGATTGCAAAATAGACCATCAGAACTTCTCGGATGGAATTTAAGCCAAATCATCTGCTCCCCTTCAGGGGCAAAACCAGGCCGTAGTACAGGAACAGATTTTCTACCGAGTACAACCCTTCTTGGAGAGCCTGTACTTAGTTTTCACTGGCAGTTGGCAGCAGATAAAAATCCCGCATTTTGGCGCAGAGAAGCTGAAGAAAACCTTTCCCACTGGGATGTTGGTATTGTTTTAGATACCAAGGCTTTTAGCCTCACTCCCCTAAAAGCTGCAACCACCACACTCAAGATGGATGAGATCCCCAAAGAGGCCGCATTCAGAAAGCAGGTCGATCTGGTTTTTGCAGCGGTTGCCACAAACCTCAAGCATTCGGAAAATGCCGGACTTTGGCTTGTGAGGTTCAAAACACCTCTTTCTTTAGAGCAACTGGCGCAACGAACAGTTCAGGTACCAGGCTTTCAGATTATATCCGTTTCCAAGTCAGGAAACAGTGACAAAAAACAACCATGGTCTGTCGAAGCCAAGCTGGCTCGAATTATCTCCCTGCCCATTACTCCTCGTTCGTCGTCATCTTCTGGTACCGGAAATTTCAAATGATGCAAACCTACTCCAAAGCTCTTTTAGCCAGTGCACTCGGACTGTTCTTAGTGAACGGCTCCGTACAGGCATCCTCTCAGGAAGAACGTGCAAAATCCTTGCTTTCTCGTCATATGGGAAGCCTGGCCGTTCATATTGAAAGAGTTTCTCAGCTAACGAGTACCTGGATTGGAGGGGGGGAAATAGGAAACGACCCTGACAGGCCACGGAGAAACCCCGGAACGATCCCTCTGGATGACTGGGCTGATGGTATTGATTACAGCAAAGTCTATAATTTTCCGCCTGGGTATAATCCAGACGGCGTAAAGGCACGTTATTGTGACAACACTCTGTTGGTTTACCTTGATGATCCCGCACCTAAAGGTATAGGGCCGGGAAAGCTCCGTTTAATCCAAACAGCAAAGCCTGACAGGCACCGTAAATTGAACGGTAGCCCCGATATCCAACATTATCCGTTACAATGGCTAATGGGGGACCGGGTTGAATCAACATATCAATATGTTAATCCCATCATTGTTGTTCCTGATTGTATGCAAAACCTTCCTCTACCCGTTGGAACACCTGCGCTCATTACCCGTGTTGTGGACATCAACACAGTAACCCACGTCAAGCCGAAACGAGAAATCAGATATGACGCCTGTCCTGACGGAACCCATGGTGTGATTGCGTCTGATGGAACCGTGAACAACTATATGGTCCGAATGATGCGGACAGGAACACAACATTATAACAGTATTGTGGGTTGGATAGCAGAGCCTCAATGGGGCGATTGGGAAGAAACCACCGACTACTGCCAGGATGATTCTGTTTACGAATTTTCCTTTAAATCCCCTTGTGGGCTAATTGATCTTGGAAATGGTCGAACCCGTCAGGGTTATACCTGGTTCAAGCAAGAAAGAATTAGAAACCAGGACGGGGAAACAATGACGGCCCCAGTCATGAAAGGGTCTCAATGTGAGGATGTCCAAAATGGGCTGGTTGTTGCCACTCTGCCCGATCCAATTGTTGATGAAGTTAATACCACCGAAACAGGGACCCAATCTTGTCCATCTGGCTACACTGGTAGCATTTCTATATCCCGCACAAAAACTGTCCGAACAACGTCATTTGTATGGAGACAGGACCCCATTACCACCACCACTTACACAAACTGGGCACAGATATCAAATTCTTGTGTCCAGAGCTTGGCTTGTTACCAAGGCCAGAAAGGCGGGCAAGACCAAGATAATTACTACTTCATCAGGACAGATGTTGGACAACGAGCAGGGAATGCCTATCGCGTAAGCATGAGCGACTGCGGTGGGGGTTCCAGTAGCAGTAGTGGTGGAGATAAAGATAGTGGAGGCACGGACTTCGATGGTGATGGACGTGATAGACAAGACGGAGATACCAACGATCACGAAGGACCCTCAAATGGCGATGCCGAAAACGGCGATAGTAGCGGCGGTTAATACAACAAATATATTCACTAAGGAGCCAAGAACATGAAAACACTACTAACTCTTTCAGGGGCGTTCATTTTAGCCTTCTCAACTCATGCTTTAGCTAAACCAGAAGCAAGCCACAACATAGAACAATTTCAGACCATTTTTTCAGATAAAATCTTGATTGTTAAAAAACCTCTTTGGGAAGTGTCCGAAGCAAACAAACGCACTGCATCAGCAATATTTTTAGCTTCAGATGGTACTGATTTTCAGTGTTATTTTAGAGACACTAAAAAAGATAGCCATGCAAAACACTACCCTTATCAAGGTAATCCTAAATCGGATATGTGGCGACTCACCAAGCCATTTTTTAGCTCTGGTGTACTCTTTACAACCAATAATAATAACACTCGTTCGATCCCTATTTATGACGAGAAAACCAACGTTCTAGAGCGTTGGTACAAACGCAAAGGAGGATACCGTCGTCTTATGGTTGGCCACCTCCAAGACTCGTGGCCAGCCTGGGCTCTAGAGAAATGCCCTGATCTAAAGCTCCCAAAGAGCCTCAAGATCAACCACGAACAAAAGACGCCGGATTACCAACAGAACTACGAGACCTATGACCTCACACCTTCAAGTAAAGTGGTTGAGCCGTATCCTCTAGAAAAACTATCCCAATTGTTAAATGGCAATACAGGAAACATTCTCGTGGACAGTGTTGGGGATAAATATATTCCCAACTTCCCTTCCCACGAGTTTTGGAAAATAGATGATGCTTTCAACATCACAGATATTGCACGACTTGCAAACACACAAACAGAGTTGACGATTGCCTGGGAACAATCCCAACAAACCCAAACATACAAATTTGGGGAACACGTCTATTTCAAACCAAACGGCAAGCGTCATCCCGCATTTGAATTTTCTGACTGGCTACAAAAGCAAGGCCCAAACCAAATTTATATTGAGGGCAAAGGACACGCCACATTTGATTTTGTATCTCCAACCGGGGTCTGGGTCTATCCAACAGACCAGGTTGATCCTTATCACGGAAATTGGAAACATCTTGGAGGAGATATTATTCTCTCCTTCTCATTCATTAAGAACGAGGCGGATGTCTATTCTTTCCCCTGGGAAAGTGCCGCCACTGACCTTGAATGGCCCGGCCTGAATTAACCGCTAATACACTTCCCCTTTAAGGGTCTTCAAAAACCTTTCCACCAGGAGCCAAAACATGAATTTCAAATTAGCCCTGATCGCCACATGCCTGTTCCCTCTCCTCTCAGGGGAAACTATGGCCAGGGCTGATGAACCCGAGGGCTTTACGCCATGCCCACGGGAAGAAATCAACCAGGCACTTGCCCAAAATATAACTGGCAAAGACCTCATCGATCTGCTTGCGCTTGAGCGTGAGACCCTAAAACTCTGTGCAGAACGTGCCAAGCTCTACAACACCCTCATTGAAGAAGATAAAAAGCTTCAGAAGCTACAAGGAATTAGCCTTGAAACCGAAACTGCTGGTTTATCAACCAGTGTTGCAAAGCCGGATCTTTTTAAGGGCGAAAATAAGTCTAACTCTACATCCAAAACAACCGTGACAACTCCCGCTCCACCCCTTGCCCAAAGTAACTCCCAAAACTCCTCCCAAGCTGCATCTCTGGGCTCATCTCTAGCTTCTTCCCCCACAGCATCCGTTTACAACTGGTACACCCTCTACGGTACCGGCACTGATCTCACCGTTGGCATTAGCGATGGCCAAGGCAACTGGTTGCTAAAACAAGGCGGCCTTTTACCCGGAGATTGGAAAATCGTCACCATCGAAGCCGTCCCAACAAAAGTGGTTATTCAAAAAGGCACCACCAATTATCTGCTGCCTTATATCCTCCAAAAAGTGAAATCCAGTAACGATCCTTTCTCAGGGGATTTACGCCCCGGAGCCTTTAAATGAGTGACGTAACAATCATCACTGATCCCAAGCTCTCAATTCGGTTTAAACAGCTTTGCGCGGTCACGTTCGATGGCACCTACTACCTTGCAAAGGGCTATGTACAAGACATCAAACTCTTTAACGAGATTCTAACCCTCAAAAATAAGAATATCCTCCCAAAGCAAATTAAAGAGGTCATTTGTGAAATCGAGGATGTAGCCAATTTTTACCAAAATGCCCGCAGTCCCGAAATTACCACTGATAAAATCCGCGCACGGGTTCAAGATCTTCTGGAAATATCTGCCCGCGCCAAAGCCAGTGATTTCATCATCTATTCGTGCCAAGGCACCTGCCATTTTTACGCCCTCGTAAATGATAAAAGGATAGAAATTTGCGATCCATGGACATCCTCTGAGGGGGAACTGGCCATGGAACAAATCTTCTACGCAAAAGATGAAGGTAGTAAAGAAACCTCATACAAAAAAACAGATACACAGGGGTTTTCTCTCAGTCCTTCAGACGATCTTACTCTGCCTAAAAATGTAACAAAACTTCGTGCACAACGAGGCCCAAACCATAATGGATTTCACATGGTTCTAAGGTTGTTTTACGTGAACACCGCGCAAGACACCACCCTCGAAAATCTTGGATTTGAACCTGAAATTTGTGAGATATTCAAGAAAATTCAACTCGCTCTTTCCGGCGCGGTCTTTATTGCAGGATCGACGGGAGATGGTAAATCAACAACCATTGCCACCAACTTAAAACAACAAATTGAAGCTTTTAATGGTGAACTCCAGGTTGTCACTGTTGAAGATCCCGTTGAATATGAAATTCCAGGTGCAATCCAGATCCCGGTATCCTCTGCCGCCAACGAGAGTGAACGAGAAGCAACTTATACCAAAGCGCTGATGCACTTTTGTCGGATCCACCCCGCGACCGGCATGGTCTCAGAAATTAGGGATGGAAATGCCGGCCGTCAGGTTATGGACATGGTGGATACTGGTCACCAGGTCTGGACAACCATTCACTGTAACTCAGCCAATGGTATTTTGTTTCGTCTGATCGACATGCAGATCAATGCGTCTAAATTAAGTAAACCCGGCAACATTGCCCTGCTTATGAAGCAAACACTGGTCCCCGTGCTTTGTCCTGGCTGCTCCATCAAAGCAAGCGATGAAATTGACACCCTCCCTTTATGGATCCGCAAAGCCCTTGGTCAAAGTAATCTCGTTCGATTACGTAATCCTAAGGGCTGTCAAAAATGTCACCGACCTGACGCAAATGAGATCTCAAATAAAGTTTGGAATGGATATTTACGCCAAATTGCGGTCGCGGAATATATCGAGCCCAACAACGGGTATCTAAAGTTTGTTCGAGACCACGATCCTATTGGTGCGCAGGATTACTGGTTGAATGAAATGGGCGGGATAACCTTACATACCAAGGTTTCTAAACGGATCCATGCAGGTACAATCGATCCGCGGGATGCCATCCGCAAAGGGATCATTATTGAGCCCTTGCACCACGCCAATTCACCGGAGGTTGTTTCTTTGATTTCTCACCCTTCAGGTGACTTGGATGTTGAGAAGGAATCAAATTCCTGATGTTATCAAACTCCCTCAAATCAACTAGAAAACTAAAGCTTGGAAGAAAGCCCCGCGTGGCCACGGCCCCCTTTTTTGCAAAGCTACAATACCGGTGGCAGAAGTTCATGTTTGGCCGCAAACAGCGGATTGTTGCCTGGAAGCTTTGCTACGCGCTTCTTGCTGCAGGATTTAGTGTTGAAAAGGTTTTTGGCATTATCGCCGAGAGCTATCGCGAGCAAAAGAAAAATTCAATTGCCAAGATCTTTGAAGAAATTGAGGTCGCTACAAAACGCGGAGCCTTTGTGCAAGCTATTACGCGCTATGTTCCAGGTTCAGAAAGCCTGATTTTTTCAGCCTACGGCCAAACAGATGTCACAAACATTTTTAACGCCACGGCACGCCTTACCGAAATGCAGGCCAAAATCCACAATGCAATAAAATCAAACATTGGTCCGCCAATCGCAATGTTTTTGATCTTCTTTGTTATCCTTTATGGGGCCGGTAAATTCTTTGTCCCCGAATTCACCAAACTTATCCCTCTGGAAAACTGGCCCGCCACGACAAAACCCTACGCCACGATAACCCTGTTTATAGCAGATCATTTTTTATGGATTGCATCCATGACAGCTCTCGTTCTCTCCCTATTATGGTTTGTTATGTTGAACTGGACAGGGCCGGGACGCAAAAACCTTGATGGAATACCCCCGTTTAATCTTTACCGCTTTATCACCGGCACATCCTTTCTTTTTACAATTATCGAGCTAATGAATGCTGGGGTCGATCTAAATACCAAAACCTTTAAGACCATGGAAGAAAACGGATCTAAATACCAAAGGCACAGAATTGGAACCATTCGGAATTTAAGAGCTAGAGGCTTTGGTTTGGGAAAATCCATGAAACTTGCCGGTCATGGCTTTCCATCTCCAGAACTCATTCCCATCATGGTCTCCCTGGATGGCACCAAAGACTGGGTGCAAGAGCTTCAAAAATTTTCTGATATGTGGATTTTAGATGCAACTGAAATGGTGCAGGAAAAAACCGCCATTCTCAAAAACCTGCTTTTAGGACTGCTGACGATATTTATAGGCGCAACATTTCACACAGTATTCACGCTTATGACGAGTATCACGAATATTCAGATCTAAAGCCCCTCCCTCAAAACCAACCTAGGAAGTCTTATGTTTACCTCTCCTCCTCATAGAACGGAATCCATCCAAAATTTGACATCGCATTTTGCGGATTTGCAAAAAAACCTTAGTCAAAAAAACAGGGTATCTCTTCTGCCATCCACAAGGTCCTTCTTTAAAACCTTAAACCCCAAGCACAAGGCCACCCATAAGGGCTATCGTGGAGAAGGGCTCGTA
>OJFV01000299.1_pt1 | contig 14858 bp, 15 predicted proteins | sample 1594391 | NCBI WGS metagenome assembly OJFV01 (sample SAMN05416856, study PRJEB24817) | seawater metagenome | isolation source: Sea water | place: Canada:Atlantic | collected 2013-11
CATACTCTACTGAATACTTCCCTAATCCAATACACTCCCCTGAACAATCTTGCACTGTACCATCTACGTCTGTTGAGTTTTCTAGCGCAGCAAGGCAAAGCTCCGCTCTTAACATGCATTGTTCATTTAAAATACCCAATAGCACACCACGCGCCAATGCATACCCAAACATCGACGTAGCTGAAGTATCAACGTGAGAATTACAATCATTAACTTGCCATTTCAGATACCCATTCTCGTCTTGATACTGAAGTAATCTATCAATAAAAAAACGAAACCTTTGTATTATTTTTTCGTACTCAGGATGGCTTTTAGGTATGTGCTCTATTGCATCAACAACACCATAAACGATCCAGCCTATTCCACGCCCCCAACCTATACAGCCTTTTTTTTCGTTCGTCACGCTATTGTATGCATGGTAAGGAAGCCCAGTATTTGAATCAAAACCATATTCGAAAAAGTCTTTTATCTGAAGAACAGATAAATTAGTGGCTTCTTCGCTATCAAAAATTTTGCCGTAATATGCCAAAAAAGGACAAACCATACCAATCGTATCAATAAAAACCATTTCTGGCATTCGCGACCTATATGGCAAAACCCCCCTAGAAGTCTTTACATGTTTTTCTATAAGATATTTCGCCATCTCATTAATTGGCCTCTTATATTCAGAAATATTATTTAGCTCATACATTTTTATGAGAGCATAACCGTGCATAACTGAATCTAAGCAAAGTGGCTCTTGAAAGCCCTCCTTCTCTGTAAATCTTTTTCTAAAAAAACCTGCAATTACATCAACTGCCTGTTCTTGGCCCATAGATTCATACATTCTATGTAAACCAGAAATTAATATAGCCGTTGTCCAAAAAAAATCATAATCAGGCGCTCTGGAACTTCGTCCTAGAAACCTTGAAATTCGATATCTCAAAATATTAAATATGTTAGTTTTCGGCTTGTAATATTCATCTAAAATAAATGGCTCACATGTTTTAAAAAAAACACGTTCGTAATAAGGCTTATCACTCATAAATTGAATTCTCTTTTATATTTATGTACATCGGTCGGCTTTTGAAAATACTGCTTTAACCGCAATAAAGTAACAGGCAAGCAACATTAACTCACTCAATACTGTAGATATTGAGGCCCCTACTGCCCCATACATCGGAATAAATAAAAAATTCATTATGATATTTATTAATGCCACTCCCCCCATATAAAACACCTTTTTTTTCATGAATTCTATAGTGGTTAGTGATGAACCAACGCTATTATTTAAAAAACGAACTGGCGCGACCAACGCCAGAATACTTAAGGGCAATACTGCATCCGTATATTCATCACCAAACAAAAGCGGTATACCCCAAGCTGATAACAGCCAAATTAACAACATCGCCAAAATACCCAATATCAGCATTACCCAATTCCCCGTACGATAAACTTGATAAAACTTTTTCCGGTCATGGTTCGCCCAGCGGTGTATTTTGGGCAGTAAAAATTTTTGATAAATGACACTCGGCAACATATAAACAGCCGTCATAATCACAAAGGCTACGTTGTAAATGCCCGCCACTTCATCACCTGATATGTATTTGAGCAAAATAATATCGCTCTGAAAATAAATTAGATAAAAAACACCTGCCAAACCAAAGGGCCAAGATTGAACAGCTACTTGTCTTATACCAATTAATGGCATCGCAGGCTCTGTTTTCCTGGTCACTTCGCCATGCCCTTTCAACGCTACCTGGCCACCATACATACGCCACATAAAAAGCAACCCAAACAAGAACACAAGCACGGAAATTAAAGCATAGGCATAAGCCACATTATGCAACGTCATCAGCCTATCAATAACTAGGGCCAACATAGCAACCAACATAAGGCGAAGCAGGTGCGGTAGAAATTGCCATAAAGCCAAGCTAAGATAACGCTCTTCCAATTGAAACTTAGCACTAACCAGCTCTACTGTAACCTGCCCCAGCAAATAAACAGAAAGTACCATCAGCAGGTTACGAGTGCTAACATCATGCGGGCCAAGCATTGCCCAGAAAAACAACCCCATAAGCACCAGAGAGGTGCTTAGCAGTGTATATTTAAGCGAACCACGCAACCAACGCACTGCCTGCCAACCTTCTTCCCCAAACGCTTTGAGCCAAAAGCCCCCTACACCAAAACTTGCTAACGGTGCGACTAGCATCACCATAGCAAGTGCAGCAGAAAAAGCGCCAAAAGCCGTTGACCCAAGTTCACGAGCTAATAGAACCTGCGTTAGGAAAGCACAGCCAGCCCCCATTATTGAAGCTACCCATAATAACGAAATTGTCTTTACTGCTTGTTTTTTACCAACCACTTAAACCTTCAACTGTCTCCGCAACAACGTCTAGCACAACCACCTCATTATACTGAGCAAGCAACACGCCATTGGACAAACCAACGTAACCAATACCTACTATTGCAATTTTCAACCGACAACATCCTTATTTAAATTTATATTCATTGTAGCAATTCAGCTAAAAGTCAAAACAACCCGATAACGCCCATTATCTCACCCATTGGTTAAACCTCATTATGACAAGTTTAACCTGTTTCACGTTAAACCCTTATCACATCAAGCTTGACTGCATTGCTAACGAACGCCTTTTTCTAAAAAAGGCGCATTATAGAGTAACGGACAGCTAAATAGGGGGGGGGCATTTGTGAAATGTCTGCGTCACTCCTCGTAATGACGGTGTATTTTAGGTTTGAACGTTATATGCCCGTAATAGCAAAGTCGATTACCGCAATAATTTCATCTCTCATCGATTCAGTGGATCCAATTGGGTTTTGAAGTGATGTCGAGGGAATTGACGCTATTTGAGGTGTAAGTAAAATAAATTGTTCATTTTCATACTCAACGATTGGTGTAAGTTTAGTCATACTTTCATGCCTAAGGTGACTTAGCTTTCCCAGCGGAATGACTATTCGTGTTGTTATATCGCTGATAAGTGAGTTTTGAATATCAACAATATACGGGTAAGCCTCTTGCGTCATTAAAACTTTCTATACTCATCGCTAAAGCAACCATTTGCATCAATAAAATTATTGTAAGCTTTTATAGCCTTTTTATTCTCTTTTACCCATTTTTCAGACTCAATACTTTTTAATTTATCCTTTAGCGCTTGTTCTAACGTTGTAGATAAATTAATGTTAAGTGCTCTTGTTTTTTTCAGCAAGTCGCTATTTAAGCTTAGATTTGTTGCTTTTTTAGGTGCGTTAACGTCGCAAAACACTTGCATAATTCAACTCTCTTTAAATTGTTGATTCATTATGCGCATTGCAAAGGAGAGCCTGATAACGAAAGCCCCATTATAGCCACTAGAACCCCCTTCTTTTAATATCTGTATTAATTGCGTTAGCCACACCTATTATAAAGTTTAGATGCTTATATGCAGCTTGTAGCGCATCTACTAATACATCCAAATCTTCAATATATTCATGAATCATTTGATTTCTTAATTGCCGTAGTTCGAGCCACAATTCGACTGAAGGTAGTACGCCAATTTTTTCTGCTTTATCTAAATTATCAATAGCAACGGCTGTTTTTTCCTCTAAAACATCCAACCATGTGGGCAATAGTTTATCGCCCAATGTGTCTTGTAAGCGACTGAATCGACTGGTAAAGGCTTCTACTTGCTCAGCCAGTTCTTCGTTAGTGTTTAATTGCTTTGCACGCTCAACATTAAATGGTTGGTTAAATACTTTAAGTGCGGAGTAGTTTAGATGATGAATTTCTTTCTCAACAACGCGCTGTAAAAACTTTAGCCTTTCTAACTTATCAATAAATTTGCTTTTTAACATTACAATATAACGCCTTTATGCTTAGCAACCGAATGGATAGGCAAAGTTTTTAAGTTAGGCGCCGACAGTAACACGTCTACCTTTCGGCCCTGAAACAAACGCATAAGGCGTGCACTAATTTTTGCTGATAGTTCCGCTGGGTGATCAACTTCATCCCACAATGTCACCAACAAGTCAACATCACCACCTTTTTTATCATCATCGACACGAGAACCAAACAAGGTTACTTGCGCACTCTCACCTGCTAGCATAGCAACGACTTGCTTTATCATTTGTACCTGACTCTCTGTTAATCTCATTATTGCTACTCCAGCATAACTAGCCTAACTAAACTTTTAGAAAAGAGATCAAGAGGTCAGCTAGCTTGATTTCCTCTGTTAACCACCAAACACCATCTTTTACTTATCACTAATGCGCATCTATTTCTATATTGTGTGCAGTATATGTTAAGCAGGCTTAAATAGAAAAAAAAGGGGGCTTTTGTGAAATGTCGGCTTCACTCCTCGTAATGACGGTGTATTTTAGGTTTGAACGTTATAGGCCCGTAATAGCAAAGTCGATTGCTGCAATAATTTTATCTCTCATCGATTCAATGGATCCAATTGGATTTTGAAGTGATGTCTAGGGAATTGACGCTATTTGAGGTGTAAGTAAAATAAATTGTTCATTTTCATACTCAACGATTGGTGTAAGTTTAGTCATACTTTCATGCCTAAGGTGACTTAGCTTTCCCAGCGGAATGACTATTCGTGTTGTTATATCGCTGATAAGTGAGTTTTGAATATCAACAATATACGGGTAAGCCTCTTGCGTCATTAAAACTTTCTATACTCATCGCTAAAGCAACCATTTGCATCAATAAAATTATTGTAAGCTTTTATAGCCTTTTTATCCTCTATTTCCCATTTTTCAGACTCGATACTTTTTAATTTATCCTTTAGCGCTTGTTCTAACGTTGCAGATAAATTAATGTTAAGTGCTCTTGTTTTTTTTCAGCAAATCGCTATTTAAGCTCAGATTTGTTGCTTTTTTGGGTGCGTTAACGTCGTAAAACACTTGCATAATTCAACTCTCTTTAAATTGTTGATTCATTATGCGCATTGCAAAGGAGAGCCTTCGGCCAGCCAGCTTGATTCACTCTAGCTACCTCCCTTCTAAGTCAATAGAGCGTGGATCTCTTCAAAGTAAACTATTGCTAATTTAATACCCGCTATCACTTCTTGCTGATTTGTTGGATACTCATACGTCAACTTATTCCTTACTGCTTTGCAGTTCATTCACCCGCCTGACTGCTCAATAATCTCTAGCTTTTCTAATAGCTATAGGTCTTGTGCTAATTTTTCTTTCATCATAATTGCTGTGCCTTTTCATCATTAAGCGATGAAACACACCGGTAAAGAGCCCATCATCTAGCGGCATATCTAGCTTTTGCTCGCCAAATTTTTTGAAAAATTCAATTCTTAATCGGCTTATGTCCTTTTTTTGTCAGGCAGTCAGATACTACCATTAGGTCTATCGCCTCCTTGACGGTTATCATCTATACGGCTACCAAATAAATACAGTTTGGCCTGCGGGGATAGTTCAAATAATACCGTTTTCAAGGTGGATATTTATTCTTCCGATAACCTCATCTTATTTATTATCGTTTCGTACGAGAAACCGCACAATTTGGTACCTTTCTTTTACGCAAGGGCTTTTCTACGCTTTACCGCACCAGCAATTAGCGCTACAAACACACCGACAAATAAACTTAACACACCACCCACTGCAACAATTAGGACACGTTTGGGCTTTTCGGCTTCGCCATCGGTTACTGCTTGTTGATCCAACGTATAAAGTTTTACACCTGAAAAATCAAAACTCAGGCCTTCCAGCTGCTTTATTCTTTTAATTAGTGGCACTAAACCTGGAATATAAGGGTCATCATTTTTTCTTGTCAGTAAATTATCTATTTCTCCCTTCAGATATTCTGACCCCATCAAAAATAAATCCTTTCCTTCATCATTCAAATCGCTTAACGATGATGTTAAGCCCGATATTGATCGCTGATTTGCTTGTGTAAACAACCGTATAGAATCGGGCTTTTCAATACCCACTTTCTTAGCCAGAAAGAGTGAGTCACGAAGTTTCACTAGCTGTGCCTCTCTCTCAATTTTTGCTTCTAACCTTAAAATATTAATATCTGCCCTTATCTTCTCAATTTCAGCAACGACTTGTTGCCTACCTGTCTTTTTGATTTCTTCTAGCAGTGAGTTACTGGTGTAGTCAATGTACTGACTTATAAAATCTGCCGTTAACGCCTCATCAAGCCCCGTTAAGGCCACCTCAATAACTCGTGGTGGTAATTCTTCACCTTTCTTAGGTTTCTTAGGACTTACAACAGTGATTTTGACGTCCCCTCTTACCTCGGACTTTAAATAGTTACGGTTATCATCAATTATTTCTGAGCCATAAATCTTTTCAAGCCAGCCGCCTTGCTCCACAAAGCGATTGAGGTAAATAGGCGAGATTAGTGTATGGTAATAATGTTGGAATAACTTTTCAGCCTCTAGCCCCACATTTCTTTCTACATTTCTTTCTACATTTCTTTCTACATTTCTTTCTACATTTCTTTCTACATCTTTTCCTATATCTTGCTCCGCGTAGCTATTATTAACCACTCTCATCACATCCGATAGCTCAGGCAGTGTTACTTGCGCGGTCACCTCATATTGTTTAGGCATAGAAAACGCGACAACTATTGATATCGCAACCCCCACCAAAGTAATGCCTACCCACCAGTGCCATTGCTGGAATAATGAGTCAAACAACTCGAATAAATCTATCTCATCATCTGCGGTGTAACGTCCAGCTATTTCTATATTTTTATTTTCCAAAACACGCCCTCTATTTCCAGTTTTTCTTTCTGAGTTATTTTTTAATCACACGGCCAGACTAAACTGGCAAATTCTAACTCATTATAGCCACTGTTTTCATTGACCCAAACACCTAAACCATTACCCTTGTCACTGCTTGGTTATTTTTTATATGCTGCTCAAAAATATCATCAATATCTGCTTTGGTTTTATATTGATACCACGTTTCTTCAGGGTAAATAACCAGCACAGGGCCTTGACCACAGCGGTCTAAACAACCTGCATTATTAACCCTAACACCGCCTGGACCTGCAAGACCTGCTTCTTTTACTTTCTTCTTTAGATAATCACGCATTTCTTGCGCATTTTGATCTTGGCAAGACGCACGGCCATCGCTGCGCTGGTTAGTACAAAAAAAGATATGATTTTTATAATATGACATGGGGCTAACCTCAATCAGGAAACGTTGATACAACAAAAAACGGATTCAATAAATTTTGTTTATTATACGCCAGTTGGTTCGATACTACTCCAGCCTCATAGCGACGCATATTCATGCCTGACTCCAATACAACTGCGTGTGCCGCTGCGGTATCCCACTCCATGGTTGGTGCTATTCTTGGATAAACATCCGCTTCACCCTCGGCAATTAAGCATATTTTTAAAGAACTCCCTATCGACACCAGTTCTTTTGCTTTATCCGTTTCAATCGCATCTATAAATTGCTGGGTTTCATCCGACATATGCGAACGGCTGGCTACTATTTTATAATTCTCACGTTGCTCGGCTTGCTTTAAGGGTAAACGTTGCCCGTCTTTAAAGGCGCCTTCGCCTTGCTTAGCCCAATACATTTGCCCCAGCGCTGGCGCATACACCACGCCTAAAACAGGCATGCCTTGATTTATTAAGGCAATATTGACGGTGAACTCACCATTTTTTTTGATAAATTCTTTAGTGCCATCTACAGGGTCAACCATCCAGAAGTAGTCCCAATCCTTTCTATCCTGATAAGGAATATTTTTGCCTTCTTCTGACATAAGGGGGATTGCCATATCATTCTTTTGATCCAGTTTTTTTAGACCTTCCTCAATAATTTCATGTGCAGCTTTATCCGCCTCAGTGAGTGGTGATTGATCCGCCTTAAACTCAACCTCAAAATCTTTTTGATAAATATCCATAATGGCTTCACCGGCTTTTTTTGCAAGCGCCACAATGTCTTCTACATTTATTTTTTCTAGCATTTTAGATGTACGCGTTATTTTTAAGGTAATCGACCACTTGGGTAGCCGCCTCTTCAATACTAATGCCATCGTTAACGACATGTAGCTCTGGTTTCACTGGCACATCATAGGGTGAATCAATGCCTGTAAAGTCTTTAATTTCACCTGCTCGGGCCTTTTTATATAACCCTTTAGGGTCTCTTTGCTCACAAACTTCTAATGGTGCATCAATAAACACTTCTACAAACTGCCCTTGCATGGCCATATCTCGCACCATTTGACGGTCCTTAGCAAACGGGGAAATAAATGCCGTCACAACCACCAAGCCTGCATCACAAAACAAGTTAGCCACCTCACCTACGCGGCGGATATTTTCTATTCGATCTTCTTCACTAAAGCTAAGTCCTTTATTAAGCCCTTGCCTCACGTTATCGCCATCGAGCAAATAGGTGTGCTTATTCATCGCAAACAGTTGATTTTCTACTGCATTGGCAACCGTTGATTTACCACTACCACTTAAGCCGGTAAACCATAAAATACAAGGTTTTTGTTTTTTTAAAATAGAGCGCTGCTTTTGACTAATATGATGCTCATGCCATACCGTGTTTGTACTCATTTATTTACCCTTATTTGATGTAATGCTTTTTAACGTACTTAACAATTACTTCAACTGACTTGTCAACTGACAAAGCATCCGTATCAACGACTACTTCGGCATGCTCAGGTTCCTCATATACCTCATCGACGCCAGGAAAGTTTTTAAACTCCCCACTTAAGGCTTTTGCGTAAGCACCCTTATGATCACGCTTTTTACACGTTTCGATGTCTGCCTTTACGTAAACAACAATATTATTTCTGACCATTTCACGAATTGCTCTGCGTGATTCTTTATACGGTGAAACAAACGAGGCAACAGTTGACACTGAATTGTTCTGCAAGGTACAAACAAGGTTGCCAATACGGTGCATATGACGATTTCTATCGTCCCTTGTATAACCAATATTCGGGATGAGGTCCCGAATATCTTTTGAATCTATCCGCTCAATGGGGATATCAAGCTTTTCAAGTTGCTCAAAAACTTTATCAGCAATGGTCGTTTTGCCACTCAGTGGTAAGCCGGTAAACCAAAGATTAAAAGGCTCTATTCTTTTTTTCCCCCAGCGCACTTTTAGCCAAGCCTTTTCGTGCAGCCAAAAAAGTCCAATTTTTAAAACACTTTCCAGCAACCCCGTTGCAATAGCAAGATCCAGTCGACCAAAAAACACGTAGACAATCAGCATCGTTGTTGTTGTCGCAACAATACGCCACGTCACCCCTTTGATAAGAGAGCGCTTATTCGTTTCTTTATACATCCGTGTATTCTACGTCCTATCCCTAAGAATTTTCATTAGCTATTTTCGTTAACTTATCGACCTTCGCAAGCCGGATTATGAGCCCTGCTTCCATGCAGTGACTAACACCAAGTGATTCTTTACGAGAGCAAATCATCAATCGATCGACAGCCCCATTCGGGAAAGTGCTGCCTAATCAATGTATTTAAATCTTTTTCAAAAGCACTGTATTCTTTTGCTGATTGCCCGTTTGCGGCAACAGTAGATTTCTCTTGAATCATACCCGCCGCTAACGTGGCGTGGGTGTACTTATCAATCACAATAAAGCTACCCGTTCCCTTTACATCGGCATATGCGTCAAAAGCAATCGCTTGCTTCAGCGATAAGCGGCAACGAGCAATTTCATTGAGTTGCAATTCACTGGCTTCAATTTTTTCTAATGTATTAACATCGACCTTATGATGAATCTGCTCAAACCTACCTGGCACAACATTACTGGCCCTTTTGATTAGGTAATCCACCCCTGTATTCATCGCCGTTTCATTCATCCACACCAAGGTGACATCTAGCTGGTCAGCGACGTCTGGAAGATCAGTCGTTTTCACAATCATATCGCCACGACTAATATCCACTTCATCTTCAAGCGTCAAGGTGACCGCCATTGGCGCAAATGCTTCGCTAACATTCATTTCGCTTTCACTAACTGCTGGCTGAATTACTTGTTTAACCACTGACGTTTTTTGCGATGGCAGCACGGTAATACTATCACCCACCTGGATACTGCCCGCCGCAATGGTGCCGCAAAAGCCTCTAAAGTCCAAGTGTGGACGGTTTACGTACTGTACTGGTAAGCGGAAGTTTTCAAGATTTACCGTATCTTCAAGCGGAATCGTATCGAGCTGCTCCATCAACGGCGCATCGGTATTCCACGGCATATTTTTGCTGGCATTAACAACGTTATCACCAGTCAACGCTGACACGGGAACAAACACAGGCGAGTTGATACCCACCTCTTTTGCAAACGACTGATACTCGTCTTTAATTTCATTAAAACGCTGTTCGCTAAATTCAACCAAGTCCATCTTATTGACGGCTACCACAATATGCTTAATACCCAACAAACTTGTAATATAGCTATGACGTCGTGTTTGTGTTTGCACACCATAACGCGCATCAATGAGAATAATCGCTAAATCGGCTGTAGACGCACCGGTTGCCATATTTCGCGTGTATTGCTCATGCCCTGGGGTATCAGCAATAATAAACTTGCGTTTGTCCGTGGCGAAAAAACGGTAGGCCACATCAATTGTAATGCCTTGCTCACGTTCAGATTGCAAGCCATCAACCAGTAAAGCCAAATCAACCGCTTCACCTGTTGTGCCGTGCTTTTTAGAGTCATTATTAATTGCCGCCAACTGATCTTCAAAAATCATTTTACTGTCATGCAGTAAACGCCCAATTAACGTACTTTTCCCATCATCTACGCTACCACAGGTAATAAAACGTAATAATTCTTTGTTTTCATGTTGCTTCAAATACCCCTCGATATCAGATGCAATCAAGTTATTTTGCTCAACAGCCATTAGAAATACCCCTCAATCTTTTTCTTCTCCATCGACCCTGATTCATCATGGTCTATCAATCGCCCCTGGCGCTCGGATACTTTGGTTAGCAGCATTTCTTGAATAATCTCCGGTAAGGTTTCGGCTGTTGACTCCACTGCCCCTGTTAGCGGGTAACAACCCAGCGTCCTGAAACGCACCTTCTCCATCACCGCCTTGTCACGTAACTCTTCAGGCATGCGCTCGTCATCGACCATTATTTTGGTTCCACCGTACTCAACCACTGGGCGTTCTTTTGCAAAATACAAATCAGGAATAGGTATCCCTTCAAGGTAGATATATTGCCAAATATCGAGCTCAGTCCAATTAGATAACGGAAATACCCGAATCGACTCCCCTTTTTGATGGCGCCCATTATAGGTATCCCATAATTCTGGGCGTTGCGCCTTTGGGTCCCAACGGTGATTTTTATCGCGGAATGAATAAATTCGTTCTTTAGCACGTGACTTTTCTTCGTCACGACGAGCGCCGCCAAACACCGCATCATATTGATAACTATCTAACATCTGGCGCAGGCCTTCTGTTTTCATGATATCGGTATGCATCGATGAGCCATGTTCAAATGGAGATATGTTTAGCTCCTTACCCTTTGGGTTAATATAGACAATCAAGTCCATACCCACTTCTTTGGCCCGCTTATCTCGAAACTCGATCATTTCTTTGAACTTCCAAGTGGTATCGACATGCACCAAAGGAAACGGCGGTTTGGCAGGAAAGAACGCTTTTTGTGCCAGATGCAACATCACCGAAGAATCCTTACCTACACTATAAAGCATTGCCGGGTTATCAAATTCAGCAATCACTTCACGTATAATATGCACAGACTCCGCTTCTAAGCGCTTCAAATGCGTCAGTTGTTTTTTACTTATAACCATAATGTTTATTTAAATAAAATTATATAATGTTTAATTATAACGAATTATCCGCACTCTTGCCTATTTTATTATTTTGACAAACCAAATCAACTATACCGATACAGACCTTTGCGTTAAGTGTGGATTATGCCTACCACAGTGCCCCACGTACAATTTAACTAAAAATGAAAACGAATCACCCCGTGGCCGCCTAGCCCTCATTCAAGGTTGGTCAGAAGGCCATCTCGAACTAACAAACACGCTTAGCGAGCACCTTGATAACTGCTTAACCTGTAGAGCCTGCGAACAAATGTGTCCCGCCAAAGTACCATATGCTAGGCTCATCAACGACTTTCGTGGCGACACAAACACCACCGAGCATAATAAATTAAGCCTGTTAGAACGTTCATTCATTAGTCGCCTCAAAGGACAATACAGGAAAAGCCTAAACTTTTTTCTGCGTTTTTATCAGAAAGTTGGTTTAAATAAACTCCCTTTACAACTAAATACTTATTTGCCCGCCAAAATTTCCTCTAATCAGTTTAACGAAACATACCCGACAGTGGTTGCAGAAAGGCGAGGGCACGTTGCGCTCTTTACTGGTTGTGCCACAGAGGTGCTTGACTCTAAAACACTAGAAGATACTGTCTTCCTTCTTCAACATTGTGGCTTTGACGTTTCCATTCCCCCAAACCAACATTGTTGTGGCGCGATAGATTTACACGCTGGCAATCATCAGCAAGCACTAAAGCTCGCCCAAAACAACCAAAACACGTTTGATAATACACACTACGATGCCGTCATTACGGTCGCCAGTGGTTGCGGTTCTACCTTAGCCGAATATGACCATGCTCTATCAAAAAAAGTCGTTGATATCAGTGATTTTATTGCGCCTTATTTAAGCACACTCTCATTCAAACCACTGAAAGCATCGGCTTGGCTTCACACCCCTTGCACCTTAAAAAATGCTCACCCCTCAACCACCGATATTACTGAACTACTTGCTAATATCAATGAATTAAACATCCGCTCTTTCAAACCCAATCAAATGTGTTGCGGCGCGGCTGGTAGCTACATGCTCACCCACAAAGAAACCGCAACCACCCTACGCGATCAAACTATTGCTCCTTTAAAAGATCACACAATAGATTATTTACTAACCAGTAATGTAGGCTGCGCACTGCATATCCGCTCTGGTTTAAAACAAGCAGGGCTTAACACCACCACCTTGCATCCGGTATCATTACTAGCACAACAACTAAAGGTATAACCATGCAAAGAGCTTACTCCACCGCTGACAACCTCATTGCTCATGCCGACCGTGTGTTACGAACCTTAGCGGGGCATGCTAAAACAACAGGGCGAGAAAACCCGTCTGACGCCGTCGAAGATAACGACCTTAATGAAGACGAAGCTAAATTATCAGCGCAACTGATGCGTGTAAACCATGCTGGCGAAGTCGCTGCCCAAGCCTTATATCAGGGTCAGTCATTAACTGCTCGCAACAAGGCCGTGCAAGAAAAACTGACCCAAGCTGCCGAAGAAGAAAATGATCATCTTGTTTGGTGTCGCAAACGTCTTGACCAGCTTGGCGAAAAAACCAGCATTCTAGACCCTGCTTGGTATTTGGGCTCTTTAGCCATTGGCGCCACCGCCGGTTTAGCCGGCGACAAATGGAGTCTCGGCTTTTTAGCCGAAACCGAGAAACAGGTCGTTCAACATATTGAGAGCCATCTCGAAAAACTGCCCGATACCGATCACAAAACACGCGCCATCCTTAATCAGATGCACGAGGATGAAAGCCAACACGCTACCAGCGCCATCGAGCAAGGCGGGGCTGAGTTACCTGCCCCCATTAAACAAGGCATGCGGCTTATTTCAAAAATCATGACAAAAACATCTTTTTGGGTTTAGTCTTAAATGAGCAATAACTGGGAAGACCTTGTCAATTTTGACAAGCAACACATTTGGCATCCTTATACCAGCCTAAACCACCCAACACCTGTTTTCCCCGTAAAATCAGCTTCTGGCGTTCGATTAACGCTTGAAGATGGCCGTGAATTGATTGATGGCATGTCATCTTGGTGGGCGGCCATTCATGGCTACAATCACCCCACTTTAAATGCCGCTATTGAAAACCAACTCAAATCTATGTCACATGTGATGTTTGGCGGCTTAACGCACAAACCTGCTGTTGATTTAGCAAAAAAACTCATCGACATCAGCCACGATGATTTACAACATGTATTCTTTGCCGATTCTGGTTCAGTCGCCGTTGAAGTTGCAATCAAAATGGCCCTTCAGTATTGGTCATCACTAGGCCAACCGCAAAAACAACGCTTATTAACCATTAAAAATGGTTATCACGGTGATACTTTTGGTGCGATGGCCGTTTGCGATCCCGATAATGGCATGCATCATCTATTTAGTAACGTTCTCGCTCAACACCTTTTTGCAAAAAGCCCTGATTGCCGAGACCAAACTACATACGATCAAGCCGCCATTGATGATTTTGAGCATTTATTAAAAGACAATATAGGTACTATTGCAGCCGTGATTATAGAACCGCTGGTGCAGGGCGCAGGCGGCATGCGATTCTATAGCGCCGCCTATCTTAAAAAAGTACGCGAGCTGTGTGATGAGCACGATGTACTACTGATTCTGGATGAAATAGCCACTGGATTTGGCCGTACTGGAACCTTTTTCGCCTACGAACAAGCGCAAATTGCACCTGATATTTTATGCGTCGGAAAAGCGCTAACCGGTGGTTATGTAAGCCTCGCTGCCACGCTGTGCTCCAGCAAAGTAGCCGATGGTATTGGCGGAGGCCAACACCCAACCTTAATGCACGGTCCAACGTTTATGGCTAACCCTTTAGCCTGTGCAGTAGCTAATGCCAGTTTAGAGGTTTTATTGGCTTCGCCCTGGCAAACCTCGGTACAGAGGATTGAAAAACAATTACAATCTGAACTAGCGCCTTGTTCACAACTGAGCGCTGTAAAAGAGGTTCGTGTTAAAGGCGCGATTGGTGTCATTGAGCTGCATCAGCCCGTTGATATCCATTGGATACAACCCCGGTTTGTAGAACTCGGTGTATGGGTTCGTCCTTTTTCAACCCTCATCTACGTGATGCCCCCCTATATTA
>OJFV01000301.1_pt1 | contig 14853 bp, 14 predicted proteins | sample 1594391 | NCBI WGS metagenome assembly OJFV01 (sample SAMN05416856, study PRJEB24817) | seawater metagenome | isolation source: Sea water | place: Canada:Atlantic | collected 2013-11
AAACTGCAAAAAGACTATCTTAATTTAAGCTAATTTGAAATCGGGGGCAGGATAAGGTAATGCGATGACCGAAATCGCTCGCCAATCTTGCCACCTTGGCAGAATAGCCGCGACAATCCCTGTCCAAGATATGATCAGGGCTCAAACATTTTATGTCGAGTTATTAGGCTTTGAAAAATCTTTCCAGAATGGTTCCCCCATAGGTTTTACCATTTTGACAAAGGGTCCTGCGGAACTCCATCTCACCCTGCAGCCTAATCATACGTTCGCTAAATTTAATATCGCCCATATGATGGTCGGTAATATTGAGTATCTTTATGAACGATTACAGCAAAACAAAGTACGTATCATAAAATCAATCCAGGATAAGGACTATGGATTACGCTCCTTTGTCTTTGAAGACCCCGAAGGTAATCGGATTGATGTTGCTCAAAAGCTTTAACCCGTAATTCCAAGCTGTTGTAATAAGTCGTAGGAGTTTAATAATTTCTACGGCTTATTTGCATCAGTATTTTTTATTTATCTATCAAAATAAACTATTTTTTTTGATTATAGAATTACGATTACATTGCTTCTGGAACAAGCTTGATCAACAAGAAATCATCAGGAGCCCCCAATGACCTTTCAACTCTGGATCGCCTTTATCTTTGCCGCCAGTGCCAATATTTTGGCCCCGGGTCCAGCCATAGTTCTGGCAATCCAAAACGGCCTGTCATTGGGTATGAGGAAAACCTTCTATTCCAGCTTGGGCAACATTACGGCTATTGGATTAGTTGGCCTCGCCGTTACCCTTGGGCTTGGAGCCGTTATAACGACAGAGCCAAAAATCCTTTCTGCCATGCGGGTTCTGGGGGGCAGTTATTTACTCTGGCTCGCATATCAAAACTGGAAAAAGGGGATGATTTCGCTTGATCATCTCACCTCAGAGAACTCTGTTGCTGCTGGCCACGAGAAAGGATCAGCAAACACGGTAGGAGCTTGTGCTGAAGCCGACATAAATACAGGTTCCAGCCCGATACCATCTGTTTATCAAAAAATCAGATCTGCCCCTTTTCTTTTTCGCCAGTCCTTATTAGTCGGATTGACCAACCCGAAAATGATTGTCTTTCTGCTTGCCCTATTCCCTTTGTTTGTCAATAAATCCCAAGCTGTAACGCCACAGCTTTTGATCATGACAATAACCTTTATGGGCTTATCGTTCTTATCCCTAACAACTTTCGCGCTCGCGGCGGTCCGGTTCGCACAGCTAATTCAAAGAGAAAGCATCGTGGCTTTGCTGAACAAGCTCATAGCACTGGTTTTTGGTGGCTTTGGCCTGACATTGATATTTGTCGGATTTTGGGGCTAGGAAATTAACCGGATGGTTGTACTATTAGCGGCAGAAAAGTTTACCCCCCAAATAGGAAATTACATATGCGACAGTCTCAAGCCAGATACCGAAAGGCACTGCCTCAATTGAACGGGGACCTCTATCTCACTGATGCTGGCCTTGAAACAGATCTGATTTTTAACCACGGCATTGATATCAAAGGCTTTGCAGCTCACACCCTGCTGCCAGAGGAAATGGGCCGCCTCGCGTTGACCAATTATTATCGCGGTTTTCTTTCTCTCGCCCAGACCATGAATACCGGGTTTATTCTAGATGGCCAAACGTGGAAGGCCCACGCTCACTGGGCAAGTGATTTGGAAGAAAGTATCGATGACTTGCGCGCAGCCAATCAAGCATCGGTTGCCTACATAGCAGAGCTTCGCGAGGAGTATGCCGACAACAAACTCCCTATTCTCTTAAACTGTTCTCTTGGTCCCAGAGGCGATGCCTACGCCCCTGATTATCAAATTTCTGCACGCGAAGCCGAAGACTATCATGCCTTACAAGTATCTTGGCTTGCTGAAACTCAGGTTGATATGATTACAGCCATGACCTTTACCCAGGCAGAAGAAGCCATAGGAGCCGTGCGCGCCGCCCAGACTGCAGATCTTCCCATTGTGGTATCTTTCACGGTCGAAACGGACGGCCTGTTACCTACTGGGCAATGCCTTCAAAGTGCCATTGATCAAGTCGACCGGGAAACCGATAACGGTGCCATCTATTTCATGGTCAACTGTGCCCATCCTGATCACTTTCCAGATGACCTTAACGCAGATAGCCCCTCCTCAGATAGCCTTTCAACAAATAACCTCCTTGGTAGCAACACCAAAGATCGTGACTGGGCCAAAAGGATCAAGGGTATTCGCTGTAATGCGTCACGCATGAGCCATGCCGAGCTTGATAACTGCTCTGAACTTGATGCCGGTGACCCGGATGAACTGGGGCGCCAGTACATGGCGATCTATGCCAAGATGCCTTGGCTCAACATCTTTGGGGGATGTTGTGGGTCGGATCTACGTCATGTCACTGAAATTGCCCGGACCGTCACCCGAGCTTGAAGTGACCCGAGCTTGAGGTAACCCGAGTATGATATAAAGGGGACATCTTCATACGAGAGCATGGTATAATAAGCTTACTCTAAACCAGAAAGGACCGGATATGTCTGAAAACAAAGGGCCTACCGAGACAACAGGTGATACAGAGTTCGTTGAGTTTTGGAATGAGATCCTTGTTCCCAAGTTTATCAAGTTCAAACATATTCTGGTTGATGGCCTGACCCATCACAGTGATGCGATATTTCCGACGCTAAAGGTAAATAAAGGGGATAATGTTCTCGATGTTGGCTGTGGTTTTGGTGATACCGCTTTAAAACTGGCAGACCTGGTGGGGCCAAGTGGCCGAGTTCTTGGTATTGATTGCTGTGATGCTTTTCTTGATTACGGCCGCAAAGAAGAACGCAAGAAAAATCAGGGTAATGCCTATTTCCTCAGAGGGGATGTTTTAAGCATGCCTTTTGAAGGAGATAATGATTTCGTCTTTTCGCGCTTCGGCACCATGTTTTTCCCCAACCCTGTCGCGGCACTCAAGAATATGCGCACCGCTTTGAAACCCGGCGGCACAATGACCCACATCGTCTGGCGCACCCCAGAAGATAACCCCTGGCTATATATGGCAAAGGAAATTGTTCTCGGCTTCCTCCCGCCCCCCGGAGAGGATGCCCGCACTTGTGGTCCAGGTCCGTATTCCATGGCTGATCAGGAGTTGGTCACAGCCATGATGACAGCGGCAGGTTATGAAAATATCTCATTCAAACGGGTAGATGCGCCTGTTTTGGTTGGTAAAACAGTAAAAGATGCCATTGATTTTCAATTAACTCTTGGCCCTGCAGGTGAAGTTTTTCGTGAAGCAGGCGTGCAGGCAGAAGAAAAGAGGGTTGAGATTGAAGCAGCTCTTGGCAAAGCAATTGGAGAGCAAAAAAAAGAACGAGACGGCATTGTTATGGCTTCATCGTCATGGGTGATTTCAGCAACCAACCCGACATAACCAAACCATGTTAAAGTCGGTAATTTCCGCCCTCACAAAAGGGGTTCATCAACTGACCACAAACCGCGTTTTCAGACTGGGATTTCAGACTGGGATTTCAGACTGCGGTTTCACTGTGGAAAACGAGGTTTTCGACCTCTGACAACCCGGCCCCAATATCAATAAAGTCCCGACGAAACAGTCGATAATATCTTATCGGGTCGTAGCCAGCCTCCGGCACGCGCTTTTCACAATCGAGTTCATTTTTTTGAAAGAGGATCATGGGGTTTCCGCCTTCTTCATTCAAAAGAGGGAGGCCAATTGATTCCATACAAACGGTTAGGCCACTTTTGAGAACCTGTTCAAGAACCACACGCATACCACAAGGCTTATTGACCACAGACCACAAAGCTTCAGAGGCGATTTCCTTGCGTGGACCTTCGACAAAGTCGAGATAATTTTCTCCCGCGCTATTGCCACCAAACTTATCACTCAGAGCAGACCCTAATAACCGAACTTTTATATGGTCCTTTGAGATCAGCTCATAGATCATGAAATTTGAAAGTAACGAAGGCACATTTTCTGGGCGGAAACTACTGCGGCTAGGAACCAGCCCTTCGCGCGGCATACTTAACCAATAATCATAGAACTCTTTAGATTTACTATTATTGAATTCTAACAAACCACCGCCTCGGCCTAGGAATATAAACTTCTGTTTAGGTACGGCAGAGATCATCCAACGTAAAAGCCAATTAATCAAGAAATATCAGCGTTTTAGTTGATTTTTAAGAATAATATCGCGACAAAGTTAAGCCCTCATATCAAAATGCACCTATAAAGTGCCAATCAGGCTTAACCTTGCTCCAGACATTAATCAATTTTATTCTTTTGATCATTTTAGGTCTGCTATTTTAGGCAGGTATTACAACAAAACGATTCTGTAAAATACAGGCCCCTTCTATATTTGAAGGTCTGGAAGCCCCGCCCCTATATCAATATAATCACGTTGCAAAACCGAATTATGATCTACCGAATAGGTTGCCACATCTGGCTGAAACTTTGGATCATCAAGTATGTTTTTTTGAATAATGAGTTGCCCATTGCCTTCATTATCGCCCAACAAAGGAAGGCATAGCGTTTCGACGATAACGTTCATACCGCTCTTGAGTGATTGCTGCGCCAATATTAACATGGCACAGGGTTGGGTACCAACTGTCCAAAATATTTTGGCATCATCACTCCCCCCGTCGGCATCCCCGCCGCCTGCTCCAATACTATTTTCGAGATAATCCAGTTTAGACCCGAGCAATCGACGTTTAATCTTAGCGGGCGAGAACAACTCATAAATCATAATATTGCCAAGTAAAGCAGGCACATCTTCGGGATGAAAACTGCTGCGTAACGGAACCCAGTCGTCCTTAGGCAACGAAAGCCAATAGTCAAAAAAGCTCACGGTGTTCTTATGTCTGAAATCCATCAAGCGACCTTACTCTACCCCTGCGAGATACTTTATTCAGCTTCCTCTAAATTTTTCGCTTAAAAGAATGCCAGCTTATAGACAACGATTGAGAACGATTTTTAGTTCCAGAGAGCTAAAATATTTTTCATCACTTATGTTAACAACGCCTCACACTAACTACATAATTTTATAAAAATCAAATAGTTACGTATAAATTTTAAATAAAATTTTCCTGTAAAAAAATCATAAATACGATATAAAGTTGATAAACTTACTTTCAGAGATGGATATATATCAGGACTAAAGACCCCGAAAAACATCATGGCTTTAGTCGCAGAAATCTGACACCCCGGCGCCAAGATCAAAATAGGATCTCTTGGCTACTTTTACCGTTTTAAGAGCACCCTTTTCTTCCCCAAGCGTTTTATGGTCGCTTACAATTTCATTACTTTGGAAAAGCAAAAGCGGCGTGTCGTCCTGATCATGAAGAACAGGCAGTCCGACGGCCTCCAGATAGGCTGTACGCCCGCTTTTGAGTTCCTGCTCTAAAAAGGTATGCATCCCACAGGGCTTTACCAAAATGCTTGCGAAGCCTTAGGACGTCGGTTGTACTCAACCAGATCTAGATAATTAGTGCCGGTACTATTTTGGCCATACCGATCTTCAACGCTGGTTCCCAGCAACCGTATTTTTATAAAATCGTCAGAAACAAGTTCATAAATCATCATGTTGGGCAGCAAAGAAGGTACGGCTTCAGGCAAAAAATTACGTCGATGAGGTAAAATACCCTCCCTCGGTAAACTTAGCCAATAATCATAAAAAGCCTGATTTCTAGTGTGTTTGAAATCAACCATTCCGCCCCTGAACCCCACTCTAATTCCCCTGCAAAAATTGATTTTTATCAATCAAGCCACCGAAGGTAACATGGTTAACAAAAGATCAACAAAGCCTTTATTTATATTAACATCAATGGTGGCATTAGCATTTCAGAAACACACCAATGGGGTGATTTTCAGTACAAAACATAAGAAAATACGATGCAAAATAATGATTTCCATCAAGTTCACCCCTAATTTCCAGTCCCGTTTTCATAAATTAATTTAAACATGCGACAGATTTATCTCTCTCGAGCGTATAATAGCCATGAGCAAAATGAATCCAAAGACGAGTGCCTATATCATCGTTACGCGGGATAAAAGAATATGAGCCTTTCTTCTGATAAAGAAACTGATGCCTTTGTTGCCGCACAACGTTTTGGCATGGGCCCCTCTGGTTCTCGAGGCAATAACGGTTCAATGAAGACCATTGTGTCTGATCCGCGCGGCTGGCTAGAAGCTCAAATAAAAAACCCGCCTGTATTCACTTCTGGTCTCACTTCTGGTCTCACTTCTGGGCTTGCGAACCAAGCACAACTTGAAAGCAGCACCAGCATCATCAAACAAGTCTCTGGCAAACGGGGAGATAGCGAAGCCGCCAAAAAGGCGATTAGATCCCTAGCAAAAAAACACTACTTAAACGAAAGTGTGGCCCGTCTTCATCAGGCGGTAATCAGTGAGCAGCCTTTTTTTGAACGACTGGTACTTTTTTGGAGCAACCACTTCACAGTCTCGGCCAACAAGAAAAACGTGATCCGCCCCATTGTAGGCGCCTATGAGCGCGAAGCCATTCGCCCTCACGTGCTCGGCACCTTTCCCGAGATGCTACGCGCCGCAGTTCAGCACCCGGCCATGCTGCTCTATCTCGACAATGCGAGCTCTATTGGACCAAACTCCAAAGCAGGAAAACGACGAGGTAAAGGCCTGAACGAAAACCTGGCCCGAGAAATCATGGAGCTCCATACTCTGGGTGTGAACGGAGGCTATACTCAAGACGATGTCATCAGTTTGGCCAAGATCATCACAGGTTGGACCCTCAACCCACCCCGACAAGGAGGCGGTGGGTATCGTTTTATAGACCGTCTGCACGAACCCGGCAGCCACCAATTGCTTGGAAAGACCTATGGTCAAAGAGGCGAAGCCCAAGGTCTCGCGGCACTAAATGATCTTGCTCTCCACCCTTCAACAGCCAAGTTTATTGCCACCAAACTGGCACGACATTTTATTACCGATGAGCCCGACAAAGAAGACATCCGAACTTTGAGTAAAACCTATCTCGCAAGTGATGGCGACCTGAAGGCAATGTATAGCACCCTCATAACGATGGAGGCCCCATGGCGCTCCCCCCTAAGCAAAGTAAAATCCCCTTACGAATTGATGATATCCTCCGCCCGATTGATGACGGTTCAATCAGGAACTTCCGCCTCATCAAAATTCCCCTTTGACGATCGTGCTTATCGACGCTTGATAAAAACTTTGGCAACGTTTGAGCAAATGCCCTTCAGTGCTCCATCGCCCGCGGGCTGGTCAGATCGTGCAGCGGACTGGATCTCGCCCAAAGCAACCCTGAACAGGATCGAGTGGTGCCATGCTTTTGCGCAAGCCTTGCGCCCTCAGGTCAATCCGCTGGAGCTTGCCCGTGAGGTCATTGGTGCCGTTTCTGGTCCCGAAACCTTGCTCTGGATTGAACGTGCCCCAAGTCCCGTCGAAGGTCTCGCTCTCCTGCTTGCGAGCCCAGAGTGGCAAAGACGATGAGGATACAAGTATCCGTTAAGCAAAAGAGCCAAAAGATAAAAAGGCGTTTGACCCAAGACGGAACCCAGGACAGAACTCAGGATAGAACCGATGACTGATCAAGAATTCACTCCTTCTTCCGGATTATCCTACCAGATGACCAGACGGCGTCTTTTGGGCACGCTTGGGATTTCGACTGCCCTAGGATTAGGTGCAAACCTTTTCCCAGGGCAGGCTTTTGCCTCGGCCCGCACCGATAAGAGGTTGGTTGTGATCATCCTACGTGGCGGCATGGACGGCTTGGCGGCGCTCGCTCCCTATGGAGATCCAGCCTATCGTCAAACCCGGGGTGATCTTGCCATTGACCAGGATGCCCTGCTCAAAATCGATCCCTTCTTTGGCTTGCATCCCTCACTCTCCCCCCTGGCCTCACTCTACAAAAAGGGTGAAATGATCGCCTTACCCGCCAGCGCCACGCCCTATCGCAACAGATCTCATTTTGATGCCCAGAACGTGCTCGAACTCGGATCGGATAAACCCCATGCCCTGAACTCTGGTTGGCTCAACCGTTTGGTCGGGGCTATCAACGAGCGAGAAGGCAACACCCGATCTAGGAATAAGACAGAAAACCCTGCTTCCCCATCGGGTGAGCTTGGTCTGGCTTTTGGCTCCGGCCTGCCATTGATCATGCGCGGAGATCACGACGTCAACGCCTGGTCACCCTCTGCCATGCCCGATACCAGCGACGATTATATGTCCTTGGTACAACGTATCTATGGCAATGACCCGCTGTTGTCGAAAAACTTGAACAAAGCCCTCGACCTGCAAGCCAGAAGTGAAGACATGACGGATAACGAGCAAAAAATGGCAAAACAAAATAACCCGAACAAATCCTTTTTCAACCTTGCCTCACTGGCAGGGCGATGGCTTGGTGATCCTGATGGGCCGCGTATAGCCACTTTGGAACTTGGGGGATGGGATACCCACGCCCGGCAAGGCACAGAGGGCGGACGCCTCGCGAATAACCTGGGCATTCTGGCCCGAGGAATTACTTCTATCAAACAGGAAATGATAAAGTCCGCTGACCAGTCAAACTACGGGTCAAGCTGGTCCAAAACTGTCGTTGTCGCCATGACCGAATTTGGCCGCACCGCCCACCCCAACGGCAACCTTGGCACAGATCACGGCACCGCGGGCACCGCGTTTCTCTTTGGCGGCGCTTTAAAATCTGACGGCGGCAAGGGCCGTATCATTCACAACTGGCCTGGCCTCGCCAAAGCCCAACTCTACGAAAACCGCGACCTCAACCCCACCACCGATCTGCGCGCCATTATGCTCGGTCTGCTCTCCGATCACTACGGCCTCAGCCAAGCTGTCCTCACCCGCGATATCTACCCGGGCAGCCAGGGACTACGACCCTTTATGGGGTTAGTGTAAGAGGATATATACAAACTTTAGAACTAAAATATATTTTTGACGGCTCCACATAAGTAAGATATTAAAATCGACCTTAAGTTGTGTCCGCCTTATTTATCGTAACCACCCGTCATCGTCTTCTTCATCCGAACCAGAATATTATCTTTTTGAGAAAATATAATGTCTCGCCTTCATACCTAAGTGTTTCACTTAATACAGGATTGTTTATATGGAAATTGATATGGCAGGACTGACTGATTGGCTCATTGACTATGTCTGGATTTATGAAATAATTTTAAGTATATCATTACTGATAGGTTGGGTAACTACTTATTATTTATCAAAAATTCATAAAAATCGGGTAACTCTATTTTTAGCCGTTATTGCAGGCTTGATAATTTCCTGCTTAACACTTGGCGTATTTGTCGAGCTAGATTATTGGTTCTTTAGAGAAGCTGAAGGCTTCTCTAAATCTACCGTTTCTCTTCAATATATAGGTACGATTTTTGAATTTTCATGGACGGTATTTATTAATTTGGCTGTTGCTATATGGGGATCAAGGACCATCAACAAACCCGAGCCTGCTTGAAGTAATTTTCCAAAGTACGGCCAACTCAGTCATGCGCTAGCAACACTCTACCCCCTTACCCAAATTAGCATCATACTCACCCGCGATATTTATCCGGGGAGTCAGAAACCACGACCGGTTATGAGCTTGGTGTAATAGCCTTGGCCAGCTAGCACCACAATACAACCATCAAAATAATGCCTTCATCTAAAAAGCAGATAACTTCATAGGTATTTCCACACATTTTATACGGGTAATTTAACTCCATTTTAACCGACTCTACTATACCTATGATTGTAACCTGTTGCCGCAGTGTACACCATAATCTCGAATGGATGAGCTCGTGAAAAATTATCTATATAACCGAAAAATATCTACACGTGTACTACTATGCCTTGTATTACCAATTCTCGGATTTCTTACCCTTTCAATCCTATCTTTAATTGATTCTCGACAGCGTCTAACCGGGGCTGAATCCGTTGAGAAACTAGCTCATTTAGCACCAGAGGTTTCCGCCCTGGTTCATGAGCTCCAAAAAGAGCGCGGTACTTCCGCAGGCTTTACGGCCAGTAAAGGGCAAAAGTTCAGCAATGAACTTTTAGCGGTCCGAAAAGATACCGACACCAAACGAGCAATACTTGAGAATGATTTGAAAAAATTTGATTTCTCTGGTTTTGACACCGTACTCAGTTCTCGGGTCACACAGGCGCAAACCGCCCTCAGTAATTTGGAAAATATCCGCACCAATATATCCGGCTTTAAAACAACAGTGCCAGAGCTCGCCAAGTACTATTCTACCACCATTCAAAACCTGCTTTCCGTCGTGGAACTGATGGCCGTTCTTGGTCATGACGCCGAGGTTAACCGCAGCATTACGGCCTACACCGCATTCTTGCAATCCAAAGAACGTGCCGGGTTAGAGCGGGCAATGGGAACCACCGGGTTTTCTGCTAGCCAGTTCAATCCGACCATTTATCGCCGTTTTGTCCAATTGATCGCAGCTCAAGACGCCTACCTCAAGACAACAAATCAGTTCTCAACCCAAGAACAGATAGAGTTTATAAAACGGACCTTGCAAGGCGATACTATCGCTGAGGTCGACAGGTTACGCCAGATCGCCATTGAAAGTGTTGTGAGTAAAGATACAAAAGGTATCCAGGGTGGTCACTGGTTCGACGCGATTACGTTGAAAATTGAACTCCTGAAACAAATCGAAGACCACTTTGCAACAGATCTCAACGCACAAGCCATAGACCATAGGCAGTCTGTTGAAGCATCCTTTTACACTCTTTTGGTCGCAGTTGTTGGCATGATCATTATCACCACGCTTGTTGTCAGCGCCATCGTCAGATCTATCGTCAAGCCCATTATCCACCTAACCAGTACCATGACCCGGCTGGCCGAAGGTGATAAAGAAATCGATATAACTGGTGCCGGGCTTAAGGATGAAGTCGGGGACATGTCCCGTGCAGTCCTGGTCTTTAAAGAACATGCCCTAACGGCAGAACGACTTCAAAAAGAAGAAGAAGTCCAACGTGCCGCCACTCTCGAACGCGCCAGTAACATCGAACGCTTGATCCACGGCTTCGAAGATAAGGTCAACCACCTATTAAGCAGCTTCTCTGGCATGTCGGATACCTTGGGTAATTCGGCAACAACAATGGCTGGCACTGCCCAAAAGACCAACGAGCAATCCTCGTCGGTTTCTGCCGCAGCCGAACAGGCATCAAGCAACGTTCAAACCATGGCCAGTGCCGCCGAAGAGCTTTCAAGTTCTATCTCGGAAATATCTCATCAGGTCAGTAACGGGTCAGTTTCCGCACAAAAAGCCGTCGACGCCTCAAAGCGCTCTACCGACACACTGCAAGGCCTATCACAATCAGCCGAGGACATTGGTGCCGTGATTAGCCTGATCCAGGACATTGCCGAACAAACCAATTTGCTGGCATTGAACGCGACCATCGAAGCAGCCAGAGCCGGTGAATCTGGCAAAGGCTTTGCCGTCGTCGCCAGTGAGGTTAAAAACCTCGCCAGCCAAACCGCCAAAGCCACCGAGGAAATTGCCGCCAAGATTACCGGTATCCAGAAAATAACCGAAGATGCCGTCGGATCTAACGTCTCGGTCTCAGAGCAGATCAACAATATCTCGGAAGTTTCAGCCGCGATCGCCTCTGCCGTCGAAGAGCAAGGCGCCGCAACCTCTGAAATCGCCCGTAACGCCCAACAGGCCGCGGTCGGAACAGAGGAAGTGACCCAGAACATCACGCTGGTCAGCGCGTCCTCTAGCGAAACCGGCCAATCCGCCGGCGAAGTTCAACAACTCGCCAGCAACCTCAACGAACAAGCCCAAGCCATGGAAAACGAAATCTCCGGCTTCCTCGCTCGCGTTCGCGAGGCTTAACTTTAAGAGATGTTTGATAACACTGGTTAGAGGGTCTCAACGAGGCCCTCTAACGGGTTCTAGGACACAATAACCTAGATTATTACTCTTCTGGCTTCCAATGTGGTTGCGCCTCAAAAGTCATCAGAGCTTCATCTATGACATCCCAGTGTTTGCGATTACGGGCAAAGACCACGACTTCTGGTTTGAAATCTGAACTATTATCAAGCGTACCCAAAGACACAGTAACAAAGCCGGGCATTCCTGTGTTCTGACCGTGAATGGGGCTGCCACAAGAGGGACAAAAAACCCGGGTCACGATATTACCGTTCTCGGATTTTAGATCGTATTTCCCAACTGGACCTTCCAGTCGGAAATTCTCTTCGGCATACATCGCCCCAGTGGAATGCCCCGCCCCTGTCAGACGTTGGCAATCCTCACAATGACAATGCGCCACAATTATCGGCGCGCCCTGCACTTCGTAAGTAACAGAACCACAAAGGCAGCGGCCTTGATGTATTTGTTCAGCAGTCATAGAAAACTCTGGTTATTTAAAGAGACCTAAATCTTTCAAGTGCTTCTCTTCTCTCGATCGATAGATAACCGCGACCAATAAAGGATAAGCAACCAATGTTGAAAAACCTATGTAAAAATATGATAAAACATAAACACCAGCAGATGAAATATCTACTACCCCTTTGAAGAGAATTACAGTAAATGCAGCGGCAGACACACTAACGACAATCGTAAAAGTTTGTTTACTAAAATATTTCTGTTTCAGATATTTTTTTAGATACTTATAAAGCGCGTAGCTCACCAGAAATAACACCAATGTGTATAAAATGACTACGCTGTCATAAATATAAACTGTTTCTGGTACGCGTAGCACATCACAAATAATCAATGCCAATATACAAACGAATATATAGATAAATCCCACCAAAAGATGGTGAAGTATATTCTTGAACATCAGAGTTTAATCGCCCTCAAACTTCACTTCACAACCAAGCATTTAAAATTAAACAGCATTATCAATTTATACTGTAGCAATTCACCGATTTAAACACTAAAGTTTGCTCAAATGTAATCTGATCTCACAGGAAATCCATGGCGACACCAGTGCGAAGGCCGGAAAGACGGAACCGTAAAATCGGTACAGCCGCGGCTGGGCATGGACAAAATAACAAGATGTCCATTCCGCAGTCACGGATTGATCGCTTTGGTAATTCAAGCGAATTCTATGATCGTATGCAAATAGACGATGTTAGAGAGTTCAAAGATGAGCTAACGGACATCACTATTCTCTATGAAACACCCAGAGATGGTTATAGCTATGGCTGCTCGCCAGCTGATATCCAACATCTACTCACAAAGATATCAGATGATGATCGCTATCTTTTAGAGCTAATAGTTTTTAGACAACCTACGATCAAACAAACCCAATTACGTCCTGTTTGGGGGAGGGGAGGTTAGTTTACACAGCGGAAATAAGACAACACCTAGGTACAGCGATCATACTCGAAGCCCAAAAGATCAATTGCTTTTCCAATTGGCCCCGGAAGTTAGATCCTGAAGATCACCTTGAAATTGAAAGGCTAAAAGCCGCAGGATTCCAATACAAACTCAACAAAAGAACACATAGTTTCAAAATAGAAGAATCCCCCTTAAGGAACACACTCCTGTATCGAACTTTTCTTCACGAACTCGGCCATTTAAAACAATATGAACTAGAAACCCTAGACGAAGATACCTGTCTTCACGAAGATCACGATATTGCCTGGGATCTATACCGAGCAAAACCCCAAGTCGAACGGGAACAATATGCTAATCGTTATGCTGATGAATTGTCAGAAAAGCTGAGAGCGGAAGGACATATTCCTTTTCCTCCCAAACCATTTGAAATCCCACAAAAAAAAGAACCCTGATCAATGAGACAATCCCTTCGACAAAAAATCATCGAGGTCTGTGACCTCAAAATAGAGAAGAAGGGCGACAACGTCGGTCTATCGTTCTACGCATTTTTTGCCAATAAAAACGATGACCCCGTGTTATTGATGGAAGCGGCAATCTGGTGGATAAAAACGCATAAGCTTGATCATTTTGAAAAGGCCGTGAAAATCAAGCAGATGGTTGAGAGAGGGGATTAAGCCCGGCGTGTTTCACAAGAAGTATCTATACCTTATTGGACTTGGTAGTGTAAGAAAGGCCTCAGCTAGGCCTGTAATATCCAAGATTCTTAGCTTTAAACTAATAAATCTCGACGAAGAATATTCCCTCATCACACCGTTATCATGACTAAAAGTTCGATTAAACGATCTTATCTAGACTGGCTGAAACGACCCTTTCTCATACCCACAATATTGACACCCGTTACGCAATATCTGGTGCAGCGCCATATTTTATTAATTTTTGGGGCTGGCCCAGATAACTAAGATAAATGTGGTTTAACCCACTGCTTTATCACGTTTAATTGGTCTTGCGGTCTTGGATGATTAAATCGCCACTCACATTCCTTCAAAAATAGCCCAAAATGCTCCTTAGGAATACCATTAAATTTCCGCATGTGTCGCTTTGCCCTCCTCTCAGGTATGCAAGCATACCCTGCCGGGCAAGGGGTTCCAGAAATTCTCAATCCCGTTGATATGATTTGCTTTGTCGGCAAAGAGTTTTGAATGGTTGATACGAAAGTGTTTGAAGGCGGATGTATCCAACACATTATAACCTCGCCAGCAGTCAGAATAAACGATGCTGTCAGGCACGACTTTATTCGCAATGATTGGATATAACGTTGCTGATGAAGCATCCGGTATGATCTTCGTGTAGACTTTACCTCCACGCTTTAAAAGGCCAAACACGGGGACTTTTCCAGCGGCACCTCGACCACGTTTCCCTTTGCGCTTGCCCCCAAAGTAGCTTTCATCAACTTCAATCTCACCACAAAAAACCGTATCAGATTCCTGCTCAAGTTGATAAGCTATTATCCTGCCCCCGATTTCAAATTAGCTTAAATTAAGATAGTCTTTTTGCAGT
>OJFV01000305.1_pt1 | contig 14758 bp, 13 predicted proteins | sample 1594391 | NCBI WGS metagenome assembly OJFV01 (sample SAMN05416856, study PRJEB24817) | seawater metagenome | isolation source: Sea water | place: Canada:Atlantic | collected 2013-11
GAGTGACGCGCTCTTGCGCGGCAACAGCGAAGCGTGGCCCTGACAAGGGGCTTTCTTGAAAGGCCAATGCGACTTTAGGAGCTAAGGTCGTAAGACCGATAAAACCACTTCACTTGCAAAAAGGATCGTTCCCCGGAGAGGCCAAGACCTTTTTGGGGCTTGGTAGAGCTTATCGAGGCACGAGGTTAGCGGCGGAGAGCCTGGTCCCATAGGGATTTGCCCTCTTCAGAACACCCCAAGCCATTGAAAAACCTTGTGATTTCTCAAAGAAGTCCTACCCGTCTTTGAGGCTAGTCCAGAGACTAAATAATAAACTCCCGCCAACTGGGAAGAGCTGGCGGGAGTTTATTGCAGTTTTCGCGTGTCCAAGTGTACTACTTAGTGCAGTACCTGACTATAAACACAGATGTTTAAAGAACGATCAAAGGATGCAGACCAAAGTACTCTGGATTGAGGGCTGTCACGTCGGTGATTTTCCCGTCTGCCGGATTTATGAAGCTCTGTGCAGCATTACTAAGCCATAATCGCAAGGATTATCAATATCTTATTATACTGATACCAATTATCCACGGAGAGGATAATTGTAACTACCGGGGTCAATTAGACCCATAAGAAGAGTACTGCTGTCCTAGAGCGCAAGCGGAGGGGCAGGGGAAAGAAAACCGTCTGTAAAGAGCAAGGCGGAAAGTAACGAATTTGTTAACAACGGACCAAGATCCCCCGCAGGAACCGCTTCAGCGGTGGAACCGAGAGATCCCGATGGAAACAACTTCCCAAACAACCACCTCCCTTTCCCTCACCCTCTTTTCGGGTACTGCGCAGACTTACACCCGTCGATCAGACGGGCAAGGCCATCCCCGGTGGCGCAAAGATCTGTGGTCAAAGGGGGAGTTATCAACACTCTCCATATGATTGAGCATAGCGAATGATTGTGGAGAGTGTTGGGAACTGGTCCGTTTTCGCCTAAGCGAAATTGTCCATAGGTCGTTGTGCCTGGGATTGACGCAGTGGATACCAAAAAGGCCCTGGAGAGCCATCCATCTCAAAGGGCCTTTTTGGTATCCATGTTAGTTAGCGCCAGGCGTATCCCGGAAAAGTAAAATTGCCGTGTTTCATAATTTCTCGAAGTTCAGTGACAAATGAACCACAAAAGCCGCCTTCAAAAATAAAGGCGGCTTTTAGAGATTGTAAAAAGAGGGATTAGTAATTTAAGCTAATGGCTGAATAAGAATTTCAGCAGGTATATGCCAAATTGAATTTAACTTCCGAATTTGTGGCAAAGATAAACCTGTTTTTCTGTTCAAAAATTCCGAGGCTCTTGAACGGCTCCCGAGAAGAGTACTAAGTGCAGATTTCTCAAGAGCATTTTGTTCAAGGTGAAACAGGACAGCTTCAACAGGATCAGGCGCATCAATAGGAAAGTTCTTTTGTTCAAAATCGTCCACCAAAATACCTAATAACTCAAGAGTGTCATGCTCCGGGGTTCCTGCTTCCGCATCCCAAAGTTTTTCAATCGCCTTTAGAGCTGCCTTGTGATCTTTTTTTGTGTGAATAGGTTTTACATCCATTTTTGTCTCTCCATTTTCAATACTGGCTTACTGTACGTGCATCAATTTTGTCGTATTCAGAATGAGTACCAATAAACTTAATAAATGCTATATTGGCGCTAAATTTAAAGCTGACAATTAAGCGGTAATTATTACCGTGGATCTTGAACCGTACTCGATCAGAACTTATCGTTTTTGCAGTTCCAAAATCAGCTAAAACATCATGAGGGCTCTGCCAATTTGCATTTGAAACTTTTGCGTACCAAGCTTTTAAAGGCTGATCAGTTTCAGGATGTTTTGTTGAAAATTCCAGTATTTTACTTCTTGCAATGACACGCAAAATATTCTCTCTCAATTGATGTTATCTAGCAGAGTCTATCATGTTCCAATTTTTGGAACAATCAAAAATATTAACGCCTTAAGGCTTTCGAGCTTACCCGAAAGCCTTAATCAATTATTCGTTGTGGTAGTTATCAAAGGCTTCATCGTCGTGCTGGCTTGCCCCCTGCCCTTTTGTTCCATCTAGTAAGATGATATTTCCATTGAACGCCTGAAGCACAATTTCCGTCACTTTCATTTCCACATCACTGTATTTTTTATGGGGATATTTTCGGGTCTGGATTTTCCCCTCAACAAAGATTTTTGACCCTTTATTCAGGAATTTCTCAACAACGGAAATCAAACCCTTGTTGTAAACAACAATGCTATGCCATTCTGTGACTTCGCGGGGTTCACCCGTCTGGCGGTCTTTCCATTTTTCTTTTGTTGCAACTGAAAACGTCGCTACCCGCTCGCCGCTCTGCATGGTCCTGATTTCAGGCTCTTTACCAATATTACCAATCAACTCAACTTTATTTAATGCATATGACACTTTCTTTTCCTTCGATTTTCTGTTGTTTAGAAGGGACTTTATGCCCCTCCTCCATTCAGTTATTGAAAATTATTTGGATTTTGCAGCTTCTACGAGTTTAAAGCCGTCAAACGCTTTAATGCGGTTTTTCTTTGAAAGTTCGCGTAGGTTTTCTTGAATACCTCCACTGCCAAAAATAATGGCTAGGGAGGGTTTTACTTGTTTGAAAATTTCACGGTTACGGTCAAAAGGGGCTTTCTTGGCTTTGGAGTGAATACCAAAGGCCACAACTGGAACCTTTTTAGATTTGGCCCAAGATGCTGCGATGATATCCGCGCCTTTATTTCCTGCTGTTGTCACTAAAAACATATCTGGTGATTTATCTGCCAAGCGATCCAGCATCAAACAAACGCCGTTGATATCGTCAACTTTGTAATCACCCGAAAAGAGAACAGGTGTGCCCTTGGGAATATGAACAATTGTTTTTTCTAGCTTTCGGGCTTTGATAAAATCATTACTGTCTATAAAAGCCTGTGATCTCGCGCTATGGTTCACAACTGACTTACGGGTCCTTGGCATCCAAGCCTTACCCACAATCATTTCAAACTGATCTGCGGCAATATCGCGGATAACTTCAAAAGTATCTCGCGCTTCTGTCATGGTTCGGCCTTCCGCTGTAAGGCGTTCAAGTTTAAGCGTTGTAATCTCGCTACCGTCAAAGTGGCGTTGTAAATCCTTTAGCTGGTATTCCGTCCCGTCAAGTTTGCGCTCTACATCTGTAACTCTCCGGTTGAAGCTGTTTACAACGTCCGACAAAACAGACGAAAGTTGATCTTCTAGGCGGGTATCTGTGAAAATCTCGGCAAGAATTCCAAAGACTTCATCAAGGGCATTATTGACCAGATCAGCATCTGGTAAGGGCCTGTGATCTTCTTCGTCTGAAAAAGGGCGCGTACCAAACGTTTCCATCTGCTCAATTACTCGGGCTGTGGATGTAAGACCTTTTGAAGCAATATTTTGATATTCCATTATTTTATCCGATGACTGATGTTTTCAAAAAGGACGACGATGTTGCCGTTCACATTTTCGTACATGGCAGGAAGATTTTAAGGGATCAAAAGTCGCTTTAGCGAGGGCGGAACGCCCCACCTTTTTAACTCTTAAAAATTTCTGGTATAGAAATTTAAAAAGGGCTTCAGCCCGAACCTTGAGCGCGGCCAAAAGGCCGCTACCGTCATGTAGACCCGCTTGGGTCTGCGTCAGTAGAGTAGTCCGCAACAACACAATCACCCGATCGCTGCTGATGCCAAAACCGGGACAAAAAAACCGTTGGCTAAAACAGTAAAGCCAACGGGAGTTTAATGTAACAGGTGTAGAATGAGCCTAATATAAAAGCCTCTGGCTAAAAGTATATCGTCCAAAAGGAGGAGAAGGTCACCCCTCATCAAGCATAGGATTGCTTGTAAAGTGAACATTCATTTCAATCACTCCCCGTTTCGGATTTCAATTTTACAAGTAGAGTTTGGGCTTCAGAAACCCATGGGTTATTGAAGCCCTCATCGATGACCGGCCCGTCATCCTCATCGAGCAACTTTTCAAGAATATCAATTATTCTGGATTGCTTTTCCTGTTCCCTTTCAATAGCGTCCTCCAGATTAATAAATTCAGGCACCGCTTCGTTGTATTCGGCTTCGTAGCCTGCGAAAAAAGACAACAGATTTTCAGCCGCACTCACAAGCGTCAAATCACCATCCGGAATATTATTAACCTGATCCGTCACGATGTTTCTCCTTTGTTGAAAAAATTCAACAAAAAAAAGAACCCGTCTCCCCTCCTCTCAACGATTTCGCACAACAAAGCCCGAAGCAGTTAGCTCCGGGCTTTGTTATCAGTCCTGAAAGTTTAGGACAGCTCTACAATCAAGAAGTCCTCAAACGATGAGTTCTGAGCTACAAAATATAGCCATAAACCCCCATCAACTCAAGGAAACAACACGGTTCCTCGCCGTAATTTTATCCAAAACATCAGCCCTTGGAATAAAGATCCGCAACCAGCTCTGGATAATCTCAGAGACACACCCAAGCGTCTTTAAGCGCTCTTTATCGGCTTGATCCCAATCCGTAACCTCAAGGCGGTAATCGCCAGCAACAAGAGAACGCCGGAGCTTGAGCTTTCCGGACAACTCTCCATGTCCGCCCTCACCCAAGACATGCTCCCATACATCCCATGCCTGAATATCAACCTCCTGATCAACACCAAGATTGCGATAAAGCATTTGCACCTCGGCGGAATTAACAATACGGCCAAGCAATCGCTCACCACCATCCAAAACCAACCTTCGTACCCTGGGATTATCTTTGGGCATATGTTTCCACAAAGGTAAAAGCAAGCCAGTCACCATATAAAAACGCATTGTTTTGTATTCTGGTAATGCGTTCACTTCTGTCTCCCAATACTCTTTAAACAATATCAGATCATCCTCAATCCAACAGGTTTCCTCAAATCCTTCCGCCAGAATTGTCTCTCGTGTATCCGGGCGGTACAGATAATATCTCTTGATAATAATACCGTCCTCATCCGTATATCCTGGTGCCGGCTTTAACACTGCGGCACGCTTTGAGCGCGTATTAATCATCATCCGCCCCGTACCGCCAGAAGGACCGCTAGACATCAACTCCTCAAAATCATTCAGTTTAAGCTTGTCCCTGCGTTCGATCTCAACCAAAACACTTTCCGATCCCGTTCCCTCCTGGGTGCGAATAACCTTCCTATCCACAGCAACAAGACTGTACGCTGTCAATTGCTCCACACCAAGTTCATAGGTACCGTTTTCTTTCGCCCGCTCAATAGCTCCATTATGCAGGGCATCGAACTCGTCAAACAGTTTGTTTTGCATATCGATCCTAAGAGCCAAAATACGATTTAAAAACCGTTGTATCGGCGGTAGATCGTCACGCAAGCCCCCTTCCTGACATGTGAGGCGTAGACCAGTGCACCGCTCAAACTCATCCATCCTCATACAATCAAGATTGCCCTGGTATAAAAGCCGGTAAAAAGAATAAAGCGCCTGCCTGGCGTAATCTGATTCAAGATTATCACTCTCGCGAAACAACTCTCCCGTACCGCCTTCTCTCTGACCACGAGTAATAGCACCAAGGGCGTCAAGCCTGCGTGCAATCGTCGAGATAAAGCGCCGTTGCCCCTTAACATCCGTAGAGACAGGCCGGAATATTGGATCCGATGCCTGGTTGGTCCGTTTTGTTCTCCCAAGCCCCTGCACCGCACGATCCGCCTTCCAACCCGGTTCCACCAGGTAATGAACGCGTTGCCGATGATTGATAAACTCCAGCCCCGCATGGTAACTCCGCCCAGTCCCGCCCGCATCCGAGAAAATCAGCAGCTTCTTTTTGTCATCGAGGAAAGCTTGCGTCTCCGAGATATTGGAACTCGGGGATCTCTTGGAGACAAAATAACGCCCGTCTTTTAGGAGAACCCGTCGGGATCGTCCGGTAACCTCCGCTACCTGGTCGTCTCCAAAATGGTGAAGGATTTGATCAAGAATGGAGGGAATAGCCGGCAAGCTCGCAAGACGCTCAATCAGGTCACCCCGAACAGCCATTGCCGCTTTGGAAAAGATCGGGTTTCCGTCTTCATCCAAAGCCTTGCGGACGTATACATCACCATCGACCTCATATTCTTCATGCAACTCTACCGGGAAACTTGTTTCCAGATAAGACATAACAGTGTCGATTGGCGTGATGTTGACCCTGATATCGTGCCACTCAGAAGGCGGAATATCTGCCAAACGTTTCTCAAGTGTAGCTTCTGCAGTAGAGACCAGTTGCAGAACAGGTGCACGCCCCGCTTCAAGATCGCTTTCGATTTCCTTAATAAGGCGCGGTCCCGTCATCCCCGTCAAAATCGCGTTAAAAAATCTTTGTTTTGTACTTTCAAAAACAGACAGGGCAGCGCCCTTGGCTCGGCCATCTGTTGCAGCAAAAGACACAACACCTATGTCGATCAAGACTTCCTGCAGGTTTTGATGGATAATCTGAAACGCATCCGCAAACAGGTTATAAACCTCCACTTGTTCCGGTTTGAGATCAACAATCAGAGGATCAACCTCAACACCCTCATAAGAGAGAACTCTTGATGTATAAATCCCAAGGGCCTTGAGATCTCTCGCTATCATTTCCATAGCCGCAATGCCGCCCTGGGTCATATCCGAAATAAACTGATCTCGTGTATCAAAGGGCATCTCTTTAGAGCCCCAAAGCCCAAGCCGTTCGCCATAGGCGAGATCTGAGACATCCGAGACCCGGCAGTTGCAGAGGAATACAAAACCCGCGCATCCGGCAAACCAAACTGTAACCGCAGCCCAGCCAAGCCCTGTAACGAGGCCCGACCCTTGCCAAACTCAGTACCAGATACAACCGCATTGGCCATGGAATGGGCCTCATCAAAAGCGATAACACCATCAAAATCATCCCCAAGCCATTTCATCACCTGGTCAATCCGAGATCCACCTCGGCCCTCTGACCTCAGTGTAGCAAAAGTGGCGAATAAAATTCCTTCAGGGAGTTTTATATCAGCCCCCGATTTAAACCGATTGAGCGGAATAATCTGGGTCTCATCCATGCCAAGAGCTGACCAATCTCGACGAGATTCTTCGAGCAAGCTGGAACTTGCAGAAATCCACACTCCACGCTTACGTCCACGGTTCCAATTATCGAGGAAAATACCGGCAATCTGACGGCCTTTACCAGCACCCGTTCCATCCCCCAAAAAGAAGCCCCGACGATACTGCACAGCTTCAGGGTCCTCATCCGTCGCCACCGATACAGTGCATTGGTCATCGTTCACCTTAAACCACCCGTCAATGACGGTGTTGTGGGCTTGTCCTGCGTAAACAACCGTCTCAAGTTGAGCATCGGACAAGATCCCCTGGTCAACAATTTTGGGAAACAGGCAAGGCTTGTATGTCGCGTGAGGCGGCGCAACCGAGGCCATCGCAGCAGACTGGCATAATGTCGTCACATGAGATTTCGCCCCCTTAACCTCAAACGCTTGAGGCACCCATGGCACAAAACAAACTGCGTTTGATGTATCAAGAGGCATTGTCTGAGGATTACTCAGGCCCTCAGAGGCTAAATTCCCGACAACAAACTCGATTTCCTCAGCACCTATTTTGAGCGCAGGGGTCTCTACTTTATGGCTTGGCCTGGTTGATTGTCTCTGTAAAGCACCCGAAGCTAAAACAGGCAATTGCCTGTGAAACCTCGCCCCTTCGGGTGAGCACCGAGAAGGAAGATCTGTCTCCAATATTTTAATCAGACTAGGGAGGTCCGGGATCTCAGCCTCAAATAGATCCGAAAAGAGGGAAGGTGTATCCGAAGGGATTTTGTCAAAAACGCTCAATCGAGTGTCAAAGGTCGTTCCGTGCTTGGCAAAGACATTAGCTGGCAACCCGCAACTAAAAACGAGCGATGCTCGTTTTTGGATATGCGCGAAGTCTTCGAGCCATCGGCCTGCAGGTTTGAAACCCTCGCCGGTGATCAGAACCAGTCGCCCACCTGGTGCCAGACGCGCAAGCGCAGAATTCAAATGCCGCAAAGTTACCGATGTTGATTTTTTCGACGTATTAGCTGCCACAGAAAATGGCGGGTTCATGATAATGACCGAAGGGATGAAATCATCACTCAGTCGATCATTGATTTGCTCTGCATTCACATTAGATGTTTCAGCTTGAGGGAACAGTTCTTTTAGTATCCCACCTCGCTTATCGGCTAAATCGTTTAGAATAAGGTTTGCACCAGCAAGTTCACCAAATATTGCCAGCAACCCTGTTCCGGCAGACGGTTCTAACAGCACATCCCCTTTACCAATACCAGCTGCAATCGATGCTGCATAAGCCAAGGGCAAAGGCGTAGAGAACTGCTGAAACTCAAGAATTTCTTCGCTGCGACGGGTTTGCGTTGGCAGGCCGCATAAAATACGGCCAAGCATGGATATCGCCGTGTCCGAGCCTTTTGAGAGAATGGCCTGGCCATATTTACGGACAAACAGAATTTGCGCGACCTCAAGTGCCTCGTAAGCATCCTTCCACGCCCAGGCTCCAGTGGCATCACTGCCACCAAAAGCATCGCTCATCGCAGACTTTAATTGCTTGCTGGTAATTGATCCCGAGGAAAGTGCAGTCGATAAAGTTCTACCGGCTGCTAAGATCCCTTCTACAGGAGAAGGTGTATTTACAAAACCCACCTCATTAGAAAAGTTGGAAACAGGTGGGGGTGCAGAGGCGATAAGGGAGGAAGTTTGATTTTGCAACACAGGCTTAATCTCCTAAAAGGTGAAAATTCACCTTAAAAAAGACCCTTCTTCACTCCAAAATTTTCCATAAAAAAACCACCTAATCCGGGGGGATTATAGGTGGTTTTTTCAATCCGAGGGGATTATCTGGTTGAGTAAGGATAACCTCTCTCTTACACTCTATAGTAGCGTAAAGTTTCCGACGAACAATCATCCATTAGGAGTAGATGAATAAGAAGAGCAATTGTATAATGCCACTCTCCTTCAAAGGGAGGGTAGTTATATTATTCAGACAGAAATACCCGTAATTTCTTCAAGTCCACGCGGACTCTTCCCTTTTACTGGCATAGCTAATGTATGCCCGAGATCCTTCTCAAGATCTACATACCGCTTGTATAAGTCCGGGTTCAATATGGCCGCTGTAGAGAGGTCTTGCTTGCTACTCATAATGCAAAAACAACAACTCAACCGGGACATACCTTCGCCGTATGCCCAATGTGCTTTCTGTCCAACTGAATTAATAGTGTCAAAAACCTCATCCAAGAGCATTTGGTGAATTGGAAGCCAGTTGTACCAGGTACGTAACCGGGTGCAATTACCCTCAACCAGTCGAAAAGGCATCTGTTTTGATCGCCTAGTGGATTCCTCAGCTCTCATTCCCATGCAATTAACAACAACACCGCCAAACCGCGGATTACCCTTCAGGTAATGTCGGATCAGCTTTTCTATAGGGCTTCTTTTTAGATCCGACGTACACTGCCTGAATTGAATTGATGGAAATCGCCCTCGATGGCGAACCATTTCAAAGAATGTCTTCTTGGCCACAACCTGCCGGCAATCAATACCCTCACAATTAGCAATTACATGATCCCATGTCCCAGCCCACTCCACGTCCTGTAAATGGGCATGAACAACCAGGAGCTGGTTATCAGCAATATGCTTACGCAGATAAATCGTCATTGCCTGGCTATCTTTACCACCAGAATGGTTAATAACAAACAGAGCCCCTCGATCGCGCAACTCTTTTATTTCCCGTGGAAGGGTATTGATTTTCATAGGTATTCCCCTTTTGTAAAATTCACAAAAAAAGAAAACCCGCTCCCCTTCCCGCTCGGAGTTATAAAAAACTAAATTGGTCAGAGTTGGGATCGATCAAACCAGTATTATCTGGATCAGACCGCTCCTGGATCAAATCCTCTCCAAGTAATTTAGAAATGATGGAGTAGTTCGCCTCATAGAGTACGTCCAAACCTGAAGGCAGGCCATTAAAGGGTTCCGCTTCATGATACCCCGGCCAAGTTCGCTCAAAATTCCACAATGCAGCATCTTCAGCACGCCACTGATATGAAATCTTCATCTCATGCTGACGTTTCTTACCCCGCATAATCCAGAACTCAATAATGGACAAACGCCACTCATGATCATCAACAAGCAGGGGGTCACTGATAAAATGTATTTCCATAATATATAGACCATAACTGAAAGAGAATTAAGGGATCCCCAAAAAAGGGTCGAGGGAACAACCTCACAGAAATCAAGGAAGTTCACCCGACCTCAAGTTAAGTCGCAGGGAGAAACGACTATTCTGCTGCCAATAGCATTTCACTTTCCAAATTATCGGGATCGTCAGAAGCTACTTCCTCTAAAAAAGCCGGAACCTCATTTGAAACAGGCTCGGCCTCATCAATTAGATCTTGTTCTGTAATCCTTGATACAGCCATGATTTCAGGCAACCATTCCGCAGCACGTGCACGCTGTTCCTCCGTAAGAGACGCATTCTCCGGATCGAACAGTTTGGTAACAGCCTTGGCCAGAACGGCCTTTTTCTCGGATGAGCGGGACAAGCCCCATTGCACATCAACGATCTCAGACCCAATTTTCAACAGGTCCTTGATTTTGATCCTGGAACAAAAAGCATCAACGGTCGGCCACCAGTAGTCGCGGATACGTAAGCCCGATAACCGGGCTGCGTGCTCGATGACATCGTTTTCGCTATTAGCCGGTGCGAGTTGCGAGTGAAGCGTCCGCGCAACAGAGTAAGCCAGAAGTCTCAGCTTTTCCTGTTCCCCTAAAGCAGACAAATTATCAAAATTAGCCACTGCATCAGAACTCCACGTTAGACGAAAACTAGCCTTGATCTCCTCCAGTTCTAACCAAGCCGACGAGGCTTCTTTTTCTGCGTCATCAAGGGTTTTACCAATCTCAGTTGGTGAAATGGCCAAGGGTGATAACACATACCCGGTAGAAAAGAGGGGCTTTACCATACTGTAAAGCAAGAGATCAAAAGCAAGGTCGGGGTTCCTCGCAATGTCTGCCTGCATCGCCTTACATCGCAAATCCCGCAGACTATCAAGTAAAGCCTGACTATAGGTTGGTGACGTATCGTCTTCAGAGGTGCTTTCGCCTGTATCCTCGCCTTCAGTCTCCTCCTCTATATCTTCTGGCCTCACTAAGCCCTCGTGTAGATTAATTTCACCGCTGTAATTCAAAGATACAAGAACACCCGACATTGCTTTGTCTTCCGGTGTAAATGCCTCAAGACCCTCATTCAATTCGTCCTGGCGTTGATGCAACTCATCGTACTCAACCTGCTGTTCTTCGCTAAAATCATCTTCCTGGACATCAAAAGCATCTATAGATATCTCAATTTGAGCCAATTCATCCGAGACCTCTTTAGATGGCTCCACAGGGCCGGGATAAACCCTGCCCATACCCGCAGTTAAGCTATAGTCCATCTCGATGGCTACCTCGGCCCATTTCCAACCATCAGCCAATTGTTCCGTACAAACTACTTCCAGTTTTTCTTTAACCAGCCCTTCAACCAGGCTAGTGTCTTCCAGAAAAACGTCCTCGCTAAAGAGATCAGAAAGCACCGACCCACCAGCTTTCTCATAAGCCTCAAGCCCTATACATTTCACAAACTTATGGTTTACCGGATAAGTTTCCCGAGCCATGGCGCTTTTAATATTATGTGGATGTCTGTTCCAGCCTGGAGCATTCTGAAAATGCTCGACCTGACGTTCCTGGTCATCAGTAACCGCATAAGCCTGTAGATCATCAAGCGTAACCTCGCCAGCTTGATAAGCATCAAGAATAGGTTCAGCTACACGTGCTAATTTCAACCGACGTTTTACGGCCACGACTGTAATTCCAAAATGACGAGCGATATCGTCTTCGGAAAGGTCCTTCGTTTTCAATAGTTCAAACGCTTTTAGCTCATCAACAGGTGACATCGAGACACGGGCCATGTTTTCCATGAGCGAAAGTTCGTCGATCGAAATGCCCTCAGCCACTTCACGGCAATAGACTTTATGATCTGGTTTGAGCTTCCCCTCCTCCACAAGAGCAGCTAAAGCAGCCAACCGTCTGCCGCCTGCGACAACTCCATAGGATTTACCCTTACCCGGCACCACCATAAGTGGGTGTAACAACCCAATAGCCTCAATGGATGCCATCAGCACTTTCAGGTCATCAACCGAGGTTGCTTGCTTACGCACGTTCTGTTCTGAAATCGTCAGCTTGCTTAGAGCAATCTCAATAATGTCATTTGTTTTCTTAGCCATTTTCTTTCTCCCAAAAGATTGAGGCCCGCGATGCTTCGCAGGCCCCTTAAATATTAAATTCATCAAAAAGTTTGTGATTGGTACGAGATCTGAGTGAGGTCCTTCCTTTCTCAAATTTCGAATTTTTCAAAAAAAGAAAACCTTCTCCCCTCCCCGGCACTATCAATGCAGCTCGCTAATCTATTGCAGAAAAGATCTTGGACGCTTCAGCATGTACCCCGGCAAAATCTCGCAGGGCATGGAACAAATCCGCGAAGTCATCTTCAGGGTACTTCTCTGACATGTGGCTGTAGACAAAAAGACAGGTCACAATCCCTGCAGCGTCCGCGCTCATGGTATTGTCGAAGTAATTCCCAGTTATTACGATTTGTAGATCGTCATCAATCTTTGGCGCCATATAGAAGCCTTCAGGGATTTCGTAAAAGGCCCACATAGCTCCTGTGTAGTCCGGGCTTAAGTTATCAAGTGTCCCAAAAATAGTTGCTTCGACCTGCATCATCTTGGGACCGAAATATTTCGGCAGGGTGTCGCAGCGCTCGTTTTCAGGAACTTCCAAAGCAGAATTTAGTCGAGGCTGTAGAGCTGGTTGATTTGTCATGGTAATCTCCTGGGCTGGACCGGAAGCCAATCTTCCGATCACTTGTTACCCCGAAAAAACAACCTTCGCTCCATGGCTATTCAGCCGCAACTGCTTGATCTATCGGCTGGAGTGATTCTAAGTATTCCGTTGCCTCCTGAGCCTTAGCTGCCGCAGTGAAGATGGCGTATTTGTCACCTTTGAGCACATCGAGCCAATTTTTCACATAGTGGAAATGATCGGCGCGAGGCAAAGAGCCAAAACCTAAAAGAGAAGACACCATAGCTGACGTAATCTCAGCAATGAGTTCTTCAGCAGCGTACTTCTGGCTACCAAACCGACCAGAAAGATCTCGGGCCAAACGATGAGAGCTCCCGCTTGCATGAGCGGCCTCATGGGCAAGGGTCGAATATAGGTGATCTGTGGCCGCACCATGCTCAGTTGCAATAAAACAACTGCGGTCAGGCATCCCAACGTAATCACCTGAAGGACTATAAAAAGCCTTACCCTGTCCATAGCGGATATCAATGCCAGTATTTTCGAAAAAAGCTTCTGCGCTATCGATGATTTCGGCCTCTCCTGCCCCCCGTGCTTCTGGAATTTTCCAACCCTCTACCTGGTCTGCATTAAAAACCCTCGATGTCCACGACTTCATGAAGGTTTTACCAACGACACCATCTGCGGCCTCCTCTGATCCAGCAGGATCTCCAACCCTGAATTTCTTCCAGAAAACAACCATAGAGCCTTTACTACCTTTCTTGATTGTCGCTCCGAGTTCTTTCCACTGTTTGAAAGTCGCCCAATAACCTGAGCTGTAATCGCAAGCCTTACCTCTTGCCCACAAAGCAACGATGTTACCGCCCCGATAGGACTTTTTCGTCAACGCATTAACCGGCATGGCTAGTGTCCCGTTTGAGTGCCAGGGCATGACCCATTTGCTCCCATCGGCTAAACCACTCTCAATTGCCGCAATAATCTGGTTGGTGATTTCCTCTGCACCATCAAACTTACTCATGGTCATCTCTCCAGGTTGAGAACTGGAGACCTCTTCTCCAGTCCTGAGTTCAACCTGGGAGAACCCTCTCCTCTTCAAAATTATAGAAACTGGTATCAAACGAATTTTGAGCTATTTTAGTCTTTTCTTTTAGATCAGAAACCGTCATTGAAAGCTGGAGCAAAAAGTGGCTGAAGAGGAAATACTCAACGACTGGAACAATCTTTCATACCATGCTGGGTGTGTGTTTTTGTTGACTTGCCCCGAGTGTAAACACCAGGCACAAATAGATACAACACGGCTTATGATTTACGCGGGTGCAGCAGCTAAATTGAAAGATGTTTGAAAAAAAATAAAATGTACAAAATGCGGACGATCGGGAAAACCAGATATACAAATATTGGAATAATGCAGAGCGGTTAGTACCCGCTTAGTGCGGTGATCTCAATTGATCGACGCAACACTTTAATCTTTTATGATGAGATGGAGTGTTTTGATGGCTTACAGGCGACGTATATATTTTACGAGTAAAGAGAAGGCCGATATTTGGGATCGATGGAAGCGCGGCGAGTCTATGAGTTCGATCGGACGGCTGTTTGATAGAGACTCATCTTCGATCTACCCACTGCTTTCGAAGACTGGTGGCATTCGTCCGCCAGAGCGACGACGATCGAGGTTAGCACTGACACTTGTTGAGCGTGAGGTAATCTCGCGTGGAGTTGCTGCATTGCGCTCAATACGTTGCATAGCCAGAGAACTCTGTCGTTCTGCTTCGACTGTTAGTCGTGAAATAAAGCGCAATGGAGGATACGAACTATACCGTGCAACTGCTGCTGATGATCAAGCATGGTTACGTGCCTGTCGTCCTAAACTGTGTAAGCTTGCTGGGCATAAATACTTACAGCGTACTATATCAGA
>OJFV01000306.1_pt1 | contig 14752 bp, 8 predicted proteins | sample 1594391 | NCBI WGS metagenome assembly OJFV01 (sample SAMN05416856, study PRJEB24817) | seawater metagenome | isolation source: Sea water | place: Canada:Atlantic | collected 2013-11
GAGATTGCCTCTTGTCTCGTGGGCTCGGAGATGTGTATAAGAGACAGGTTTTAAAATTGTGCGTTTTTCTTGATCACGGACATAAAAAAGGGCGCCACGAAGGCGCCCTAAACACACACTAACTCTCAGGGAAAGGTTAGACGTTTACGGTTAGAAATTTGCACGTAATTGAACACCGAAATAACGGTCTGCATCACGTGGAATTTGATAACGGAAGTTATCGCCACTGTAGGTAGTGACAAAGCTCTTATCAGTTAAGTTTTTACCGATTAAGCTAATACGATAAGCATCGTCGTCAAACGAGAATGCCAAGCTTGCGTTTAAAATACCGTAATCTGGTAGCAAGTCTATTGCAGTTGCCGTACCACCTGGGGCACCTGCGTACATTTCGTCGGTGTACACGTAAGAGCTGTTCAAGATAACGTTCATGTTATCTAGCTCCCATAGATATTCGCCGGTTACAGAGTACTTAAGATCAGGCGAGAAAGGTAAGTCTGCACCAGAGCGACCCGTACAGTTTGCGTCAGTCACTGGGCATTTGAACTCATCAACTTCGGCATCAACTTTAGATAGACCACCGGTGAGTGTGAAGTCATCTGTTACTTGCCACATCAAATCAAACTCGATACCTTCAGTAATCACTGAGCCTGCGTTTGTCAAACGGGTAATCGTTACGCCATCAAGTAATTCAGAGTTATTCGCTTGGAAACCATCGATGTTAGTTCTGAAAATAGCCGCGTTGAAAATTAAATCGTTGCTGGCGTATTTATAACCTAGCTCGTATGCATCAGATGTTTCTTTATCAATGGGCAGTGCATCAGCATCGGCCATGTTGTAGAACACGTTAAACGCCGGGCCTTTATAACCTTGCGAGAAAGTGAAATACGCCATACTGCTGTCAGTTAAGTCGTACTGCACACCAATTTTACCTGATACATTAGTTTCGTCAGTTTCACCTTGATAGTTAGTTTCAAAGCTACGTACGCCAACACCTGTGCGTTTGTATTCATCGTTACTGCGACGGTCATGTGAGTAACTCACCTCATCATCTGTGTAACGAATACCGAACAATAAACGCAAGTCGTCATTAATGTGGTATTTACCGTCAGCGAACAATGCCCAGTTATCAAACTGAGTGCGCATAAAGGCAGTAGCACTGACGATGTCGTTAGCATTACAGCTTAGATTTTCATCGGCGATAAATTGATTAATCTGCGCTTCAGAAGGGTCAACTACGCCAAGACTTTCGGTCAGGTATGTGCCAATAGCCGCTGGGAATTGGCCACCGTTATTCTGACAGCTGGCATCACGGGTAAAGTTACGCTCAGATTTTTGTGTCCACCAGAATGCACCTAATTGGTAGTCAAAGTCACCGCCAACAGGGGAGGCTATACGAAACTCTTGAGAGGTTTGTTTCCAGTTTTGTACACCCGTATCGTGAAGCTGGAATCCAACGCCACCGTCCGGCACGCTACCAAAGTTGACAGGTAAAGGAATAGAGCCCGTGGTTGAGGTGAAGTCACCTTCGCGGAATTCTGTGTTATCCCAGCTGCGATGAGCTGTGATTGAAGTAAATTCGTGATCGCCAATCATTTTGTCCACTTGCACTGAGAAACCAGTGGTTTCATCTATGGTGCGAGTTTCAAAGTCATGGTCAATTTTACGTTGCTCTAAATCGAGGTCGCCATTGCCTGTGCTGTCAGGGGCCGCGTCAGAGGTAACGTAACGGTTGCTTGGTGCAAGTTCTAAATCTGCACAGCAATTATCATTCGATTTTACGTTTTCAAAAATGAACAGGATGTCGGTATCGTCAGCAGCGGTAATGTCCAACATACCGCGGATACCTTCCTTATCGTAGCCGTTGGTTGTTTCGTTGTTATATACATTGTCGATATAGCCGTCGAACTGCGATTTAAGTACCGTCAAACTACCATTAACGTTATCGCTTAATGCACCTGTTACACTGGTTTTTAAACGGTATTCGTTATCCTGAAATAAAGTCACTTCGGCCGTGCCGCCAAATTCATCAGAAGGGCGCTTGGTGGTTATGTTAACCACACCAGCTGACGCATTTTTTCCAAAAAGGGTGCCTTGAGGGCCTCGTAGTACTTCGATGCGTTGTAAGTCGTATAAATCGACAAATGCTTGGCCGGAACGGCCCAGTACAACACCATCGACCACAGTAGATACACTTGGCTCTGCCGCCACACTGAATGAAATCGTCCCGATACCACGTACAGTTATAGCCGAGTTACGGTTGGTGTTACCTTTACGAAAGCTAACTGAAGGAACCAAAGCTTGTAAGCCTTCAATGTTCGCAGAGAACGCAGAGTTAATTTGATCTTCACGTAACACAGATACAGCAACAGGAACTTCGTTGAGGTTTTCTACGCGTTTTTGCGACGTAACAGTGATCTTCTCCATTAGGCCTTTATCTTCCGCCGGCTCAGCTTCTTGTGCGTTGGCGGCGAAGCCGATTGTCATGCACGTACCGATAGCGAGTGCGCGCGTGATACCTGATTGTAGTGTGCTAGGTCTTAGTAACATGGTGTTCTCCACGGTATTGTTTTAGGGGCAAGTCCAGTGTTCATTTGCAGCGTGTCCAGGTTGCAGAATGTCAGTGTGTTCGTAGTTGGCTTACCGTTCTTCATTTAATATTTCATTTCATCAACAGCATGAAATGATCATTGTGCTGACGCATAGGGCATCTTGTGTCAAACATTAGATGTCTTATATAAGACAAAAGATAGACAAAATTTAACCATAAAGTTAACCAATTGCAATCTTTTTGTTAAATCTATTTTAATTGTTAGGGGATGTGGAGAATAAGCTTGTAGCCCAATAATGATGGGCTACATAGGTAGGCAGAGGCGTTTTTTTTTGAGTCTTACTTATAGTGGCTATAAATAGAATTGATACATTTTCGTAACAGATCAGCTAGCGTCTGTAGCACATTGCGCCACAGAGGTTTCCAGCAACGTTAGCCAATCATCGCCGTAGTTATCTTTAAACCACTGACGCATATTTTTTGAAGCATCTTTGAAGGCTTGTTTTTCGCTTGGGGTCGGGCGATAAACCGTACCCCCGGCTTTTTCAAACAACGTGTACGAGTTAGCTTCTTGATTAAAGACTAAATCATTTGCTGCTTTTTGCTGACGTACAAAGCCTTGTTCAATAATGCCTTGAATATCTTTAGGTAATGATTGCCAAACGGGCTCCGAAAACCACCATAAAGCCGCCATATACGAATGACCATCCAGCACTATGTATTTTAAATGCTCTTCTAATTTAGCCCCAATAATATCCTGAATGCCATTTTTGCTGCCCTCTACCACGCCTGTTGCCAGTGCGGTATAGAGCTCAGCCCATGAAACCGGCGTCGGGTTTGCGCCCAGTTGCCGCACAAGTTCCTGCTGTATTTTAGCCGGCGTAGTACGTATTTTCTGGCCTACCAAATCTTGCGGGTGATGAATGGCTTTGCTGGTGGTAGCGAAATTGCGCCAGCCGCCAGTGTTGGTCACACCCATTAAGCGTATCTGTAGATTACGCTCTAAAACGGTGCTGCGCATTTTACTTAAAATAGGCCCATCGAGTACGCACTGGGCTTGCTTGTCGTTATCAAATACGTAGGGTAAATCGAGTACTTGGGCCGGCGCGAAAAAGTTACCCGTACCACCGGCCGTGGTAGGAAACATCTCAAGCACGCCTTTTTGTAAGTTACCAATACACTCAGGCACACCGCCACAAAACTGGCCCGAGGAATAAAGCTGAACTTGTACTCGACCTTCACTGGCTTGCTCTACGTATTCTTTAAATGCCAGTAGACCCACATAATCTTCATCTTGGGTGGATGCCTGAATAGACGCCTTGATGATAAATTCAGCCCGATCGGAATTGGCGTTAATAATACCCACCATACTGGCCACAGCAATGACGGCATAAACAGTCAGAAGCGCAATGCGTTTTGTATTCATATCAAGCAAACCCAAACAAACGAGGTAAGGTCATAGTGACCGCAGGAAAATAGGTAATAATAAAAATCACCAAGGCTTCAACTGCTAAAAATGGCAGCATTTCGTAAGCTATATTCTCGGTTTTTTCGCCGGAAACTGACGCAGCCACAAATAGCACTAAGCCCATAGGAGGCGTTGCTAAGCCAACCGTTAAATTTACGCACATGATCACTGCAAAATGCAGTGGGTCGATACCTAGGGATATAAAAATAGGCGCTAGCACAGGGCCGAGGATCAAGATCGCAGGGCCTGCATCTAGAAACATTCCGATGGCGAATAAGAATAAGTTAATGATCAGCAGCAACAACAAGACGTTGTCGGTTATGCCGACGATTTGTTCGGCTAACATATCAGCCATACCGGACACGGTGATGATCCAGGCGAAGGTTACCGCCGAGCCTACCAGTAATAAAATTGTTCCTGATTGCACGGCTGCGTTAACTAATATGTGCGGTAGTTTGTCGAATTTAAGGGTGTTGGTTACAAATAAGGTAACGATCAGTGCATAACCCGCTGCAGCTGCGGCTGCTTCTGTAGGGGTGAAAACACCTAATACGATCCCACCAAGTAAAATGACGGGGGTAAGTAGGGGTAAAAAAGATGTTTTAAGTGCGCTACCCCGTTCGTACCACGTGGCTTTTTGATTTGCTACTGGGTAGTTACGTTTTTTGGAAATGCGACTAGTGACTATCATCAAACCAGCACAAATCAATAAGCCCGGGGTAATACCGGCTAAGAACATGCCCGCCACAGATACGTTCATGATAAATGCGTACAAGATCATGATCCCTGAGGGCGGAATAATCGGGCCGATAACAGACGATGCGGCAGTAACGGCAGCGGCAAAGCGCCTGCTGTAGCCGTTTTCTTCCATAGCGGGGATAAGCATTTTACCTAACGCAGAGGTATCGGCGACCGCTGAGCCTGATAGCCCTGCGAAGAGCACTGACGATAAAATATTTACTTGCGCTAAGCCGCCTCTGTAATGGCCAATTAAGGTTTGGCTAAAGCGCACAATAGACTGGGTGATCCCGCCTTGATTCATTAGCTCACCGGCTAATATGAAAAACGGTACCGCCATCAAAGGGAACGAATTCATTCCTGAGTACAAGCGGGTTAACAGCGCAGAGAAAAACACCTCGTTACCGTCCAGCATTAAACTGACCCCTGGACCAATTAACAAGGCAAATACCACTGGCGTGCCAGCAGTGAGCAATAGAATGAAAACCCAAAAATAACTGATAGACATATTATTCTACTTCCATGGGGGGAATAGTTTGTGCAGTGAGATAATCACGAGCAAAGAGTTGTTTGATCAGGTTTTCGATACCCACTAAAAACAGGGCCGCAAACATTAACGGTGCGCAGACATAAAAGTAAGCAAGCTTGACGGGCATGGACGAGGCATATATTTCAAAACCACCTTGGAAAAAAGCTACGCTTTGTTTGAAAAACACCGCGCTGATCATAATCACCAAAAGAGTGATAATAATTTCTGACATTCTGCGTAAGCCTTGTGGCAGGGCGTCGGCAAACATCTCGATAGACACGTTTAAATTTTCACGGTATGCCCAGGGCGCAACTAAACATGCCACCCATACCATCAAGTATTTCGCGAGCTCTTCGGTCCATGCCAGGGAATCGTTTAACACATAACGGCAGAACACCTGGGCTAAAATCATCAGCAACATAGCACTTAACAGCACGCCCGCGACGTTTTTGCCAAGGGTGCTGATGGCATAATTGACCTTACCGAGCGGGCGATTAATGGCTAAAAACCCGCGACTGACAGCATTTTGCATGAGGTATTCTCCGACTGCGCTTAAGGACTATTTGGGCCAGTAATGGCTAATTTGCGGTTGCTTATCAGTCAACTCGTCCGTGTGTTCAACATCTGGCCCAAGCGGTATGCGCTTGCCCTTAGGTATGAACACGGCCATTTCTTGAGCGCCAAGGGTCAGGTTATAAACCTTGCCACCATGGTAGGTTTGTTCACTTGGGAAACGTTGCCATTCACCTTCGGGTAAGTAGAACTCTACTTCTCCGCCGGGTTTTAAGCAGGGAGCCACTAGCATGTCGTCACCGAACATAAATTGCGATTCAAACGCTGCCGCCAAGCGGTCTTTAGGAAACGCCAGTGGCATCGCGCGCATCAAGGGCACACTCGTACTGCTTGCTTGTTGCATAGCGTTGTAAATATACGGCAGTAAGCGGTAACGTAGCACCAATGCTTGGTTGACCGCTTCTTCTGCTTCAAGGCCATAGCTCCAAGGTTCACGCTGGCCGATACCGTGTAAACGCATGTGAGCACTGAAGACGGCGGCTTGTGACCAACGAATGAATAGCTCTTGGTCACGAGTGTCTTTAAAGAAACCGCCGATATCGGTTGCAAAGAAAGGCGCTCCTGACATTCCCCACGACAATGCGCCTCGGATGCTGGCGCTTAGCCCGCCCCAATCAGCTTGTGGGTCGCCGCCCCATTGGCTAGGGAAGCGCTGTGAGCCGGTCCATGCTGAACGGCTGAATAAGAAAGGGCCGTTTTTAGAATATTTCTCTGCGGCTTCATACACGCACTTGTTGTATAGAAAGCTGTAAACGTTGTGCAACCGGTTGCCTGAATCACCGCTGTGAGCCAGCATATTGTCATCTTCGACTTGCTCACCGAAGTCGGCTTTGATCATATCAATGCCTAAATCAAACAACGGCTTGTGTGATTCCATCCAAAATTGGTATGCGTCAGGGTGGGTGAAATCGACAATGCCGGACTCAGGTAATGGAGTGAGCACTTCTGCGAACGCGCTCATGTCCCACTTGTATTGATACGCTTCTCCGGTGCGCTTGTCTTTCAGTAACCAGCCTTTCTTGGCCATTTCAGCGAAAAGAGGGTGTTGAATCGATACCAGCGGGTATTCCCAAATGCACACTTTAAAGTTGTCTGCTTTGAGCTTATTAATCACCGCCGCTGGGTCGTCAAAGCGTTTGGGATCCCATTCAAAGGCAAAGCGGGTGTCTGTGTCTTGCCATGCACGTCCATCAAGAGTGATGACGTCGCACGGCATTTTGTGATCGCGTACGTCTTTTGCGGTGGCCAATAATTCAGGTACGTCTTTGTAATAGGCTTTCGATAAAATAACCCCTAAGCTCCATACGGGTGGTGTTGGTGCTTTGCCGGTTAAATCTGTGTAAGTGTTGATCATGGCGTTGCCATCTTCACCGTGCATCAAGAACATATCTAGGCATTCATCTTCCACTAACACCCCGTAAGCACGTTGTGACCAAGTGGCATAACCCACAGCATGTGTTACCGGGGCAGGGGTATGTACAAACACGCCCCAACCGCTGGGGCTCCAACAAAATGGCGTGTTTTTGTACGAAATTTCTGCATTTACGCCCAGTGCATCATGGTTGTATGAGCGCACAAGTTGACCGCGCTTATTAAGGCTACCCCATTTTTCACCTAAGCCGTATACAGCTTCGTCGGTATCAAGCTCTAGGCTCATTAACCAGCCTTTGTCTACTTTGGCTAGAGGCGGCAAGCGGTAGCGGCGCACAAAGTGGCCATCGGTCGCAGTTTGTTGAATGGTTTTACTGTTTTGTGATAGCTCAAACGTGAAGGGGGTGTGGGTGATCACTAACTTACTGTCGCCAGCAATCAAGGTTGTTTGCTGCTCACTTGAAACGATGTCTGCTGCTATTACATCGGGTTTAGATACGAGCAAGCCATAATCAGGCTGGTCTTTTTTGCCAATTTGTAAACGCACACCAAACGCATGAAATGCGATGTGTAAATCACCTTGAGACATGGGTATAAGCACACTGGAATCACTTTGCAAGCTGGCCGCGCCGGTCACTTCAGCTTGCTTTATATCGTTCCAATTTGGGGCAGTAACATCAAACAAAGACGTAGTTGTAGACATGAATTTTTCTCACTCGTGATAATGGCACAATGGGGAAGCGCAAATGCTAGCACTGAGGCGATGCGATTAACCCTCACAATCTTATATAAGATATAAGTTATAGTAGTGTTAAATTCTTGTCAATCTTTGTTGGGTTTTAGTTGCACAGTGGGTTTGAGGTTATCCAGGGCGTGTATATTAAGTGATTGAAACAAAGCTTAAAACTATCGAATATAGCGGGATTAATGCACTTCACAAAAATGCACCGAATTGATCCCTAACAAAGTTTAATGTAAACCAAACGATAATATCTTGTATAAGACATACACTTAATATTACTCTTATATTTTGTTTCAACAAATTTGCCGTATATGAACGAAAATCGCTTTGACAACAAACTTAGCCGACCTGGTTTAGCTTTCCAGCCTTTGTACAAACAGGTGGAAGAGCAAGTGACTCAACTTATCGTTGAACAGCGCTGGAAGCCAGGTGAAATGCTACCCAACGAATTTCAGCTGGCCAGCGAGTTTGGCGTCAGCCAAGGCACGGTGCGCAAAGCGCTGAACAGCCTAACGAGCGCTAAAATTCTTACCCGTAGGCAAGGCATTGGTACGTTTGTTTCTGAGCACACGGGTCATCACGGACTTTATCGTTTCTACCCGCTGATTGCGGATGGCAAATCCCCTGAATTGCCTAAGGCTGAGCTATTGTCTATTTCAACGCAAACGGCCAATAAGAAAGTCGCGGCGGCCTTAGCACTTAATCCGAAAGACAAAGTGATTGTACTGATCAGGCGGCGTATTTTAGATAATGAGTTTTGTATTGCAGAGACTATTTTTTTGCCCCATAAATGGTTTAAAGCATTACTCGATGAAAAAGAAGTGCCGCATACGCTGTACCATTTTTATCAAACCAACTTTAACCTGACCGTACACACCATACGTGACAGTATCAAAGCGGATCTCGCCACGCAAAATGACGTAGATACCCTCGACATAAAGCTCGGAGAGCCGTTGCTTGAAGTAACACGCATCGCTCAGTCGCTAAACGACAAACCGATGGAATACCGTATCAGCCGTTGTCGCAGTGATAAATACCATTACTTAGTCGAGTTGAACTAACAACCCGCTTCGCTGCTATTGACGTGACGCTGGAAAATAGCGGGTAAGGCTTACCCGCACGTATTTTTAACGCAGCCTTTACACCTCACACATTCGATGTCTATTTGCTTAACTAAAACGGCTCGATATACGCAGTTGAACTGTTGAAATCGAATTGGTTTATCTTACCGCATTGAGCGAAGTGATTGCTCGAAGGGTAAGGTGTACCGGTTTGCTGCACATCGCTTTCAAAGCCTTGTCCGTTTTTCACATAGGCCTTGAGTTCGAACCAGCCGTTTACGGTTTTACTGCAATCCATTTGTACATCTAGCATCCAGTAATGCTCCCCCCATTCATTGAGCACTTCTTGCCCGAACCCGTCGTTGACCACTGTTTTTAGTGGGCCATAGCTGGCGGGCCAAAGGTTCGTCGTCCAGTCCATTGCGGTGCCTTCTGAGGTTGCATTTTGCGCGCTTTCAGCACCATACCAATCTAGGTATTGTTCACTTTGTTTCCACACAGCCGTGGTTGTGTTGCGCAGATTATTGTGGGTGATGGGAATTGCACATTGATAGTTTTCAGCTGTGCAGGCCTTGCCTAATTGGCTGCTGGCATAGGCATGGTCTATACCGCCGCGCACGAACATATCCTGACCATTTTGCGTCTGTGCTTTAATAAATATGACCGTTCTTTGCCTATTTTGAGTGGGCGCAGAGTCTGTGATTTTGCCATTGTGATGAATCGCTATCGCATCAAAAGGCAGAACATTAAGGTTTATCGTTCCATCGTTTTGTACGGTTATAACGTCTCCGGAACAGCTTTGAGCATCACCAGCAAGTTGACCTTTCAATACGTTGCAATATTGTCCTGGTGCCATCGAAGTGGGTACGCTCGCGCTAAGTTGGTAGCTCTCTTTGTTTATGGCGACAAAGCCTGAGCTGCTGCGGCCAAAGGCGATTTGATTAGCACCATTATCCCACCAGTCAGACAGTGAGAAGTCATCATTAGTATTATTTCTAAAATCGACTGCGCCAGCTATGTAACTCCAGCGGTGCTCGCACTTCCAGTTTTGCCCAAAGCACTCAAGATTACCGTTGTTGTGTACGCTCACATTGGGAGCTCCCGCATCGCTATCAGAATGAAAGTCAAAGCTAGACATCACCTTTGGATACCCATAGGGATAGGCAAGCATAAAGACATTTGCCAGATCGTATAACCTGCCATCTTCAAACGTAATAACGTTGCCCCCGCCGCCGTGACCCCGCTGATTATCATGGTTGTCAACAAAGACCACTGCTTGGTAGCTAGGCATGAACCCCCAGCCTTCTCCAAAATTACTTAACCAAGCTAATTTACCATTTCGAAACGTGTTACCTATTTCAACACTGTACTTAAACTCGGTTACTAAGCCGTTACTGGCATACTCACTGGCTGATACAGCTTCACCCCCTTGATCGATGACCTCCTGAAAGATCAAGGGGGTCCCCGAGACTTTGGATAAAATACTAGATATATCGGCACTAGGCATATGCTTCGCGGCATCTAATCTAAACCCTTTAACGCCTATGTTAGTCAAGTCACTTAAGTAGGCCGCTATGGTGTCTTGAACGTAGGGCGCGTCCGTGTCTAAGTCAGCTAGGCCAACCAATTCACAATTTTGTACCTGTCCTCGGTCACTGTAGTTGTTGATTGTGCAAGTTGTATGGAAGTCTTGCGGGGAAAATATAGGGTACTGCTTAGCGCCGAAACTGCTGCCAGCAGTACCATTTCCTGAGCCTGCCGCCATATGGTTGATGACCGCGTCTACGTATATATCCACGCCTGCTGAATCGCAGCGCTGTACCATGTCAATGAACTGTGCGCGGTTTCCCCCTCTGCTTTGCAGCACGTAGCTAACGGGTTGATAACGAGCCCACCACTGATTTGCGGTGATGTGCTCGTTTGGCGGAGATACTTGAACCGCGGCATAGCCTTTGGGGCCCAGATAGGTTTCGCATTCAGTGGCTATGTCTTGCCAGTTCCACTCAAATAAGTGGACAAAAGTTGTGGGTGTTGCACTGCTTTGAGTGCTAAAACTAACTACCAGTGCACAAGCAATGGTTTTTAAAGATGTATTCATTATCGTATCCCTTAGGTTGATCGTTCTGTCATCTGCTAAGGCATACGTGACGATATGTAAATGCTCCTAGCCGTGGCGATGAAACCCTACGGCAAGAGCAAAAAAATTACCAAATGAATACGTATGTAAATAAAATGTTGTTTTTTTGTTTTGTGACTATTTTTACCTTTATTGTCTTCGCATTTGTGCTGAGCTGGCAATATCCGCTTCTTCAAACTGTATTTGCTGATCAAACAATAATTGGCTGATGCGTGTTGGTTTCCCTTCATCGTCAAGCTCTACCAAACCGATGCCCGAGCCATTAACTAAACGTTCACCGGCCGATGCGTGAGACGGTTTTAGTGGTGTGACGCGCATATTTCGCCGTTTGGTAAACATGTTTAAAGGCGAATACGGCGCGTACAGCCAGCGGTTTAATCGGTCGAGCCAATTGAGCAAACCTTCTGGGAAAGTGTTCCTTAAGCCACTACTGGTGATTTGCCATATGTCAGGGCTGTTGCGTCTGCGCTTTAACTTCACATGGTATGCGTAGGAGTAATGCACGTCCCCGGATAAAATCACGAAGTTTTGAGGCGTTTTTCGATGGGTGAATAGATTCAATAGGTAATTTGCACTGCCGGGGTGAGCCATCCAGTTCTCGGCATCCACCACCAGTGGTTTTCCAATACGGGTAAATACCCTTTGAATAGCTTCGATGAGTTTCACCCCAAATATAGGTGCTGGCGACACTAGCACCACTGCTGGCTCATTAATCAAAGCTTGTTGCAATTCAGTGAGTGACTCCCAATCCATCAAACCTGACGGCTTATTGGCGTTCGATTCTGACCACCAGCGCTGGGTGCGGGTATCAAGCACCAATAATTTGGGCGAGGTGGGCCATTGGTAATGCCATTGTTCAAACTCTAACAATTTAGTGATGGTTTCATCGTGTTCTGGACAGCCTAAGTCCTGCAAACTCAATTGCACCTTTTGCAGTAATTCATCACTGAAGTTTTGCGGTGCGTTACCCCATCCTTGGCACAGTAAATAGGCCATTAATGAATTACCTATTATTCGCCGAGAGAACACATTACCGTAGGCTGCTTGCTCCCAATCGGCGGTTAAATTCCAGTCATCGGTTACGTCGTGATCGTCAAACATCATAGGGCAAGGAAGATGCGCCATCACACGCCTAACCTGCGATAAGCCCGATACAAATTGTTCGATTAAGGCCAACTCGCCTAGATATTCATCAGCGCTTTGCTCGCCATTACCATTAGGTATATCGGTATTCGCAGTTGCCCAACATTCGGGCGACCAACACAGTAAATACATGGCCATCACTTCTGCAAACGACACCAAATGATTATTCGCGTGCACTGTGGTGAAGACCGGCTTTTCAGCGGACTTAAAAAGCGGGATCTTTAATTTTTGGCTTTGACTGTCATTTGGCAAAATTTGCATGCGTTGGTTGTATAAGGCCGTTTCACCATGTAGGGCGTGACTGTCAGCAACGGTGGAATCTGCAAAGATTTCATTATCTATGCCTAGGGAGGGGATAACACTGTGAATTGCTGCCAACATGGGCGTTGCCACATCGTCAGCGTATATTTGGTCTCCCGTCATCATCAATAAACTCGGCCACTGATGTGGGGAGTCTTGCAGCGTAGCGAGTAAGTTATCAGCAATGACTAAGCCATCAGGGCTGTCATGATGAGGCTTGCGGCACGAACCATGCAGAATTTTGCGCAGTTTATTGTGCACCACAAAACCCGGAGTGGAGCGCCGTGGATAACAAATATCACTGAGCAACTCGGTGAGCTTCACTTCTGCTTCGTTTTCAGCGGTAAATGCTAACTGATAGCCAATCCAGCAGTCAGTGGGTAACGGGGTGTCGAGTGTCAAGTGCAGTAAATGAATATAAAGATGTTCACCGACTTTAATGCTTCTGTGCTGAGGAATGTCGCGATCGTTGGTTTGCTCAAGTGGATAGGTTTGCGCAGCTTGACCTTCAGGTGTAAGCGACAACTTGATATTGATGGATTGGTTGGTGACTAACCATATCGTCACTTTATCGCACGTGAGTTTCTTTAAAACAGGTCCTGCGAGTACTTTTAACGCTGATTGCTGCAAATCGTCTTCCTACAATTATTGATTGACCCGCGAAGCGCACCCTAACAATGCTGTTAACTAAGTCATCGTTCACGCCGTTACTTCAGTAAATTTATCATATGAAGTATGTACTTTGCGGTTAAATCAGGAGAATTGTCACTCTTTGGTGGCTGATTTTGCGCCGTTTCACTTAGGCTAATAGTTATTTTTATTAATCTGGCTTTCATTATTAAGGATTTAGTCTAGTTTTTAGTGCATCCGAGATACATCATATTTCAATTGGCAAAAAGCTATTTAATTGGTAATGTGATTTCCGCTTTATTGGTATTAGAATAGATTTAATTGGTCTTACAACTTCCGATTGGTAATGTGGTTGATTAACTTTGTGGTTTGTAAAAAGCTGCCGGCTACTTTCAAAATATGATGGGTTTTTGAATGAGCCTAAAGGATTTAAATGACAGTTTTTAAAAATTTATCTATTCGGTATAAACTACTTTTCCTCGCGATGGCCCCACTTCTTTTAGCCTTATTCTTCATTTTGGCTGAGGTTTCTAAAAATTACCACGTTCTCGATGCCATGCATCAAGCTCAGTCACTGGGAAGACTAGCAACGACGGCCAGTGACTTAGTACATGAAATGCAAAAAGAGCGAGGGTTCTCAGCGGGTTTTCTGGGGTCCAAAGGTAAGAAATTTTCGACTGATTTAAATACGCAGCGAAACGAAACCGACAACCGATTGATTCAATACACACAGTTTGTAGACCAGCTTGAAACAAATAACTATGATCCAAGGCTTTCTGCTCTGCTGTCATCCATTACTGTACATTTAGATAAGCTGGGCGAAATACGAAAAGGTATTACTCGACAGTCGCTGCCTGTGTCCAAGGCGATAGGTTACTATACATCCGCCAATGCGCAGCTGTTGAATATTAGTGGTGTTATTTCTACAACTATTGATGAACCGCGTATTAGTAATCAAATATCCGCTTACGTCAACTTTCTGCAGAGTAAAGAGCGAGCGGGAATAGAGCGTGCAGTGCTGAGCAATACTTTTTCCTCTGGTCGATTTACTGATAATGATTATATAAAGTTTATTACCCTGTTATCAGAGCAAACAACCTACTTTACCGTGTTTTTAGATTTCGCTTTAGAAAAGTATGCAAGAATCTTTGAAGAGATTGTTAGTGGACAGGATGTTGAAGACGTCAAATATATGCGCGATATCGCACTACAGAATCCTGACAATACGTCTGTCGAAGCCACTCTTTGGTTCAAGGCTGCAACCGGAAGGATCAACAAACTGAAAGAGTTTGAGAATCTATTGGCAGCAGAATTACTTGGCTCTATAGATGAAGCGGCCACCATAGCCGCTCGTAATTTACTTTGGCTAACGTTGATTTCAGCGTTAATCATCATTATCAGTTTAACGTTGAGCGTGGTGATATTACGCCAAATTAATCGTCAAATTGGTTCGCTTTCAAAGGCGATGAACAATGTACAACGAGAATCAAACTTAAATTCCCGAGCTAAGCA
>OJFV01000307.1_pt1 | contig 14622 bp, 12 predicted proteins | sample 1594391 | NCBI WGS metagenome assembly OJFV01 (sample SAMN05416856, study PRJEB24817) | seawater metagenome | isolation source: Sea water | place: Canada:Atlantic | collected 2013-11
AAAGCCAGAAATTAAGTTAAGAGTTATCTGAAAATCACGTTCTCACACAGTCTGGTTGGATAGCGGGCGTTTGGTAATTGCGCACGCCGGGTTAAAAGAAGAAATGCACGGGCGCGGTTCTGGGGCCGTTCGAAATTTTGCCATGTTTGGGGAAACTACGGGCGAAGTCGACGAGTTTGGTTTGCCTGTTCGTATCGACTGGGCCCGCGAATATCGTGGAAAAGCAGCTGTGATTTATGGTCATACGCCCATGCACGAAGTGGAATGGTTAAATAACACGTTGTGCCTTGATACTGGCTGTGTTTTCGGGGGGAAACTTACGGCTTTACGCTGGCCTGAGAAGCAGACCATTTCTGTCGAAGCAAAGCAAGTTTACGCTGATTCCATCAAACCGTTAGATCATAAATCTGATCGTACTGCTCAACAGGATAATGATCGCCTGATTTACTTTGATGATTTCATTGGTAAACAACGCATTACGACATCTTTTGGTAATACGGTTATCATTCCCGAAGAAAATAGCTTGGCAGCATTGGAAGTCCTGAGCCGCTTTGCTGTGGATCCGCGTTGGTTGATCTATTTACCTCCAACGATGGCGCCTTGTGCAACAGCTTTAAGGGGATCGTATCTGGAGCATCCAGACCAAGCACTTGATTATTTTGTCAGCAACGGGGTGAACTCAATCATTGCTGAAGAAAAGCATATGGGCTCACGGGCGATTTTGGTGATTTGTAAATCAGCAGAAGCGGCTGCTAAACGGTTTGGGGTTGAAGATGGCAAGTCGGGGGTGATTTATACTCGGACCGGGCGTTCATTTTTTAAAGATGATGCCTTAGAAGCAGCTGTTGTCGGCCGTATTGCCAAAGCTTGTGAAAAAGCGGGTCTATGGAAAGAGCTGGATAGTGACTGGCTATTGCTCGATGCGGAACTCATGCCTTGGTCGGCAAAAGCTCAGGAACTGTTGGTTAAGCAATACGGTCCAACTGTTGCTGCTGCCCGGGCTTCCGCAGAGGCTCTGCATGCGGTTCTTGAAAGTGCGGGGCCTATTGAAGGTCTCGGCGAGATGAAATCTCAAGCTTTTGATCGTGCCACGACGGCGCGCAAAATGGGAGAGACAATTGATGGGTATTGTTGGGAGGCCAATTCCATTGAGGATTATAGAATTGCGCCTTTCCATCTTCTGGCTGCTGAGGGGCAAGTTTATTGTCTCACAAATGGTTAAAACCACCGCATTCTATGCGGTAAAAAAACTAAGTTGCGTGCGAAGCACGCTCTTTAGACACGAAGCCGACTTTTAGTCGGCCCTACCCAAAACCTACCGACTTTAGTCGGTAGTAGTTTAGTCGGATAAATCTCACCGCTGGCATATGGAATTATTAAGTAAGCTCTGTAGTCATGACCAGATTTTACAGGCTACGGAATGGCGAGAACTCGATCCTGGAAAGGACGTAGATCGCCAAGCGCTCATTGACTGGTGGCTTAACCATACTGCTAAGGGGGGAGAGGGGATGGTGCTCAAGCCTTCTGAATTTATGGTAAAAGGTGAACGCGGTTATCTTCAACCCGCGCTTAAAGTTCGAGGGCAGGAATACTTAAGAATTATCTATGGTCCTTCTTATGATGAACCGGGGAATATTGATCGGCTTAGAAAGAGGGGCTTGAAGCGTAAGTATTCAATGGCTATGCGTGAATTTTCCTTGGGAATTGAAGGGTTACAGCGTTTTGTTGATGGACGCCCACTTCGTTCATTTCACGAATGCGTTCTTAGGGTGCTTGCACTTGAGAGCGAACCTGTCGATCCAAGGTTATAATTAGATTTTAAGGGAAGGAGCCTAAATTCCTTCCCTTAAAATCCTAAATTACAGACTTGAAAGAATTTGACTTCGTATCAACAAAGCCTCGGTGGTTGCATGCCCCCGCAACCAACATAAATACACAAAACCTCGTAATCATAACTGGTTACGAGGTTTTGTGATTCTGGGTATTTTGCTCTAATCAATGAAACCAATGTCTTAAGAGATAGGTTCAAATCAATGCACAACCAAGGCTAGACAGGTAGTCAAAAAGCAGGGAAATGAAGAGGGGTAACCTCATCACTCTTGGATGTTCCCGCCGAATACGCGGGACATCCTTTCTCTATAAGTTATTCCGGCATCACGGAATGGCGTTCTAAATTGGCCTTCCGGAACAATTCATCGACCCTTCCCGTATCTCTAATCTTTGTCAACCCTTTGTTAAAAGTCGCTATCAGGGCTTTACCATTTTTTACTTGTCTGGAAATAAGCAAATGCAGTGTCGTGATCCGGGCGGGTTTGTCGGCATGCGCAACGATGATATCGCTATATTGAGGCAATTGATCATGCAGTAGAGCCAGGCCGACATTCATTTCCACCAAAGACAAATCGATCCTGCCATTGGTCAGCTTTCTCAGATTGTAATAATCGGTAGTGGAGCGGTCCACCTTAATCAGCCCGCTGTCTTCGGCTTTTTGGAAATCATTACCGTAAAAATAGCCGATGGTTGCCCCGATCCGAAAACCCGATAGGTCGCTATAGGTATCCCAAGAAAATGAGCGTGTTTTCCGATGGAAAAAAACTTCTTTGGACACGATTACCGGATCGGAATAGAAAAAAAGGCGGTCGCGTTCTTTCGACCAGGACCAGACCACAGTGCCATCCCATTCCCCCCGTTCTGCCAGTATCATCGATCGCTTCCAGGGAAAGAAACCGTATTCGACAATATGGCCTGAGACGGCAAAGGCCTCACTCACAATGCGTGAAGCCACACCATATCCTTCCACCCCTTCGGTCAGATAAGGCGGAAACTCCCCATTTGTGAGTCTGATCACTCTGTCCAGGCTGTTTGCCGGCTGCACTTGGAATACAAACAGCACGGCAGCAATTAAACCGAGGACCTTATTCATGATCTAATCCCAGACATTTATTCGTGATAATGATACTCGAACAAGGTTAACCGAAGGCTAAATCCAGCGATCCCTTGGATAATCAGGATGGTAGTTTAACGCTTAGTGATCCCGATCTTCGCCGGGACCTCTTCAGGTGGGAGAGCACGTTCGAGAAAGCCACTACCTTCTTCACAAATTGGCCATTAGAGGCAAAACAAACCTTAGAACAATTTTCCACCTGTCACCGTGGGCGGTTACTTCGGGTTTATGTGCTCGTGTGTGCGAGTAAAAGTTTGGATTATGGCCGGAGTTAAATCATCCTCGAACAAAGACACAACCCCTAATTTTTGAAGTCTTCAATTATATCGCAGGGTGGTCCAGAATTTTTCTTGAGTGTCGTTCTTTGCGGAAGGCCATCAAAGTAATACCGAAATGTCGCTTGAATGCCTTCGAGAGGCTGGAGCTTGACTCAAATCCTGTCGCGGCGGCGATATCAAAGACACGCATTTTGGTTTCTTCAGCTAAAGACTTAGCATGTGCCAGGCGGATCTGTTCATAATATCGACCAGGTGGGATTTCGAGCTCTCTGATAAATATGCGGTGAAGTGTTCTCAAAGAGCAGTTGGATGATGCGGCTATGGTTTCCAGGGGTAAGGGATCGACAAGGTTGTGTCGCATCACATCAATTGCCTTGATAAGCTGCGAGGTCTGTGCGGCAGACGGAATGCTACGAAGTCCATGATTATTAATACCAGCGTTATAGACAAAGGTATTGGATACATCGAAGGAGAGGGCTTCGCCGCATTTTTCACGAATAATGTGTAACATTAGTTCTAAAACAGTAGTTGCGCCCCCGGCAGTTATTCTGTTTCCGTCAATGACATATCGATTTGATAACGCATGTACGTTGTGAAACTCTTCTCTGAATACAGCTAAATCCAACCAATGTAACGTTGCATGCTTTTTTTCCAGAAGACCAGCAGCTGCTAGGAGCCATGCGCCTGCATCGAACCCGCCGATTAAATTCGTTTTTTTCTCGACCCGGCGTATTGAGGACAGGAGCTCAGCGGTGGCATGTTCACGTGCGCCATAGCCGCAAATAATAAATAAAGCATCCATTGGTTCACAGGAATGGAGTGCTTCGTCAGGAAGTAAATTCAACCCACTCGAGCTTTTTACTGGCTGCTTGTCTGGAGTGATAAGGCTCCATTCAAACGTGGTTTCTCCGGCACAATAATTTGCGACACGGAGCGGTTCAACTGCGCTTGCCAATACCATATTGGAAAAACCGTCAAGCAGAAGGAAACCGTAACGAATGGGTGTTTTAGGCATCATAGGACAAGATAATGGCATAATAGGCACTCAAATTTCAACAATAATGTCTAAGAATAAAACTCGAACGCACTTGGCTTTGAGCACAAATTGTGAATCGGGATGTTTTTTATCACTTGTACGATCTTCGATTACTGACATAGCCGCAATAAAAGAAACAAGGTTTACGTGATTCAAAAACAGATCATCGGGGTTTGTGGTAATGCCGCATCTGTTGGCCTTGCTATCGCAGATTTCCAAGTGTCTGGATCGAATGCAGGGAAAACGTCTCGTGTCCTTGTTCTCTATAATTAGAAGGGATGACAATGAAAACCAATTTTAAACTGAACCGTCGTCGGTTCTTACATAGTTCTACAGCTGCGGCTGCGGCGGGTCTATTTCCTGGCCTACTGCGTGCATCGACCCCCGCACCGAAACGTGGTGGGACATTCCGCATTGCTGTATCCGCTGGATCGACAACCGACTCGCTAGATCCGGCGAGCATAACTGGTGGCCCCTTGGTCATGGCTCTCTTTGGTGGTGTTTGTAATAATTTGACCGAGATTGATGCGGACGGGAACGTCATTCCTGAACTGGCAGAAAGCTTTGAGGCAAGCGCCGATGCAAAAACATGGATCTTCAAAGTTCGCCGGGGTGTTACCTTTGGAAACGGGAAGTCTTTAACCGCTAAGGACGTCATTGCTTCCTATAATCATCATCGGGGAGAAGAAACAAAATCAGCCGCGAAAGCTCTTCTAGATCAAGTAACTGATATTCGGCAAGATGGACCAAATACAATTATCTTCGATTTGCAGGCCGGTAATGCGGACTTCCCGTTCGTTGCTGCTGACTATCACCTCATGATAATGCAGGCGAATGCGCAGGGCGGACTTGATTGGGAATCAGGCTATGGCACCGGAGGGTACTTGCTGATTGATCACAAGCCTGGAGTTAGTGTGCGACTGAAACGCCGGGATGATTATTGGAAATCAGACCGGGCTTGGTTCGACGAAGTAGAACTAATCAATATTACCGATCCTACTGCACGCCAGAACGCATTGGTCACCGGGGAAGTGGATGCGATCAATGCAGTTGATTTGAAAACGGTCCAACGTCTGAGCCAAATCAGTAGTATCAACATTGATGAGGTTACCGGAACGTCGCATTATACGATGCCGATGCTTACAGATATTGCACCCTTTGATAACGTGGATGTACGGTTAGCTGTAAAGTACGCGGTTGACCGTGAAGAGCTTCTGCAAAAGATATTGCGCGGACATGGACAGGTTGGAAATGACCACCCGATTGCTCCTGCGAATCAATTTTATGCGGCTGGCCTGGAGCAACGTACCTATGATCCGGACAAGGCTAAATTTCATCTAAAGAAAGCAGGTTTTGACTCTCTTGATATAGAAGTTTCAACCGCTGAAACGGCATTCAATGGAGCGACAGACGCAGCCGTTTTATTCAAAGAAAGTGCTTCAAAAGCCGGGATCAACGTGACCGTTAAGCGAGAGCCAAGCGACGGTTATTGGTCGGATGTCTGGCAGAAGAAGTCGGTTTGTTATTCATACTGGAACGGTCGGCCAACCGAAGACTGGATGTTCTCGCTGGCCTATGCAACGGGTGTGGATTGGAACGAAGCACATTGGAGCAATGAGCGCTTTGACGCATTGCTTTCGGAAGCCCGGTCCGAACTGGATAATGCTAAACGCAGAGAAATGTACTACGAGATGCAACAGATCGTAAGAGATGATGGTGGGTCGATGATTCCGCTCTTTGCAAACTATGTAGATGCAAGTTCGACACGTGTCGCCCACGGTAAACTTGCTTCCAATCGCTTCCTTGACGGTTGGAAAATTGTCGAACGTTGGTGGAGCGCCGAATAACAAAATCGTTCAGGGCGTCCTTGGGCACCTGAACACCTTCGACAGGTGTCTATCCTCGCTATGGGCCTCTTGGGATAATGCTGTCGATAAATTTTATCTAGCAGGACAAACAATGGAAAAAATAACTAAAGCAGCCTCAATCGGGGGAGGTGTAATCGGGGGTGGTTGGATCGCTCGCTTCATCCTTAATGGTATTGATGTGACGGTTTATGATCCCCACCCGGAAGCAGAACGTATCGTTTATGAAGTTCTTGCTAACGCAGAATGTGCCTATGAGAAACTGTTGACGGTTCCATTGGGACAACAAGGTAAGCTCACCTTTGCCAGCACACTCAAAGAGGCCGTGGCAGACGCGGACTATATTCAGGAGAGTATTCCTGAGCGGCTCAATCTTAAGCATAAGGTTTTTGCTGAGATTGAAGCTTTTGCCAAACCAAACGCATTGATTGGATCCTCGACCTCAAATTTCAAACCATCCGAATTACAAGAAGGGATGAAAACACCAGAACGCTTGTTTGTCGCTCATCCTTTTAACCCTGTCTATTTGTTGCCATTGGTTGAAATCGTTCCCAGTCCAGCCAACAGGGAAGATGCAATTGAGAAGGCCGTGACGTTTCTAGGTGAAATGGGCATGAAACCTTTGCGGGTGCGTAAAGAAATCGACGCACATATAGGGGACCGGTTACTGGAGGCCGTCTGGCGCGAGGGTCTGTGGTTGATCCATGATGATATTGCCACGACCGAAGAAATCGATGATGTGATTCGATTTGGCCTTGGCCTACGTTTTGCGCAAATGGGTCAATACGAAACTTATCGCATTGCAGGCGGTGAAGGTGGGATGCTCCATTTTATTGAGCAATTTGGCCCAGCCCTAAAATGGCCTCTTACAAAGCTGATGGATGTGCCTGACTACACTGATGAATTGGTTGGAAAGATTGCAAGCCAATCTGATGACCAATCTGGTGCGTACAGCATTCGCGAGCTAGAGCGTATTCGTGATGACAATCTTGTCGGTATCCTGCAAGCTTTGAAAGTCAACAACTGGGGAGCGGGAACAACGCTGAAGGAAATGGAACAGCGATTTCGTGAACGCGCAGAAGCTGCCATCTCTGATAGCAAGCTAAATTTCTCAAAGCCTTTGGCGCTCCACGAAGTACAAGTGAGGGGCGATTGGATCGATTGCAATGGCCATTTGAGCGAGCATCGCTATTTGCAGGTTTTCGGTGACGCAACAGACGCCTTTTTACAATTGATTGGCTTGAACAAGGAATATCGAGATAGGAATTTATCGATGTTCACTGCTGAATCCCACCTCAGACATTTACGTGAAGTTGCTGGTGGATCAAAGTTGCGGGTGGAAACACAGCTCCTCGCTCAAGACGAAAATAGCGTGCATATTGCCCACGAAATGTTCTGTGGAACAGAAGAACTCCCCGCTGCAACATCAGAACACATGCTCATACATGTAAGTGCTAATGATGGGCAAGTCTGTGCGTTCAAGTCACCCGTAAAAGAACGTTTAGCCGAAATCTGGACAGCCCAGTCGACGATTGGTGTGCCAGATATGCAAATGGATCCATTCGACCCATCGCTAAGATCGCTTAAACGAGCGGAAAGTTAAGAGTTCATGCATCCCTTATTAAAAATGAAGTTGCAGCGTCTGGGGTTGGGAGCTTTTACACTTTTTCTGATTTCCTTAATCATTTTCTTTGCGGTGGAATTGCTCCCCGGAGACATCGCACAGGAAATTTTAGGCCAGGCAGCTACACCAGAGACTGTCGCGGCCTTCAGGACAGAACTTGGATTGGATCGACCGTCCCACGAACGCTATCTGGAGTGGCTGGCAAATGCTGCAACGGGTGATTTTGGCACATCCCTAGCGAATAAACGCGAAATATCTGAATTGATCGGTGAAAGATTGGGTAATACGCTATTTCTTGCTGCTTATGCTGCGATAATTGCGATCCCGTTATCTGTTGGCCTTGGGCTGTTGGCTGCCCTTTATAGAAATTCCTGGTTTGACAGGTTTATTAACCTTACGACACTGTCTTCGATCTCTTTTCCGGAATTCTTCCTTGCCTACATCCTGATCTTGTTTCTTTCGGTAAAATTACAGTGGTTCCCGTCGATCGCCAACATCAATCTGGAAGCGCCAATGATAGAATTGCTTCACAGATCATTTCTACCTGCATTGACCCTGACATTGGTTGTAACAGCACATATGATGCGTATGACGCGAACTGCAATTATCAATCTCCTTTCATCACCCTATATAGAGATGGCACGGCTTAAAGGGATGTCACCGTATCGTATCATCCTGCACCATGCTCTGCCCAACGCACTGGCACCTATCATAAATGTTATCGCATTAAACTTGGCTTATCTGGTTACTGGAGTGGTCTTAGTTGAAGTGGTGTTTGTCTACCCAGGATTGGGGCAACTAATGGTCGATTCCGTTACAAAGCGTGATATCACCGTCATTCAGGCCTCCTGTCTTATTTTTGCAACAGTCTACATATCTATAAATTTGCTAGCTGATGTTCTGTCAATCGCTTCAAATCCACGACTGATGCATAGAAAATGAGGAACTTGTCATGTTGAAAATTATCAGCAAAGCCCCCCTGAGCGCGAAGTTCGGCATGGTTGTTATCACAGCCTATGCTCTGGTTGCCATATTTGCAGATTTCATAGCACCTTTTGCAGAAACAAAAATAGTTGGAATGGAATTTGAAGTTTGGGGAGGGGACTTCTTGCTAGGTACCGATAACTTGGGTCGCGACATGCTTTCTCGTTTGATATTTGCGGCTCGTAACACTGTTGGCATCGCGTTGGTTTCCACCATTCTTGCATTTCTGCTCGGAGGCGTTCTTGGACTCATAGCGGCGACGTTGGGAGGGGTGGTTGATCAGGTCCTATCACGGCTCATGGATGTCTTGATGGCTGTCCCATCACTAATATTCGCGTTATTGCTACTCACTATACTGGGTACAAATGTTATTAATCTGGTCATTGTGATTGCAGTCCTTGATGCAACACGGGTTTTTCGGTTGACGCGAGCGGTTTCGATGAATGTCGTGGTCATGGATTTTGTTGAAGTCGCTCGAGTGCGGGGGGAAGGGCTGATATGGATCATTCGACGAGAAATTTTACCTAATATTATGGCCCCACTTACAGCGGAGCTTGGTTTGCGTTTTTGCTTCGTTTTCCTGACGATTTCTGCTCTTTCCTTCCTCGGTCTAGGTATCCAGCCACCAACCGCCGACTGGGGTACTATGGTTCGTGACAACGCATCTTTGATTACATTCGGAGATATTACACCCCTATTGCCTGCAGGTGCTATTGCGCTCTTAGCGGTCGCAGTAAACTTCGTTGTTGACTGGATGTTGCATCGATCTTCAGGGTTGAAGAGTTAGGAAATACTCATGAAAACGAATAACCTTCTTACAATCCGTGATTTAAAAATTGAAGCCCAGATCGAAGAAGAATGGTCCGAGATAGTTCATGGGGTAGATCTTGAATTAAAACGAGGTGAGATATTAGGATTGATCGGAGAATCTGGAGCCGGAAAATCAACCATTGGCCTAGCTGCTATGGGGTACTCTAGAGACGGATGTCGAATTTCTGCTGGGTCTATTGAGTTCGATGGGATCGACTTAATGAAGGCAAGCCAAAATGTTCTACGCAATTTGCGTGGCAAGCGTATCGCTTATGTGGCCCAGTCTGCAGCAGCGAGTTTTAACCCCGCCCACCGTTTGATTGATCAATACACTGAAGCCCCTGTGGTTCACGGTGTGTCAGATCAACCGAGCGCAAAAGTAGATGCCGTTGAACTTTACCATCGTATGCAGTTGCCAAATCCCCAAGAAATCGGATTTCGTTATCCTCACCAGGTTTCGGGAGGCCAATTGCAGAGGGCAATGACTGCTATGGCAATGTCCTGCAAACCAGACTTGATAATCTTTGATGAACCGACAACAGCGCTTGATGTAACCACTCAGGTCGAGGTGCTTGCGGCAATTCGTGATGTAGTTCAGCAATTTGGTACAGCAGCGATTTACATTACGCACGACCTTGCGGTTGTGGCCCAGATGGCTGATCGGATTAAGGTTCTCCTAAAAGGCAATGAAGTAGAGGAAGCAGATACAAGAACTATGCTTTCTGCTCCGAAAGAGGAGTACACAAAATCACTTTGGGCGGTCCGAAGCTACCATCCTGATCCTCATCCTGCACCGGCACAGGGTGAAGTGCCTGTTATCAGCATTGAAAATGTTACAGCAAGCTATGGGAAGGTACCGGTGTTGAAAAGTGTTAGTCTCGATTTTTACAAGGGCCGAACAGTTGCGGTGGTTGGTGAGTCTGGATCTGGAAAGTCAACAACCGCACGCGTCATTACAGGTTTATTGAAGCCTTCCGAAGGAAGAGTCCTGTTTAATGGCAAGGAGTTGTCCCATGATTATAGAGCTCGCACGAAAGATCAGTTACGGCAAATCCAAATGATCTATCAAATGGCAGATACGGCGTTGAACTCAAAACAACGGATACGTGAAATTATCGGACGCCCGGTTGAATTTTATCTAGGCCTAAAAGGTAAAGCACTGAACGAGAGAATTCGCGCGTTGTTGTCAGAGATCGAACTCGAGCCTGATCAATATATAGACCGTTTTCCAATGGAACTTTCTGGTGGACAGAAGCAGCGGATTGGGATCGCAAGAGCTCTTGCTGCAGAACCAGATTTCATTATCTGCGACGAAGTCACCTCCGCGCTCGACCAACTGGTTGCTGAAGGTATTCTTAAGCTACTCAAAAAAGTTCAAGACAGTATCGGTCTAGGCTATATGTTTATTACGCATGATCTTGCCACTGTAAAAGCAATCGCCGATGAGGTCGTCGTCATGCAGCAAGGTGAAGTTATTGAGAGCGGGCAAAAAGAGGTTATGTTCATCCCTCCGCATCACGAATATACGAGACTACTGCTATCTTCTATTCCAGAAATGAACCCGGATTGGCTCGACCAATTACTTGTAGAACGAGCCAAGTCTATGTAAAGGAGTTATATTTTTGAGGATAACAGATCCTGAAGTACAACGCTTTATAGAAAGGATCGAGACTGTCTATCCGGCAAAATAAAAACATGTCCGTGCTGAGGAAAAGCGTCGCAATTATGATGCTATGTGTGCTGTTTTTCGTGCTCAACGCCCCAGGGATATCGCAGGCTTAATCGAGGCGATAGGAGGAAAACGTCTTTGCTTTCTTACACAGAGAACGCTGAGGCACCTCTCCTGTGGTCTAGAGATTTTAATACACTACTCATAAACATCAATCGAGTGTTCGGAGATGCTTTCAACAAAATCCCAGTCTATTTCCATTCCAAGTCCTGGAAGTTCGGTGGCATTGACAAAACCCTGATCATCTACCTCTATCAGACCTAACCCTTCGTGCTGGAACTCGGAATAGGGCACTGGCATCTCGAAAAAGTCACAGTTTGAAAAAGCCAACATGAGATGCAGGTTCGCCGCCATTGACAGGGCACATCCCCAGGACTGAAATTCGACGTTCATGCCGTAGGCTTCGGCTAGTGCCATAATTTTACGCGCAGGAGTGATACCGCCTGCAATAGTTGAATCAATGCGGATGGCATCCCAACATAGAAAACGGATTGCATGGGCAATCGCTGGAAGGTCGAGGATCGTGTTTCCACCCGGCAGTATTGGAATATCCACTTTCTCGCGCAGTTCCCGGTATCCGTCCAGGTTGTGGTCAGGAAACGGTGCCTCCAGCCAATTGTAACCCATCTCCTGCATCTGGCGCGCAACCCGCAGCGCGCCTTTTTGAGTGTAATAAGCATCTGCATCGAACATGAAGTTCAGTTTGGAGCCGCCATAAACCTTGTGCACCTCCTGCATTAATTCAATGTCTGCTTCTGGCTCGCACTTGTAGTGGAACTTGAATGCTTTAAAACCCTGTTCTCGCAGTTCTGCGATGTGATCGACATAGGCTGACGGCGTATCGAGTACCTGTGTGCTAGCATAGGCCTTAATCCTGTCACGAGCACCGCCCAAAAGCATGTAAAGTGGCATGTTGGCCCGCTTTGCTGTCAGGTCCCACAGCGCAATGTCCAGCCCTGCAATCGACGTATTGCTCACCGACAAGCGGCGTAACTGCATCCAGCTCCAAAGCTCTTCTCGACGTAACCCAAATCTGGACACCAACCCTCTGAGTAAAGGCCGCATCCCCTCGGCAACGCCCCGGTCCACACCGTGCTCGGTTGAGGAGAAGACGCTGCCGATGCCTTCAAGCCCCTCATGGGTCGTGATCCTGACAATCGTATTTGTCGTCCACATTTTTGGCATCGTTGGCGACCAGGTGTGTTTTGGGATCCCCGTTTTGGTGACATAAACGCGAATTCGCTTAATCGCTGTAGCCAAATCGATATTTTTGATATTCAACTTCCAAACTTCCTAAAGGGCTTGTCTCACACGGTTTAATTTTGTCGAATGAGGGTAGTAATCTCTTTGACACTTCTATTGAGGTTAGCAAGCAGGATGATTTGATCATCCTGCCTCAATTTTCAAATCCCCTACCTCATTGAAATGTTGCTAGTGCTCTTGCTATTACCACTGTCATTCTGTCGGATTGTCGCGCTTTTCGTTCAACTCCAGATGTCCTGGTTTTTTGGAAAAAATGCGCCGTAGCATGGGTTCAAAAAATTCCAATGATTTTGATGGATAATCTGGATCAAAGGCGTTTTGGTCGTAGTTATGACAGAAATACACGCAGTCATCATAATAGGGGTCGTTTTTGTATTTCTCTCTTGCAAGGCGGTCTCCACCTAGATGGTGATTGTAGTAATGTCCCTGGAAAACACAGTGGTGCTGCACAATCCAACGGGTTTTTTCCGAGACATAAGGCTTGATGATGGCCGCGACCAATTCACCGTGGTTGTAAGGTGACAGGGTATCGCCGATATCGTGGAGTAAGGCTGCAACGATAAGCTCTTCATCTGCCCCGTCTTCATGGGCAAGCGTTGCTGATTGCAGCGAGTGCTGGTAGCGATTAATAGGATAGGGTGTCCAGTCCTCATCCAGCGAGCGAAGGGCGTCAAGCAAACGGTCGACAAGTCCGGCATTAAAGTCGTCCTCATAATCCATCACGGACAGGAAATCTTCTTTTGTGGCGTCTTCCATGCGCGTCCAGGCAGGTTTGGGGGTCTTGTCGAGCATTATAAAAATTTTCCTTATTCGAGCTTAAGTCACAGGGACAAAAAATATCTTGACCAATCTAGTTTCGAATGATTGATAAGGATAACTAATTGATTTTATCAATTGACAAAGAAAAGTTATCGCTTTAATGCAAATTTCTCTTCTAGATACCTTTCTTGCTGTTGCTGAATGTGGCGGGTTTCACTGCGCAGCGCACAAGTTAAATGTTACTCAGGCGGCAGTCAGCGCGCGGATCAAGCAGCTTGAGCAAATACTCGATGCCAAGTTGTTCGAACGTGGTCCGGGCGGGACATCTTTGAATGAGGCTGGCAGGTTCTTTCAACCCTACGCGGACCAGATTGTGAAAACATGGAAACATGTATCCACTGATACCAGCCGTAGATTTTCAGGCCGGATATCGCTTCGGTTGGGTGCTCAGCTGAGCATTTGGGATCAAATCCTGGTTGACCTCATTGTATGGGTTGAGGCCGAAATGGGTAAACTGCCCCTGACGCTCAACTTCGATCATGAAATGAATATGTATGAGGCGGTGCGGCACTCGTTTATTGATCTGGCAATCACCCATGAACCCGTTACTGGTGCCAATCTTATCTGCCAGGAACTCCCCCCAGAAACCCTGATACTCGTAGCCACGACACGATGCGCGATAGATGATCTGGTGCTCCCGCTGTTTGTGAATTTCAGTCTCGGGGCTGAATTTGATGCAAATATTGCTGACGTGTTGCCCGAACAGGCTGCGCAACACATTTTCCTTGGTAACAGCACCATGGGACTGCGCTATCTGCACCAACGCGGAGGGATGGCATACTGTCCGAAGAGTATGGTCGTCGGCGATCTGAATGAGGGCAGTTTATATGCCGTAGAAGGAGCACCCCAATTGTCGCTCTCCTGTTTTGCGATCTACAACCCAGCTTCATCTACAAGTAATTTGATCAATCGCGTGATCGAAGGCCTCAACTTTGTCAGAAATCAAGTAGAACTTTCTTTCGACTAGCCAATTAACCTGTATTTGTCGTGGATTAGATCAAGGTTACATCTGAACTTGCATCGAATGCGATCGCCGTAAATTTTAATACTTATTAATTCTTCCTAAAATGTGGTCTCAAAAACATACTAAATAAGTAATTTTCATTTCATTATATCCCGGATAATTCAGGAAAAAATAGCCCTAATCAGAGTAACTTAATTGTAACAGTAGTATTATCAGAAGCGTAACCTCAAATCAAAAACCTCGGTGCTTGCTGACCTGCTCCCCAATGTGTACTCATTTATAAGTTAGTTATGTTTATGTTTTGGT
>OJFV01000314.1_pt1 | contig 14121 bp, 13 predicted proteins | sample 1594391 | NCBI WGS metagenome assembly OJFV01 (sample SAMN05416856, study PRJEB24817) | seawater metagenome | isolation source: Sea water | place: Canada:Atlantic | collected 2013-11
CCGCCTTGAAGGCAAAAAGCCTCTTATTTGTTGATACTTTCACAGCCTCGCAGCGAAATCAAAGAAATAGACGAAACAAAGAAGTGTCGCGGCCTCAGAAATAACCCCTGATTCCAGTCGTACCTCCTTTCATCAAGGCTACGAACGAATCAGGGAGTTGATTACGTTTTAGATCTCATCATTAATAGACAAACCATCCAACGAAGCAGAAAGCTTATCACCCGACGAGTCTGCACCCAACTTGATCATCAATCTCAAGTCATTTGCTGAGTCAGCGTATGCCAATGCATCTTCATAGGTAATCTCACCTGCTGAATACAAGTCATATAGTGCCTGGTCAAAGGTCTGCATGCCGATATCACGAGACTTGGTCATCAGTTCTTTTAGCTTATGAACTTCAGCTTTTCGGATCATATCTGCACAAAGCGGCGTATTAATTAATACCTCAATAACCGCTCTTCTCCCTTTACCGTCTGGCGTGGGAATTAACTGCTGCGCCACAATTGCCTTAAGGTTTAACGATAAATCCATCCAGATCTGATTGTGCTGCTCCGGTGGGAAAAAGTTAATAATTCTATCTAACGCTTGGTTGGCGTTGTTGGCGTGCAGTGTTGCTAAACAAAGGTGTCCGGTTTCTGCGAATGTTACCGCATAATCCATCGTCTCTTTCGATCGAATCTCACCAATCATAATAACGTCTGGCGCTTGACGCAGAGTATTTTTGAGTGCGATGTCAAAGCTCTCAGTATCAATCCCCACCTCACGCTGAGTCACAATACACCCTTGATGCTGGTGGATATACTCAATGGGATCTTCGATTGAGATAATATGCCCCTGACTATTTCGGTTTCGATGACCAATCATCGATGCCAATGAAGTCGATTTACCCGTACCCGTCGCCCCTACAAAAATTATAAGGCCACGTTTAGTCATCGATAACGTTTTGATAATTTCTGGTAACGCTAAGTCATCAACCTTTGGAATATTGGTTTCAATACGACGCAACACCATGCCACAAAGGTTACGTTGATAAAAAGCACTCACTCGAAAACGACCAATGCCGCGCGCACTAATCGCAAAGTTACACTCGTGAGCCTCAACAAATTCATCCCTCTGCTTTTCGCTCATCGTATTCAATACGATTTCGCGCGTCTGTTCGGGGGTTAAAGAAGACTTAGTCACCGGTACAATCTTACCATGAATTTTAATACTCGGCGGCACCCCAGCCGTAATAAAAAGATCAGATCCCCCTTTCTCAACCATGACTTTTAATAGTTTATCGAAGTCCATCTCATTCCTCGTGTACTATCAGCCGGTGTACGGTTTGATTAACCGCCCCTACAACCGAATTAAAATTAAATGTCACCATAGCCTTAAAAGTTCTCTGGCATTTTAGCTTTTTCTCTAGCCGCTTCGCGCGTAACAAGGCCTTTCTGAAGCAGATTCGTTAAACACTGATCAAGTGTCTGCATGCCTAGTTGTGCACCGGTTTGAATAGCAGAATACATTTGCGCGACTTTATCTTCTCGAATCAGGTTTCTGATGGCTGGTGTGCCGATCATAATCTCGTGAGCTGCTACTCGACCGCCACCGACCTTCTTCATTAGGGTTTGTGAAACCACCGCCTGCAATGATTCAGACAACATCGACCGAACCATGGCCTTTTCATTGGCAGGAAATACATCAACCACACGGTCAATGGTTTTTGCCGCGGAGGTGGTGTGCAGTGTGCCAAAGACTAAGTGACCGGTTTCTGCCGCAGTCAACGCTAGTCGAATAGTTTCAAGATCTCGAAGCTCACCGACCAGAATAATATCGGGGTCTTCACGAAGCGCTGAACGCAAGGCTTCATTAAAGCCTAATGTGTCGCGATGAACTTCACGCTGGTTAACCAGGCACTTTTTACTTTCATGAACAAATTCTATCGGGTCTTCTATGGTCAGAATATGGTCATAACGATTGTCATTAATAAAATCAATCATCGCCGCCAGCGTGGTTGATTTACCTGAGCCGGTTGGCCCCGTTACCAACACAAGTCCGCGAGGAACCGCTGCGACATCTTTAAATACCTGCCCCATTCCCAAATCTTCCATGGTTAACACTTTGGAAGGGATGGTTCGAAACACCGCGCCGGCACCACGGTTTTGGTTAAATGCGTTAACACGAAATCGAGCAACACCCGGTACTTCAAACGAGAAATCTGTTTCCAGAAACTCTTCAAAATCTTTTCGTTGCTTATCATTCATGATGTCATAAATCAGTGCATGTACTTCTTTATGCTCCATCGGTGGCAGATTGATGCGCCGCACATCGCCATCAACACGAATCATCGGAGGTAACCCTGCCGATAGGTGTAAATCAGAGGCGCCTTGTTTGGCAGAAAACGCTAATAGTTCCGTAATATCCATGAATATCCCCGATGGATTTATAGTTTTTAATTACAAGTTTGAAGGTGTAAATCGATAGTATTGTATTGAGTATAGAAGAGTTATTTGCTCAAATGCCGCTTAGACTCTATTAATTACAGCGAATTTACCATACTAACTCAGCTGAATATGCCATCAGCCCGATGATTCTCACTCTATCTCTTTGAATAACATAATGATCAGCATAGCAGACAACGTAAAAAACGTAAGCCAGCGCATACAAAAAGCAACAAATTTTGCCTCCCGGGAGGAAAATAGTGTTCAGTTGCTGGCCGTTACCAAAACCCGAAGCACAGATGAACTCACAATTGCCATTCAATCAGGTCTAACACAATTCGGCGAGAATTATCTTCAGGAAGCGCTTACCAAAATCGACGCGCTCCAAGCATATCCTTTGACATGGCACTTTATTGGCCCGATACAATCAAACAAAACCCGCGCCATCGCTGAGAATTTTGACTGGGTGCACAGTGTTGACCGCTTGAAAGTAGCACAGCGCCTGAGCGCACAGCGCCCTAATACCCAATTACCATTGAAGATTTGCATCCAGATTAATATCAATGATGAGCATTCAAAATCCGGCATACCGCTAAGCGAGCTTGATGCACTTAGCGGGGCCATTACCAAGCTGCCTAACCTTGAGCTAAAAGGTCTGATGACAATACCCGCCTCTTCTCAAAATGAAGATGCACTGCGCAGCAGTTTTAGAGAAATGTCCTCTGCGTTTAAATCTTTAAAGCAGAGATACCCCAGCGTTGACACGCTATCAATGGGAATGTCTAACGACATAGAAGCCGCCATTGAAGAAGGCTCAACCATGGTGAGAATAGGGACCGCGCTTTTTGGTGCTCGGCACTCAGCCGCTAAAGAAAACACATCAAATAGCTAATGTAGACTTGCATTTCGCACCGACAAGACTCATCTAAAGAGACCATAACGGAACAACTGGAGATTCAATTGAACAAGAAACCACACATCGTCTTTATCGGCGCAGGGAATATGGCTGGTAGTATTATTGGTGGTCTAGTGGCGAATGGCTACCCACCCGGAATGATTACTGCCAGCTCCCCCAGCCAGGAACACCTCGATGCAGTAGCATCACAGTACAAGGTGAACACCACTATTGACAACCACCGTGCCGTAGCCGAAGCAGACATCATAGTGCTGGCCGTCAAACCTCAAATATTAGAAGCTGTTTGCTCTGACTTGGCCTCTCCTTTAACAGACAAAACACCGCTTGTTATCTCGATCGCGGCAGGCGTTGAAACACGCCATATAGAGGCCTGGCTGAGCAAAGAACTGCCCATTATTCGCTGTATGCCCAATACACCCGCACTGGTATCTCAGGGGGCTTCGGGACTTTTCGCCAACGAGCAAGTAAGTACAGAACAGCGACAGCGAGCAGACGAAATATTTCAAGCCGTTGGAGTGACCGAATGGATAACAGAAGAAACGCAGATGCACGGTATTACGGCACTATCAGGTAGCGGGCCCGCTTACTTCTTCCTAATGATGGAAGCACTAGAGGATGCGGCAGTAAAAACCGGAATGTCAAGAGAGACCGCTCGCAAGCTTGCCATTCAAACCGTACTAGGTGCCGCTGAAATGGCCAAACAGAGTGACCTGGAGCCTGCCCAGCTAAAGCGTAATGTTATGTCCCCTGGCGGCACAACAGAGCGAGCCATTCAGAGTTTTGAAGAAGGCGGCATACGAGCGCTATTTGAGACAGCTGTTGGTGCAGCAGCCGATCGCTCAAAAGAACTTGCGGATCTGCTAGGAAAGAAATAGTGTATTACCTATTTAATATGATTCACCCAGCTGATAAAACAGCCTACTCCGGAGTTTAATAATGGATTCTCTTTTTTCTGAGATTGGCCTAATGTTCATCAACCTGTTTTTTGGCCTCTATCTGTTAATTGTATTACTGCGTTTTCTATTTCAATTAGCCCGCGCAGACTTCTACAACCCTATTTCGCAATTTGTATTAAAAGCGACCAACCCGTTATTGATGCCGATACGAAAAGTCATTCCAAGCATTGGCAGTATCGATACCTCTAGCCTGGTTCTTGCGTTAGCCGTGCAAATGGTCGGTGCATTATTAGCCATACTACTAGTCGGCGGTGGCGTTGACCCCATTAAATTATTAATATGGTCTGGTCTACTGATACTCAATCTAATACTCCAGATCTACTTTTTCTGCCTGATCATCACAGTTATCGTGAGCTGGATTGCACCACAAAGCCAAAACCCCGCAATTGCACTAATACATCAGTTGCTAGCGCCGGTCACCAACCCGATACGAAAAATTCTACCTGACATGGGAGGTATTGATATCTCCCCCATATTCTTGTTTTTTGCCATTATGGTGCTCAAGAAAGTGCTATATTCGTTTATGGGTGCCACCTACCTGCCTCAAGCATTAGCGATGTTTGTGTAGGTACTGATGTTTGCATTGGTACTAAAGTAGAAATCGCGCCACAGTGGCGCGATTAGTTTTCAAATAACCCCCTCAGTTACTCTCAAGGCATCCTTTTCTGTAAAAACATCTTAAATAACAACTTTTTACATAAAAGAACATCAAAGCACGACCGACAACATAATGCTCTATCCATCTGATTATATTAGATTTTATCGTTGACTTTCTGTGCTAACCTACTAACTCATACTTTATTATCAGTACTTTCCCGTACTTAACCCCAAGACTATTTTAAAAACTCTTTCTATAATCGAAAGATAGCGACCATTAGTTCAAATTATGAACAGACTAACCAAATTTTCGGGGATTCAAGCATGAGTGCAGGCAGCCTTTCAAATCAGGTAGAAGCCTATTATGGTTGGAAAAACAATCTAATTCGTCAGCTTGCCCGGTACCAAGACTGGCTGCAGAGTAACGAGCTCTACTCAGGCGATATTGCCAGCCGTCTGCAGCGAGGCGTTAAGCTACTTAAAGAGGATGAGCTAACACTAGCCTTCGTAGGCGAATACTCCCGCGGAAAGACCGAGCTAATTAATGCGCTCTTTTTCTCTGAGTTTGGGCAACGCATGCTGCCCTCTCAAGCTGGCCGCACCACCATGTGCCCAACTGAACTATTCTATGACCGGGAAAGTGGCAGAAATTATCTTACATTACTTCCTATCGAAACACGCAAAGAAGACTACACACTAGCACAACTGGCCAAACAGCCCGAAAAATGGACCACAGTCGAACTCGACATGTCTTCACCGACGACCATGAAAGCTAATCTCGATGAAGTTGCCAAAACGCACAGTGTCAGTATTGACGAAGCCAAAAGCCTAGGGTTTCATGAGGATATGCTTGACCACGACCCTGTTAACAGGGACATGGTTATTATTCCCGCTTGGCGTCATGCCAAAATCAGCATGCAAAACCCACTACTAGAACGAGGCTTGAGAATACTGGATACCCCAGGCCTTAACGCTTTAGGTTCTGAACCAGAACTTACGATCAGCATGATCCCTAGCGCCCATGCAGTGATCTTTCTGTTGAGCGCAGACACCGGCGTTACCGCTAGTGACCTGACTATTTGGAAAGACTACATTACCACTGACAATGCCGATCATAGTGCTGGCCGGTTCGCAGTACTGAATAAAATTGATGTTCTCTGGGACGACCTGCAAGGTGAAGAGTACGTTCAACAATCGATCCAAAAAGTTCAACAATACACCGCCGATCATCTCGATATGCCTGTTGGTGATGTACTGCCATTGTCAGCTAAGCAAGCGTTAATAGGCAAAGTAAAAAATGATCACTCTCTTTACGAAAAGAGCGCCCTGCCTCAGTTAGAAACGCTCATCAGTGAGCGCATACTCGCGGAAAAAGAAAGACTCATTACCAAAACACTGCTCAACGATATTTTGGGTATGCTACAAAACAGTCAGGCAATATTATCGGCGCGCATGCAGTCACTATCTGACCAGCTAGAAGAATACAAAGATAAAGGCGTCAGCAAAGAGTTGATGCAAAGCCTGACCGGTCAAACTCAAAAAGATTACGATTTTTACTATAAAAAACTCATAACACTTCGCTCGAGCCGAAGATTAATGAGATCTCAGGGAGAGATTCTACAAAACTTAGTGTCAGAAGAGCGCCTGGAAGATCAAATTCGAAAAACACGTGGCCGCATGAAAGATAGCTGGACCACCCTCGGCATGAACCGAGAGATAGGCAAACTTTTTGATTTTATTGACCACGACCTTAACAATCTTGCCAGTGAAGCCAGACTAGCCGAGAAAATGGTGGTATCGATCTATAAACGGTATACCGAAGATACACGGGCTAAACACCTGCACCCCAAGCCCTTCGCGACGGCAAAGCATATTCGCGCATTGAGAGACTTAAAAAATAAAGCTACCAGCTTCCGCCGAGATCCGCGCAATGTCATGACTGAACAAACGATATTGATAAAACGCTTTTTCGATACACTCGTGGGAGAGGCACGGCTTATCCATAACCGTATTTTGAACGAAACCATCACCTGGCCCGACGAGGCACTATTGCCGATTATGCAATATACGCTAGAACAGAAGCAGCTTCTTGAGCATCAAATTCGACGCATCAAAACACTCTCACGCAATAACAAAGATGCGCGCTCGCAGCGTGAGCAGCTGACGTCGATGATCAACGACAACCAGAAACAGTTAATGATCGCAGAGAGTATTCAGCGGCATATCCGTAAACCAGCCCCGCTGCAGCTGCGCCAAAAGGTGGTTAATCTTACGGGGTACGCAGGGTAGCTACTTACAGGTTACAAAATAATACGGGGCAAAAGAGGTCTCTCAAGAGTTTCTACTTGCTCCTTATACACTTCAACTATGACTTTTCCATTACCACTTACCACTTTCCTCTTGCTACGTCCCCCCCCTCCATTTACACTCCACCATGCCTATTTTCAATAGTATTATTTATCAACGCACCCAGTAAGAGCCAATGCCCGAAACACTACCGATAGATTCAGTCGGTCTGGTGACACCCCAGACATTACATTTTGATCAACCGTTAACGCTCCAGTGTGGCAAGGTGCTACCTGAGTATGACCTCGTGTACGAAACGTACGGAGAGCTTAACAGCAGTGCCAGCAACGCCATTCTTATATGCCATGCGCTGAGCGGGCATCACCATGCCGCGGGTTATCATTCAACGTCTGAAAAAAAACCAGGCTGGTGGGATAGCTGTATCGGGCCGGGCAAGCCTATCGACACATCCCGCTTTTTTGTCGTAAGCCTAAATAATCTGGGTGGTTGCCATGGTAGTACAGGCCCCACCAGTATCAACCCTGCCACGAAAACCCAGTACGGCCCTGAGTTTCCGGTTGTTACCGTAAAAGACTGGATTGTAAGCCAAGCTAGGTTAGCAGATAAATTAGGCGTGACTAAGTGGTCAGCGGTTATTGGAGGGAGCTTAGGCGGCATGCAAGCATTACAGTGGTCAATTGACTATCCCCAGCGTATCGGAAATGCCGTTATTATTGCATCTACACCTAAATTAACCGCACAAAATATCGCCTTTAATGAGGTCGCGCGAAAAGCCATTACCTCTGACCCTGCCTTTCACGAGGGTCGCTACTTCGAACACAATACCATTCCTCAAAAAGGTCTGATGCTAGCAAGAATGGTAGGCCATATTACGTATTTATCTGATGCGGCAATGGGCGAAAAATTCGGCCGTGATATGCGCAATAAAGCGTTTAAGTTTGGCTACGATGTTGAGTTCGAAGTAGAGAGCTACCTTAACTACCAAGGCGAGCGGTTTTCTGAAAACTTTGATGCTAACACTTACTTGCTCATGACTCGCGCTCTGGACTATTTTGACCCCGCCAAAGAGTATGAAGGACTATTAGAGAATGCTCTTAAAAAAGCACTCTGTAAATTTATGGTGATTTCATTCAGCACAGATTGGCGATTTTCGCCTGAGCGGTCAGAAATACTGGTTGATGAGTTAGTTAAGGCCGGTAAAAAAGTCAGCTACACTGAAATCGATGCACCTCATGGGCATGATGCGTTTCTTATTCCTACCCCGCGTTATATGGATGTATTTACAGCATTCATGAATCGTATCGCTAAGGAGTTTTGCTAATGCGTGCTGATTTGAAAATAATCGAACAGTGGGTCAAACCCGAGTCCAGTGTGCTTGATGTAGGTTGTGGTGATGGCACATTGCTACAGCACTTGCAGGAGAACAAACAGGTTAACGGTTACGGGCTCGAGATTAGCGCCTCCAACATCACCAGCTGCATTGAAAAAGATGTTAACGTTTTAGAACAGAACGTTGATGTTAAAGGGCTGTCCAACTTCCAGAGCAATCGTTTTGATACGGTGATTATGACCCAAGCACTACAAGCATTAAGGCAGCCTGATGTAATGCTGGAGGAGATGTTGCGGTTAGGCAAAGAGTGTATTGTGACGTTTCCTAATTTTGCTTACTGGAGGACTCGGGCTTACCTGATGCGAAAAGGCAGAATGCCGATATCCAAAGCCTTGCCATATACTTGGTATAACACACCCAATATTCATTTGTGTACCTTCAAGGATTTCGAAGAGTTGTGTGTGCAAAAAAACATTCACATCCTCGATCGAACGGTTGTGGATAAAGAACATCAGGACCGCTGGTTTATTCACATGTGGCCCAATATGCTAGGTGAAATAGCAATATACAGGGTTACGCGCTAGCATCACTGACTTAAACCAAAGAAACCAGCTCGTTACCACTATTCAGGAGGCGTTATGCTCATTTCAATCACGACTCATCAGCTTAAACTAAAAGATCTACACCCCATGATTATGTCTACTCTTCGTCGCTCTTTTAACCTGATCGCTGCTTTATGCACGCTGTTGTTTTTATTCAATCAAAGCGCATTTGCCGAACAAAAAGAGAGCTTCGGTGATTATGAGATTCACTATAGTGCATTTGTCAGTACCTTTTTAACACCCGAAGTAGCAAAGCAATACGATATCGTTCGTAGCCGAGCGGTAGGCGTTATCAATATCAGTGTACTGAAAAAATCAGAAGCCGGTATATTCGAACCTGTTGCGGCACAAGTTGAAGGGGTCATGACCAATGACATTCAACAAAAGAAACACTTGGGCTTCCGCAGAGTAAAAGAAGGTAAAGCGATCTACTTTATTGCTGAGGTTCAATTTATGGAGGGCGAAGTACTGGCATTTAACATTGCAGCAACACCCGAAGGTGAGCAACAGCCATTGAAAATGCGATTCAGCCAAACCTTCTATAACGAAAAATAGTGATCACTGCCCCCATCATTAATGGAAATAACGCTCATGAAAGTCATCCTGGCAAGCGGTAACAAAGGTAAACTTAACGAGTTTAATCAACTTTTAGGACCTTTCAATATTGAGGTATTACCGCAATCTGAATTTAACGTATCGTCGGTTGAAGAGACGGGGCTGACCTTTATTGAGAATGCAATTCTTAAAGCTCGACACGCGAGTGAGGTGTCTGGGCTACCGGCGATTGCAGATGACTCAGGGCTTGAGGTTGATGCGCTAAAAGGCGCGCCCGGTATTTATTCTGCGCGCTACTCTGGGGAAGGCGCCAACGATACCACTAACAACCAGAAACTACTGCGTGAGCTTTGCGGTGTAAAAACTGAAGATCGTACTGCTCGCTTTCAATGTGTTTTGGTCTATCTTGAGCATCCAGCTGACCCGACCCCCATAGTATGCCAAGGCAGCTGGGAAGGGTTTATTCTTGAAGCACCAGCGGGTGAGCAGGGGTTCGGTTATGATCCACTTTTCTGGGTCCCTTCAAAACAGTGTTCATCTGCTGAACTAGACCGAGATGAGAAAAATCGTCTTAGCCATCGAGGTAAGGCATTGGGTGAGTTAATTAAGCGATTGTCTAAATAAAAAATGCCCCAGCTAACGGAATTACCGCCCCTCAGCCTTTATATACACACCCCATGGTGTATTCGAAAATGCCCCTATTGCGATTTTAATTCTCATACAAGCAAACAGATACCCGAAACTGCTTATCTTCAAGCGCTACTCGCCGATTTAGATAGTGATCGCCAATACATTCAGAGGCGTCCGCTACGTTCAATTTTCATCGGCGGCGGAACGCCTAGCTTGCTATCACCCGAATTTTACAAAACATTGCTCGCCAACATTAATGATAAAATGGACTGGGCTGACGACATTGAAATCACAATGGAGGCCAACCCAGGTACGGTCGAGCAAAAAAGCTTTGCAGGGTACCGCGAAGCAGGTATTAACCGGCTTTCGTTAGGAATACAAAGCTTTGATGACCAAAAACTAGACGCCCTAGGCAGAATACATGGTGGCGCAGAGGCTCAACGCGCCATCACTATCGCCCAGCAAAGCGGCTTCGACAACTTTAACCTTGACCTTATGCATGGTTTACCTGGACAAACAGAACAAGAAGCACTGCAGGATATTGAAATTGCCTTATCCTTTAACCCACCTCATTTATCTTGGTATCAGTTAACAATTGAGCCTAATACTGAGTTCTATAGCCGCCCCCCAGTATTGCCGGAGGATGACGACCTATGGCAAATACAAGAGGCGGGGCAGGCACTTCTAAAACGCCATCATTTAGCACAATATGAAGTCTCAGCTTACGCAACGGAAAAGCATCAAGCCAAACACAATCTAAACTATTGGCAGTTTGGGGACTATCTCGGCATCGGTGCAGGGGCTCATGGTAAGACATCTACCATAACGCCATCTGGATCGACTATTCTGCGTTACCAGAAAACCCGTCAGCCAGATGCTTACCTTAAACGAATAGACAACTATAAAGCCTCTCAACAGTGTCTCGCCTCAGAAGACTTACCGTTAGAGTTCCTGATGAATGCAATGCGGCTTAATAAAGGCGTTTCTGAAGCACTGTACTCTAAAGCAACAGGTCTAGCCCTTAAGTCCCTAGAGCCTGCACTTTCTCAAGCGCGAAAAGACAAACTAATAGAAGTCAATCGCCTACAAGCCACCGAGAAGGGCCATTTATTTTTGAATCAGCTACTGGATCGCTTTCTATAACACTTATATCTCTCGAAACTTCAGTACGTTAACTATTTTCGTTATAAAAAAAACAGGCTATAGTAAAAGTCGGACATCATAATTTTTGCATTAGTAGTAAAGGAATAGCTCCTCCATGTATTTCAGGGAATATAATCAAACTAGATTCTTGATCATTGATAGCAATATCAAATTACGCATGATTATGGAGGAATACCTAAAATCTTATGGCGCTTGGTTTATCGACTTTGCAGCTGATGGCGTCGAAGCGGTCGATAAGTGCAAAAACGGCATTTTTGATGCAGTGCTCTGTGATTACAATCTTGGCGCTAAAAATGGCCAGCAGGTCTTAGAAGAACTCAGACACAGAAAATACCTAAAACACGCATCTCTATTTATTATGATGTCAGCGGATACCACCAAAGATATGGTACTCGGCGCAATCGAATACCAACCCGATGCTTATATCAGTAAGCCCATTACACGAGATTCCCTGAAACAGCGCCTAGACAGCTTACTAATAGATTCAGAAGCCCTTTACGACATCAAATACTCAATGGACTGCGAAGAGATTGACGAAGCAATCTATCTCTGCGAACAGAAAATACGCAAACGCAGTAAATATTCAAGCTGGTGTCATAAAACAAAAGCTTCGTTATTTCTGCAAACACAACGTTTTGCTGAAGCCAAAGAGGTTTATAACGAAGTGCTACAGGCTCGCCCATTACTATGGGCAAAGATAGGGCTAGCAAAAGTAGCAATGGAAGAAAAACAGTACTCTGTCGCAGAACCCATATTACAAGACATTATCAAGCATAACCCACTCTGCCTCATAGCCTATGACCTGCTAGCCGATATACTCATCAAGACCAAACGTAAAAAAGCTGCACAAGAAATGCTGTTTGAAGCTGTCGCACACTCCCCAAGAGCCATTCAGCGACATGTTAGATTGGGTGAATTATGCCTAGAAAACCAAGACTATGAAATTGCAACGGAAGCATTCAGAAATGCCACTGAACATGGCGAACAATCAGTTTACCAAAACGCCAATAACTATCTAAATTTTGCACGTTGCCTTAATGAAACCTCTGCAACTCTTGAACAAACATTAAAAGTTAGCCGCTCCAAAGAGGCATTAAGCGCTATTGGAAATGCTCAAAACCGTTTTGGCGAAGAAGAAACCGTCAACTTTCAATCCAGCATGATAAAAGCACGCATTCACCAAAGCTGCGAACAGAAAGAACAAGCTGAACAAGCACTCAATGAAGCGCAAGATTTTTACCTAATGATTGCCGCTGAGCTCCCACCCGAAATGGCTATGGAATATGCTCAAACGCTATTCACATTAGATAAAGAGAATGATGCAGAAATTGTACTAAAGCAGTTATCAGCAATGCACAGCAACAACGCAGACCTCATGAAGCAAATCGAGGCACTAAGAGACGAGCCCGTTTCATGGCAAAACCGCACCAAAGCAGCCGAACTTAACAAAATTGGAATACAGCACGTTGAGTCAGGCAATCACCGCGAAGCAATTGCAGTATTTCAAGACGCATTAACCTACTCCCCCAAGCATCCAGCGCTGAACTTGAATATGACTCAAGTGCTAATGAAGTTAATCCCTACCGAGCAAGAAAAAAACGAAAGTATTAAACTCTGCCAGCAATGCTTGGGAAGAGTGAGTCATATCAAAAATGATCACAAACAGTTTAAGCGTTACGAGTTTCTTAAAGGTAAGCTGGAACAGCTAATGGCCGTAAACGCTAGTTAGCACGCTTAAAAATCAAATCCCAAACACCATGACCTAAACGCTCCCCACGGCGCTCAAATTTAGTTGTCGGTCGGTATTCTGGTCTTGGGGTGTATTGTCCTTTGCCTTCTATATTTTCATACCCTTCTGCAGCGGACATCACTTCCATCATATGCTCTGCATAGTTTTCCCAATCGGTTGCCATATGGAAGGTTCCACCCACTTTTAATTTTTGACGAATCTTCTGAGCAAAATCAGGCTGTACTAAACGGCGCTTATGATGGCGAGATTTGTGCCATGGGTCAGGAAAGTAAAGTTGCACACGATCAAGAGAGCCATCAGGAATACAGTGCGCCAAGACATCATTAGCATCATCACAAAACAGGCGAATATTATCTAACGATTTTTCATCCATAGCGCATAAAATTGCGCCAACGCCCGGGCGATGAACCTCAACCCCTATAAAGCCTGTGGAAGGGGTTTTCTCGGCCATTTCAGCGAGTGAATCCCCCATACCAAATCCAATTTCTAATACTATTTCAGTGTGCTCACCAAATACCTCAGTGTAATGCATCATGCCATTTTCGACGGCGCAGCCTCTCTCAGACCATAGCAAATCCCACCCTTTTTGTTGTCTTAGGGTCATTCGGGCACCGCGAATAACAAAGCTTCTAATTGGACGGTGATGGCGCTTTGCTTCTGTATCAGACATAACTCTCTCTTTGGCTGCTAGTATAAGGTAACGGTTGCTCAATATTTTCACACATTAATGCCAGCGCATAATAAAAGTGAGCTAAGCAATAATCAACCCCCCTGATTCTAGCCGTACCTCCTTTCATCAAGGCTACAAAGCACAAAACTCGAATATAATAAACCCAGTAGCCGTGATGCAGCGAAGAGGCTGTGAAAGTATTCTAGTATTACCTGTATTAC
>OJFV01000315.1_pt1 | contig 14073 bp, 9 predicted proteins | sample 1594391 | NCBI WGS metagenome assembly OJFV01 (sample SAMN05416856, study PRJEB24817) | seawater metagenome | isolation source: Sea water | place: Canada:Atlantic | collected 2013-11
TTTTATGACCATTGTAATGCTTTCCAAGACCTAGATTTTCATTTTTCTGGAACGAAAATGCAAACGCACCGAGAAGCACGAGTGATATTAGCAAACCGAAACCTGCCACTAACAATTCCATAACTAATCCTAATTAAGCCAAGTAAAATACACTGTTTCAACATCCAATTATAATGGACAGTCAATGAAATAAATCAAGAAGTCCGATTCAATGTCAATACAAATGGGTCGCGCATCTTACTGAATGATATGTTGCTAGTCAAACAATTGCGCAAACATTAATCAATTAACCTTGTTTACGTGGCAAAAGTCAAGGAGGTTCATCGATATGTTAATAAAATAGGCTATACGAAGTCGGCTATAAATGAGGTTTCAACTTGCTACATATTTGCTACACAGAATAAGTTTTTAATGACTTGCTTTTCTTGGTGTGACCTGCAGGCCTTTATAAATGGTGCACCCGACGAGATTCGAACTCATGACCTTTGCCTCCGGAGGGCAACGCTCTATCCAGCTGAGCTACGGGTGCATTGATGTATTTTTCTTTCTTCGTTTTCGTCCATGAAGCTTGGTTCCAGCCAAATCATCCACGATTTGTCGTTCTTCTTTCTCGACGTGACGTTAAGTCACCTCTCGTCGCTTCGCGACCAATCATCACCCAGCTGAGCTACGGGTGCTTCATTTTGTGAGCGCTGATTCTAATGAAATACAGCGTATTTTCCACTGTTATTTGGTTTTATTGTCGGAGATGTTTGCTCACAGCCAATTTTTGTCTTTTATCGTGCCTAACTGATAAACCAAGTTGTCATATTGCTGTGGTTTTGGTGCTCTACAATCGCACTCTGGCAGCATTAACGCACAATATAAATAATATTATGTGATAACATCACATTTATGTTTGATTTCATTTCAACGTTTTAGGCAAGATTATGGTAACAAGAAGACAGTTTACTTTGGGTGCAAGTGCATTGGCGTTTGGTGGTTTGACGGCAAGTTATTTTGGAAAAGTGAACGCGGCTTCTGTATTAGCCAGCACGCATGGATTTGGCCCGTTACTGCCTGATCCTAAAAAGGTATTGGATTTACCTGCTGGTTTTAGCTATCAGGTTATTTCTCAGTTGGGTGAGATAATGGCCGATGGTTTTACCGTGCCGGATAGAGCTGACGGCATGGGCTGTTTCCCGTTAGACGAAGAGCGCGTGGCGCTTATCCGTAACCATGAATTACACCCACGAGACCTGATCAAAGCTGAGCAGAGCATTAAGCAGCACAAAAGCACCATGGCTTATGATCAGACCGATGATGGCGTGGCGCTACCTGGGGGGACCAGCAAGCTGGTGTACAACCTGAAAACCCAGACCCTTGAAGAGCAGTTTTTAACCTTGGTTGGCACGGTGCGTAATTGCGCTGGTGGTGCTACGCCGTGGAATACGTGGTTGACCTGTGAAGAGTCAGTGCTTAAAGCAGGCTCAGGTGTATCAAAATCTCATGGTTATATTTTTGAAGTGCCAGCCACGGCAAAAGGCTTAATTCAGCCAAAACCATTAACTGCCATGGGGCGCTTTAACCATGAAGCCGCCGCAGTCGACCCACGCACGGGTATTGTGTATTTGACTGAGGATCGCGGCGACAGTTTGTTTTATCGATTTATTCCCAATCAGCGGGGGCAGCTCGACCAGGGCGGTCAACTGCAAGCTCTAGTACTTAACGGTAGTGAAGTCGTTAACGATAGCCAAGGCTACGATACCCGTAATTGGGAAACGCAGAATATGCCACTACAAGAATGGGTAGATGCCCAGTGGATAAACCTAGATAACCCTGAAAGCCCTGAAGATGACTTGCGTGCCCGAGGTTATCAAGAAGGGGCAGCTTTGTTTGCCCGTGGTGAAGGGATCCACTGGGGAGACAACGAATTGTATTTTTGCTGCACCAATGGCGGTAGCAAGCAATTGGGGCAGATTATGCGCTATCAGCCATCGGCTTTTGAAGGGCAGCCACAAGAGGCTGAGGAGCCGGGCAGGTTGCAGCTGTTCTTACAAAGTGAAGATGAGTCTTTGTACAACTTCGGCGATAACCTGACCGTTACCCCCTACGGGCATCTTTTGGTGTGCGAAGACCAATATACTGACGTGGTAGAAAACCATTTGCGCGGCGTTACGCCCCGAGGTGAAGCTTACGATTTTGCGCGCTTGAATATGCAAACTGAATTGGCAGGGGCGTGTTTCTCGCCTGATGGTTCAGTCTTATTTGTTAACTTGTATTCACCGACCAGAACCCTAGCCATCAGAGGGCCTTGGGAAATTTTGCCGGTTAATATCAATGTTATGCAAAGGCGAGTCATTGCACCGATAAGCAAACAATAAAAAGCCCGCATGAAATCAAAGGGGACACAGTGTTTCATGCAGGCTAGTACTACCTGTTACCTTTTTCCGGGCTTGCATCGCTTAGTGCGTTTACAAGGGGTTGCTACAGCAAAGCCTTATTCTACTTATACCATTGGGTGGTGACGCACTAGCTCAAGTACGTCGTAGCAAGCGCCCATGGTGTGGTAGTCGGTTTTACCAACCGGGCTTTTCAGCTCATCAATTTTTTGGTTGTCGTGAGTCAGTATTCTGAACCAAGCGCCGTATTGGTGATCAACCATATGCTGCCACGAGTATTGCCAAATCTTGTTGTACCAATCCGCGTAGGTAGCGTCACCAGTATGGTGATACAAATATGCTGCGCAGCACATAGATTCCGCCTGCACCCAAAAGTATTTTTCGTTATCGCAAATACTCATATCTGGGGCGAAACCATAGAATATCCCACCGTGTTCTTTGTCCCATGCGACACCAAGTGACTCATCGAACAAGGCTTTAGCGCGTTTAACTAGCCAGGGCTGTGGGTCGTGTCTAGCGATAAACAACAATAGCTTTGACCATTCTGTTTGGTGTCCCGGTTGAAAACCCCAAGGACGAAACAGGTTTTTCGGATCGTCTTTATTGTATTCAAGGTCCACCTGCCAGTTAAGGTCGTAATGCTCCCAAATCAAACCATTCATTAGCGCGGCTTGTTGGTTGGTCATTTTGTCTGCTAGGGCGATAGCGCGGTCTAGAAAATGACGCTCGCCACTGGCTTCGTAAGCAGCTATCAACGCTTCGCAGGTGTGCATGTTGGCATTTTGCCCACGGTAGTTATCGCACACACCAAAATCGGCGTTGCATTGGTCTTTGTATAAACCGGCTTGTGGATCCCAGAAGTGTTTCTCCATGGTGTTCCATGTTTCATTCAGGTATTCCCGTGCTTCTTCAACACCCACCCGCAGCGCCCAGCTGTACGCCAGGATCACAAAAGCAAAACCGTAGCAGTGATTCGTTTGATCTTGCACCGTCACTTCGGCGTTTTGTACATCTAACAACCAGTTATAGCCACCCGTTTCAGGTACATAATGGGCAGTACGAATGAATTCAATACCTGACTTAACTCGCTTAAGGTATTTCGGTGTGCGAAATTCTTGGTAGGCACGGGCGTAATTAAACACAAAACGGGTTGAGCTGACCAAGTGACGAGTGCCTTTGTCGAATACTTCGCCATTGTCTAAAAAGTTTTGGTAGAAACCGCCATGGGGGTCATCTACGTTGGCTTCGTAAAACTTGAGCGTGTCGCTTATATGGTCAAGCAGAAACGTAGGGCTAGTAAATTTTGGTGCGCTATTTGTCATCTTAATCTCCTGACGTTACCTAAAGTAACCAGTGCAAGGCGATCGCTGCCGTCCAAGAGAAGTCTTTACCGCCACAACCTTCGCCCGTTTCAGGGTTGAAGTATTCGTAGTAGCCTGACAAGTCAACAAGGGCGCGGCAGTCATTACGTAATTTATCTGCGGTTTGTTGGTAACCTTCAGCTTCAAAGCCCAGAGCGATCATCCAGTTAATGTGTAACCAGATAGGTCCACGCCAGTAACGTTGGGGTTCGTAGCGGCTCTCTTCAGGATGAGTTGACGCCATGCAGTACTGGCTGGCCTCGTTCCACTGTTTGGCTTTGCTGTTCAAAATGTCTTTTTGCTTGGCATCGGCCAAACCTGCAAACACGGTTAACATACCGGCAGAGGTGCGCACTTTACATAAGGTGTCAGTGAGTACATTTCGGCAATAGAAGTATTCTGCCTCAGGGCACCACAGGGTATTAATAGCACTTTCAGTGAGGGCAATACGTTGAGCGATAATATCTAAGCGCTCATCTTTGATCCCCAATGTTTCACCCAAAGCGAGTATATCTTTACTGCCTCTGTGCAATATTGAAATGATACCGACGTCGTTCACTTTATACGGGCACTCATTGAAGATCACTTCGCTGTCGAATTTGTGCTTTTTGAAGAAGTCGACCAAGAACAAGAAACGGTCATATTCGCTTTTATGCGGGCGCTGAGCCGAGTTGACATGGCCCAAATCACGACGCTCATATTCCCAATCTACGCAAGGTACATCGTGTAAGGCTTCATCCCATGCTGGGCTGTTGTCCATGCCAGATTCCCACGGGTGATAGCTCACAACCAAACCGGTATTTAGCGGGTCACGCTCTTTATACCACCATAGGTGATAGTCCACTAAGCTTGAGAACAGAGACTCAACCTTACTAAGGGCAAAGGCTTTGTCGTCAGCGGTATCTAACATGTCTTTCATAACAGTCGCCACAACGGGCGGCTGTGAAATAGAGGTACTTTTTACGCGCTTGTCTGAACCCCAAATGTCTGGCCCAGGGAAATACGTGGTGGAGTCTTGATGAAAGAGTATGTGCGGCACCATGCCGTTATCCCACTGGCCGTCGAACAATACTTCAATTTCTTGCCAAGCACGTGGTTCGTCGAAATGCTTCCAACCTAATGCAGTAATAGCGGAGTCCCAATTCCATTGAAACGGATATAGACCATGCGTAGGCACTGTGTAGCCACCTAAGTCATTGGCAACTAACGTTTCCTGGGCCTTTTTGATTAATGCTGCAGTTTCTAAAGAATGTACTTTATTAACTTTGGTAGTCATAACGGGTGCTCTTTTTAGGTTATACGACGATAATTGAATCTTAAAGCACTCATTATGGGTGTAAATGTTTTTTTCGTGTGTTTTAATCCGTCTCGAAGTAACAAATTAATAACATTAGATAAACGTTCGCTTCATTAATGACGAACACACCATTGACATTGACCATCTTAAAAAGAGTTGGAGAACACCATGAAAATGACACCTATTGCCTGTGCAGTTTCGATACTTTTTGCCACCCCACTAATGGCGCAAGAAGCAAATACTGAAACCCCAGATAACGATGAATATGAAAACATTATTGTTACTGGCTCAAGCGTTGCACGTACTGAAGCAGACACGCCTGCCAAAACGACGTTGATCGGTAAAGACCAAATCGCCAACACAGGGTTTTCGAGTCAAGCTGACATACTCATGAGTGTTCCCGGTATCAAAGTAGAAGGCGGCGGGGGTGAAGTTGCAACCAACGCATTCGTTCGTGGTTTACCCTCTGGTGGTCAATTTCAGTTCACCCCGCTCAATTATGACGGCATGCCTGCTTTCCAATCTGGCATGACATCGTCAGCACAAGATGTTTACTACCGTCCTGACATCGGCATAGAAAGAGTCGAGTACGTGGGTGGCGGTGTGTCTAATTTGTTTGGCCCAGGCTCAGTGGCCGGCATTATTAACTATATTTCGCGTACGGGCAGCGACGACCCAGAAACCACAGTTCAGGTAGAAATCGCTGAAGAAGGCCGTGTCAGAACAGACTTCTATAATAGCGGCGCCTTATCAAGTGATGAAAACTTGTATTACGCAATCTCTGGTTTCTATCGTTACGATGAAGGCCCTTTAGAGACAGGCTTAGAAACCAAGGGTTACCAACTTAGAGGTAACATTCGTAAAGAATTCGACGATGGCCATATTACCTTCCACGGTCAAATGATTGATGACCAAGTGCAGTTTTTCCTTCCTTTACCCCTTGAAGGTGACAGCCGCGAGCGTTTAACCGGTAATGACGGCGAAACCGTATATGTGGCACAAACCGTTGCCGCAGCCGATTTACGTTATGACACAGCGGATGGCACATACGAGTCACCTATTCGAAATGGTGTACTCACAGAAGGCGGTTCATTTGGTGTTGATTTTGAGAAAGAGTTAACCGACAACTGGCGCTTAGCGGGTAAAGCAAAAGTCGCTAGCTATGACCACCAGTTCAACCTATTTTTAGACGGCGACGGCATTGCCAACACGCCAGAAACGCAAGAAGGTTACGCGAATAACCTAGGTCGCACTGCAAACGGTGACGTTTTAAGCTCACTAGGTAGCGCTAATTATACATGGTCTGAAACGGGTAATGCTTTGCCAGAAGATTACTTGTTATTCGGTAACCGCTTATTAGATCGCCAGCGCGACGGTGACTTCTTCAGCACCGAGTTCAACTTGACAGGTGACATAGAGGCGGGCGGTTTTGACCATACGGTGAACATCGGTACCTTCTTCATTAACTCTTCGCAGATGGATTACAACATTATCTCTAGCTACCTAGCAGATTTTAGCAATGGCGATAGCGCGCGTTTGGTTGACTTGTCGTTTACCAATGAAGCGGGCGACACAGTGCAATACTCTAAAAATGGTGTTGTTGGGCCAGGCACAAGTTACACCAATAAAGATTTAACCAGTAAGCGAATGGCGTTCTACGTGACTGACCAGATGGAAAATGACCAATGGGCACTCGACGTCGGTATGCGTGTTGAACGTGCTGAAGGCACCACTAAATCTGAAGGCAGTGAAGTGGTTGTGGTGAATGATGATCCATCACTAGCACCGAATCTACAAGTTAACACCACAGGTAACGGGCGTTTTACTTACGGTGAAGTGGCTACCACAGAAGCGGCATTCTCGGCGGCTGTGTTGTACAAAATGGATGACCAAGACCTGAACCTTTACGCGAATGCGTCAACCGGTTATTTCTTCCCACAGATCAGAAGTATCACGTTTAACGAAAACGGGGAGCCACAAAGCTACGAGGGCGAAGATATTACCCTGGGCGCGATTGGTTTTAAGTATTTCCCAGAAGATTTATACATAGACGCGTCATTATTCATAGCGAATTTGGATAATCGCCGTTCAGTGGATTTCGAAAACGATGGCTCAGGCGGTTTACTTGAGGTGGTTAAGCAGCAATCAACGGAAACCACAGGTGCTGAAATTATTACTCGCTGGAATATGACAGACGAAGTGATCCTTGAAGGTAACGTGACTTATCAAGATGCTGAATTTAGTGAAGGCGGTAACGTGGGTAAGCAACCAAGAAGACAGCCTGAATTCTCGGGTAACCTTGCGGTGACTTATAACAACGGCTTTGTTGATGGGCGTTTAGGCTTGAGCTACTTCGGTGACGCATACGCGAACGACGATAACTCAGTCGAACTGGATAGCCATACTATTGCGACCTTGAGTGCCGGTTATACGTGGGAGCTAAATAACGATCAGCGAATTCGGGTGGGTGTCAGCGTGTGGAACTTGTTCGACACTGACGGCATTACTGAAGGCTCACCTCGTCAAGGCAACAGCCAAGTGTCCGGCGGCGAGTTCTTCGTGGGTCGCCCAGTATTACCACGCCGCGTGAGCTTAACCGCGCGATATGATTTCTAAAGTAAGTTTGTGTGTATTGGTGCCTGCTTGCGCCATTTAGGTTGAATAGCTTGCTCACTGCAAGGTATCTCAGTGAGCAACTATTCACCGTTCTTTCAATTTAGTAGCACCAGCGGTATGGTTTACGTTCGTGCAGATATGTGAATAAAATTATGAATACTCTAGATTTTTTAGTTGTTGCATTGTATTTGGTGGCTTTGTTAGTCATGGGATTTATGTTGCGAGAACAGACAAATAAAAGTGACTATTTTCTGGGTGGGAAAAGTCTAGGTTGGAAACCCTTGGCGTTGTCGGTCATGGCCACTCAGTTATCAGCAATCAGTTTTATCTCTGCCCCCGCCTTTGTGGGATTACGTGAAGGTGGCGGTATGCAATGGCTATCGTATGAATTAGGTGTGCCTTTGGCCATGATTCTTATTCTGGCGACTATTTTGCCTAAGCTTTATAACGCTGGCATTGTCAGTATTTATGATTATCTAGAAACGCGCTTTGGTCGTTCAACGCGAGTGTTGATCAGTATTGTGTTTCAATTCAGCCGAGCCTTTGCGACCGGTATTATGATTTATGCCGTATCGCTTATTCTGCAAGGCACTATGGGTATCGAAGCATGGCAAGCCATTCTATTGACCGGTGTTATTACCGTACTTTATTCGCTGCAAGGCGGCATGAAAGCGGTGGTTTACGGCGATGCCATTCAAATGGTTATCATCATCTTAGGCACTGTGGCCTGTATCGGATATGGCCTGTATTACCTTGGTGGCGTGGATTCGTTTATAGCCAACGTTGACACAGATCGCCTGCAAGCGGTTAAGTTTGATTCGTTCGGCTTTAGCGGTGACGGATTTGGCTTTTGGCCAATGATATTCGGTGGGGTGGTGCTATACGCTTCATACTATGGTTGCGATCAAACCCAAGCCCAGCGTGCGTTGTCAGCAAAAGATTCTGACAACCTACGCTATATGATTTTAGCCAATGGCGTTATTCGTTTTCCTATTACTATTTTGTACTGTTTCTCCGGTTTGATTGTAGGCACTTTAGCCATGAGCGAGCCTAGCTTTATGGCAAAAATTCCTGCGGATAATCCTGATTGGATGATGCCGATGTTCATCCTAAATTACTTACCTCATGGGCTTATCGGCTTGTTAGTTGTGGCCATTTTAGCTGCGGCTATGTCGTCACTTAGCTCGGCGATTAACTCGCTGTCTGCGGTTACCATTGAAGATTACTGCCGAATTACAAACAAAGAATTAAGCCAAGGCGGTTACCTGAAACTGGCCAAGTACATGGGCTTAGTGTGGGGCGCGATTACCTTGGTGCTATCTCTTTATGCTGGCAACATTGCGCCAACGATTATTGAAGCGATAAATAAAGTCGGCTCTTTGTTCTACGGGCCTATTCTTGCCGTGTTTTTGTTAGCGGTATTAACCAAAAGCACGTCGGGTTTACACGTTAACATTGGGCTTATTAGCGGGGTGCTATTTAACTTGCTTATCTCGATGATCGCACCGGAAATCTTTTGGTTCTGGTGGAACTTCATTGGCTTCGTCGTCACGATTGTCATGGCAATGATGATGAGTAAAATCAAACCTTTCACTTACCAGCCAAGCGAAGAAGAAGCCACAGCTGCGCCAGTATCTCTGTCAATTTTGACCACCAAAGATATAGCACTGCTACTGGGTATGTTCGCTGCCATGATTGCTTTTTGTTTATATATTCCCACCGCGTTTGTTTAAGGGTAAAGAATGAAATATCACGCTTTTCTACTCAATTTATTCAACACCGCTGTTGCGGCCTGTAAGCCCAGCGCTTGCATGGCCGAGCAGTTAAACAAGCTTGATACAAGCAATGGCATTTGTGTTGTCGGGGCGGGTAAAGCTGCGGCTGAAATGGCCGCCGAAACGTACCGAGTGTTAGGCGACAAGTGCTACGGCGCGGTTGTGACACGCTATGGTTATGAAAGTGCAGGTGACACGGGTAAAATTGAAGTGCTCACGGCAAATCACCCCACACCAGATAACAATAGCTTGGTGGCAGGTAAAGTCTTGCTCGATTTAGTGCGTGAAACACCCGCAACAACGCCAATATTATTTTTGATTTCTGGTGGCGGCTCGTCACTGATGTGTTTACCCGTGGACGATGTACCATTTGCTGATAAGCAGCAGCTAAATCAATTCTTGCTGCGCAGCGGTGCCAGCATTGATGAAATAAACACAGTGCGCAAACAATTGTCTTTGGTCAAAGGTGGCAGGCTTGCCCAAGCGGCGAAATCAAAACATGTCACTTTGATGATATCGGACGTGGTGGGTGACAACGCGGCGGATATCGCCTCTGGGCCAACCATTTCAGACCCGTCAACCAAAGCACAAGCGGCCGCTATTTTGCAAAAGTACCATTGGACACCGGTAGGCAGTATTGCCAACTACTTGGCTAAGCCTGAAGTGGCGCCAAAACATAGCGCCCCGAGTGAGTATCATATTGTGGCCAACGCCCAGCATGCGATTGATGCAGCTATTGCGGTCGCACAGCAAGAAGGTTGGAAAACCAAAGTGCTAGGGTACGATATTCAAGGCGAAGCCCGCGAGGTTGCTAAAGCGCATGCACAGCAAGCATTAGCATGCAGAGCGAATGGCGAGCGTGTGATGTTATTTTCAGGCGGTGAGCTAACGGTCACCGTAGGCAAAGAGTATGGCGACGGTGGGCCGAATCAAGAGTATTTGATGGCGTTAGCACTAGAGCTTAATGGCGTTGAGGGCATATCCGCTATGGCCTGTGACACTGACGGCGTGGACGGCAGTAAGGACGTTGCAGGTGCGTATATTGATAGCTCTACTCTACATCGTGCAGTTGCTGCGGGCGTCAGTGCTACTGAGTTATTAGCCTCTCATAACAGCCACGAATTTTTCGGCGCCATTGATGATTTGGTTATTACCGGCCCAACGAACACTAACGTTAATGACTTTAGAGCGATTATCATCGAATAGCCTGAGTTTATATCGGTTATATGCTGGCATTAAGCGCCCTTGGCAGGGTGCTTTACTTACCCTTAAGCATTGAAATATAACGCTTTAAAAATAACACTGCTTGTTCTTATTTGAGCTTTCAAATAGGCTATAGCAATTTTAAGGTAGATGTATTACTTATGTTCTCAATAGACAACAGTCAATATTTGCGCTCTGGTTTTAAACTCGGAAAAGGCAGTAAGCTTTTCCAAGATATTGAGCGCGATATTATCAAAATTGTCTTTTGGGAGCAGCGTGTTACTCAGAGCCAATTGGTGTCTGCTACCAAAATTCCTCAGCAAACCGTGTCCCGCTTACTAAAAGGCCTGACCCAATCAAAGGTGCTACGCCAAACCGAAGAGATGATCCCCAACCCTAAAGGTAAGCCGGGTTTTGGCATTGAGCTAAATCCTGACTATGCCTACACCTTCGGTGTATCGATATTATTAGATGCAGTAGGTGTGGCGGTGATGGACTTTGCAGGCAATGTTATGTCGACTCAGTTCCGCGAAATGGACGATATGAGCATTGCACATGTGCTTGAGGCGACAGAACAACTTATTGGTGAACTAAGTGCGCGCTGTAAACTAGACGAAACTCGCGTGCTTGGCATAGGCGTGGGAATTTCAGGCTTCTTTAGCTCCATGGATGGCAAGATGAACACCCACCACATGCTTGAAGAATGGTCGCAGGTGGATATCGTTAAGATTATTTCAAATCACTTTACACTGCCTACTTGGGTAGTGAATGACGGAACAGGCGCGGCCGCGGGCGAAGGTGTAGCGGGTGTGGGGCGCCAGTATAAGAACTTTGTTTACTTATTTGTTTCATCAGCTTTTGGTGGCGGCGTTGTCACTAATACGGAGGTGCTCCGGGGCACCTATGGTAATGCCGGTGAGTTGGGCGATATGTTGCCATCAAAAATCTATGCCCACCCCAATTTAGAATTACTGAAACGGATCTTGAAGAAGAATGGGGTGAAATTCAGCTCCATTTACAACTTGCATGAAGAGTTCGATCCGAACTGGCCAGGGGTAGAAGAATGGATTTTCAAGGTACAGGACTCGTTTGATTTGGTCGCCACCTGTTGTTCTGCTTTACTGGACGCAGAAGCGATTATCATCGGCGGGCATATCCCTAAAGAGTTGGCTGAAATGGTCATTCCCCGTATCGACGTGTATGCACAATTTCGCCGGGGAGCAAAGCGCCCAATGCCGAAAATTGTGGTGTCGGGCATAGAGAAACACCCTGTTTCAATTGGTGCTGCAACCATTCCCCTTAGGGAGTTGTGTTTGTAAGCGTTGCCGGTCTGAACCGAAAGTAGCTGAAACAAAAAAGCGTATTGAACTGTATTCAATACGCTTTTTTTGTGAGGCATTCACCGAATAACACTCAACATTCACTGACCAGCACATACACTTCGCCGACCAGCCTTTTAAAACAGCAGCTTTTGCCCTTGTTTAGGAATAATAATGTTTAAGCCTAAATCGTTACCATCGTCTAGTTGCTTAGTAATGTTTGCTCTTGGGTCCACATTTTTAGCCAACGTGTACTTAATATGGCTAATCACCACATTTAAACCTTGAAGCGGTTTTTCGCCGCCTATTTTGATCGCTAAGCTGCGAAGCTCGCCCATTAGTAACTCGGGTGTTAAATGGCCAAACAACAAGTTATGGGGGCGCTCGTTTTCGAAAGATGTTTCGATGATGACGCCGCGCAGCTTTTTGTGTTTTACCTGCTTGGCGAGATACGTCCAGATGGCATCTAACTTATCTTGTTTTTCCACTATGTCTGGGCCTGTGTCACCGAAGTAAACGAATATATCGTCCCCATGTTCAATCACAAACGCGCTGGACTCTACTGGGTGACTCAAGCTAAAAGCCGTGAGATGTAGCGCAGTGTTAGCAATGGGCGCTGTTTTACCTGGCAGCAAGTCCACCACGTGGTATTTGTTCAGCAAAGGAGGAATGCCGCGGTCGCTAAAATTAGCCCAGGCTTTGCCGTTGAAGTAGGTTTCACCGATCATGGTGTTGACTGAAGGAATTGCGTAAATGCTTTTTTTACTGTCCTCGGGGGATGCCACTAACATACCATTGATGTGATCAAGGTGAGCATGGCTAATTAAGTAACCTTTAACATGATGACGCAAAATGCTGCCCGCTTTACCCCATTTATCATCGTCGACAATGGCTAAATCATCGAACGCGCCTTGCTTAACGCTTTGATTTATCCCGTTGACCAAGGTGCCTGCATCTAACGCGACATAGTTTGGTTCGGTGACAGAGCGCAGCAAAAACGCGCTTAAGTTTCCGTCTTGTATACCACCGCTGTCGCCCAGCACCACCAGTTCAAACGCTGGAGAAGTGTCATCTGTTTCGGCTTGCAGGCCTGTACTGCTTACAAAAAAAAGCGAAATGGTCAGTAGCCATTTCGCTTTTGTCATTATATCTCGCATCTTAATCCGTTCTGCTCAGTTCATTGGGTTGGGCCAAGCTTTGTTTGTATAGCTCCAAGGCTTGCTGGTTATCTTGTTGAGACTCTTTTATTTTTGCCAACAGCAATATATCTTGCTGACGATTGGCCAGCTTAATCGCTTTACTTAGGGCTTTTTCAGCCAAACTAAAATCTTTAGCGTTATAGGCTACAGCGCCCAATGTAGAAAGTAATTCAACGTTCATGTCGTCTGCTTTCAACCATTGCTCTAACTGTTTCAGCGACGTGGTGGGTTGAGACAGTTTTAACTCTTTGTAAAGCGGCAGCAACATAGGATGAGGTTTGTTTTTATGATACTCGCCCAGTGCCGCTTCAGCATCGATATGCATGCCTTGGTCGATTAGCTGCTTAACGTAGGCTGCTTGTAAAGCAGGGTCGCGTCGGGTCGACTTAGGCAGCGAATGCCAATTTTCTTTCAGCTGGTTTGCCCCTTCTTTGCTGGCAATTTCAGCAAAATTACCTTTCGATGCCAGCTGCATATAGTGTTCATAATGTTCACCTAGGGCTTTTTTCCAAGACGGTAAACGGTCTTTCAATTCTTGCCATTTACCCGCTTGAACCAACGCTTGGGCTCGCAGGATTAGTACGGAACGCTGGCGTTTCTGTTTATCTTCGAGCTCATCTAATATTTCCAGGGCTTTAACAGGGCGCTGGTTTTGCAGATGGTCGCGCACTAAGCACAACCGAGCAGCAAAGGCTGATTTAGGATAAGACGTGGCCAAGCGCCAGTTTTCTTGCGCGCCAGCGGGGTTTTGCAATTGTAGCTCTGCTTCTGCGGCAGCAAGTAAGTTCAAACCATCGAAATCTTCCTGCTCGATGCTGGCAAGTTGCTTGCGTGCTTCAAGATAATTTTGCTCGGCCAAGGCGATGAGGCCGTTGGTGAATGCACGTTTCTTTTTGCGTGAGCCCCAGTTTCCTAGCCAGTT
>OJFV01000317.1_pt1 | contig 13928 bp, 14 predicted proteins | sample 1594391 | NCBI WGS metagenome assembly OJFV01 (sample SAMN05416856, study PRJEB24817) | seawater metagenome | isolation source: Sea water | place: Canada:Atlantic | collected 2013-11
TGCCTCTTGTCTCGTGGGCTCGGAGATGTGTATAAGAGACAGTACTAAAGCCTTCTAACGCTGCCTTGCTAGCAGCATAAACGCTCAGTCCGTTAAATCCTGTTTTTGCGATGATTGAAGAAATATTAATAATTCGCCCCCTTCTATTAAGTAGCATTGAGCGTAGCAAGTACTTACTCAACAACATGGGAGACTGCACATTCAAACGCATTAAATTATCGATTTCACCGTTTGGCATAGTCGCCAGTACGCCGTCATGCCCCACAGCAGCATTATTCACCAATCCGTAAGGACGCCCGAAGCGCTTGACTATTGACTTACATAGCGCCGGCAAAGCATCTAAATCAGCTAAATCTGCTTCAATAAAATGACAACAATCAGGATACGCGTCGCTCAAACTATGCAGTTCAGGGCTGTAGGTACGCGCAAGTGCAACCACTGACACTCCAGAGTCGAGAAGATCTCGGCAAATGGCTAGGCCTAAGCCTCTACTCGCGCCCGTTACTATCACGTACTCAGACATGATCATCGCTCCTGCTTAATTTGCCCGTTGGGCTCATCACTAAACTGTCAATTTGACGTAATTTTACAGGAATTTCAAAGCGTTGTAGCATCAATTTACACTGTGCGCGAACAGTTCGGCTAATATTCCCCCAGTCTTGATTGGGCTCAATAACGATATCAGCCACGACAAGGTTGCCCAGTACACTATTGGGCTGCCCATACACTTTTGCCTGAGACACTCCTTTAACCGACAAAATGACTGATTCGACTTTTTCTGGTGGTACTTTATTTCCGCCAACATTAATAACGCCAGACGCACGCCCGAGAAAATGTACTCTATCGCCGTCTGCTTGCACGATGTCCTGCGTATCTAGATACCCCTCGTCATCGATAAGTGTATCAAGTTGCGCATCTAGTTCATGCTTGGGTTTTATGCGTAAATGTTGTTTTTCATCGATTGCTAATTGCGCGTTGCTCATCCCTTGCTGTAACCAACTAACAGGAAATCCGGCTAGTTTATCTTTCACTACAAACCCAACTCCTGCTTCTGTAGAGGCATATATGTGCCGAATACTAGCCTGGGGATAAAGTTCAGAGAGCTTATCGAGCAATGGTTGGTCCGCAATTTCTCCGCCTAATGTGATGCGCTTTAGTGGCACGCGTTGTAACTGGTTTGTCATCAGCATTTGACGCCACATACTTGGAGTGGCAGATATGGCATTGACCTTGGCCTTTGCATATTGCTGCAGTCTTGCTATTAAGTCATGCGTGGTGTCGTCCACCAATGTTGCCCCGCTGATGAGCACCTGTAATAGTACTTGTAACCCGGCGTACCGATAGGCTTGATAGCAATTTGCCCATTTCAATTCTGACAGCGTGTTTGAATATTTGGTATTCAAGGTTAAGGAAGTGAGTGTATGCGCAAACCATTTAGGTTGGCCTGATGTACCCGACGAGGCCAACCACCAGCAAGTAACCGTTTCGCGTGTATCAGGTGGCGCTTTCAACTTGCCTGATGTAGCAGAGGCATCTGCTGCGCTCCTAGTCTGGCTATAAGCTTGCTTGGGCGGCGAGTTAATATCTATCGTGAGCCGCGAGCAGCTATTCTCAATACTTTCAGCTAGCTCGGTTGAACATAAAAACAGGTCGCTACACAAGCCATCAAACGCGAGTAACCCCACACAGAAAGCAGCGCTGTCGGTATAAATGAGCGCCAGAGGTTTATTTTCTAGGTACTGATACTCAGCTCGCCAGAGCTTGGCTAGCGCCAATAACTGCTCTAATGAAAACGACTGGCTTGTATTCGCAATCACAGGAGTGACTGCCTTTGTCAGTAAAAGAGACGCTAAGCTACTCATTAGTCGCGTGTTTGCTCAAGCCCCTGGGCGTAAATCGCAACAAACTCGGCGAAAGTCGCAGGGTACACTTTTATTGCTAACTCGGTGAAAGGATCGATACCTAACTCTTCTTCTAATTGAGCAACTAACATTGCGTAGCCTAATGAATCGAGGCCTGACTGCAGCAACAACGTATCAGGCTCTATTGGGTCAATTAATCTACAGTCGCTTAACTCAGCAACATCACGCATAGCGCGCATAACGATCTGTTCAATATTCACTTTTATTCCTTACTCAAGAATGTCACTTGCTGACACGCTCTTTGAATGGGCTTGGGTAGTTTAACTAATACAGCGTCTCGGTGTTGCCGCCATTTTTGCATCGCATAATAGAAATAATGGATATCGTAATGGGTAATATCTGACTGACCATTGCTTCGGCGCATCTCGCCACTTTCAATTTTTACTCGTTCGTAATCAAATAGCGTATGTAGTTTTAAAGCCGCAGTATTAAAAGACAATACTTGCGCCTCAAGAGCAGTGCAGTTTGTCTTTTGTCGAGCATACTCAAGTGCCGCCCACTCAAGTATTAATCCACTACCTGGTGCACAATTTACCTCACCCAGATAACACCCCCACTGCATCACGGAATGTTGAGTATCACTAAAGTTCAACACACCAATAGGGCGAGAATGTTGGCAATAAATCCAGCATTCACGGTTGGTATCTTGCATTAAAGCTTCAAACCAATGCTGATGTTCATCCCACGCAATAAGTTTATCGTAATGCATATTTTCTCGCACTCTTTCACTATTGCGCCAATGCCAAACCGTTGATAAATGGGATGCGTTAATCGGTACAAAACAATGCTCACTGGTAACGTCATTCATAGCAAGTTAGTCTCATGTGGTTCATTAGGCAGCTCTGAATAAAGTGCAGTAAAAATACGATTAAATCCCGCTTGCTGACGAGCAGATAATGCATTGCTATGCATTTGGTTTAATAATTCTGGTTGATGCCACAGTGCCATCGATTTTTGTACTATTTGCTCAAGCAATAATGCTTTGGCGTTCATTTCAAATGTTGGCTGATCTTGCAGAGCATTTTCAATACTCACGAAGCACCAGCCCTGCCCTCTCGCCTGCTCACTAGCGAACAATTGATTCTTAGCCGTGACCACTAAAATTGAAGGCGTCGCACAATGTAACAGTTCAAACTGACTAGCGCCGGCAGCCGAAATAGCTAAACGCCCCTGTTGAAATACTTCTGCTACTTGCTGGCAGTCGTGAAAGCGTTCTATCGATAGGTGGCTGTGTTTTATAAACTTTTCTAGCTCATCAGTATGCTGATAACCACTTCCTGTAATGATAGTGATCGGAAGTCGAATAGAAGATTCAGAAAAAAGTTTCAGTAAGGGCAGAGTTAGCTGACTTGGATCACTACCGCCGAACATCAAGATCAAGCGGTTACGCTCATTAAAGGGGAGTGTTTGCACCTGATAAAATTCTTGCCTAAGAACACGGTAGCTATCACCCGCACAGCACAATGCATTTGGTGCAAGGTCGCTATAGTTTAGTTTATCTGCCCCACTCGCCCAATTGATGAGCATAGATAAATGCTCATCTTTAATACCCGCGTCCAATAACTGGCCATCGTCAAACATGGCCAGTTTACAGGTATTTAAACCCAGTAATTTTCGATAATCAGAATCAAATTGGTATCCGTCTAGGATCAGCCAGTCAGCTTGCTCTTTGATGCACAGTTGCTGTAATTCGTGATGTTCATCATAACGTGAGCTAGCAGTAATAACGTGCAACTCCCCCACCCAATCACTGCGCGATTGGCAATGCCGCAAACTACTCTGACTAACAGCAAAGATCACTTTTACATTGCGACTATGTAAACCTTGAGCTAATGCAAAGCAACGCATCACGTGCCCTAAACCGATATCCGCTCCCGCGTCTACCCGAAAGATAATACATTGCGGTTTGCGTGTATTATCTAACATGGGACCAGTTAAGTGCTGTGCCTTTCATTATGTCTTGTGTCGCATGCTTACCTTGCAAGTCTTCCCAATGTTTGGGCGCTAAACCAAAAGCCGGGCGGACTACGCGCAGATTCGTCTCAGTAAATGCCTCGCCTGCTTTAATATTTTCACTAGCATAAATTGAGCGGCGATACTGTTTGGACTTTTGTTCAACATCACTGCCACCGTATTTTACCTCGCCGAGAGCTTGCCAAGCTCGCTGTGTTTCATCCACCAACATTTTAAATTCGCTTGGCTCTAATGAAAAAGCGGCATCAACACCCCCTGCTCCCCTGTCAAGTACGAAGTGTTTTTCAATAACTACTGCGCCTAACGCTATCGAAGCAACTGACACGCCAACGCCAGCGGTATGATCGGATAACCCGACCTGACAACTAAACGCATCACGCAGATGAGGAATGGTGTTCAAGTTTGTATTTGACGCCTGTGCTGGATATGTACTGGTGCATTTAAGCAGTATGATATCGTCGCAGCCCGCAGCTTTAGCTGCAACTACCGCAGCCTCAATTTCACTTAATAATGCCATGCCAGTTGACATAATAATCGGCTTCCCCATAGACGCCGTTTTGCTAATAAGCGGAATATCTGTTAGCTCAAAAGACGCAATTTTGTAACACGGCACTGCTAGGTCATCCAGATAATCGACGGCGTTAGCATCAAAGGGAGAACTGAAAGCCAGCATACCGAGCTCTTTAGCTCTATTAAACAGCACACTGTGCCACTCATACGGCGTGGCAGCTTTTGCATATAAACCGTGTAAAGAAGCACCATGCCATAAACTGTCCTTTTCTTGGATAACAAAATCGGCAGTATTCACATCCAGCGTCATGCTATCGGCTGTAAATGTTTGCAATTTGATAGCGTGGGCGCCTGCCTTAGCAGCGGCTTCAACCATATTCAGAGCTAACGACAATTGTTGATTATGGTTACCGCTCAGCTCGGCAATGATAAAAGGCGGATGCTGGGGGCCAATAGGCCTGTCACCAATGAAAATCGTGGACTGTTTATTTATCGACATAGATACGTTCTTAGCATGTATACGTGTTAACTTTTAGGTTATCGACTTTGTTCGGCGAAAATTGACTCTATGCCATCTGCCAACTCTTCAGGTGCATCACAACAGCACTTAGATTGCTCACTTTGGGTAAAAGGGCAATGCACTGGGCAACGAGCAGTTTGGTCGGTGGCGTAATCGGGCATACTGATCAAAGGAGATTCGCTGGCGCTGATTAACAGTGTTAAGCAACCCACTGCCTTGCCATACCATTGTGATTCCCCCGGCTTGGTGACAACCAAATCTGCATCAGCCACATTATTCAATGTTTCTATTAAAGGTCTTTTTTTACCTCCATTAGTCCAAACCTGGAACCCTTTGCGTTCAAGCACCTCTTTCAGTTCAAAAATATATGGATAAGCATATCCATCATGAGCATCAGCTAGACACAACGCGATTTTTTTCGCTGTCGTTTGTTCAGACCTTGACTCAGAATAAACATTCTCAGAAGTAAGTGAAATGTTGCGGTGTATGCGCTCAATCGGCAAACTCACATCAATATCTATGTCCGTGAAACCGCAACATTCACGCAAGTAAAACTCAGTGTACCCCGCATCAAACTGTTGAGTGTTCCACCATTGACTATGCAAACATGTCATGCCGTGAAAAGTACTTTGCATATAGCGCTCAGTCGATTGAACAAAATCGGGTTGCAACGTTTGGTCTTGGAATTGGTTGAGTAATGTTTGGACTGAGATGTTTAACATATTGCCAGCGACATTCTCACCTGCATCATGAAGAAACCGCGCCAAAAAACAAGGCATGAAAGCAGTATCGAAGTTGACTATTTGTGTGTATTCATTGGGAATTATTGTTTCGGCTAAGCCCAAAAAAGCTTCAATCGCGACTAATAAATCATTAGGCCATGCGTGGGCCGGCAAGGTTATCGTTCCCACGTTCGGGTCGACTAGATGAATAATATCGGCGCCAGCACTAAAAGTCAGAAAATCAATGTGACTGTCAGGGAATTTAGTTTGAAAATGCCGCAATGCTGCCACCCCTATTGTTGCTGTGTCTTTAACACTCAACATTCGGATTAGCAGAATTCGCTCAGCATTCACTGAAGTGGATTGCTGCATATTACCCCCCTTTTTGTGATTGCATGTACGCTTTATACATTAACTCAGCGCGCTCCCAATCCTCAAGTGTATCAATGTCTTGCACTAAATGGCGAGGTAACACAATTGGAATACTCGTTTCACTAAATGTGGGGGTCCCTTTTAAAAAGGCTTCGCTTTTGCCCCAATAGAATTGCCCCGCGTCATGATAAGCTTCTTCTAAGTCTTGTGAGCGCTTGGGGATGTCTTGTGGACTAAAAGGATACACGCCCCCATTTTGCATTTTTAATGCCCGCTGAATGGGGAATGGAAAACTGGTAACAGAAAACGCAAAGTGCTTAGAAACATCCGCTTTTAACCTTTTAAACCCATCTTTTAACGCAGTCACTTGGAGGAAGGGAGCTGTAGCGTATATGCAGCAAGTATGACTTGGCGCTTCGCCCTGCTCCTGTACAAACTTTATTGCGTGCTTAACAACTGGCACGGTACCGGTGAAATCATCAGAGAGGTTTTCTGGCCTCATAAATGGAACGTCAGCGCCACACTTTATCGCAATATCCGCTAGGTGTTGACTGTCTGTAGAAACAATAATCTTGTCAAATAATCCAGAATTTTTGGCCGCTTCGATGGAGTAAGCGATTAACGGTTTACCACAGAACATTTTACTGTTCTTACCAGGGATACGTTTGCTTCCTCCTCTGGCAGGAATAATAGCGAGGTTCATTTATTAGACTTCACTGTAAAACATCAATGAGTGTATCAATCACATGCTGCTGCTGTGAAGCTGACATTGTCGGAAACAACGGTAATGTAATAGCATGTTTATAAAAGGCCTCAGACAAAGGAAAATCACCTTTTTGGAAACCAAGCTTTTGATAATAAGGCTGAAGATGAATGGGAATGTAGTGTACGTTAACACCAATCCCCCGACTTCTAAGCGCGTCAAACACTGCCTTTCGGTCATGCGTTGTAAGCTCAATCATAAAAAGGTGCCATGCACTGGTGGCAAGCGTTTCCTCACTTGGCAACTTAATAGGTAACGGACGTAGTGCTGTTAAATACACAGCCGCTTTTTCTCGTCTGTGTTGAATAAACGCATCTAACTTATTTAACTGGGATAAACCCAATGCACCATGAATGTCACTCATACGGTAATTGTAACCAAGCGCTTGCTGCTCGTAATACCAAGCGCCTTGATCTTGAGTTTCAAAAGTGGATAGCTCCCGAGTGATACCATGCTTTGCGAACAGCGTAAGTCGCTTTAGCAGTTCCTCGTCGTTAGTGGTTATTGCTCCGCCTTCAGCCGAGGTAATAGACTTAACAGGGTGAAAGCTCAAAACAGTCATATCACTGTATTGGCAACAGCCGACCGGCTTATCTTGATATGTCGCACCTAATGCGTGTGCCGCATCTTCAATAAGCGTAATATTGTGCATGCTTGTTAGTGCAGAGATCGCTTGCATATCACAAGACTCCCCCGCAAAGTGCACCACGATCAATACCTTAGGGAACTTGCTACAGTTAGCCAGTTTATTTTTGAGGCCTTCAATAGAGATGTTACGTGTTAGCGGGTCAATGTCTACAAAATCAACGTCGGCCCCGCAGTAGCGAGCACAGTTGGCTGAAGCAACAAAGGAATTGGGCACCGTCCAAACGACGTCTGACGAGTCAACGCCTGCCGCTAAACAAGCCACATGTAAACCCGATGTACCACTGTTTACCGCTAAGGCATAGCTTGCCTGAGTATATTGACAAAGGGCACGTTCGAAAGCCGGGACAGTTGACCCTTGCGTTAAAAATTGATTTTGAAGTACATCGACGACAGCATCTATATCGTCCTGATCTACAGTATGACGACCATATGGCAACATGTTCAATGCTAATCCGTTGTACTATCTAGAGTGCGTAGCTCTTCCACGGATAAAAAATGTGGATTAGTGCCTGAGTGATACTCAAATTTGTCTTCTACCGCCTTACCTGTCTCACCGAGTTTGTTGCGCTTATAGTCAATATTTTTTTCGAAAAAAACGATGGCAGGTGTGATCACGTAGTGATCGTCAAACTCCAACGAATGATGCGCCATTTCTTCAGGCACCATCACTTCATGTAATTTCTCGCCAGGGCGAATTCCCACTATTTCATGCTCACGGGTGCCGCTCATAGACTCTACCAAGTCGAGAATAGCGACAGATGGAATTTTAGGAACAAAAATTTCGCCACCTTGCATTCGCTGAAAGTTCTTTACCACGAACTCAACGCCTTCATCTAATGTGATCCAAAAGCGTGTCATTTCTGCATGGGTAACTGGTAAATTAGATTTACCTTGCTCCATCAAAGAGCGATAAAACGGTACTACCGAGCCACGCGATCCAACCACATTGCCATAACGAACCACAGAGAACCGTGGACCCTTAGCCCCAGAAATATTATTTGCCGCCACAAACAACTTGTCCGACGCTAACTTAGTTGCTCCATACAAATTAACCGGATTGGCTGCTTTGTCGGTGGACAAAGCGATGACGCGACTTACGTTAGCTGCTATTGCTGCATCAATCACGTTTTGTGCGCCGTTTATATTCGTTTTAATACATTCATTGGGATTATACTCAGCCGCTGGCACTTGCTTTAGGGCTGCGGCATGGACCACAAGGTCCACATCCCGCATGGCGGAAATCATACGCTCTTTGTCACGTACATCTCCGATAAAATAGCGCATGCAGGGCGCATTAAAAACTTGCTGCATTTCAAACTGCTTTAATTCATCTCGAGAATAAATAATGAGCTTTTGCGGTTGGTAATTTTTTAAAATAAAGGAAACGAAACGCTTACCAAATGAGCCGGTACCGCCAGTAATAAGGATTGATTTATTATTAAACATTGTTGTTCATCACCAAGGGTTAGGCTTTCTTTGGTTTTATTCTAGTGTATATGACTATGAATCTTAAGGATATTCGCAAAATAGAGATAATTGAACACTCCTTTACATACACAACACCCTCTTAGCTAACCTTAGTAGTATTTTTTAACCGCCTTTCGCCCACGAATTAAACCACTTAACTGCTTTAAAGACGCATCAAAAAGCTGCTGCGCAAGCGCTACTAGCGCATCATTGACCTTGATCTCAGCTTCACAAAATTCTGTCTTTTGCGCAGGCGCCAAAGAGTCTAAATATTCTTTAATACATCTATCTCGCTGAATTGATATCGTATGAAAAGATTTTTCATCAAGCGCTTCATCTTCTAATAAAGACGAAAGTTTCTGATTAATACTCACCAATTCACTGGGTGTAAAAGGGTGATTTAGTTCGATTCTTCTCACACTACAGCTTGTCGCTTTTGGCGCTGCGCTTCATAAGCATCTTGTTTAGCGTCGTCTGGAATTTGTGACCAGGCCGTTTTAATAGGCAACATTAAGCCAATTATCTCATCCATGATCTGCAGATTGTTCTGCACTGTCGCATCGGTTAACCTTTGAACCATATAGTCGTAAAGTGAGAATAAATTTTCCGCCACTTCAGCATTATTTGTCAAATCAAGCGTATCACGCAGATTGATTAAAATAGCTGTGCATCGACCGATATGCTGAGCTTTTTCGGCATATTCTTTACGCTCCATACAGCCTTTTGCATACGCCATTCTATCAAGTGCCCCTTGCATTAACATCAAGGTCAATTTATGTGGATCTGCTTGGGCAATCTCTTGTTTTAAGTTGCCTTTCTTATAGGCATTGATACCTTTTAAAGCCATCTGTATTCTCCTATCCTACCTATGCAGAGCCTAGTGATGCCAGAAGTGCTGACCCCGTTTGGTTAAGCTGTGCAACAGTCTGATCTAAATTTAAATATTTATCACGTAGGATTTGTTCAGTCGAGGCCATCCGCAATTCGAATTGTTCTCTCTCATCCGCTAACTGATCTTTCTGGTCTTGTACTGACTTCTCTCTCGATGTCAGTAAGCCACTGTAATTTGTATACTGCTCTATGTAATCGTGCATTCGAACAGCCACACCGTTTTCGCTATCCGCAAACAGTGCCGCTATATCATCAAAACTATCTTCTAGAGCGTCTTTTAGTCTATCTTCACCACTACCAAAACCAAACTTATCCGATGAACCTATCTCCAAGTCACCGTCTTCATTAAATTCAATACCCAACTGGAATAACGTCCCCAGGCCTGACGACGAAACATTAGCACTGATCATGTTTGAAAGACCTTGCTGAATCCCTCGTATCATAGAGTCACCAGCAAGAGCGCCATCCTCTTCCAAATCTGATGCGCCATAACGAGTTAATGTGGTAATTTGGGTATTTAACGCATTAAAATCATCAACAAAGTCTCGTATTTTTCCCTCTAGTCCCTCTGCATCAAAGCCAATTTTCAAATTCGATGTCTTGGGCGTTATGCCATCCTCATCTAATTCCGATAACTGAGACACGGTAAAGGAAACGTTCTCAATCACGTTTTCAAATTCCGTGGTACTGCTTTCAACCGCTATTCCATCGATAGTCGCTTTTGAATTCTGAGCACTTTTTACCGGATCTAAATAGGCGGCGGTTTCCGTTGAGTCAGTCGTCGCGACTCTGTTTAAGTCTGCAATGTTGTTATCATTAACGATCATTAAATCGTTACCTTCACCTTGAACTGATGAGGTAAATACTAACTTTGCACCGCCGGAGGCAGTGCCAGTATCAATAATGCTCGAACGAACTCCGAAGTTGTCGTCAGAGCTGTTAATAGCAGAACTCAATTGCTGGAGCGTCATGCCAGCTGTCACGTTGATAGAAAAGGTATCAGTGGTCGCGCCGATTTTAAATGTCAAACTACCAGCTTGAGCACTAACGGAGTCAGACGTGCTTGAAAAGCCTCCATCGACCGCATTATCCGTTTCTATCCGACTACCACTGGCTAACTGCGTGACAGCAATTGCGTAGTCTGCCTCTACAGCACTGTTTGATGCCTCAGCCGTAAACGGTTCGATATTCTCGCTCGGGTTTTTAATGGTCGGCTCTCGGCCTTTGAGGTTGGCATCGCTTCGCAGTTCATCTACGCTGTCTAAAAATTCCTTCATTTTAGACTTCAGCGTACCAATACTGGATATTTCAGCATCATAAGATTCTTCTTGAGAATCAAGACGCGCCTGCTTAGGCGTGCGCTCAGCTTCCAATAACTGGCTAACTAAAGCCTCTAGATCAAGGCCTGAACCTACTCCTAGCGATTGAATTGACATAACTACCTCTCACCTAAAAATGATTTAGGCCTGTTTATTGAAAAACATCCCTACCGCTGAACCTACATCCATCTGCAAATCTTGAATACGCCGCGATAAATTAAGTACCTCTTCTGTGGGGATTTGTCGAATAACGTCCCCACTTTCAGAGTCAGTTACCTTGACCACTTGTTTACCGCTGTCTTCATCCACCGAGAAGTTTAATTGCTTGTTTCTGGTCTGAACAAATTCATTCACTTCCAAAAGCGCTTCATCCAGCTCTTGCGTTGAAAGCTCACGATCTTCTTGTCCTTGTTTATCGGCTGTCGCAGCAAACCCTTTAGCATCCTCATTGTTTATATCACTGGCAGATTTAACATCGGGTAAGGGAACATTCGTTTGTGTCTTAACATCCGTATTGAGAACATTTTCATTGTTAGTTAAATCAGCAACATTCCTGCCAACTTGTGAAAGATTAACTTCCATAACTCACCTCTCAAACAAAGAAAGGAGCAAAGGCTTAATAATGTCCAATGCTCCCTATCGAGTTTCTAACCAACCGAATTATACAATTCAGTATAATCCACTTTTTAATCCATTAAATATAACCTAGCCCAATAAACTCAATGCAGTTTGGGGGGCTTGATTTGCCTGGCTTAACACCGACAGAGATGCTTGTTGAATGATTTGATTACGAGTCAGTTCTGCCGTTTCAGCCGCAAAATCTGTGTCGCGAATACGTGAACGTGCACTAGAAATATTTTCAGAAATATTGCTCAAGTTTCTAATGGTAGATTGAAAGCGATTTTGCAATGCGCCTAAGTCAGCTCTCGCGGCTCCAATCGATGAAATAGCTTTTTCAATATCAGCTAATGCACCTGATGCTTCGGCTGTAGTAGCAACGGATGTATCCCCTAAACTCAAGCCAGAAGTGCCATAACCTCCAGACTGCTTTAACGCTACTGTAATGTTTTGCCCACCGTTCGCGCCAACAAGGAATTTTGAAGAAAAATCACCTTTCAACAAATTAGTATTTGCAAATTGCGTGTCTGAAGCGATTCTGGAGATTTCTAATTTAAGCGCTGCGACTTCTTTTTGTAGAGCGGCTCGATCAGCAGACGAGTTAATTCCATTTTGCGATTGCACCGCCAATTGACGTATACGCTGCAAAGAAGTAGTTACTTCTCCCAAAGCCCCTTCAGCTGTTTGTGTCAGAGAAATTGCATCGTTTGCGTTTCTAACTGCTTGGTCTAAACCTTGAACCTGAGTAGTTAGACGATCGGATATTTGTAACCCAGCTGCATCATCCGCCGCGCGATTGATGCGAAAGCCCGATGATAAACGTTCGAATGATGTATTAAGTGACGTGCCTGAATTGAACAACTGACGCTGAGCATTCAACGATGCCACGTTGGTATTAACGAATAATGCCATGATAAAACCTCCTGGAACCCCACCAATAGCGCGTTGCGCATGGTAAGTCCGCCTCAAAATTCAGTAGCAATGAGCCTCCTCATTGTTACCGCCTCACTACATTATTGCTCAGTACCTCTACTTCGCAATAACACTATAAATGACCGATTAGATCACTCCTCAACTAATGTTATCGACCATGACTTCAACAACTTTAGTTTTTATTTTTATTTTTTATTCAGGCAGTTTATTTTACATAGGATAGAAAAAATTTTTGGAATGCAGAAAGTTGGCACGTGAGGTGCTTATTTTAAATAGTGAAGCAATAAGAATTGAGAAACGCCAAGAACTTGGCGGGAGAATAAAAAAGGCCGGGCCAAATGACCCGACCGAATTGCTCACGTTAGGAGAACGAGCAAAAGAGTTTCTGTCCGACTAGCAGATCAGAGAATGAATACTGGCCTCTCAACCAAACTTCTACACTCTCAGTTCTGTTGGTCGGCGTTTTGCGTAACTTCAGTAACACATCTTCCCTGAAAAAACCAAACAACGTTCCTTCGTTGCTTATAGGGTGGCCTCTCATTTCCTACCCTCTGAGTAATATCTTAGTCATCAAACAATGATCTAACATTATTTCATGTGCAGACCTGTTACTGAACAGCAATGAGAGTTGCGTTGTTCATCTATTGTAACGGCACCTTTTGTAACTTCGCCTCTTGCAACGGACTTTTTCTGCCGTTGTAATGGCAATTCCTGTAAAGCGATAACCTTTCGTTGCCGCTTCCTGCCATTAAATTATAGTCGTTAACGGCTAATTCAAGTTCCGCTCCCCAGGTACATTCGCCAACCCAGTGAATATATAAACTCGGTGACTCTTGTCTTATCCTTAAAAGTAACGATACTTTAAAGCATACAAATACTTTAAATATCCTCCTACCTGCAGCGTAAATACACTCATTCGCGACTTAGCTTGTTCTCCTTCCACTTACAGAGGAAGTAATGTCACGATAATTACCACTTGGTGCTCTTTAACGGTATGACTCATCGGCCCAATCGACACACCAACTTTCAATACTAGGCTCTATCAATCCGAGTCATTTTCACAATGGCTTAGCAAGGCTTTCATTTCAGACGCTTTTGCACAGCTACCTTGCCTAAAATGAGCACTCTGTTTTATTAACAGCCTATGTTTAACAGCTACTAATCTAACATCTCAGTCTCGCTAATTTGGCACATAAAGTGCTTTATCTATCTTGCCAACTGGTACCCCTGTCTCTTATACACATCTGACGCTGCCGACGAAGAGGATAG
>OJFV01000318.1_pt1 | contig 13924 bp, 13 predicted proteins | sample 1594391 | NCBI WGS metagenome assembly OJFV01 (sample SAMN05416856, study PRJEB24817) | seawater metagenome | isolation source: Sea water | place: Canada:Atlantic | collected 2013-11
TTATATCGATAGCCATACCCCCGAACCTACCGGCTTAAGACGGTAGTCGTTCAGTAGGTTATTTTAAGCGCATTCCCCTTTTGTGGGCGCTATAAGTAATAGTATGTACCTAACTTGGAATACGGCATTAGATAGTTATTTGGAAACCGCTAAAGAATAGGGAGTATACCATTACTTGTGCTGGGCTTTAGTATGAGGTATTCGTGATAAAAATTATGAAAAAATTGCTTTTTCTATGTTTTTTGATCACTTATGCTAACAATAAATGACACTCGTAAGTAAATATCTATGAACAATCAATCGAGAAATTTGTGAACCGAAAGTTTTTAATATATTCCCTTAAGCTATTAGTATCATTATTGATAATTATAGTATTGGCTCGGAGTTTTGATTTTTCTCAAGTGTATTCACGTTTGGATGATTTATCTTATCGCTATATAATATTTGCACTTTTTGTGAGCTTTCTCTTAGCCATCAGTAACACTTTTCGGTGGCAGATTATCCTTAGGATTATTGACCATCCGATTGCTTTTTGGTCGGCCTTGAAAATGCAATATATTGCAGGATTTTTTAATCAGGCCTTACCCTCCATTGTGGGCGGCGATGCTGTGCGAGTTTACCTTTGTTACAAGGCTGGAACCCCCCTTCAAAAATCACTAAATAGTGTCATTCTCGAACGAATGATAATACTGAGTAGTTTAATTTTTTTAGTCACAATATTACAGATATTTGTTATTGAACAAATGCGTGAGGGTTATGCGCATTATATTTTTCCCGTATTAAGTTTTGGGGCTGTTTTAGGAACAGCTCTTGTGATGATCCTTGACCGTTTGCCATCCGAGCTCCAGCATTTTCGGGTAATTCGTGGGTTTTCAAATATGGCAGTAGATGCTAGGCGAATTTTTTTATCTTTGAAAAATTCTATGACAACAATGGCCTTGGGTTTGTTGGGGAATGTGTTGCTTTCAATAATTGCTTATCTCGTTGCCAAATCACTCGGTGTCGAAATTCAAATAATCGATGCTTTGGTTCTTGTTCCTCCTGCGATTCTTGTCTCTTCGCTTCCAATATCTATTGCTGGATGGGGAGTCCGGGAGGGAGCTATGGTTGCAACCTTAGCATACGCGGGGGTTTCTGAAGTTGATGCCATTATTATATCGGTAATTTTTGGAGTTACTATTGCAGTTTCTAGTTTGCCTGGAGCTTGTTTTTGGTTAATGAATAAACGAGACAAGAAGAAGCAGGAAAAACAGAACTTGGGTTGTAAATCGAAAGATTTAAAAATGTCTATAGAGCAGTGATTGTGTTCCTTATGTTTGAGCTTAGGATAAGGGGGTTCACTAAGTTGATTCTTAGGCACACACTTATTTTTACTTCAATTAATTATCGATGAAATAAAGATTTAAAAGTGATGACGCTATCTCGAAAATGTATTTTAGCTTTTGTTCTCCATCCTATAAATATCTCTATTTTGATAACGGCGCTCTATTCTATACATTTTTATCAGGTGTTGCCATTTTCTGGATACACTAGGGTTTTTAATTATGAAACGGTCACAACTTTAACGAGTTATCTGATCTATGCCCGTGAACCCTTTTCATTTCCTCTGGGAGAAATTAACGGTCTAACGTACCCTTTTTCAGACGCAAATATTGGTAACGTTGGGGCTTTACCGCTGTTTGCCGTGATTTTTAAAGCTCTTGGTAAAGTGTTTCCGCAATTTCAAGAATTTGATTATTTTGTTTTTGTCGAACTTCTTTCATGTTTTGTAACCGCGTTATTTGCGCAGAAAACATTATTACAGCTAGGAGTTAAACATATTGTATTTCTTGTTCTTGGAGCGCTTTTAACTGGAACATCTTACGTGTTACTTACTCGTAGTGCGATGATGCAAACTTTTTGTGTGGTGGCTTTTCCTCTTTTTATGGCGTGGATTTATTTTGCATTGAACGCCAGTGGACGAGACAAATGGCACTATCAGTCAGATGTTGCTTTTCTTTTACTATTTCCGATAGCAGCACTTTTGGATAACTATACACTTTTTGGTGTCTTGTTGGGCACTTTTACTCTCTTAGGAAGAGAGTTGTTTGAGGTGTTTTTTGGTGGTCTTAAGTCATCATGGAACAGGTTATCACGAATAATTTTTTATTGTTCAGCAGGTACCTCTCTGAGCGTGTTAGCTCTCTACATAATAGGTATGTTTCCATTACCGTCTTTTTCATTTGGCTTTACGAGTTATGATGTTGGGGCTGGAGGAAGATATCATGTTGCTGATCTATTTGGTCCCTTGATCCCAGTTGACTCAAATATAGGGGTGTCTTTGCTAAGTAAGCTTGGTTTTCCCTTTTCGACGGCCAACTTACAACCTGGACAATATGAAGGCCTTGCATATGTTGGCACTGCGACACTGTTTTTGTTATTAGTGGGGTGGTTATGGAAGTTTATAAAACAAACTCCTAGCGTAGACAGATTTAGAGATTCTTCTCATCGGCTACATATTTATTCGCCATGGGCCAAGGTCGCGATCGCTGTTATCGTGGTGTTTATATACAGCCTCGGGTATGAGTTGATTATTCTTGGTCATAGCTTTCCCAATTTCGCTGGAATGCCTGCTGCTTGGATTTCGGATCGCGTTACTTCCTTATATAATCTAAGAGCACCGGGACGATTAGCCTCATTACTTTCGTTTTTTATCATTCTGTCTGGAATGAGTATTTTTTATAAAGTCGCAATTCACAGTGCTTCTACCCGTTTGTCAAAGTTTGGGTTTATTGGTGTGTTTTTAATTTCTTTGATACATATTGTTGAAATTGCACCACTTTTAAAACCGGTTTCAGCTCAAGCATTACACCCGATAGGTGGTGTGGTTTCATTTGAGGACGTTGAAACTCTCCGTTTGATAGGCAGTAAACACGAGGCTGTATTCGTAGCTCCTTCGGTCCGTGCTGCTGGTGCATGGACTATAGAGGCCTATGGTCTCGTTTATTATTTGGGTGTGAAATCTAACTTGCATTATATTGCTCGGACAAACCCTGAAAACACTGTCATCTTGAACCGGGATGTACAGCGAATTTTAACTGGCCAATGGGATTCCATAATTGCAGATTATGGAAATGTTCTTATTGCGATTCCAATATCCGTCTCTGATGGATTACGTATTCATAGCCAAGATAAGTATACGGAAATTCAAATTGGTGGAATTTCTCTATGGTCAAAAAAAGAACCCATAGGGCACTAAGTCAGAAACAAGCAATTAGGATTGTGATTCAAGGATAACAAAATGAATGATAAAATCGTTTATACTGAGGCCGAAGAGAATAAATTGAGTGATAAATTTACTCCCTTAATAATTCGAAATTGTAATGGGTTTTGTGTTCACCTTCAGGAGCTAAACATTAGTGGTGAAGGTAAAACACTTGAAGATGCATATCAGCAGTATGAGAACAACAAAAAACAGCTTGAGGCACGCGTTAGTCGGTTTGGTCTTGAGGCGGTTACGGTGGAACCTTTCCCAACAATCAAACGCGGTGTGCTCCTTCGGGATTTAACTTATTTTTTTACAAAAACGGTATTGGGCTCTTTTGCCGTAATTTTAGTGATCATCATTTTACTTCCCAACATTAGTAATGCCGTGTCACACCAAATAACAACGGTTTTGAATGCTGTGATCCGCCCTGAATTCCAAAATGCTAAGTTTTGGGCGACGGAGCTTCCAGAAAAATTAAATATTCAACTAGATCGTTTGGATTCTAAGGAAGAGGCAAAAATGGCAGCTGAGTGGAATAAGTTTTATAATCGAGTGAACCCTATCTTAGGCCCACTCTTGTGTGCCGTTCCAAATAAATCAATACTAGAAGAACAATAGTGTAACATCCCGGCTCGATGGTTTTATCGGTGCTGTTCTTGGAAAAAGAGTTTTCAAAAAATGATTATTACCAGCACACCCTTCCGGGTTTCATTCTTTGGTGGGGGGACCGATTATCCAGCTTGGTATCGAGAGAATGGTGGACTGGTGCTGGCAACGACTATTGACAAATATTGCCATATCAGCTGTCGTCACTTGCCACCTTTTTTCGAGCATAAGCATCGGATTGTCTACTCAAATATTGAAAATGTGACTAATATAGAAGAAATTCAACACCCTGCTGTAAGGGCAGTTCTTGGATGGCATGATTGCCAAGAAGGGCTCGAAATACATCACGATGGAGATCTCCCCGCAAGATCAGGGCTTGGTTCTAGTTCATCGTTCACGGTTGGTCTGATCAATGCCCTCGCCGCTTTAGATGGAAAGAGGGTTACCAAAAAAAACTTAGCAAAAAATTCGATACATATTGAGCAAGATATCATCAAAGAAAATGTTGGATCTCAAGACCAAATATTGGCGGCTTATGGTGGGTTTAATCGTATTGAATTTAATGCAGATGATACGTTTCAGGTTTCTCCCATAATACTACCTGGCCAAAGGTTACTGGATTTGCAGGACAATCTAATGCTCTTCTTTACAGGTTTCACAAGGTTTGCTTCAGAGATAGCTAAAGAACAAATTGCAAATTTCAAAGACCGACAAAGTCAATTATTTCGAATGAAGGAAATGGTGGATGAGGCCGTTAATTTACTTCAAAATCCCACTGCCCCACTAGAGGGATTTGGCAAATTACTTCATGAATCATGGGAATGTAAACGCTCTCTTGCGGATAATATATCAACACCAGCTATAGATTCCTATTATGAGAAGGCGATGAGAAGTGGCGCGACAGGGGGGAAAATTCTTGGCGCAGGCGGGGGAGGGTTTATGTTGTTTTTTGTTGCTCCTGAGTTACAGGCGAGAGTCAGAGAGGAGCTAAGGGATTTGGTTCATGTTCCTTTCAAATTTGAAAGCTCTGGAAGTAGAGTTGTTCATTATCAACCTGAAGATCATGCTCCGAATTGACCTGAAGTTCTTATATGCTAAATAAATAAAATTTTCGACACTTTATCAACTAATTTCTGGAGTCTTGGCTTGAGTCAGCTTGATGAAACCGTACTTGACGACTTAGCGAAAAAATCCCAGTGGGTTTGGGAAGAAACGCTGAAAATACATAAACGATCACCTGAAACACGGGTTGCGTCATCTTTATCCCCGATCGAAATATTTGTTGTTTTGTATTACGGAGGATTTCTGCGTCAAGACCCGTCTAATCCCCTTTGGGATGGTCGTGATCGCTGTATAATTAGCAAGGGGCACGGGTCATTATGCATGTACCCTATACTCGCAGATTTAGGTTTCTTTTCAATGGATGAGTTGAAGAGGATTTCACAAGAAGGGAGCTTTCTTGGAGGAATTCCGGACCCCATAATCCCTGGTTATGAGACCATTAATGGATCTCTTGGCCATGGTGTCGGCGTAGCATCTGGTATGGCGCTAGGTCTGAAACGTAAAGGTATGGATCAGGATGTTTATGTGGTTACTGGTGATGGCGAACTGCACGAAGGGTCAAACTGGGAGGCTTTCATGTTTGCCACCCAACACCGTTTGGATAATCTAAATGTAATTGTGGATAACAATCAAATTAGCATGCTGGGCTTTACGGATGATGTCGTATCACACCTAGACCTTGCCCAGAAGATGGAAGCTTTTGGCTGGAATGCGACGGTTGTTGAAAATGGTCACTCTGTACAAGAATTAACCCAAGCTTTAGCAAAAAATAAAACTATAAAATCGGGCCAACCAAAAATAATAATTGCGAACACCCGTAAGGGGAATCGTGTGCCAGATCTAGAAAATACTCCACTTTCTCATGTGACGGCAATTAAGTCTGACCTCATAAATAGATTGTTGGGGGATGCCGAATGAGTAAGGTGCCTTCAATGGCTAGCAAAGCGATGCGCGACGCCCTATTGCTTGAACTATATAAAACAATGTTGGTTGAAACAGACATTTTCTTTGTTACTGCTGATTTTGGTTCCCCTGTGCTGGACAAAATTCGTGCGGACATTCCTGATCGGTTCATTAATGTTGGAATTGCAGAGCAAAACCTAATCAATGTATCTGCTGGTTTGGCCTTGGAGGGCTTTAGAGTCTTTGCCTATTCTATCGCACCTTTCATAACGATGCGTTGCTTTGAGCAAATTCGAGTAAATTTAGCATTATTATCAGAAGTAAGACCGATGAATGTAAACCTTATCGGTGTGGGAGCAGGATATAGCTATGTAGTGTCAGGTCCCACACACCAGTGTTATGAAGATCTGTCGATAATGCGTACTTTGCCTAACATGACAATTTATTCTCCCGCGGATCAAGTTATTGCAGCATCGTTGGTTAAGCCTTGTTTGGATAATGATGGACCTAAATATTTGCGCCTTGATGCGCAAGCTCTGCCTGTGTTGTATGCAGCAACACCTGAAGATTTTAGTACAGGCTTCCATCAACATAGTGAGGGGGATAAGGTTTGCATCATTGCAACTGGTTACATGATGCATACCGCCATTAAAGTCGTAGAGCAACTTGCAGAAGATGGTGCATCAGTTGGGTTGATTGATTTATTCAACATTACCGAATTCTCGAAAGAAGAGCTTATGGCTGTTCTTTCTTCCTATAAAGGCCTTGTTACCATGGAAGAGGGTTTTTGTGGACGTGGTGGAATGGATGCAATGTTTTTTGATCTGATCAATCGCTATGATATGGACACCAAAATTTTGAACATTGGTATAGAAGGACAATATCGCTTCGAACTTGGGGATAGAGCGTGTCTTCATGAAAAGGTTGGTATTGGCGAAAAATCAGTTACTGACAGATTACGTAAGTTCGCTGCAAAATTTTAAGTCAATATTAAATAGAGTTGCGGCTACGCATACTAGGAGTGAGAGTAATGAAATATCCATTGATGCGTAATAATATCGATCGCGAGGACCTTGACGCAGTCATTGAACATTTGAAGCAAGATGACCCGATACTTACTCAAAGTGTCAACGTAAAAAAGTTTGAGGAAGAATGGTCCGAATGGCTTGGTGTAAAATACAGCGTTTTTGTGAACTCGGGATCATCTGCAAACCTTTTGTCATTAGCAGCACTCAAATTGCGCCATCCAGAGGGTGGTGAGGTTATTGTACCTCCTCTTGGCTGGGTCTCGGATGTAGCTGCTGTGTTGCAAACAGGTTTTAAACCAATATTCGCAGATATTAACCCTCGAACATTGGCCATGGATTCTGAAAAAATTATTGCGTGTTTGAATGAGAATACTCGTGCGGTAGTACTTACTCATGCGCAAGGTTTCGATGGACTTGAAGATATTCTAATTACAGAACTTAAGAAGCGTAATATCCCCTTAATCGAAGATGTCTGTGAATCTCACGGAGCTACTCATAATGGTCAAAAAGCAGGGACCTTTGGGTGGATGTCAAATTTTTCTTTTTACTATGCCCATCATATGACGACGATTGAAGGGGGGATGATTTGCACCAATGACGAAGAAGTATACCAGCAAATCCGGATGTTACGCTCCCATGGGATGATCCGAGAGTCTAACAATGAGAATGTTCGCAATAGCTATATAGAAGCAAACCCGGATCTTAATCCTGATTTCATTTTTGCTTTCCCTTCCTACAATGTTCGAAATACGGAGATTGGTGGAATTATGGGACGTAGCCAACTCAAAAGACTTGATCATGAAGTTGTACGCCGGACTGAAAATTTGCTTTATTTTCTTGATCGTATCGACGGTGATAAATTCCGGACCGACTTCAAGCTTGAGGGCTCAAGTAATTATGCCTTTAACTTGATTCTTAGAGAGAAAGACGATGAGTTGCTTGAGAGAGTCATGACAAAGATGCGTGATTCTGGGATAGAGTTCCGTCGAGGTAGCGCCGGGGGAGGCAATCAGATACGCCAACCCTACATGAAGGGGATCGTACCTGATAATCATCACCTGGATTTTCCTGAAGTAGAACATGTACATTTTTATGGATTTTATATTGGCAATTTCCCTGTTTTGAACAAAATAGAGATAGATGAGATTTGTGCAATTTTGAACGTGGCATAGAGAAATATTGTGATTACAGCAATAATCTTAGCTGGTGGGCTAGGAACCCGCCTGCGAAGTAAAGTTTCTAACGTTCCAAAGCCCATGGCACCCGTGAACGATAGGCCCTTCCTGGAACATCTTATGGATTACTGGATCGCTCAGGGTGTTACTAATTTTGTACTGTCTGTAGGTTATAAACACGAAATTATAAGCAACCATTTCGGGCTTGCGTATAAAGGGGTAACTATTGGCTACGTCGTTGAGGAAAAGCCACTTGGTACAGGGGGCGGATTATTACTGGCAGCGGCTACTCTTGAAAGTTCGGCACCTTTCCTTGTTTTGAACGGGGATACTTATTTCACTGTGGATTTGAAGATGTTAACTGATTTTTATCAAGAGACTAATTCTGACTGGAGCTTATCTTTATTTCGTACAAGCGAAGAAGGGCGGTATATGGGGCTGGATGTCCAGAGCAGTGGTCGAATTATCTCAATGCACTCAGAAAATCGAGACGGCACGAGACTCTCGAATGGTGGAGTTTATATGGTTCGACCTGAGGTTCTCGCTGCTGGTAAATTTATACCTGGAACTAACCTTTCTCTTGAGGATGATATTTTTTCTACTGCACTTAATGATGGACAGTGCCTTTGTGGGTTAGAATTCTCTACGGATTTCATCGATATAGGTATTCCCAAAGATTATGATCGAGTACAAAACATGTTAGCCGTTTAATTACAGTTTTGTATACGAGTTATGCCCTTGCAGCTTTCTTTATAAACAACTAAATTCCTGACACTACGCTGATAAAATCTACTTAACTAATCATTCTTGGACGCATAATTGATGAGCAAAAATATTCTTGTTACGGGTGGCGCAGGCTATCTCGGATCAACCATGGTTCCGGATTTGCTAACGGCAGGTCACAAGGTCACTGTCCTAGATAATTTCCTGTTTAAGCAATCAAGTTTGAATGCTGTTTGCCATCATCCCAATTTCTCAGTAGTCAAGGGCGATATTCGCGTCGAGAATGTTATGGCACCTCTTATCAAAAAGGCCGATATCATTATTCCATTAGCGGCTTTGGTGGGTGCACCGATGTGTAGTCAGGATCCCGTTGGGGCAAGTACGATTAATCACGACGCAATAGATTTAATGTTGAGGCTTATCTCCAAGCAACAAATCGTATTAATGCCAACAACCAACAGTGCCTATGGTACCGGCGATGAAAACAATTTTTGTACAGAAAATTCAGAACTTCGGCCTATTTCTCAATATGCGATCGAAAAAGTCGCCATCGAAAAAGTATTGATGGAACACGAAAACGCAATCAGCTTTAGATTGGCAACAGTATTTGGAATGTCGCCACGTATGCGTACAGACCTCCTCGTGAATGACTTTACGTATAGGGCTGTTCATGACCGTTTTGTGGTGTTATTTGAGAGCTCGTTTAAACGGAATTACATTCATGTACGGGATGTTTCTCGCGCTTTCCAGCATGCGATTACAAATTTCGATGCTATGAAGGGCGAGATTTATAACGTTGGTCTTTCCGATGCAAACGTTTCAAAAAAAGAGCTTTGTGAGACTATTCGAAAACAAATTCCTGAGTTTATGTTTATTGAAGCTCCTGTTGGAAAAGATCCTGATCAGCGAAATTATGTTGTCTCAAACGAAAAAATTGAAGCGACAGGATTTAAAACGGCTCATTCTCTGGATGCGGGTATAGCTGATTTGATTAAAGGTTATACCATGATCAAGAACTCTGTTTACGGTAATGTGTAATTTCGGATTGAAATCTGAATAAGAGGTCTGTGAGTGTTACTGTAGTTGTACCGTGCAAACTTTATTTACATTCCTCTAGTTGTTATTCTTGTGTATTTCCTCTCACAGTCAGCGGCCCCCAGTTATCGGGAATAACAAATTTTGATCCTATAGAGTTGTTTCGGCGGCACATTGATATTGTTTAGTATGTGATAACCGAAGTTAGAGATTTTTAGACCTGAAGTAAGCAGTGCAATATTTACTTTAGTCAACAGGTCTTTCGCTATAAACATTAATAAAGAAAATCAATATTTTGATTACATAATATCGTAATTTAGGGCGTGTATTGCCTTAGGTAGATTGGGAAAAATGGACGCTTTATTTATCAACCCTGACTCTTCATCAAAAGCATATCAAGATCTTGCAAAGACATATGCCGCGATAGAGCCCCCTACATGGTCATTGTTATTGGCAGAATCATGTCGTTCAAAAGGGTTCTCGGTTGGTATTCTAGATTGCGATGCAGAACGCTTGTCAATAGAAAAATCTATTTCACGTATTGAAGCATGCAGACCAAAACTTATTGTATTTGTGATTTACGGCCAAAATCCAAACTCTGGCACCACAAGTATGATCGGAGCACTAGAGTTAGCTAAGGCTATTAAAGCTGCAGGAATAGATACAAAAATTGCATTTGTTGGTTCTCATATAAGCGCCCTACCACGGCATGTTATATCTTATGATTACATAGATATAGTCTTATTAAATGAGGGTGTGTATGCACTACACAACTTACTTAGAAGTAATTTGTCCTCTGATTTATTAACAATAAAAGGCATCGGTCATAAACAGGCGCAGGACAATAAACCAACCTTAAATCTCCCGGAAAAAATTGTTCCCCAGGAGTTGATGGATATAGATCTGCCTGGATATGCTTGGGACTTGTTACCTTACGAAAAAAAGCCTCTTGATTTATATCGGGCCCATTTTTGGCATGCAGATTTTAACCATGATAAAAGAACACCTTTTGCTGCTATCTACACATCATTAGGGTGCCAATTTTCTTGTAATTTTTGCATGATCAATATTTTGAATCGCGTTGATAATGATGAAGAAATAAATGCCTCACACTCGAGGGGGATGAGGTTTTGGAGCCCCGAATGGGTTCGGCGAGAAATGCGCAAGCTTGCTGATATGGGAGTTAAAACCCTACGAATCAGTGATGAAATGTTTTTTTTGAATCGCAAATACTATTCACCAATTCTCGAAGGGTGTATTGAAGAGGAGTTTGGTTTCAATATGTGGACTTATTCTCGTATTGATACAGTTAGGCCTAAGGCGCTTGAATTATTTAAAAAGGCTGGCGTTAATTGGTTGGCCCTTGGTGTTGAAGCTGGAAATCAGTTAGTGCGGCAAGAAGTGTCAAAAGGCTCTTTCAAGGAAGTTAATATTCGAGAGGTATGTAAGTCTATTAGTGAATTTGATATTAAAATAATCAGTAACTATATTTTTGGTTTTCCTGAAGACACAATGGACACTATGCAGCAAACACTGGATTTAGCTTTGGAACTAAATACTGAAATGGCGAACATGTATCCATGCCAAGCGTTACCGGGAAGCCCTTTGTATCATGAAGCAATGCGTAATGGGTGGGATTTGCCTAGTAGTTATGAGGGGTTTGCCTTTTTATCATACGAATGCCAGCCCTTACCTACTAAACATGTAAGTGCCTCTGAAGTATTGAAGTTTCGAGATGATGCATGGCAAACTTATTTTACAAATCCTAAATATCTGTCTTTAGTTGAAGAAAAATTCGGACAACAAGAGCGCAATAATATTGAAGATATGACAAGAATTCGTCTTTCAAGAAAACTCCTAGGTAATTAACGAATTTTACTTGATTCAATTAGGGGATTTTTGAAAATGAAGTTTTACTCCATGTGTATCTGTTCTATTTGGGTAATTGGGTCGGCTGCATATGACCTGAATTCTCAATGAAACGGTTTTCAGGTCATCCGCATGAAATTCGGTGATAGAATGAAGAGTAAGGCTCTATACAATCAACTTGATACTGTGATTGTTAATATAAATCCATCTTTCATGTGTATACCTCTACAAAAAAGTAAATTGGAAATCACATATGAAAGTTGTTTTTTAATTAATGGATCCAGAATCTAAAATATTGCGACCCTTATTATTTCTGCTATACGTATAATTTAGAAATTTTAATATTTGAAAATGTGACAATGCAAAAAAAAATACTTTCTTCTACTAGCTCGCTGAAATTTTTTGATAAAAAATTATCTGAAGATGAGATTATTGACGTTTTATCAGACATTAAGCACAGAATTTTCCCTAGACCATTTGAACGTCTCTCATGTGTTAGAGATAAAAAAAATTTAGTTGGAATTGAAATTGGTGTCGCTGGCGGCGAGCACGCACTCTCATTACTCGAGACATTAGATATAAAGAAGCTATACCTAATTGATCCGTATGATTTATATGATGGTTATGACGAAGGTAAAAAGCATTTTGATGTTGACCAGTTAAATATTTCAGAAACGAAGGCTGCTGCACGAAATTTACTGGCCGAATATCATGATAAAATAATCTGGATTGAAGATTTATCAGATGTTGCTTGTAATAATATCAAGGATCAAGTCGATTTCGTTTATATAGATGGAAATCATCAATATGAATATGTTCAATCTGATATTGAAAATTACTTCAAATTGATCAAAAGCGGTGGTGTCTTAGGCGGCCATGATTATTATAATGGCTTTCAAAGAGAGCACGATGGTGTAGTTAAAGCTGTAACCTCATTTGTAAATAAATCAAATAATACGCTTAGAGTTGAGTTGCCTGATTGGTGGCTTGAACTCTAAGGGTGAACAGCTTTGATACGATGAGAGAAATATTTGTTATAAAAGTAGCTCCCTACATAGTTACTTTATAGGAATGTCCGTCTGAAATTGGGGAAAATAATACGGGTACTCATTTGAGAGATTATTGTTAATTCCAATTTCTACCGTTCATAATTCTGACAGTATATAGCTAAAATTTATGTAGCTATATACTGTCAATCTCATTTAAGGATGATGATCAGTAAGTCCTGTGTGTACTAAGAGTTTTGAATACATCGTTACATGCGAGCTATTTAGCTTGGTCAAAATTTCTAAATGTTCTTTATACAATTTTCACGAAGGCGACGTGGTTTTTTGAATCGTAAAAATTCCAGCCAAAATTGAAGATAAACGGCTCCACCCCATTGTATGATTTTTAGCTTTCGTTCTCCACCAATCCTTGGCGGCTCTGAGGCTGAAATTTCGCCACATTTGTATCCGTATTTTTGAGCAAGTACAGATAGTATTGGCTCCCAACTTATTGTGCGTGCAGGGTTGAAGAATAGTTTTTCAGGCCAGATAAAATCATTATCTTTATCAAGGTCAAGATAGCGAATAAGATTTACGTCAAATGCACGATAGATAACCATAACATCTGTATATTTTCCACCAAAGAGGAGGTTAACGGTATTCGTAAATAACCAGTTACCAAATCCTGTAATAAAATCATCATCATCGCTTTTGGCATCTCCAAGATAACGAGACGCAACGACCATGTCGTAGCCTTCTTTCATCTTTTCGATAATTTCAGGTAATTTTTCAGGAATAGAATTTCCGTCTGGGCTAAATGTAACAACAACATCACCTTCAACTAATGGCCATGCCTCAAGATAACCGTTTCGGATACCAGGTTCTTTTTGTACGTAAACTTGGAGTCCATTTTCACGTGCCCATTCAACAGTGCCATCCGTTGAGCCTCCATCAACAACAAGGATTTGATCAAACCAGTCTGGATCAATTCGGGGCATTATGATTTTCATTGCCTGAATTTCGTTCAAAGTCATAGCTATCAGGGTGAATTTCATACTTTTACTGCCTAAGGGTTTATTGCGATCTGTTGTGAATATCATCGACTTAGTAATACTGTCAATGACAGAGTAAGAGCCCATTAGGCAGTTAAATAAATAGGCTGGCGAATAAAGCGAAAGGCGAGATCATCACCCTAAAACAGGAAACAGATAGTTTGATAGCCCATAGAGAGAAGTGGCTTGGGAAATTTAGACAGTTGATATAAGTGGATTTTCGGTCTGTATATGGCAG
>OJFV01000320.1_pt1 | contig 13829 bp, 19 predicted proteins | sample 1594391 | NCBI WGS metagenome assembly OJFV01 (sample SAMN05416856, study PRJEB24817) | seawater metagenome | isolation source: Sea water | place: Canada:Atlantic | collected 2013-11
ATCCTTCCATTCCAAGGAAAATAATGTACCACTAAAAACTGGGACCAAACAGCTAGGGGCTGTGGTACACTTGCCTATTTATATAGCAAGGGACTTGGAGTGCCTTTGAATAATCAAGAAAGTCAAAAGTATTTCAAATTGGCATGTGAATACGGTGATTTAAAGAGCTGTCGGATGCTAGTGAACTAATTGTATCTAAATTGTAATTCTAACATTTTATACGTTTTTCTTGAATTTGGTGAAGTACATATGATCAAGCTTAAATGGATACTGAGTATTGTTTTCTTCGTGGGGTTCTTATTATCCGGCGGCCTTGTGTACTCTAACTCATTTGATAAGCGCCTGGAAAAAAATCTCAAAGAGAAATGTGATAACGGAAGTGCCGAGAGTTGTTCTGCACTGGGCGAAAAGTACTCAACGGGTACTGGAGTATTCCCAGATGCAAGAAAGGCATTGGAATATTTTACCCTCGCTTGTGAGAATGGGTATGAACGAGCATGTAATAAATACGAGAGCACAAAGAAAAAGTGGGAAAACGATAAGAAATTAGCCCCGTTTTATACAAAAACTTGCAATAGTGGAGATGCGGAAAGCTGTTATCATCTTGGTAATATGTACAATAAAGGGGAAGCTTTAAGTCGAAACGAATATCTCGCTTTTGCCAATTTTCAAAATGCATGTGAAGGTGGTTTTAATAAAGGTTGTGAGGTGCTTGCTTTTTTTTATTTCGTTGGCCGTGGTGTGGATGAAAATAGAGAAGAAGCCATTAGGCTCTATAACTCGACTTGCGCATCAGGTGGAGGGGGTAGTTGTTTCTATCTGGGTTTTCTTCATGAAAAGGGGATGGATGCTGGAAAATCCCTAAATCAAAAGATTATGGACACACACAAGGTTTGTAACCTGAAGAAAGATGATGGTTGTAAGTTTTTAACAACTATGTACATCGAAGGAATAGGAGTTGAAAAAAATTATTCCAACTCGGTCTCATACTATGAAAAAGGTTGTGCTTTAAATCATGTTAACAGTTGTACATCTCTTAAGAGACTAAAAAAACTTAGCGAGAGTGGATTTAATTCAAAAATCACGTTCGCCAATATGAATGAAACAAACAAAAAAATAGAAGCCTTAAAATACATACGAAGATATGAGGCAGAATGTAAAAACGGCGACTATATTAAATGCACAAACTTAGGAACGAAATACATCATCGGAAAGGTTGTTGAACATAATGTAAAAAAGGCTGATCATTATTTCAATATGGCATGTGGTCAGGGAGAAGCTATTGCTTGTTATCGGTTAGTTAAGCCACAGTATAATCATAATTTAGATGAAAACGAATTAACAAGAATTATAACCCTCTATTCTAAATCGTGCGATGGGGATGTTTATAGAGCCTGCGATCAAATAGGTGAAATGTATGAACATGGTCAAAGAATTAATAAAGATTATCTAAAAGCTGAAGAAGCCTATAAAAAATCCTGCTTCTCAGGAGTAAATGTTCCCGGTTGCATTAACTTATCTGGGTTATATAAAAAATCAGAAAGTCAGAGAAATGTTGATGCAGTTGATTATGCCACAATATCTATGGCCCGCATCAAAAGTGATTGTAAGCAAAAAAAATACTCAGCTTGCTTGTATCTAGGAGAAGCCTACAAAAAAGGTGACAGAGTTTCCAAAGATTATACCTCCTCGCTTAAAGCTTATAAATTAGCCTGTGAAGGAAAGTTGTATCACGGTTGTTCCGGTATGGTGTTTTTATATATGAACGGCCATGTGTGGGAAGAACAAAAAATGATCAGGCATAAAGAACGCCTTTGTAAGAGTGGTTTAGTTCACGATTGCGCTTTTATTGCAAATGTTTACGAGCGAGGTATTGGCGTAAAAAAAGACATTAAAAAGGCCACTTTGTATTTAAAAGAAAGTTGCCTTTTTGGTGATAAAAATGCTTGCGGGAATTATGAGAGACTCAGCAACTAGTTAGAATTTCTTTAATTTGAACTATTAGCTTTTCTGATCTGGCAATTGACTAAATCTCATTGGTTATGTTTCCATAAAATCGTAATAATAAATTCCTTCATATCTTCTGGGGAATTTGAGGCATGATTGACCTGACTATATTGCCGTTGTTTTTTATGGCGGTTTTCTTTTTGGTGATTTCTCCGGGGCCGGATCTGGTGTTGATTACGGCTTATTCTTCTACCCGCGGTTTTCGGTTTGGTTTGATGATTACGCTGGGGATCTTTCTAGCCGGGGTGATCCAGACTTTGTTGGTGGCTTTTGGTCTTGGTCAACTCATGCAGGCGATGCCTAGCTTTGCCTATGGAGTTAAGATCGTCGGGGCGGTTTATTTGTCTTGGTTGGGGTTCAAGATGCTCAAGTCCTGGTATAATAATAAACAATTGCCAAATGCTTCGGAAAAAGCAACATCTTTAAGCGCGCTTGACCTGATATCCAAGGGGATGTTTAGTAATTTACTTAATCCCAAGGCATTGATCTTTTTTAGTCTTTTTATTCCTCAATTCACGCGTGGATCAGACGGTTTGAGCCTTCAAATCTTGATCCTTGGTATGTTGCTCTGTTGTTGTGCTTTCCTTGCCAACCTTGGCTTTTCTTTGGTTTTCAGTAAGCTGGGTCAGGTACTTGGCAATAAAATAAAGTCGGGAGGAAATTTTGCCCGCCATATCGACGGTCTTCTTGGGGTTATCTTTGTTGGCTTGGCAACACGCCTAGCGTTGAGTAAATAAAGAGAGTCCGTTTAGTAATCCTGAGGCGCTAAATTTACAAGAAAGAGAATTGATGAGACCTGTTGTTCTGGTTCATGGCTTGTTTGGCCATTTAAACGATCCACGTATTTTAAACGCGATTGCAGACCGGAACATCTTTGCGCCTGATCTATTGGGTTATGGGGTTTATCGAAACTCAAGGATCGATGGTCTGACACTGATGGAACAGGCCGATCATGTTGCGGGTTTTATTCGCGATATCAATCTGGAGCCTGTGAACCTTGTCGGCCATTCTGTGGGCGGCGCGGTGTCTGTTCTGCTTGCGGCCCACTATCCTGAACTTGTTGCCACGCTGACATCTGTGGAGGGTAATTTTACTCTCAAGGATGCTTTCTGGTCGGCACAAGTCGCCAAACAGGGTTTGGCGGAGGTCGAAGCAACCATTGCAGGCTATAAAGCGGATCCCGATGGCTGGATTTCCGGCGTTGGCGTAGAGCTTAACGACTGGACAAAAACCTTAGCCCGTAGCTGGCTCGATAACCAACCCGCCACGACTATAAAAGCCCAAGCCCGCGCCGTAGTAGAGGCAACTGGAAAGCCCGAATATCTCGAGCACATTCGCCAGTTGATGGCATCGGACATGCCCTATCACCTGCTTGCGGGTGAAAACTCACGCCAAGGCTGGGATGTTCCTAACTGGGCAGCCGAGAGCGCCACCAGTAACCAAGACATCCCCGGCACCGGACACCTGATGATGGCAGAAAATCCAGAGGCCTTTGGTGAGGTTATCCGTCGGAACTGCGTGTGATTTCATGGGTATATATTTGTTAAGGAGATTGGAATTTATTCAAGCGGAGGGTGACAATTGGGGTGTATTCCGGCGGGTGTAATAGGGATTTTCCCCAGGCTATTATTGGAAAGCGTGATTAGGCTCCCATCAGGTGTTTGATAACTACTAAAGTAGTCAGTCGTATTCTTTAGGATCTCTCTTTTACCTTTTGTGTCCGTGGCTCTTGTCAGAATAAATCGGCAAGGAATTACGACCTTTTGACTGTCTTGTTTAATGCTCAGATTAGAATGGGATATCATCCAGTACTCATAGAGGATGTCTTGGTGAAACGTCTCTAGTCTTATGGTATGGGCCACTCTTGTCCCAAGCCCTACTTTCACTTGAATGCCGTTATCTGTGTCGTTGATAGGGATGTCCCACAACGAAATATCCCACTCCCTACTCATTTTTTCTCGAAGAATTTCTCTGTCCTCTCCTTCTTGATAATAAAGGGATAATCCTTCTTCAATGAACCAAGTACTTGCTGAGTTCAAAGAACGGACAGACTTATGGCTAAGGCCATCTGGATTTCGCAGGTAGCTTAAAACGAGCAATGTACCGATGATCATCACGGGGATAAGGATGATGGTAAGGAAGGCTTTTTTCTTTTGCGAAATGTGGTTAATAGTCATTCTGGGAGCCTAAATTGGAATTCTGGCTTATGGGCGAGGTTATATTACTAAGGATCTGTTTGAGTTCAAAAGCTCTTCATGCGGGGGAGGAACCAGTTAACGAAGGCAAGCGCGTGCTCGGGGAGTTTTGAGAAGTCTCGGGCGACGAGCCAGTATGAGCCCTGTGTGAACGAGACATCAAATGGGATGACTAATCGTCCGGATTGGAGGTCTTTGCGGATGAATTTTTTATCGCAAAATCCGATGCCATGACCATCTAATATTTCCTGTAATATAAGTGCTGCATTGTCGTAGATCGGGCCTCTTTCGATCTCGGGGGCTGTTACATCTTGAGAGGTAAACCAGCTTTTCCAATCTTCTCTGTTGTCTTCATGCAGGAGCGTATATTGCAAAAGATCGCGTGGCTTGTTTAGAGGTTTTTCCTTATCGATATGATTGGCAGCGATAACAGGGACCATTTCAATATCAATTAGATGTTTGCTCTCGCATGTGGGCCAGAGTTTAGGGTCTGTGCCAAAACGAATTGCGAGCTGTGCTTCTGAGATCCGAAAATCAATCACGTGGATGTCAGAATCAAGGGCGAGATCAATAGAAGGATAGCTTTCTCTGAAATCCTTTAAGTGAGGTAAAAGCCAGCCTGAAGCAAAAGAAGGTTCGACACTGAGTGTCAGGACGGATGAGGTTGTGGATGTGCTGAGATCGCTTAGACAGGTATCGATGGTATCAAATGACTTACGCAACACCAAAAGCAATTGTTTGCCTGCCGGGGTGAGTTGAACCCGCCTATGACTACGGGCAAAAAGCTTTTTGCCAATCTGATGTTCAAGATCTCGGACCTGACGGCTGATGGCAGCCTGTGAGACAAACAGCTCTTGCGCAGCAAGGGTAAAGCTCTCATGTCGGCCCGCGGCCTCGAAAGATCTCAGCGCGGTTAAAGGGAGACGATCGCGTTTCATGCATAACCTCAGGTTATTCTAACCTCTTGCATAACTCGTTTGTCAGACCTGCGCAAGCCTGCCCTTAATAAGGGAAATACGGGACACGGAAAGTGATTGGGATTATGATCGATAGAATAGTTGAAATGTTGAGGGATGCCATCTCACTGCTGACCTTTCGTTATGACAACAAAGGGGATGGTCATGATCACAAGCGGGGAGTGGGAACACCGTCGATCAGGAGGTCCCGAAAATAAATACAATAGATAAGTAGGTGGAGCCTTCTTTGGTCGACATCCATAATTAAGTCATAACTCGTACGTATAATGACCGATTAAGTTGGATTTAAAATCCAGACGAACGGTGTAGTGGAAAATGAATATTGATAATTTCGATCGCGATAAAGAATTTGAGAATGCTCTATTTCGAAATAACAAACATTCTTGCCTTAAGAGCTTTAGGTTAGAGAACGATACTCTGTCTATTACGGTAGCTCCATATCATGATCAAGACGATGAGTTGATCGCTAGCTTTCAAGATGTCCGCCTGCAAAATTTTGACCTCTTTAGTTCGAACGAAAGTAGTGGCTTTCCGTGGGATATCATGGGGCTTAATTGCAAGGATCACGAAGAGGATTTGTCGTTCTTTTGTCTTCACTGTCTGGAGTGTGAAATGACTTTCCTCGCTCGTTGGCCAAAAGTTATTATTCCTGCAGAGAATAGGTCGAATATATTGTCCCTGGTCCCGAGATCCTAACCTTTAAAGGTTAGCGTGTTATTAAGGGGAACTACTCATGGGTTCTATGACCAATATAATCGAGTAGTGATGCCAGCCACACCAGATGATAGTTGATGGGCACATCAGTACAGCTCGAAAGCTTGGTCATGACATCATAGTTATCCGAGAGTTTTCCAAGCATGGTAAGCTCTGGCTTTACGGTCGGGTTTACGGCTTCTTCGTGATCAACAACCCAGTGATAATTGTGATCTAACGGGATTTCTGTGATCCCAAGTTCTTCGAGATGAGCAAAGAGCTTTTCACTCGCGGTTTTGAGGACTTCAACCTTGATTGTCATTTTACCCTGACCCCAGTTTAATTTCTGTTCTCAGTTTTACGTGCCAACACCAGCTTATCTCTCATCTTAGCGCAAATTTATTTCTACAAGGATAATTTTTTAGCCTAGGTCTGTCAGTGGATGTCAGAGAGTCTTATCTCTGTCGTTTTATCAGGGGCGTTTTACCTGGGGCGCTTCACGGATGAGATCTGAACAATCTCTCTTGCTCTGTTATAGAATTCTTTGAGATCAGTAGGATCAACGTCGTATTGGTACTTTGCCTCAAGAGGCGCAGGTAGTGCTTCCCCTAAAATCTCATGGAGTTGGATCAGCACCATGCCGTCGATGGTTATGTACTCTGCACTTTCACCGTTAAAGCGGTTGATAAAACGACCAAATCGGGTCTTGCTCTTTTTTAAGATAGGCGCGATCTGATTGAGCTTGATTGCCAGATGTTGCAACAGATTATCTGGGGTGTAAGTCATTGTTGCCAAATGCTCGGTCAGACCCTCAACGACATGATCTCGTAAGGTTCCGGGATCGGGATGTCGAAGTGTTCTCTCTCGCTCACCTCGGGGATCATGTCTTTTGATAATCATCTTCTTCTTCCCCGGTTACTGGGATTTTGATGCTTTGGTTGATCTTAACCCAGTACAAATCGCAATGCTACAAGACTGATCAGTCCGGCTGCAACGCTCATCATGAGCGAACCTCGTAATGCGACAACTCCGGCGATAAGGATGGAGATCGCTTCGGCGGGGCCCTGGTTGAGCAGGGAAGGAGCAACCAGGGCCGTAAGAACCGCCGTTGGTACGGCTTCTAAAGCCGCCTCAACCCGATAGTGAGGTGATCCAAATCTTGATAAAATCATATGGCCGCCAATGCGGGTCATATAAGTTACAACCGCACAGGCAAGAATGATCAGGTAGGTATTATCATGCATTGGCTGTGCTCTCCTCTAAGGCGGTTCCCTCTTGGTGTGTATTCTCTGGAATGTTTCTCTCTGGATTATTCTTTTGAGGGGGGCGGCTTTGGGCCGCGGCAACGATGAGGCCGGCTATCCCTCCCAGGGTAATGTGCCAAGGACTGCCAATAGTGAAATAGGTCAAGAGAGCGACGCCACCACTGACCAATAAAACGAGGATAAAGTTTGGTCTTTTGTGAAATCCCGCGACGAGACCAGTAAAGTAAAGCGGCAGGATAAAATCCAGACCGTATGTTGCGGGATTTTCAATGAGGGACCCAAATAAAGCCCCCACACAGTTTGAGGCAATCCAGGTGATGTAAATCACGGCAGCATAGGAAAAGTAGTAGGCAGGGCGCAGACCCACTGTCGCAGCCCGTGTTTCAGAGGCGGCAAACTGCGGATCCACCAGCAAGAAAAAGGCACAGGCCTTTTGAAGGGGGCTAAAGAGCGTCATTTTCCGCCCGATAGAAGCAGAATAAAGGACATGGCGGAAATTCACTGCAAATACAGCGAGCACAATCGACCAGACAGGAAGCGTCTGCCCCATGAGATCAATCATCACGTATTGGCTGGCCGCAGCATAGATGGAGAGGGAAGTCACCAGCATTTCCAGAAAGCTAAGGCCGCTATCGATGGCGACGGCCCCAAATACAGCCCCAAATGGAACAATCGCAGCCATTATTGGTAAGGCGTCGCGTAGGCCGTCCTTGATATCCCGACTGAAATACCGGTTGTTATAAGACGATGTCCTATGAAACTGGGGCCTATCAAACTGACTTGTCATACTCTTTTCCTGATCGCTAGCTGTTCTTGGGCTGCGGAGTGGTGATTGATATTCGTTCGTTTATTGACATACGTTCGTTTAAACGGGATATTGTTCTGTATATTGAACGACCATCAGTCGTTCGTCAAATCGAACGTTTGTTCGTTACGTTAAGTGTTTGTGAGGCAACAAAAAGAAAAATATGACTCCGGTAAACCTGATCGCAAAAGCTATTGTAAAAGAGCGCAGTCGCGCCAAGATGAGCTTATCTGCTCTGGCCGCAAAGGCGGGTGTTGCAAAATCGACCTTGTCACAGTTGGAAAACGGTCAGGGGAATCCCAGTATCGAAACCCTGTGGGCGATTGCTTCGGCACTGGATATCCCGTTGAGCTATTTGTTTGAAACACCGAAGTCAGAGTTTGTAATTGTCAGGGCTGATGAGGGCGATCACCTTGCTTCGGATGCATCTTCGCTCATCTCCACACTGCTGGCGGATTGTCCCCCTTCGCGCAGACGGGATATCTACCGGGTTACGATAAAAAATGGGTCGGTGCGAAAGTCTTCTGCTCACCCCGAAGGGACGGTAGAGCACGCCTTTGTTTGCAGTGGTAAGGTCAAAATAGGGCCTGATGATAATTTAAAAGAACTCAACGAAGGCGACTATTTCCGCTTTCCCGGCGATGTCGAACATTCCTATGAATCCCTCACAGATAACTCAATATATATTTTGATTATGGAAAGCCCTGTGTAAGGAGAAAGCCTCTACCTTCGGCGTTTTACGGATGGGGGCGAAAGGGGTTCAGCGGCCTTTGGCTCGGGTGTATTTTCATCGATAATTATTTTGGCTCTGGCGTAGAGATCTCTGAGTTCTTCGTGATTGACGTTGTACTGATATCTAATTTCGACGGATTTTGGAATGTCCATGCCAAGGATTTCGTATAACTGGGTAATCACAATGCCATCCAATGTAATGTGATTTGGGTCCTCACCAGACATTTTATTTGAAATACGACCAAAGAAGGACGCCTCATTTTCACGTACATCTTCGTTAAGTATTAATTTGTTTGAAACATGTATCAATAGGTCCTCTGGACTATAAATCAACCTTGAAAGGGAATCACCCGCGCCCCTTGCTATATTAAGCGTGAAGCTGTCTTGCGGCATCGATTTTTCTTGTTTCTTTTCCATCATTTTCCCATTAATTGGCATTTGAGTTGTGCGATGATTCTTTGATTGTGCAAAAGAGATTTATAATTAAGGTAATAGTTGCAGAGTAATCCAGTTCTTAACCATAAGACAAATGCTGATTGCATTAAATTTCTTATACCGAAGAATAGCTTATTCGACCAAAAAATGAGCTTTCTTTTTCAAGAACGGCATCCATTTGTACGATCTTGTTGGAGACATGAATGATCAGGTCATCAGAGCTATAAACTAGCGCGGTCATAGCTTGGCTTACACCACGTGTAATCTTCCAAAGCAGGGGTTCTTCAAGCAGAGGATGGTGTCTCGAATTACCCGAAAAAGGATTGCTTCCTTCTTTTCTCTCTATCACTTGGATCGACCTTTGTTATTGGTTTCTCGTTTAGCTGTTTATCTTGGTAATGATGCCGTGACCAACAACATGGGAAACATCTTGTAGGGTAATCTTTGCCATTTAATTTACCTCTGCCGCCTTCTTCTGTTGTAAGAAAAGTGATATCGGCATCAAAGTTCAGCATGTCCCCTTCGAGTAGAGCGTCGTCTTTTCTTGGCCTTTCAATACGCTCACGAGCATGCTGCAAAATGGTTGGGTAGTCAGCATCACTTTGTTCCGTCAACAAATACTCAAAGGCTTGTTCTATTTCGTTTAAGAGTCTGTCTTCTGCCTTGCCAAGCTTGTTGTGTTTGCCTTTTCTCGCCCTTAATGAACGCGCGAGTTCATTGAGCATAATAGCCCGCTCTCTACTGAGACGGAGATCGATAGAATCATTGTCTAATTTTATGCCGAATACAGGATGGGCCATTAGGTGAAGTCTCTTGCTGAATTAATCCAATTGTCGCCCTGGATTTCAATGAGAAGCATTTCTTCTCCATCTTGATTTACATAGCAATCCAGAAGGAGTTTATCTTTGTTATCATTTGTTACGAATACAACGATATCACCAGGAGGATCGGTGAAGGAAAATTGTGTGTTTAGATCAAGAATTGAGTTCATCTTGTAAGCGCCACAATCAATAGTATGTTTTATCCAAACTAAAACGGGTTGATCATTTTGCTCATGAAGCGCCTGTAAAAAATTGTCAAATTTGATAGTTTTCTTTTCGGTAAAGGGAATTTCGAATTCATATAGTGGCTTGTGCTGTAATTCCTGAGCTTTTTCACGAAGATTAATTGTATCAGAAATGTTTATCAGGTCTGCTATATCGATTTTATGAGAAACGATAGAGTTAAGCCCAATAAAGTGGGGCTTTATGTATTGGTTGTATAGAAGCTTTTGAGATAATAGTTTTTTGTCGGGCATGGTTGCAGAGTAAAGCAATTCTTCACCGTATGCCAAACTTTGATTACATTAAATTTCTTATACTGAAGAGTAGCTTATCCGTTTCATAATTGTGTTTCATAATGTATTCTCCATCTCATAATTAAACTGTTGAGACAGTGATTTCATGAAAATTGGTTACGCGCGGGTATTGGGAGAAGGGCAGAATTTGGCGCAGCAGATCGCGGCGTTGGAAGAGGCCGGGTGCGAGCGTGTGTTTTCTGAAGTTCTTCCGTCCAATCGGGTCGTTTGTCCTGCTTTGGAAGAGGCCGTAGCGCTGGCGGGGCCAGAGGATACCATTGTCGTTTGGCGGCTGGATCGGCTTGGCCGACGCACCAAGGAGTTGATTGAGTTTATTCAGGCTTTGCAGACCAAAGAGGTCAACTTTCAATCCCTTTGTGAAGGGGTAAATACCAGCACGCCGCTTGGTAAAATGATCTATACCTTTATTGCGGCCCTATCGGACAATGAACGCGATCTGATGATTGAACGCACGCTCAAGGGCATGGAAGCCGCACAGGCACGCAGTATAAAAACGGAAAAACCACTGGTCGTCCGCGCAAGTTATCGCCCAAAGAAGTAAAAGCAACGATGGTTTTGTAAGACACACTTGCATTGAGCGGAAAACGGCTTCGCTCAACTGTGTTGTCGAGGCCCTCAATACGAGTACACGACCTTATCCGGCGGTTGAGAGAAACCTCACACGACGAAAATTCGAAAGCTGATTTCTCTGTGCGCAAGAGAACTCTAGTGGCTGCGGAGTTCTTTAATCAGGTGCTTGAATTCACCTTCGGAAAGCTCAAATTCTGAACCTTCTTCCATAGAGGTGAGCTGCATCAACTTGTTATCAAGGTAGGGACTGAGTTCCCGGCAATGATCGTTATGAATTTTACATGCCAACCTGGCGACCTTGGTGGCGCGATAACCATGTTGCATTTCTTTCCCGAGATCATCACACAAATTTTTTGCACTGTAGGCCACAACCCTAACTCCTTGATAGAGTGGTTAAAATAGGCAACGCGAAAAACTGTACCAAAACGATAAAGCAGACCCAAAGCTGATAAGGGACACTGCCTAAGCGATGCGAACGATATGTATATCGGCATAAACAAACTTAAAAAACAAAACCGAAAACAAAAAGGGTGCTTATGTTCAAGACATAGCATCCCATAAAAATTGGCTCAAATTACCGGTCAAACTTCCAGCGAGCCCTAAGTCATTATAGGGTGTAACTTCTTAACAAAATGCTTAACTGTTTGGCATCAGATCTGAAGGGCAATAAAGCCGTTAAATCGGCTCATATCCGAACCCGATGTCATCATACTAGCACCAAATCTGTCGTCCACCTACAGGAAGAGGTTCCTATTATTTGAGGTGGCATTAATGTGGTTGGTAAAGGATGTTTTGATTAAAAATGTGGAAGATTTTGTCGGGTCTTTGGCTACTCAGGGGCTGTCCTTATGCTGCCCGGGGGCTAATTTGAAAGTTCAGAACAGCATGAGTGCAGTGTTTTTAATTTATTGGAGATGAATAAAGGTATGCTAGCCAATGACTTGGGAAGAGCGTGACAATTAGTCCCGACTTTATAGGATGAAATTTCAAACCTGTAGTATAACCTTCACATAGCAGTGGTATAATAATGGGTAGGCGTATTCCTGAAATAGGAAGTCTGGGTAAAGGAGTGAATTATGTTTGGAAGAGTATCACGAGATAACGGAGCTTTAGTACCGTTCCTCACTCTACGCATCGAATTCGCCCGGTTTTGTGACTGGTTAGCCAGAAAAACTCATCCCCAGAAATACCAGCCCCAGAAATTAGCCCCCCAGAAAAAACATCCAGAAGTAACTTCTTCTGATGCGGATATCCCAAAATAAGAAATCAAAACTGAACTCGCTTAACGAGCCATTTTCTTTCATTTCAATGTGTTAACTTAGCGCGTTAGCTTTGCGAGTTTATCGTCCAGCGTTTTGGGGCGACCCTGTTTTATTCCCACTTTAATTCAGACCACAAATCGACGCACTTGCTGGGTACTTTTGGGTGGCGCTCTCTAAGTTTTAGCGTCCTAATTATACTGCAAATTAACATTTGTGGTTGTAATTTTGCCATAATTACTTGCTTTCCTGCTCACATAATCTCTTTTAGTCTGGACCAGAATTCATGACCGCGATCTCTTGGCGAGCCCAAAGTTTTATGGCAATTGTTCTCAGCCTTAATCTGGTGGGATCACTGGGGGGAAATTCGGCTGTGGCCCAGGAAATAAAATGGCCCAAAGCCCCCTTTAAACCAACGCTATATCACACAGCAAAAGGCAGCGAGAAACTCTGTAAAACTTACGAACAAGAAATCCGCAGTGATTATTTTATCGGTTACTACAAAGAGGCGCAGCCTCTTCCTGAAACTGTTGACTTGTCGCGAATGCCTGTGGTTGAGCCAAGCCCGTTAAATAAAGTGCCCGGGCTGGAGTTAATAGGTGCTCGTGGTCTGGTTTTTCGTGCTGATTTTACAGGAGACAGGATAAGCGACAACATATTACTCGTAATAGGCGGTGGTGCCAATAATACCAACTATCGCTATTTTCATCGTTTGGTTTTATTAACCCCAGAGAAAATTAGAGTATATCAAGATCTCTTAGCTAATGCTGAAGGGGAAAATGCTGCTTATTTGGCGTATTCTGATTTTTTAATAGAGCTCGGCTACCCAAAATATGGTGATTGGTCAATTCCTGAACCACTTAATCATCCAAAAAACGCTCGCGCATCAACTGCAGCAAAAGACGCCTATAACTTGATAGATAGTATGCTAATCAGGGAGTATGAGGGGCGTGCTTATGCTGATGTATTGGGGCCTAGGGGCCAGGATACAAATCGTGTTCTGCTGTCATATGATAAAGATATGCGTCCTCGTGCCGAGTGTATTGTTCCCACAAAAAAGGATAATTTCGATTACCAGACAAAAATCTTTCCGAGTGAACCTAACTTTATTCGGCCATATCGAACCGACGACCTGAATCTTCTCTCAGAAGCTTATCGTGATGCGTCTGGTGATCGTTCAGCCTGTGCAGAAGGGACCAGCCGCCCTTTTGGTAATTTGTACGAGGACCAAAATCTTTTGCGCCATAACAGTTTCTTCCGACCTTGGTGGGGACTTGGGAGCAAGCAGCATAGACATGTGGAGACACCAGAGCAGCTTTTTACCTCTACTAGAAAGTATGGGAGTTTTAACCGTGAGCTTGATGAAAGTAGCGGCTATTGGTCTTTCAATAGTTTTGCTTATCAGTGGTCTTTAGAGGGTGTTTTTAACAGACGTAGCTATCGTAGATTTCAACAGTATTCCACTGGGGCTATCAAACAACTAACTGTTTGGTCCCAGTTTTTAGTGGTACATTATTTTCCTTGGAATGGAAGG
>OJFV01000322.1_pt1 | contig 13742 bp, 10 predicted proteins | sample 1594391 | NCBI WGS metagenome assembly OJFV01 (sample SAMN05416856, study PRJEB24817) | seawater metagenome | isolation source: Sea water | place: Canada:Atlantic | collected 2013-11
CTACACTATCCTCTTCGTCGGCAGCGTCAGATGTGTATAAGAGACAGGTATAGAAGGTTTCAGGGTAACCAGAGAAAAAGTTTTTAGCGGTAAAAGGTTCGAAACCAATAGTATCGATAGGCGCTTCAGTACCGTAACCACAGAATGCACATTGATTACCGTAAATCTGGAACGCTGATTTTTCACGCTCTTGACGGTAAATACCAAATTGCGCTTTTTGGAAAACGTCTGAATCCGCTAGGTAAACAAAGTCAGCTTTAAATTCGTTGATTTCATCTTCGTCAGTAAATGCCTGGCCTTTTTCGTTGTAGTGTAAACGCGCACGACTCGCATCAGGTAGCGAATCACCACCAAACCCTTCATGAGACACTGTCGGGACGCTGCTTGTACCATCGAATGCGTAGTTGTTGATAATACCCACAACGTTGAAACGGTCTTTACCGGCACGATCGTTTTCGGCAGATGAAGTAGATACATCGAATGTGCCTTTAAGTTGAGGAGTAATGTCCCACTCAACGTTTAAGCCAAAACCATCGCTCTGTGAATCACGTGAGTTACGTGTATAAGATACGAAGTCAGACGCTGGGTCACCGCTACCGCCGTGTAGACCAATTTGCTGATCAAACGTCAGCAAAGTACCCGTTGCTTGATCGATAGTTGCGCTGCCTACGCGGTCAGGTTCAAACCAAGCCGCTAAATCGGTAACTTGTGAATCTACTTCGAACTTAGACACAAAACCATCAAGGGTAATGTTCACTTCATCTGATGGTGCGAATTGGAAAACTAAACTTGCATTAGTACGCGTACGCTCTTGCTGGTCAACGGCCTGATCCCAATTACGAGGTATATAGGCATTGGTTAACAACACACCGTCATTACGATTAGAAATTGTTTGGCCAGGGCGCCAGCCGGCAGTGCCAACTGTGTTAATTTGGATATCACGCTCTTGACGAGAAACGGCTAATAACACACCCATTTTGTCGTCGTTAAATGTATTACTAACTAGGAAAGAGGCTGAGGGAGAAGTTTCTTCTGAAAGGGTTTCGTACATACCTTTTACAGAACCAATAAGTTGGAAACCTTCGTAATCAAACGGGCGCGCAGTTGAAACATTGATTGTTGCACCAATGCCACCTTCTTGAAGATCTGCACGTGTACTTTTATAAACGTCAGCGCCAGTGATTTGATCTGCCGCAAGAACGTCAAAGTTAAACTCACGACCACCACTGTCAGTGGCTAGTTGACGTCCATTTACCAGTACCGTGTTAAATTGTGGACCGAAACCACGAACTGTAACAGCTTGGCCTTCACCACCACTACGGTCAATTGAAACACCCGTGATCCGCTGCAAAGATTCAGCAACGTTCAAATCTGGGAATTTACCCAAATCTTCAGCTGCAATGCCATCAGAAACAATAAGTGCTTCTTTTTTGTCAGACATGGCGCGTTTTAAACTGCTTACAATCCCGCGCACTTGAATCACTTCAAGGTTGCTGTCGTCGCTTGCTTCTTGTGCTGTTGCTTGCATAGATAAACCAGCAACAGTAGGTACTAATAGGGCGGTTTTTACTGCCGACCAAATGTATGATTTTTTCATGGGATGTGCCCCGTTTGTGTCCTGTTAATATGATGTGTTCTTTGTTTTTTGGCGCTTTGCAAGTTTACCGTTCCACTCAAACTACTCGCATAACTATAGGATCATGCCACTCAGCTCACCTATTGATATGTATGTTAAATAGTATTAATACAATTTGTCAACATATGCGCAACATGACTAAGGTCTAAATCGCTATTTGTACTACGCTGTAAATGTAGCTCAAGATTAAAAGCAAACTTGTTATTTTTCATCTAGTTGCTTGTGTAAAAAAGAGTATTTTTCAGGCTTAATCAAAAACAACCTTTAACAGCATAGTCGTTTATTATCAGTGTGCTTTTGTCTTTGGTTAAATAAAGGTAAAATTTAAAAAATCCTCAATTTCAGTGGGCTTCAGCGCGATCATTGGCCACCGAAAAGTCAGCCTTTACTGCACAATATGTTACCAGAAGTTAAATAATACTATTTATATGCTTTAAAAACCGAGTAAAATGTCTTATCCGTTTTATTATGAACAAAATCACTTAATTTGAGGACCCTATATGACGCAACATGCCGCACAATTCATTGCCCTTCATGGGCAAAAGAGCAGCCTAATTTTAGACGTCGGGTACGAAACGCCACAGATCATTTATTGGCGCGCTAAACTGTCAGACCAATCTACCGGCGACATGATGCGCGCACTTCGCTTACGTCAAGAAGCACCGGTTTCTCCAATTGTTGAACTTGACCTATGCTTAACCCCGACATCTGGCCAAGGCTTTACTGGGTTACCGGGGCTAAGTTTGCATGGCGATAGCGACCAGTGGGCTGCGAATCCTAAGTTAAAGACAGTGACTCAGAGTAATGAGCACAGCGTCACCCTAACCAGTCTTGATTCTGCTCGCGGTGTTGAAGTTGTTGTCACGATAAAGCTAGACCAAGACACAGATGTACTCACGTTTGATACAGCGTTAAATAACATCACTGAGCAAACCATTACGCTTGATTGGTGCGCAGCAGCCACTATCCCGACCCCAGCTGACTTTGATCAAATTATCGGCTTTGAAGGCCACTGGGCGGGTGAGTTTCAGCAGCACTCACTGGATAAATTCTTTGGTTCTTATGTGCGCGAAAATCGCCGAGGTAAAACCTCACACGACAGCTACCCAGCTTTATTGTTGCACCCTAAAACGACCAATCAAGCCCAAGGTGAGGCCTATGGTTTCCATTTAGGCTGGAGCGGCAATCATAAAATCGTCGCTGAAAAAATGGCTGATGGCCGCTCTTATGTGCAAATGGGCGAGTTGTTATTTCCAGGCGAAATAGTGTTGAGTAAAAACCAGAGCTACCAAACACCGACTTTGTTTGCTAGCTACACTGACCAAGGCTTGTCTGTGCTGTCTCAGCAGTTTCATCAGTACGTACGAACCCACATTATTCGACAAAGCGTGCACGATAAGCCTCGCCCAGTGCACTACAACACCTGGGAAGGCATATACTTCAACCACGACGTAGATACGCTGAAAGACCTAGCCGAAAGAGCTGCTGAAATGGGCGCTGAACGCTTCGTGTTAGACGACGGCTGGTTTATTGGCCGCAACGATGACAAGGCAGGGTTAGGCGATTGGTACGTAGACAAAAAGTTTTACCCAGAGGGATTAACCCCGGTCATTGATCACGTTAAAGCCCAAGGCTTAGAATTTGGTTTGTGGTTCGAACCAGAAATGGTCAACCCGGACAGTGACCTATACCGCCAGCACCCTGAGTGGGTATTGGGCAATGAAATCAGTAAGCAAATAGATTGCCGTAATCAGCTTGTTTTGGACTTATCTAGACCTGAAGTATTTGATTATTTGTACGAGCGTTTAGACTCTTTGCTATCTGAATACGATATTAGCTACGTAAAATGGGACATGAACCGCGATTTGAACCATCAAGGCAACCATAGCGGTAAGCCAGGCGGTCATAATCAAATACATGCTGTGTATCGCTTACTGGATAAAATTCGTGAAACACACCCGCGAGTGGAAGTTGAAAGCTGTGCATCTGGTGGCGGTCGTGCTGACTATGGCGTACTGGCGCGCACTGACCGCGTATGGACTTCAGATTCTAACGACGCACTTGAGCGTCTCAAAATTCAAAACGGTTTCTCGTATTTCTTGCCTTCAGAGCTGATGGGCTCACACGTAGGCCCAAGAGAGTGCCACATTACCCATCGCACCGTTTCAATGGAAATGCGCGCTTCAGTGACCTTGTTCGGTCACATGGGCATGGAGATGGATTTACGTGAGCTAACCGACGCCGAAAAAGTCGAGCTCAAAGCCATGACCGACTTATACAAGCAACATCGGGCGTTAGTGCACAGCGGCGATTTGTTCCGCTTAGAACTTCCAGCGTATATGAATGGGCTGGGTATTGTTGCCAAAGATAAGTCGCAGGCACTGTTCTCATACAGTTTAGTGGCATGCAGCTCGGCCACCCTACCGGATCAATATAAGTTTGCAGGTTTAGAGAAAAACAGCCAATACAAGCTCGATATCATTTGGCCGATAAAGAACACTGACAAATGGCCTAAGGCTGTCTTGTTCGGTTTTGCTAATCACCTTAGTGCTGTTGACGGTCAAGTCTTTAGCGGTGAATTACTGATGCAATTGGGTATGCAAATGCCCTTGCTTACGCCGCAAAGCAGCTTGTTGTTCCATCTTACAAAAGTGTAACGCGCTAGATTTGTGCCGCGCTTGCTGATTTAGCTAGCGCGGCTTTTTATTTCTGACTCTTCAGCTCACAATCTTTTAATTCCCACGTTTTTAAATTTAACCTAGTTTAATTGCCGCGCCCTTTACTTCACCCCAACTTCCTTTATACCATCGCTAAATACGCTGTAATTTACTGGCGTGTACAGCAGAATCGCCAATCAGCAGCGAGACACACATCTTATAAAAATATAATCCAAGGAACGACATGAAGACCTTACATAAAACTGCATTATTTATTGCCTGCACACTGGCTTTTTCAAGCTCGGTGAGCGCAGCTTATCAGGCATCTGAAGAGGCAACTCAGCTCACTCAAGACACTATTCTTATTGATTCGCATATTGATGTTCCTTATCGCGTCAGTGAAAAATGGGTAGATGTTACACAGGCCACCGATGGCGGTGATTTTGACTATCCAAGAGCAAAAGAAGGCGGTTTAAACGCGCCTTTCATGTCTATTTACGTGCCCGCCAGCCTAGATGATTCTGACGAGTCCACTGCCCTTGCCCATAAACTGATTGATTATGTTGAAGCGATTGTTGGCCGTGCACCGGATAAATTCGCGATTGCGAAAAGCGTTGCGGATGTAAGGGAACAATTTGAACAAGGTTTGATTTCACTGCCTATGGGCATGGAAAATGGCTCTCCTATTCAAGGCAATTTGGATAACCTTAAAACATTTCATGAGCGCGGTATTCGCTATATCACCCTCGCTCATTCCCAAAGCAACCATATTGCTGACTCCTCTTACGATATCCGTCGTAAATGGAAGGGTTTAAGCCCTTTCGGTAAAACCTTGGTCGAAGAAATGAATAACATAGGTGTAATGGTAGATATTTCTCACGTATCAGATAAAGCATTCTATCAAGCTATCGAAGTGAGCAAGGTGCCCGTTATCGCATCTCATTCTTCATTGCGTAAGTTCACTCCAGGTTTTGAGCGCAACATGGACGATGACATGATCAAAGCCCTCGGTGATAACGGCGGCGTTATCCAAATTAACTTCGGCTCTACTTTTGTCAGTAAAATTTCACAAAACTGGCGTAATCAGATGACTGCAAAGCGTAAAGCACTTGTGGAAAAAGTAGGTAAAGACAGCCCATTAGTCGCTGCGTTCGATGAAGAGTATATTGCTAAAAATCCGTTCCCGTTCGCCAACGTGGATACCGTGCTAGATCACATTGACCACGTAGTTGACCTTATCGGCATTGACCATGTGGGTATTGGTTCAGATTATGACGGTGTAGGCGACTCATTACCAGAAGGCCTGAAAGACGTATCCACCTATCCCAATTTGGTACAAGGTTTAATGGATCGTGATTACTCACAAACGGATATCAAGAAAATACTAAGTGGTAATTTCTTACGCGTTTGGCAAGCCGTTGAAGACTACGCCGCGGAGCATTAACTTTTAGTCAATCACTAAAAAGCCCGTTTATAACCAGATAAACGGGCTTTTTATGCGGTGGCTTTTATTCAATGCAAAATTGACTGATTACATGCCGTAACGCTACTTGGCGTTTGCGCCGCGGTAAAAGCGAATGCCCGTCGCCCAGCGGTCAGCAAAGCCTGGCCATGCCTCACTCAGTTTACCGTCGCTATCTTTAACCTGAGTGGCATTATCGCGGGTCGGTAAATAAGCGCATTTACTCTGGTCACTTTTCACGAAACAATCTAAAAACGCCAAACTCATATGCATATTCACACGATTAAGCTGCTCGTTATCCCAACTAGGCTCGATATAGTGGCCTAAATCAGCGTCAGTTTCGTATGCCACTTTAGGTGCTGGATGAGGTGCAATGTTATGCCGGGCATTTTCATACACCATCAGATACTTGTTATCGCTGCCAGTTTGCTCAAAAAGTTTTTTAACACCGTTTTCATAACCGGAGACATCGTCTTGATCCCCTGATACATACAGACTTGGAACCGTAATATTCGCCATCGATTTCGCATCATGTACTGAGGTTTCGCCGCCCCAAGGCGCGTAAGCGATCATGGCTTTCCAACGTGGATCTACTGACTCTCTACCCGCGTTACAACTATTAAATACCGGCACTAGCTGCTTGGCCGCCTCTTCAGGGAACCCTAGACGTTGTAAACCCGCTTGATTGAAGTCGTAGCAGGCACCAATAGTGTTAATTGCGCCAAAGCCGCCCATTGAATAGCCAATCACAGCAGCATCTTTGGTGTCAGCAATCTTCGCGATGTTTGAACTGTCTTGGCTAAAATAATCGAGCACAAATTGTTGGTCCCGGGCACGGTTTATTAAGGTACTAGGGAAACCAGAGAAGCCTGAATTCACAAAATCTACCTCCCCGGTTGTCGAGTCTGTATGGTCAATTCCCACAACGACATAACCATGGCTTGCTAGATGCTCACCAAGATAAAACATGATCGTCCGGTAGCCTGTATAACCATGGGACAGCACAACCAGGGGGAATTGACCTGATGCTTGAGGAGAGGCGTCTCGGTGAGCCTTGCCCACTAAGCTAAAAGGCTTGTGCAAGCGGGTGACGTTTTCATAAGTCGCAGTTGGGGTATTAGCCGCTTGAGCATCAGCTGGATACCATACCTCTAAGGTCAGTGGGCGGTCTTTTTGCGATGTAAAGGTCTGGGTATCAAGTTGCTTTTCGTGGGTCACCTTAAGCGTTTGCACGCCAACCGTGTACTGCCCAGCAACAGCCAGTTCCGGTGTAATAGATGGTTGTAATGTGTATAGCTGCTCATCTGCTCGAGCGATTAAACTTGCCGTTATCATGGTCAATGCTGTGAGGGCAGCGGTAGAATTAAATCTCTTCATCTTTTTCTCTTCTTTATGTCTCTTTTTCGAATTGTGGTTACGCGCAGTATATTAATTGAGAAATTTATATTATTTGTAATATTTAAAGCAACACTGATTATGCATGCAAATGTTTTTAGCGCGGAGGATCGATTTGCCCACCGATACTGTTGTTCGTGCGAAACCATCCCGCAATACTGTAACGATCCCTTTTAGCCGCGCGGACTTCGTGGGGAAATTGTTCACTCAAAAAAATAACACACTGGTTAAAAATAGGCTCTACTATTAAAAAAGGTGATACTTGCTCATCATGAAACATAAGTAATTCCCCTTCATCCGCTTTAACCCAATCAGCGTTTAAATACACAACACTGCTAAGCAGTCGATTGCTATTTCCTTTAAAGGCATCCACGTGGCGTTTATAAAAATCACCTTGGCCGTAATGCGCGTAATGGCTCTCGTAATCGAAAAGTCCCATAAACAGACGGCGATTTATCTCTATCCTCAGATTTTCCATTAATTTCAAAAATAAGCGTTGAGATTCACTTTGACCGTTGATCCACGCAATACTGTCACTGCGCACACTAGTATTCACTTGTTGAAGTTGCTCACGGCCAATGGAGGCTTGCTTAAAGTTAAGACGAACATCGCTACTCGCTTCGAGATATAGAGCATTTATCACCAGCTCAGGCAAAAAGTCAGATACAACACAGTAACCTGTAATGGTTAGTTGCTCACAAATATACGCGATCACTTGCTCATCTAAGCAACCGGCTTCATGTGTTTGCATGTAATATTGAGTCCTAATAGATGGCAGAAAGGCCGAGGGTTATGCTCTTGCAAGCGCGCCAGGATTGGCAGATAAATTAACTGTTACGTGTGGCTAAGTAGGTTTGTAAAATAATGGAAGCATCAAAACTTGCACGGTGACGTTGCTCTCCCGTTTTGGATAAGATGCGGGATTTTGCCACATGCCAATTATCCATCTGATGTTCATTTAATATCATTTCAAGCTGACTTAATTCGAAGGTCATACTCATGCCTGCACTTTCGTATAAGCGCGATAACCACGGACTATCTACAACCCACCCATCGGAATAAGCAGTGCGCCCATTCAATAAATGATTAAGTTCGATACAGACTTGATGCACAGGCGCACCTTTTTCAAGCAACATACTCCGAGTGATGCCATGCAGCCGTTGTGCTTCTTTGCTCCAATGTTGCCAGTCAGTTTGTGGACGAATAAGCCGGCAGAAGCGTGTGTTAGCGTCCAGTGCAACGCCCACTTCAATGGGATAACTGCCAGCACCGAAACCACTAGCCTCAATGTCGAGGATGATAGGTGAAATCACACTACTTCGCACTAAATTTAGTCTCCCCCTGTGATACCTAACAACGCCACGAAAGCGCTAAGAGTTAGGCACATTAACATTATGCCTAACTGCCAAACTCTAAACCAATTTGATATAGCGTATTCTTTTTAAGACCGTATTGCTGGGCAACAATGGCGGCTGCTTTCTTAGGCGGCAATTCAGCCATCAATAACTTAAGCAACTTCAATGCCTCTTCTGGAATGTCGTTTACGTCAGATTTATGCCCCGCAATCATCAATACAAACTCACCTCGTTGATGATTCGAATCCGCGTGCAACCACTCGAGCGCTTCACCTGCCGTACCTGAATAAAAGGTCTCAAAGGTCTTACTCAGCTCTTTTGCTACCACCACCTTGCGTTCAGCCCCTAGCACGTCAACAACAGCTTGCACTGTATCAGCAATTCTGCGTGGAGATTCATAAAACACGCACGTAGCTGCCTCTCGCTCTATTGACTCAAGCACTTGGGTTTTCGCTTGTTGTTTGGCCGGCAAAAAGCCTTCGAATCGAAACCTGTCAGTAGCGAGTCCCGCACCACTTAATGCTGTGACTGCCGCGCATGCCCCAGGTAAAGGGATCACATCAACACTATTGGCCCTGCATTGATTCACAAACCCATATCCTGGATCGCTGATCAGCGGTGTGCCCGCATCGGAGATAAGTGCAATATTCAAACCTTGTTGCAACTTTTCAATGAGCTGTGTCGCCCGCTGTGCTTCATTGTGATCATGCAATGAGATTAAGCGTGTAGAGATGTCAAAGTGCTGCATGAGTTTTTGGCTATGGCGCGTATCTTCTGCAGCAATCAAATCCACCTCATTTAAGGTACGGATTGCGCGCAGAGTAATATCTTCTAAATTACCGATAGGAGTAGGAACAATGAAGAGCTTTCCGAAATTTGCCACTTTGTATGCCTTTTAAATATGCCGTTGGACATTGATGTCGCTATTTTACCTTGTAACTTCCCGTTTCTCTAAGCCCTGAGTAGGTAGATATTTGTCAGCGTTGGTATAAACTAACGGGCGAATTATCAAGATGTTAAGTGAGTGCACGTTAAATGAAATTAATCAGGTCGGTAGTGGTTGTTAGCCTAGTCGTTTTTATGGCCTCCTGTGCAGATACGCCGAACAAAAAAAACTCGGTAAAACGACCAGATATCAAGGTAGTGCAACCAGACCGAGAGCTTAACAGTCAATATTACCTAAACCAAGCGCAACGTCAGTTTGCACAGACGGGTGACACCACAGAGCGCAATAGATTAATATTGCAAGCCGCGTCTGTGTTGCAGCAAGAAGATAACTGCAATGCCAGTATCAAGTTGCTTAATATCCTTACGCCTGAACTTATTCACCCTGACCTTCAATCTGAAGCTCAATTGCTGTTGGCTCAATGTTATATGCAGTTGCCTACCCCTGCAGTATCCCAAGCACAAAAGCTTGTGAATAAATTGCTTAAAAGCAAACATGAGTCACCTCAGCTCAGTGCATTACAGGCCGTTATTGACGAACAGCAACATGCTTGGTTAGCTGTCAGCAAGAATTTATTGGCAGCTGGCAACCTCAATCAAGAAAATAGCCTTAAATTATGGCGTGCGATTGGTAACCTAACCAACACGCAAGAAAAGCAAGCCGTGGTAGATGAACCAAGGCTAAAGTCATGGATTGAACTGAAAACGATTATTCAACAACTAGGCACGCAGCCTCAAAGTTTAAAAGTTCAGGTAAACCGGTGGCAAAGTAAGCATCCATCTCACCCCTTATCTGAGGTACTTCCTGAGGCGTTAGTCAACGCCATGGAGCAAGACACTATAGCACCCAAGCGAGTGGCGGTGTTGTTACCGCTAACAGGGAGACTTTCTAGCCAAGGGAACGCAATTAAAGACGGAATTATTGCAGCATATTTAGCTCATTTGAACAGCGCGTCATCGTTAAACAGCCAAGCTTCGGCCCCTCACATTGAATTACAGTTTTTTGATTCAGCTTTGAAAACACCCGAGGAGTTGAGTGAACAGGTCACTGACTACGATACGATTATTGGGCCGCTACTAAAAGAGAAGATTGCTCAATTAATAGCATTTTTACCAGCCAATAAATCAGTATTAGCGTTAAATCGTATTGACTCTATTATCGAAAATAAAACGCTGGATACTGCAGTAGTGAATAACACCATTGTGGATCAAGCAGTGCCGGCAGAAAACATGACACTGCCAAATGTTGATGTGGCGCTTGAAACACTTTCCACAGCATCGCCAGAAGTTTTTTACTTTTCACTAGCCCCTGAAGATGAAGCCATTCAACTGGCCAAGCACATCCATGACCTGGGCCTGCGCCATCCCATAGTATTAGCGGCTGACACGAGTACCACCCAGCGCATGTCTGAGGCTTTCATTCAACAATGGCAACAGAATGACCAACAACAAGACTACGTTATCCCGGCAAAAGGCACCTTCACCGACAGTAAAAATATGCGCAAGTTGGTGTCTGAGTTATTAGATGTAGCCCAAAGCCGCCAGCGCGTGAAACAAATAGAGTTACTTACCACCAGTGAAGTATACGCAGTAGAGCGCAATCGCCGAGATGTAGATGCGATTATTCTGTTTGCTAACCCGGAACAGACTGAATTACTTAACCCTATTATTGAGTCGAGCTTGAGTCCTTTCGCCGCTCGCGAAATTTCCGTGTTCGCCTCATCAAGAAGTTACACCCTGGAATTAAACAAAAACAGTATTCGAGATTTACGCAATTTAACCTTTATTGATATGCCATGGATGATGCCCAATAACCCTTGGCAAGACTTAGCAAACGATACCCAGGCCTTATGGCCTCAAACCCAAGATAGTTTATTACGCCTGTTTGCCCTTGGTTACGATGCCTATAACCTATTACCTAAGCTACGCCATTTGAAACTCCTGCCGGTTACTTCAGTAAAAGGCTTGAGTGGCGAGTTGAGTATCAGTGCGGATGGGGAAGTTCACCGCGTACTGCCCTGGGCGAAAGTAGCGCAAGACCGGGTCATCCCCATTGCCATGGACTAACCCGCTGCGCTCTTTAACTAAGGGCGCGCAAGGCGAAGCCAAGGCATTAGCTTATTTAAAGCAACAAGGGCTTAAATTAGTGACGCAAAATTACCGCTGCCGAAGCGGCGAAATCGATATCATCATGCGCGACAATCAAGAACTGGTCTTCGTTGAAGTCAAATATCGTAGCGGACAGCAGTTTGGGAGTGCAGTGGAGTTTTTTCATCCCCATAAACGGCGTAAATTTGAGTCTGCCATACAGCATTACATGCTAGACAATCAGCTGAATCCTTCGTTAATCGCCCATAGAATTGATATAGTCGGCATAGATGTATTAGGTAACAACAATGATAAAATCAGTTGGTTAAAGTATGTATAACAACAACGCGCACTGGAGCATGAATGTTAGAGAGTGTTAAAGCCAATTTTACCGAGAGCATTCAAACTATGATTGCTTCGTTAGAAGAATTACCCGAGCCCATTGCACTTGCAACGCAAATGATGGTCAATGCACTTATCAACGGAAATAAAATACTGTCTTGCGGTAACGGTGGTTCGGCAGCCCATGCCCAAAGCTTTGCTTCTCAAATGCTTAATCGGTATGAGCGAGAGAGACCAAGTTTACCCGCCATTGCTTTGAGCACAGACACCTCAACTATGACCTCTATTGCCAATGACTACAGCTATGACGAAGCGTTTTCTAAACAGGTGCGCGCCCTAGGGCAAACAGGCGATATACTACTTGCCATATCACCTAACGGTGCCTCTAGAAGCGTTATTAGCGCGATGGAGGCCGCTTTGAGTCGTGATATGACGATTGTTGCGTTAACTGGGCTGGATGGCGGTGAAATGGCAGGGTTACTCGGGCCGAATGACGTCGAAATCCGTGTTCCATCAAGTCGCGCCGTGCGTATTCACGAAGTACATTTATTGGTTATACATAACTTGTGCGAAGGGGTAGACGATTGCCTTTTCCCAGAAACTTCACAGGAATAATGACGTGTTAAATTATCATCCTAAATTACTTATAGGTGCATTGTTAGCCCTTAGCCTTTTGCAAGGTTGCGCTGCATTAGTGGTAGGCGCTGGTGTCGGTGCGGCCTCTGCCGCCCACGATCGTCGTTCATTGGGCACTCAGCTTGACGATAAAACCGTTTCAAGTCGTATCTCTATCGCCTTGTCTGACAATAAAGCCATTGACGAGCAAGCGAATATCCATGTTCACGTTTTTAACGGTTCGGTCTTGTTAGTTGGTCAAGCACCGAATGAAGCTTTAATCAATCAAGCCCAAGTGGCGGCGACATCTGTTAAAAACATAGAAAAATTGCATAATCAAATTCGACTCGGCTCGCCAGTTTCAGCCAGCACCACTACCCATGACGTATGGCTTACCTCTAAAATTAAGGCCAACCTAGTCGCGGACAAACGCATAGATGGCTTCCACATTCATGTGGCGGTCGAAAACTCTGAGGTTTTCCTTATGGGTTTGGTTAGTACTAAAGAAGCAGAAGTAGCAGCCACAGTGGCGCGTAATATTGACGGCGTGAAACAAGTGATCAAAGCATTTGAGTATCTGTAGCAGTACATAACGGCTAAATCAAAAGCGCTGCCTGATACCTCGTGGGGCGCTTAATTTAGTCTTTTAAGTATCGCTGAGAGATTGATTGTTCACTGGAAAAGGTATTAGGCTCCAACCTGTTCAAGCAGGAGCACTTACATGCTAGCAGTAGAACAATAGACATAAAAAAAGGTGCCTCTAGGCACCTTTTTTAAATGTGTAACACCTTACTTAACAATAGTTAAATTGGGCTTGCCCTTTTTACTTGGGGCTGGCGCTTTATCTGGTGAATCTGATGATTGAACAGGTGTTGGCGTTAAGTCGCTGCCATCCCCCTCAAAATCGTCTTCAGGTGTAAATACCGTACCTGCACCATTTTCTTTAGCGTAAATTGCTAAAACCGCCTTGCATGGAACAACGATATTACGTGGCACACCGCCGAAGCGAGCATCAAAGGTAATTTCGTCGTTGCCTAGCAACAACTTGCCACAAGAGGCGGGGGAAACATTAAGTACTATCTGACCATCACGAACATGTTCTTGCGGCACTAAGGTACCTGAAACATGTGCATCAACCACGATATAAGGTGTCAAATTGTTATCCACAATCCATTCGTAGAATGCACGGAGTAAATACTGTCTCTTATACACATCTGACGCTGCCGACGAAGAGGATAGTGTAGATC